>Ga0209515_10000242_pt1 | contig 104384 bp, 102 predicted proteins | sample Subgroupgradi54m_FD_187454 | JGI IMG/M metagenome (GOLD analysis project Ga0209515, IMG submission 187454) | Subsurface groundwater microbial communities from S. Glens Falls, New York, USA - GMW60B uncontaminated upgradient, 5.4 m (SPAdes)... ... | reverse complement strand
CAGCAGCACCCAGGCCTCAAAGGCGTAGCCCTTTCCCCAGAACTCTTTGTTCCCGATCATCATGCCGGTGTCCGCCGTCCCGTGGACCCGATGGATGTGGTTCAAGGTGACGTTGCCGATGTGCCGATTCGTCTGACGATCGATGATGGCGAACAGCAGATCGGTGGTGGAATTCTGGAAACGCTCGACATACTGGCGGACCGATTCCATCGTCACCGGTTCCTTCCCGACGCCCAGATAACGCGTGACCTCCGGGTCGTTCAGCCACCGGAGGTATTCCTCCCCGATGTCCAACGGCTCGAAGGGGCGCAGAACTAGTTTTCTACCGATTAAGCAGGGTTGTTTCATGAAGACACCTGGGTGGCGATCACCTCAGCCACCCGGAAAGCTCCCTGTCCATCCACCAGAGCCTGTCCCGCTTCAGCCATCGCCCGACGGGCTCCTGCGTCCTGAAGAAGCGCCGGCACCTTCGCCTGCAGACGCTCCCACAAACCAGTCTGAGCACCATGCCCGGCCGCCCAGAGGACCCCTGTCTTCTCGAGCGCCCGCAACTGGCCCGCCTGATTGGTGGAAACCTGGATCGCCACGGTTGGACAGCCGGTGCAGGCCAATTCGTAGAGAGTCTGCCCCGCCCCGGAAATGGCTAAATCCGCCTCCCAGAAAAAAGGAGCCAGGGAGGGAGGATTCCGCATGATCCGAACCGATCGATGTGAACGGGCGGCTTCTCGCTCAATTTCAGCCCGTCCTTCAAAAAATGGGCCCAAAACCACCGTTATGGAAAACGTTCCATCCAAACGGTCGATCCAATGGATAAGCTTGGGCATGAGGCCAAACGGATCGGCTCCACCCAAGATGATCAGGATGTTTTGAACCTCCGTTCGTACCTGCCGCTTCTGCGGCTTCCAGAAGTCGGTCTGAAGAACCCCGTACTTCGGTCCCAGTAGAAACCGTGTTCGGCCATTGGAATTTCCGTATGACAGAGCGAGAGCATCCGCGTTTCCGTTGACCAACAGCGAGCAAGGGAAATCCCGGCCGCCCAAGTCGTCCCGAACCATCGCCCAGAGGCCCGCTTCCTGAAGCGCCGGGAGCAACGCAGCCGGGAGATCCGAAAGATCCACCCCTATTCCGAGCGCTCCAAGCGCCCGCGCTTTCTCCAGTGTCCAAGCCGTCTCGCTAGGGTCGCTCTGCACAGCTTCCCCTTCCAAACCAAACTCCTTTAAACGCTGCAGGTTCTCACTGCGATCATTCACCAGGAAATAAGGACGAATTCCACACCGCCGCAGTGCGGCCGCCAAAGAAAGGGACCTTTGGAGATGTCCCAACCCGACCTTCGGGTCGGCCTCGGTTCGAATGAGGATCGTCATCGGCTCCGCACCATCTCCAGCGCCTCCGAACCTGAGACCCTCTTCGTCCCCCTTCGAGTGAACCCTGCGCGCTCAAACGTTCTCACCGAAGAGGTATTCCCTTCCTTAATCAGGGCCACCACACGGTCAAGGTCCTCGCGGGCTAAGAGGATTTCTACTCCCTGCCGGACGGCCGCCGGACCGTATCCCTTGCCCCGCTCTTGAGCATCCAGCGCTACGCTGACCTCCGCTTCGAATTCCGCGATCTGAAAACGCACATATCCGATCGCTTTCCCCTGCAGGTCCAGAATGATCAGGATCTCCGTGTTGGGCGCTTCCAAGCGACTCTCAAACCACCGCTGGTGCGTTTCAAAAGGAATCATCTCGGTATGGAAAGAGGCCTCCCGGGTCTCCGGATCGTTCCTCCATTCCCACAGGGACCGAGAATCCTCCCGGCGGGCAGGGCGGAGCGTCACCCGATACGCAGACGTCTGACGCTCAGACATAATCGCCCTCGTGGATAGGAGCCCATTCCGGGATATCCCGTGATGCCGTCCGCCCCAGGAGGGTTTCATAATGTTTGGGCGCCAGGCCGCCGTTGTTTTTTCCGCTGCGCAGGACGGCCGTATTCTCCCGGCTAAAAACTTCGCCCAGCCCGATGAGGCGAGCGGCAAAGATCTGCCGGCGGGCGAAGGCCCTCAGTTCCTGCTCCACCGGCTGGACGACCTTCTCACCGCTACCCAAAGATTGTTCCACTTCGCGGATTTTTTTCACCATGAGCGTCAGCTCATCCGGCTCGAGGGCAAAACTGTGATCAGGCCCGGGCAGCGCGTTGCTCAGCGTGAAATGTTTTTCAATGATGTGCCCGCCCAGCGCCACCGCAGCCAGCGGACCGGTCAACGGGTCCCGGGAATGATCCGACAGGCCCGTGGGGACGTTGAAGGCCTCCCGCAGCGTGACCAGCGCCCGGACGTTGAGCGATTCCAGCGGCGCAGGATAGGAGGCCGTGCACTGCATCAGGATCAGATCCTCATTGCCGGTCCCTCGGACTGCCTCGACCGTCTCCCGCACCTCCTCTAGGGAGGCGGTACCGGTCGCGATGATAACCGGTTTCCCGCAACGGGCGATGTGCCGGACCAGCGGCAAGTGGGTCATCTCATAGGAAGCGATCTTGAACGCGGGCACGTGGGGTTCTAGCCGGTTCGCCGACTCCTCGTCGAAGACGGAGGCCAGGAAGAGGAGCCCCTTCCCCTTCGCGATGGCCGCCAATTCCGGGAGCCATTCGTATGGCATCTCCATGTCGGAAATGATGTCGTAAATGGGGCGGTCCTGCTTGAGATAATCGCTCTGGCCGGCCGTCCGGGGATACAGGCGGTCCGCCCGGAAGAGCTGGAATTTGACCGCGTCGGCGCCGGCAACCGCCGCCACCTCGATCAAGCGCCGGGCCTGCTGGAGATCCCCGTTATGGTTGGAGCCGGCTTCCGCCACCACGAAACAGCGGTGGCCGTCTCCGACGCTGCGGTCCCCGATCTTCACGGTCCGGATCATCGGAGCATGCTCCTCACGCCTGGCGAAAAACCGGCTGGACCGGCTCCGCCTCGAGACGATCAGACCAATTCCCCTTCTTGAGCGCGTCGGCCAGGATCTCCAGTGAAGCGGCGTAGACCCTCAGGATAAAATCCACCTCCGCCTGGCCGTGGCGGAAAGAAAGCATCTGGGATCCGGTAAAGAGAACTCCCCTCTTGATGCACTCCTGCTGGAACAGAGACTTCATGGACAAGGATTCTTTCGGATCCCGCCCGTTGAAATTGACCACCGTCCGGGGCGGCAACCCCAAGCATTCCACCTTCCCCTCCAATCCGGACCGGCGGGCAAGTGCCCGGAGGCCGTCCTGCAGGCGCCGGCCCTGCTGCCAGAGATGTTCCGGGACCCTCTGCTCCTCCAGCTTGCGGAGCGTGGCCAACGCCGCAGCCAGAGACAGCGTCTCACCCCCGAAGGTGAATGAGAAGAAGACCTCCTCCAGTTTTTTCATGACTTCCCTCTTCCCCACGAGGGCCGAGAGAGGCAAGCCGTTTGCGATCGCCTTCCCGAAACAGGCCAGGTCTGGCTCGACCCCAAAATGGGCCTGCGCGCCGCCCAGCGACAGCCGGAAGCCGGTCAGGATCTCATCGAAGATCAGCAGCGCCCCTTCCTGGTGAACCAGCTCCCGGACCCCTTCCAGGAAACCCTTCTTCGGCTCGATGACTCCGACCGGCTCCAGGATGACGCCGGCCACCCGGCCAGGATTCTCGCGAAAAATCTTCCGTAGGCTTTCCAGATTGTTGTACTCGAACGGCCGCGTGAGGGCCCGGACAGACTCAGGCACTCCCAGGTTCCGCGACGTGGTCCCGATGAACCAATCCTGCCAACCATGATAACCACAGCAGACGATCAGATCCCGGCCGGTGAAGGCGCGGGCCAGCCGGACCGCCCCCGCCGTGACATCCGACCCGTTCTTCCCGAAGCGGACCATCTCCGCGCAGGGGATCAGGGCGGAGAGCCGCTCCGCGACCTCCACCTCCAGCGGATGGGGCAGAGAGAAGGAGACCCCGTCTTCCAATTGCCGGCGGACCGCCGCGTCCACGTCTTCATCTCGGTAGCCGAGGATCACCGGCCCCAGCGCCATCGAGCAATCCATGTACTCGTTGCCGTCCGCGTCCCAGACCCGGCAGCCGTCCCCCTTCACGAGAAAAGAGGGGGCGACCCCCTGCACGAACTGCGTGGGCCCTTTGCTCAGCGTCTGCGAGCCGCCCGGGATCAGCGCTTGCGCTTTCTCCGCGAGAAGCCTGGACTGCTCCAGTCCCCTGGAAGGAATCTCCGGAAGCGGATCCTCCGCCAGCGAGCGGTAATACCCCTCGTTCACCGTGGGTTTCCCCCCGTTCCGGCCCGCGGGCGTGATGCCGTTGGCAATCTCAAGGACCTCCTTCATCGAAAAGAGCCCGTCCTTGCCCAGCCGCTCATAGACCTTCCGGACAAAAGACAGATCCTCCTCGGTATCCACCGACCATTTCAGCTCCGCGTAATCGGCCGGTGCTTCCACATGACCCAGCCGGAACCGCTCCGGATGATTGATCATGTAGGCCGTCACATGCTCCCGCTCCGAAGGCAGGCGGCCTTCCCGCCAGGCGGTCTCCAGCGTCTCAAAAGAAAAAAGCTCCGTGTCCAGGCCGTCCGGATACCGGCGCCCCAGCGTATTGGAGACGTAGTCATACCGCCCGCTCCGGTAAAGCTCAATGACCTCGCCGACCACTTCCGGGTCTACCAGCGGGCAGTCCGGAGTCACCCGCAGGATGTGGCGGGCCCCGGCCTGACGGGCGGCCTGGTAGATCCTGTCCAGCACGTCCCGTTCGGAGCCACGGAATACCTTCAGTCCCAAACGGTTCGCCAGCTGCACCAGCGGTTCATCCCGTTCCTCCACCGTGGTGGCGATGACGACTTCCTCCACGCCGCGGCATGCCCGCACCCGCTCCACCACTCGCTCGAGCATCGGCTTGCCCGCCACATCGGCGAGCGCTTTGCCCGGCAGCCGGGTCGAGCCCAAGCGGACCTGGATGATCGCTACCGGCATTCCGACACCTGCACGGACCGCTTCTGCTCGATGGCGCGGTGGATCGCCTCGACTACTCGCAGCACCTCCGCGGCCTCCCTCAAGCCGCAAGCGGGCGGCCGGCCCGTTTCAATCGAGGAAATGAAGTCCCGCAGCTCCTCAAGGTAAGTTTCCTGAGAGCTCCCCGAGACCGCCACCGGCTGAAAACGCTCCGAGGGCGATTCACAAAGCGACAGCTCGCCAACCGAAGTATCGGCGCGTCCCTCCGGGCAACCCCACCGCAATGCGGAGTCTTCGCCGGTCAGCGTAAAACCCCGCATGTAGGCCGGTTGCAGGCAATCCATGGAGAGTGAAACCAGGGCCCCGCTTTCCATCTTCATCAGCACCTTGATCACATCCAAACCTTCCATCTCGAGATTGCTCAGCCGATCGCCGTACGCGGAAACCTCGCGGACCGGGCCGAGGAACCAGATCATCAGGTCGATCTCATGCGAGACATCGAGCAGGAGTCCCCCGCCCTCCTCGGCGCTTGCCATGTAGCTGTCCCGGTAGTCGCGGCCCGGCCACCACTTCTTCAGGTAGAGGCCGAACTCGGCATGGCCGGCGAGGACCCTGCCCATCCGGCCGGAGTCCAGCACTTGCTTGGCCGCCTTCATCGCCGGGTGATAGCGGAGGTTGTAGCCGACCTGCACCATCCGGCCGTCGACGTTCTTTCTCTCGATGAGCGGCCGGACTTTTTCAAGGCTCACGGAGAGGGGCTTCTCCACAAAGACGTGGGCGCCGGCCTCCAAGGCCTTGATCGTCAGGTCCACGTGCGTGGCGGCCGGGGTGCAGACCAGGACCAGATCGGGACGACGGCTGAGCGCCTTTTCCGGGTCCGAGTCCACTGGGATGCCCCATTGGGCTTTCACCCGCTGCTGAGCGGAAGGGCTGGGGTCGGCCGCTTCCAGGTTCGACAGGCCGAGCTGCCGCAAGTGCCCGATGTGCCGTAAACCGATGGAGCCGCAACCCAGGATCAGAACCTTCATAGCATGATCCGGGGCCCTAAAGGTCCGCGTGGGTCGCCCCGCGGACCCCGGGTTTCACGAGGGGCTGCTCTTCCCCGGTGTGAGGGTGCCGGACGGTGTTCTGGGCGCCCAACTCTTTGATCGCGCGCCAGGAAAGCTCGATCACCTCTTCATCCGGAAGATCGCTGAAATTGGTCCGGACCTGTTCCCCCTGTTCTCCGAGGCGGACCAGATACTCCTCGATCATGTTTTCGTCCGCGGGACCCTTGACCCCGGTCACCGCCTTGGCAATCAATCCCTTGTCCAGGGCCAGCTGCCAGAACGTGGTGGCCGGGTACGCCGTCGTGAAGAAGAAAACCTCCGGCCTCAGGCCCACCTTCTTGCAGAACTCCACCGTCTCACGGACGGTCTGAGGGCTTTCGCCCGGGGACCCGATCATGAAGGAGCAGTCGGCGTACCCCATAATCCGCTGCGTCTCCTTGACGGCGACCTCCATCTTCTCGACCGTCTGGCCCGACTTATCGATCGATTTCAGGATGATGGGGCTGGCGGATTCCACGCCATAGCCGGCCTGGCGCATGCCGGCCTCATAGGCCTGCTCGAGCATGTGCGGGCGGCCTTCTTTCTTGGCCCGCTCCACATCGTCGGCGATGATGTTGGTCCGGCAGGTCCCGCCCCAGGTCATCTCAAAACCGGTTTCCTTCTTGCGCCGGCGGAGTTCATCGGAGAACTCCAGCGCCCAACGGTAATCGGTCATCATCAGGTCATCCAGGAAATGGATGTAGGTCAGGCCGTATTTCCGCTGCAGGAAAACCATCTCGTCCGCGACATCCTTTGGCGACCGCAGGCGGTACTGCTTGCCGAGGTAGGCCGCGTAGCAGTAATCGCACGCCACCGCCGCATAGGGGCAGCCGCGGGAAGCGATCATGGATTCCGAAAATTGCCCCGGCTCCGCCGGCGCCCCGTCGATCCATTTCGTCTTCCAGTTCAGGTGCCCGACCGGGTTGACCTTGTAGATATCGTCGATCGGCCACGGGCTCCGGTATGGCCACGGCAGCGCGTCCAGCCCCGCCCCGCGGCTTTTCAGCGACGGGCGCAGCCCGTTGTCCCGGTATTCCCACTCCGAGGAGCCGGCGCGGACCCGGCGGCGATAGGCCACCCCCTTGACCCCTTCGAGAGAGGCGCCGGTCTCAATCCGGTGGAGAAGCTCCGAGAAGGTGGCCTCCCCTTCCTCCTGCACCACGGCATCGAGCCCAAGGCGCTGCACCATGAAGATCGGGAGAGAGGAAGCGATGCCCCCTCCCATGATGACCGGGACATCCGGAGTGACCGCCTTGCACAGCCGGGCGATCTGCCGGATACGGCTGTACTGCGTTACGATGCCGCCCAACCCGATGACATCCGGCTTTTCCTTGGCCAGCGCCGACACGACCCGCTCCTCCACCCAGCGGGCCATTTCCTCGCTGCTCATTTTCACCGGCTTGCGCCGCTCGGCGTTTAAGTCCAGCACGCCCACCCGGTGCCCGTCCATGATGGCGACCGCCGCGACATACCCGTGCCCGAGCGGCATGATGTTGGGGTAAGACCATTCCCGGATCGGCGCGTTGATAAATAGGATCTTTAAACCGTTGGGCCGCGGGGGGAATTGCTTCAGCGATTCCTCATCGGTCAGGCGGGGCCATGCGGCGTTGAGCCCCTCCCCATCCTTAAAGCGCTGATAGAACCGCTCAGGCATCGAGCCCGTGTCCGGTCTTACCTCGATTGTTAGCGGGGAGATTTCCATGTGGCTCCTCTCGAAATGGCTTCCCATTCTGCTCGGACCGTTTCCAGCACCCGGTTCACATCCTCTTCGCTCATCTTGGGGAACAGCGGCAGCGTGAGGGCCCTCTGGTAGTAGGCTTCCGAAACCGGGAAATCCCCCGGCTTATGCCCGAACCGCCGGCGGTAATACTCATGCAGGTGTACCGGTAGATAATGGACGTTGACCCCCACGCCGGCCGCTCGCAGAGCGCGGTAGAGCTCTCGTCGGTCCTGCTCCGGCCGGTCGGACTGCGCCTGCACCACGTAGAGGTGCCAGGCATGCCGGACCTGGGCCCCGTCGAACCGCTGGGAGATCAGGCCGGACGCTTCCAATCCTTGCGCGTAGTGCTGCGCGATGGACCGGCGGCGCTCCAGGAAGCAGTCCAGCTTCTCCATTTGGCTCAAGCCCAGCGCGCATTGAAAATCGGTGATCCGGCCGTTGGTGCCGAGCATCTGCATCTCGGACCGCCAGGGCTCCGGGTCCTCTTCGCCCGCCGCTTTGGAGATCCCGTGGTGGCGGAACGCGCGGAGCTTGTCCTGCAGATCCTCCCGGTTGGTCAGCACCATACCTCCCTCGCCAGTGGTGATGTGCTTGACCGGATGGAAGCTGAAGACCGTCATATCGGAATGGCTGCAGTTGCCGACCTTCTCCCATTTCCCATCGGAGGTCCGCCACTCGGCTCCCAGCGCGTGGCAGGCATCCTCGATGACTGCCAGCCCCGCCTTCCGGGCCACCTGAGAGATCCCCTCCATGTCGCATGGCAGTCCGCCGAAATGGACCGGCAAAAGAGCTTTCGTTTTGGAGGTGACCGCCTGGCTTAGCTTCTCCGGATCCATGTTCAGCGTCTCCGGGCTGATGTCCGCGAAGACCGGTTTTCCTCCTTGGTAGAGAACGGCATTGGCCGTAGCCACGAAGGTCATCGGGGTGGTCACCACCTCGTCCCCGGGCCCGATCCCCGCCGCGGAGCAAGCCGCGTGAAGCGCCGAGGTCCCGCTCGAGAAAGCCACCGCGAACCGGGCGCCGCACCGGCCCGCGACCTTCTGTTCGAACTCCTCGATCAGCGGCCCCTGGGTGATCCAGGCCGAGCGGAGCGCCCGGGTGACCCGGGCGATGTCCTCCTCGTCCAGCCAGTGCAGACCGTAGGGGATCATTTCCTTACCAGCCGTTTTCACTCCGGATCTCTCCGTTAAGCTGACCGAGCAGCTTATGGAGCTGCTCCTCGGTCAGCCACTGCGTGTTGGAATCGCTGGCGTACACGAACCCGTCTGAAACCGGCTTGGCCTGTTTCCAGTTGACGGCCTCTTCGCGGAAATACGGGAAGTCCGGCTGGATCACGTAGAACTCCGGCAACTCCACCGTCCGGCGGGCATCGTCCGCCGCCACCAGGACCTCGTGCAGCTTCTCGCCCGGGCGGATGCCGACCTCTTCATGCTGGCAATCCGGCCCGATCGCCCTCGCCAGATCCATGATGTTCATGCTGGGAACCTTCGGAACGAAGATCTCCCCGCCGTGCATCTTCTCCAGGCCGCTGATCACCAGGCTCACCGCCTGCTCCAGCGTGATCCAGAAACGGGTCATGCGCCGGTCGGTGATCGGGAGCCGCCCGGCGTCCTTCAGTTTGAGGAAGAGCGGGATCACACTGCCCCGGCTGCCCACCACATTGCCGTACCGGACCACACTGAACTTCGTCCGATGCGGACCGGAGTAAACGTTGGCCGCGATGAACAGCTTGTCCGAGCAGAGCTTAGTCGCGCCGTAGAGGTTGATCGGGTTGGCCGCCTTGTCGGTGGAGAGGGCCATCACCTTTTCCACGCCCCGGTCGACGGCCGCGTCAATCACGTTGGCCGCGCCCAGGATGTTGGTCTTGATCACCTCGAGCGGGTTGTATTCCGCCGCCGGGATCTGCTTAAGCGCCGCCGCGTGGATCACCACCTGCACCCCATCAAAGGCCCGCTGCAGGCGGTCCTTGTCCCGCACGTCCCCGAGGAAAAACCGCAGCCGCGGGTCGTTAAAATGCCGCGCCATCTCCGACTGCTTCCATTCATCCCGGCTGAAGATGATGACCTTCTTGGCCTGCCCCGGCCCGAGCGCCATTTCGGCGAACCTGCGTCCGAACGAACCGGTCCCGCCCGTGATCAGAACCACCTTGTCCTTCAGAACGCTCATCCTGTTCCTCCTATAACGCCGGGCTTGCCCGATCAAATCGGGACCGCACATCCCAATGAAAAAGTAGCCGGGCCATAAAACGGCCGAATCCATAATCGTCCTTCTGCCAAGGAAAAGGATCGTTGAAGATCGATGGATTCCTCAAAACTTCCAAGTAGCTAACCAGCTCAGGTCGGCCGGAAAGGCGTCCATCCGTCAACAGCCAATCCCTTAAGCGATCGGGATCCGGCTCCAGGTAATACAGATGGGAAATCAATCTCCGCGCCTGTTCTCGGTGCCCCCCCCGGTTCTCCAAGTAAGAGAGCCCATACAAACAAATTGCGTAATCCAGAAGCTCCTGATTGGTCACCGCCTGAATGTGCTCCCACTTGACCCTCTGAGCCGAAGACCGTCCCTGATACCGTTTTTTCGCTGCACCCATCCATCCCCGGAGACCCCGCCCATCGGTGATCCACCGCAGATCCGAGAACCGGCACTCTCCCAAAAGGTACCGCAATAAGAAAGGCCTGCGTTCTAAAACACGAAGAAACAATCCCCGCGCAACCTCCCAATCTCCACGATCCACATACCCTAGGCCTTCGTCGATCCAACCTCCGATCCCTTCAATGTCCCGACCATCACTGTCCAGAACCCGGACTCCGCCCACCTGATAAACCCTGCACCCCGGGACCGTTGACCCATTGATTTGCAGGGCTGCTGCTCGATTCAGACCCATCACCTCCGCGGTAACCATCCGGAAATCCGAGTACGGAGAAATCGTCTCCGGTATTAAATCCCCCCCAATCTCCCGCACCAGCAGTGGGATGACTCCTTCCACACCAAGCGGTTGAACCCTTCCTTTTTCTCCCTTATCCGCTAGATCCTCCCGAATCAGTTGCGCGATCCGAATGTCGTCGTACAAAAAATAGGTGCTGACCAATCGGCTCCTGAAAAGCTCCAGTCGGATCGCCAAAAGGTTCATCAAACAGAGGATCAGCAGGCCCGCCCCCCAGACCGACCGACAAGTCCGTTGGCTCCAATCCAAACGCCTGCCCGATTCCTCGACCAGCCACCAGCCGACCGCGCAAAAAACCCAAGCGAAGAGCGGCGACAGATAGACAAAATACCGGGAAGGAATTTGAGCCGGGAAGCTGCCATAGTGATGCAGCACGTGGATGAGACAAACCGCGTACCAGGCCGGCAACAACCACAGTTCCCTCCGCTTAGCCGCAAAAAGGATGAGGAACAAGATCCCGCAAGCGACCGAAACCCAAAAAGAAAATAGGCTCATCTGTGCCGGTAGGCAATGGTAGAGCTCAGTGGAGTCCATCAAAAAAACACCCTGGAACGGCTTCAGGAACGAGGTTGTTAGCGTTACCCAGGGGATCATCGCGTTATAGGGAAGCAGCAGTTGCCGGTGATCTTGCAGGTAGAGCCCGACGAACAACACCGGAAGACCGACCCACAGCAGCAGCCGCAAGCCCGTCCGGCGCAGGCGATCCATCATCGGAGTAGCCCGCCATATCAATCGCAGCAATCCTAACCCGGCCAGGCCAGCCAATACCAGCCCTACCATCTTTACCCAGGCCGCCCCCGACATCCGAACAATCGTGCTGTTGATGATGGGATCTCCGACGAACGTCAGTGACAAGGCCGGATAAATCATGAAGAGCAAGAACAGCGGCAGCCAGCGGTCAAACCGGCGCAGCCGCTGCTCAGGGTCTTTGGAAGCCACCGCGATATGTGCCAAGATCAGGATCGGCGCCAAAAGGGCGGATCGCTCCAACGAAGCGATCGCGCCTGCAGCCAACGTAATCAAAAGCAATCTCCTCCAAGCGGGGCGAGCGAACTCCACCCACTCCTCCGTCTTCAAATAGAACCACAAAACCGCCAAGATCGTGAAAACCGCCACTACATGCTGAAAAGCCGTCGGCCAAAGATACGAATGAAAATGGGCAAAAAAGCTCAGGTAAACAATAGAGGCGGATCCGCTAACCCACCGCGATAGCCCCAGCAATCGGCCGACTCCTGCGACCCAACAGGCGTTGGCTACATGAACCGCCATCGCAACACCGATGAGAACCCTGATGGACCATCCCCACTCCCCTGTCAGCAAAAGATAACCCTTGAGCAATGGCTGCCCCAGGTTGATCGGTGCGGGGCTGAAGACAAACCATAGTATCCCGGCCAACGGCTGGCCCGTTAGGCATTGACGCACCATAGGAATCATCCACCAGAGATCCAGCTCCGGCAACGTCCCCACGACCGGCTGCGCCAAGATCGCCACAAAGAAACCCGCTGCAATAAACCCGTAAAGGCTTAAAATACCGGCACCCATTGCCGGTCCCACCCCGATTGTATGTTCCAACCGGAGATGAGCCGTACCATAAAACGCCCGAAACCGTAATCGTCCTTCTGCTGGGGCAACGGATCCTGAAAATCATCAGGATTCTCAATCGCCTTCAGGTATTGAGCCAACTCCGGCCGCATTCGGATCCGCTCATCCGATTCCAACCATTGGCTCAACTGCGCGGAGTCCGACTCGAGGATGTACAACTGCGACAGCCACCCACGCGCCTTTTTCGGGTGCCCCAACCGGTGTTCCAGATAAGAAAGACTGTATAAACAGACCGCGTAATCCCGAAGGTCCTGCTCCGTCAACGCCCGAGTGCGTTCCCGCTTGGCCAAGGGAACCACGCTCCACGCACGCCACTTCCATTCCAGATTGGCTAACCACTCCCGGAAACCACGGCCATTGGTCATCCATCTCAGATCCGATAAACGACATCCGGCCCATAATAGATACCGGAACAGGAACGGCCTTACTTCCACTGCGCGTTCCAATACCCTACGCGCTGATTCCAGATTCCCCTGGTTCAGATCCCTCAACCCCGCTTCCACTCCTTCCGAAAACTCGTCTATATCACGCCCGGTGCTGTCCAACAACCGGACACCACCCACGCTGTACCACCCGGACTGCGGGTAAACAGACGGCCCGTTAAGATTCAGCCGGCCGGCCGTTGAGCGCATGCTAAAAACCTGTTTCATCTGATCCTGCAGATTGTCGAAACCGATCTGGTCCACAGGCACATAAAGGGACCAGACCTTTGCGAAAGTCAGCTCCGTGACTCCATCCAGGTGGAGCGTCGCCGGGGGGATGCCGGTCCCCCGCCGGGCCCAATCCTCATAAATGAGTTGGGTGGTCCGGACATCGTCGTACACAAAATAGGTATTGACCAACCTGCCTCGGAACATCTCCAGCCGGATAGCCGCCACGTTGACAACGCAAAGCGCCGCCAACACCACCGCCCAAACCTGTTCACCTCTCCACCTATTCCATCCCGTCTTCTTGATCCAGACCTCAGCCAGACGCCAAGTCACCGCACAGAAAATCCAAGCGAAGACCGGCGACCAATAGACGAAGTAACGGGAGGGAATCCGGATCGGAAAACTCGAGACCACGTGGCGGTGCAGCAGCATGTAGCCCACGCAGGCTCCGTACCAAGTCAGCAGCAGGGCTAACTCAGGCCGCTGCCGGATGTGCCATCGAACAAACAGCCAGATCATCCCTACCGTCAGAGCCAGCATCGGCAAGTTAATCATGGGTGGAACCACGTAATAAGGGCGCGTAGAGTCCATTGCAAGGGCCGTTTGGACCGGCTCCAGAAAGGAGGACAGGGTTGAGGAAAGCGGCACCAGCGCGTTATAAGGGAAAAAGACCTCTCGGTGATCCCTCAATGCAAGCGCCAACAGGACAACCGAGACAATCGCCCAGAGGAGACCCCTCGGCATCCCTCTTCGCACGAGAACTCGCAACCCGCATAGCCCTGCCGCTAGAAAAAACCAAAGCACTCCCACCTTGAAAAAGGGAGAAAGCGGAAATTTAAAGATCGCTTCGTTCAGAACCAAGTCCCCGACAACAGAAAGTCCCAGCAGAAGGTAAAGGGGATAGATCAGAAAGAGAGGGATCCACCGATCAAACCTGGACAATCGTTCCTGCGGGGAACCGGGGCTGAGCAAGAGGTGCGTCATCAAAACCAGCGGAAAGATGATTGTGGATCGTTGCAGCGCCCCCAGCACGCCCATTCCCAAGGTGACTCCCAGCAGAAGAGTCCGGCGCGGATGCCCCTTCTTAAACATCTCCTCTGTAGCCAGGTACAAAGAAAGGAGGGTCAACAGTGTCGCCACAGCCAGCAGGTGCTGCAAAGAGGTGGGCCAAAAATAAGCGTGAAACTGCGCAAAAAGCGTGAGATAAACGAGAGCGGAAAAGAGACTAACCTGCCTGCGCAATCCCATCTGACATCCCACGGCAAAAACCAGCGCGGCAATGATTCCATGGACCAGCAGGTTCGCCCAAATCAATGCTGGGTAAGACCAACCCAAAAAAGAGTGCATGAACCACAATGTCACTTTTAGGACCGGCTGCTCAAAGAGGATCGGGCCGGGGCTCAGCATGAAAGCCGTCCCTTGCAGCAGACTCTTCCCCGCCATCCAGCGGGAGAGGGACGGCAGCATCCACCAGAGATCCGTCTCCGGTGTGGCAGAGCGAACAACCGGCCAAAGCAGACCCAAAAACAGGCCGGCTACCGCAAGCGTTATGCCCCTGTAAAACCAATGGATCTTCATCTTTCCCTTATGCTACGCCCCGGGCCCGGCGTAAAAGCTTCTCCTAGGAGCTGGGCCAAATACACCGCCCCCCATTGAAAGATCTTGAGTTTGCGTTCCCCGCCCACCCGCGGCGGCTCATCAGCCGGAATCTCGCACCACCGGACACCCTCTTTGATCGCCCGCCAACTCATCAAGGGAATCCAATCCACACGGGTCCGAAAAAACCGCTCAAACCGTTCGAAAGGCTCCGGGCGGTCCAATCCAAGCCGGTGCGGAAGATCCTTCCGAAGAGCCCGCAGCATGACCATCGGGTCGGTCATCCGCACGGAACTCCCGCGCCGCAGCAAAAGGTTGGTCAGCGTCCGGAACATCCAATTCCCAAAACTGGTCACCAGATCATCGTCATCTGAATGCGCCCCTTTCAGGTAACGGGAGGCGATGACCAGCTCAAATCCTTCGTCTATTTTATCCAGCAAGTGTGGGATCGTTTCTGGAATGGAATTCCCATCCGGGGTAAAGTAGACTACGATCTCTCCGCGGATCAAAGGCCAAACCTCCAGGTAGGCGCTCCGGAACCCCGGCGCCTTCTGGATGTACACCTCGTACCCCTGCTCCCTGGCCCACTCGACCGTACCGTCGGTAGAACCACCATCCAGAACGAGGATTTGATCCACCCAGATGCGCTCGACTTGAGGCATGATCTGTTTCATCCCCTCCACCTCGTTGAGCGTCATCACCAGCAGTGTGGTTTTGAACCTTCGGCTGCCGGCTCCCTGATCCACGGGGCGATCCAATGGACTGATCTGGTTTGTCACTTGGAAACAGCCTCGTTCAGCAAAGGGTTTTGGGGATACAGCATCGGCTCCTCTCCCTCAACATCGTAGAAGATGATCCGGCTGCCATCGCTCTCGAACTCCACCGGGACTTCCAAGAGTCCCTCCAATCCCTGTCGGACAGCTGTTTGCCTTTCCGGAGGCACAAACAACAGCACAAAACCGCCTCCTCCGGCACCGAGCAGCTTGCCTCCGACCGCCCCATGGTGCCGAGCGGCATCATAAATCTCATCAATCCTTGGGGTGGAGACCCGATCGGTGAGACTGCGCTTGAGCCTCCAGCTTTCATGCATGAGCCTGCCGAACGCTTCCAGATCTTCCCTTCCTTGAAGAATCCGCATCGCCTCTTCCACCATCTCGTACATCGCTTGAAGCTCCTGACCTTTACTATGGGTTGCCTTGATCTGTTCTCCCGCGATATCGGAGGCGGTGCGGGAAAGGCCGGTGTAAACCAGCATCAGGTGATCCTGTAGAACCTGCAGCCGCGCCCTGTCCATCAGGATCGGGGAAACCTGGATTTCGCCATTGCATTGGAAATTCACCCGATTGAAACCGCCGAAGGCCGCCATCACCTGATCCTGGGAGCCTACGTTCTCCTTGAGTCGCTCTTGCTCTACATGGATGGCATCCCGCGCCAAGCACATCTTGGTCGGCATCATTCCCTTAAGCCCGTACAGCGCGTGCAGGAACCCAACCGTAAAGGAAGAGCTCGAACCCAGGCCGGTCCGGGCGGGGAGATCCCCGTCATGATGCAGCTCAATCCCCCGGCTCACCTCCAAATGGTTCAAAACCTCCCGGACGGAGGGATGTTGGATCTCCGAGCGTCCCTTCACCAACTCGATCCGTGACCAGACAATCCGGCTCGAATGCTCAAAGAAAGGAGGCAGCCATCGGCAGGTAATGTAGCAGTATCTTCGAATGGTGGTTGCAAGCGTCGCACCTTCATGCTCCCGGTACCAGGCCGGGTAGTCCGTCCCTCCACCGAAGAAAGAGATCCTGAAGGGAGTGCGGCTGATGATCACCCCACCACCTCCTGCTGCCGCTGCTGCGCGCCGGGCACGTGCTTGCGCACCAGCCGGACCGAGACCATCTGGCGGGTGTGCGCCTCCGTCTCGGGTCCGAACTTTGTCCGGACCATCTCGAGATAGCGGGAGGATTCGAAATAAGTGTGGAACGCTTGGTCCCGGAATGCCAGCACCTCTCCGGCGCTTAAGTATTTGGTGGGCAGCGGCAGGCTGTCCACTGAGTGCTGTGAATAGCCGCCCCAGCTTTCTGGAAGAGGCCAGCCCTCCCGCAGCGCCTGCTCATAAAGCGGAGATCCAGGATAGGCCATCGCCGAATAGAAGTTGGAAAACTCGCAATTGAGCTCAATCGCCAGATCAAGCGTCTCCTGCATCGTTTGCAGGTCATCCTCCGGCAGGCCGAAGATGTAGTTGCCGATTACGTTAATACCGGTCTCCCGCACCTTCCCGATTGTCTTGAAGATCTCCGCCTGGCCGAACCCTTTCTGCACATCGCCGCGCACCCGCTCATTGGCCGACTCGATCCCGAACGCCAGCCAGTTTACGCCGGCTCGCTTAAGCTTATCCAGGATCTGGTCTTTGACCGTATCCACGCGGGCATACGCCCAGATATTGAGCTTAAGGCCCCGCTCGATGATGGCGTCGCAGATGCCGCCGACATGGTTCAGGTTCAGCACGAACATCTCGTCCGCGATCTTGACGTTCCGGACGCCATACTGCTTGACCAGGAACTCCAACTCATCGGCCACCCGCTTAGGGCTCCAGAACCGGTAGCTGTTGGTCGACTGTTTGTAGCCTAGAAGTTTTTCACCGGACTTGAAAGGAGCCTGAATGCAGCAGAAGCTGCAATGGAAAGGACACCCCAACGTCGTGTAGATCGAAGCGTACGGCTGCCGTTCCAGGTCCCCGAAGCAGTGCCAGTTGTGCGCCCGGTATTTTTCCATCGGCAGCATGTCCCACGGCATTCCCGGCATCTCCTGTTCCGGGTCCTTCACCAGGGGGGCCGGCTCGTTGGCGCGAATCTCGCCCCCTTCCCGGTACCAGAGCCCCCGCACCTTGGAGAGGTCGCCCGACCCGTTTGCCTTGAGTGCCTGCATCAACTCCCAGAGAGTCACCGGCCCTTCCCCGCCCGCCACGAAATCCACCGACTCTTCCCGTAACGCCCGCTCGGACAGAGCCGCCACATGCCCCCCCACCAAGATCACCTTTTGGGCGGGGTCCGCCTGTTTGATTGCCCTGCAAACGACTCCGGCCGCCGGCATTGTCTGCGTGGAGGCCGAGGGCTGGTGCCCGTAGACGATCACCGCCGTCAACAACGGGCGCAAGGCAGCCACCCGCTGCGCGGTCGCCTCAGGACTGAGTTCCTCCGCGTCAGCGTCAATCAGCTGCACCTCGAACCCTTTGTTCCGCAGGTAGGTTGTCATGAGACCGGCCCAGACCGGCGGTTCGACCGCCGACAGCTCCGATCCCAGGGCTTGATAAACCTGCTTGCGGTTTCCCGGGTGAATGAGAAGGATGTCCGTCTGATTTGATTTCATATGTTGGCGTACTCCATCCGCCGGATAACTTGGTATCCTTTGATGAGCTCCGCAATCCCCGCTTGAAGAGAAACCTTCGGGCAGAACCCGGTCTTCTCTATCTTCTCGTTGCTGACGATGTAGTTCCTTTGGTCGGGATCGGTCCCGACCTCCGCCTCGGCGAAATAAAAACTGGGAACCTGTTTTTTGATCTCCTCGCACAGCTCCTTCTTGGAAAGGTTGGCGTCGCTTAAGCCGACGTTGTAGGCCTGGCCCTTCATCGTCTCAAAGTTCTTGATCGCGTGAAGGAAAGCACCCGCCACATCCCGAACGTGGATGTAATTACGCTTGAAGTGGGCCTGAAAAAGAACCACGAACCGGTCGGTCACCGCCCGGTAGACAAAATCGTTCACCAGAAGGTCCAGTCTCATCCGGGGACTGATCCCGAATACGGTGGCCAGCCTGAAGGTCAAGCTGTTGCCGCCTGCCAAGACGGCCTGCTCCGCCTCCACTTTCAGGCGGCCATACAGGGAGATGGGCCGTAGCGGCGTTTCCTCGGTGCAGTGGACTCCCGTTTGGCCGACGCCGTAACCGCTGTTGGTGGTCGGAAAGATGATCCTCTGCCGGCGGGGATCCCGCATCTCCACCAGCATCCGGACCGCGTCCCGGTTCACCGTCTGCGCCGCCACCGGATCCCGGTCGCACAACGGCGCCCCGGTTAGGCAAGCCAACGGAACGATGAGATCCACTCCCTCTACCACCTTGGCCATCAGCTTTTGATCCCGCGCATCTCCGCGCACCACCGATAATCCAGGATGATGGCAGCAGTCCATCAGCGAGGTCTGCTGGTACATGAAGTTGTCCACCACGACCACTGGGTGGCCTTCGTCTAATAATGCTGGCACAAGCACCGATCCTAAATAACCGGCCCCGCCGGTAACCAAGATTTTCATACCTGTACCCCCTGCTTACTGATGAACCACTCGTAGGTGCGCTCCAGTCCGGTTGTGAGCTCGGTCTTCGGAACCCAGCCCAGCACCCGGATTCGGGTCGACTCCAAACGCTTCTCGGGCGCGCCATCCGGGCGCGAGGAATCCCAGACAATCTCACCGCGGAATCCCACTACCCGAGCGACCTGCCCGGCCAGCTCCCGAATCGAGCAGACCTGGCCGGAACCAATATTGATCGGCTCTCCTTCCTCGTAATGTTCCAACAACCGCTCGCACGCCTCAGCCAAATCATCGGAATAGAGAAAATCCCGCCGGGGCCGACCGCTCCCCCAGAGAACGACGTTCGGCTGCGCCTGCTCCTTGGCCTGGTGAAAACGGGAGATCAACGCCGAAAGGACATGACCCTCCTTCGGATCAAAATTATCACCCGGACCGTAGACAGTGGCAGGGATAGCGGTGACGTACCGCACCCCGTACTGCGTCCGGTAGGCTCGGGCCAGGGCGAGGCCAGCCCATTTCGCAGTGGCATAAGCCTCACTGGTCGACTCCATCTTTCCGGTGAAGAGATCTTCGCACCGCATCGGCTGGGAGGCCTCCTTCGGGTACATGCAACTGCTCCCGAAATTGAGCAAGCGCCCCACCCCGGCTTTCCAAGAACCGTGGATCAGGTTCGCTTCCATCATCAAGTTTTCGTAAATAAATTCCGCCGGACGTTCGGAGTTGGAGGCGATGCCCCCTACCCTCCCCGCGGCAATGACGACCGCCTCCGGCTTCGCCGACTTCAAGAAACGCTCTACGGCCTGAGTGTCCAGCAAGTTGAGCTCCGCCCGCGGAGCCGTGAGCACCCGCAACTCCGGCCGGCCGGAAAAACGCCGTACCAGGGCCGAGCCGACCAAGCCGGTGTGTCCAGCGATGTAAATGGATTTCATTTAAAAGGGCCCTTTAAAACGCTGCTCATAGCTATAGAAGGATTCGCGGCCCAAGTCGGACTCCTGCAATCCAAGCATCCTCTCGGCAGCCCGGATAATCCCTACCGCCGATGGATAAAAGGCATTTTCCAGCGGCCGGGTGGTAGGACATGGGACATGGGCGAAACCCAACCGTTCGACCGGCTGCTTCAACTGCCCCAGGCAGGCATGGCTCACCCGGGCGGCCAGCTCTGCGGAGAAACCGCAGAATGCCCAGTCGTAATCGGCCACAATGCAATGTCCGGTCTTCATGACGGAAGCGATCAGCTCCTCGTCTTGCAGAGGAGCGATCGTCCGGACGTTCACCACCTCCATCTCCACACCCCTCTTGGCCAACACCTCAGCCGCCTTCATCGCTTCGATGGCCATCCAGGAGGTACAGAGCACCGTGATGGCGTCCCCCTCACGCAGCAGAGCCGGGGGTCCAAGCGGAATCTTCTGCTGGTCATCCACCGTCCCCTGCACATCATAAAGCCAGCGATGTTCGATGAAGATGACCGGGTTCTCATCTCGGATGCTGCTTCGGAGCAAGCTGTAGGCATCCTGCGGAGTAGTCGGAAGCACCACCTTCAATCCCGGGAAGTGGGCAAACACACCGTGGAGCGATTTACTGTGCTGGGCAGACTGACCCCATCCCCGACCGATCACTGCTCGGATGACCAACGGAATCTTGAGTTTTCCGCCGGTCATATAGCGAAGGCTGGAGATCATGTTCACAATCTGGTTCATCCCCAGCAGCATGAAATCCACCCGGATGTGCACATGGACCGGACGCAGCCCGGAGATCGCAGCGCCCAGCGCCACCCCCGTCATTGCTTCCTCCGAAAGAGGTGTTCCAAAACAACGCTTCGGCCCGAATTTTTCCAGCAACCCGGCTGTACTTCCAAAAATCCTTTTGTGGTCCGGAACGTCCAAACCGAACACGAAGACGGAGGAATCCGCCTCCATCTCCTTTTCCAACGCCAGAGCCAGCGCCTGCCGGTACGTCAGCGTGGACTTCATACGAGAAGATCCGTATACAACTCGGCCGGAGGGGCAAAGGGAGCCTCACGTGCCGTCCGGACCGATTGGTCGATCTGTTTTTCTACCCCCTGCCGGGTCCGCAAAACCTCCTCAGCGGGACATTCCTTCTCCCGCAGAAATTTTTCGAAACGTAACAGCGGATCCAAATGCTCGAACTCTTCGGAAGTAGGCCGGCGCCGGTACCCCACCTGGAAATCCTCCTGGGGACCAACATGCTCCAGAAAACGGAAATAGGTGCAGTGCAGGAAGGCCGGCTTGGGGTCCGCGTGCATCCGCGAGAGCAACTGCCGCGCACTTTCGATTACTAACGGGAGATTCGCCCCATCCGCGTTGGCGACATAACATTCATAGGGCTGCACTGCTTCCGGAATGGACCGGAAACCCTGCCGTTGAGCTGTGGGGGTGTGGATCGCCAGCCCGTTGTCCTCGCAGACGAACAGGATCCGCAGCCGGTGCAGGCAAGCGAAGTTCAGGCTTTCCCAGAAAACCCCCTCCTCAACCGCACCGTCCCCAAAAAAAGACACCACCAGACCGTCCTTCCCCTGGTATTGATTGGCCAAGGCGGCACCGACCGCCACCGGGATCGTGGTGGCCACGACGGCAGAGGTGGCCATGAGCCCGGCCTCCGGAGAGGAAATGTGCATGGAGCCGGCCTTCCCCTTTCCAGGTCCGGTCACCTTTCCGTAAATCTCACCGAAGAACCCATCCGTATCGTTGGTCAATGTCAGATAAAGAGCGTGGTTGCGGTAAGTGCCAAAGCTGCGGGTGCCCTTTGGCAGACAGTGGCAAACCCCCACCGGAATCGCCTCTTGTCCGATCCCTAGATGAACTGGCGTCTTCATCTCATCCTTGGCATATTCCTGCCGGATCCTCTCCTCGCAGAGACGGGCCAACAGCAACTGCCGGTAGAGGAGAAGCATCTCCTCACGGCTCAGGGTGCTGTTACCGTTGATGGACGGCGGCTTAACGGAAATAAGACCGGATGCTTTCGGCAGCATAGTCAATGTCTTCCTCTGTCAGGTATTGATGTACGCCAAAGTGCAGACCGGTGGTACCGATCCGTTCCGCCACCGGGAAGCTGCCGGGTTTGTACCCCAGGAAATGGAACACCCGGTGCTGGACCGGCAGGGAGCCGAACAGCGTTTTACATTGGATGCCCCGATCTTCCAGGTGCTGGTAGAGATCCTCCACCGATTCTTTCGGATCCCGCAGCACAACCGGAACCGCGTGCGGACACGTCACCTCGCCCGGTCCGTCCCGGTAAAGCATGAGGCGATCCTCTAAGGGTTTCAGGAGCTCCCAGAGCTTCATCAGATACCGCCGGCGGATCGAAAAGGTCCGGTCAAAATTTTCCAACCCTTCCAGACCGATTGCGGCTTCTAGGTCGTTCATCTTCGAGTTGTATCCGACCCGGTCGAAGTGGAAGTAGAGCTGCCCGCCACGACGGCCGTGGCTGCGGATGGAGCGGCACAGCAACGCCAGCTCCGGATCGCCGGTGGAGATCATGCCCCCTTCTCCGCTGCAGATCATGTGCGCTGCATAAAAGCTGAACAAACCCATGTCGCCGAAGGAACCCACCACTTTCCCGTTCAAGGCGGCGCCGTGCGCTTCGCAACAGTCTTCAATCACCGCGAGGCGGTGCTTCTGCGCAATCCGGAGGATCGGCTCCATCCTGCACGGCTTGCCCATCGTGTGCACCACCTGTATTGCCCGCGTGCGCGGGGTGAGCGCCGCCTCGATCAGGTCCGGATTGATGTTGAGCGTTTCCAATTCCACGTCCACAAACTTTGGGGTCAACCCGGCCGCCAGGATGCAATTGCCGGTCGCCACGAAGGCCAGCGCCGGCGTGATCACCTCGTCGCCCCGCTGAGCGCCGCGGTCCATCAGGGCGGACATCGCCACGATGCCGGCATCCGTGCCGGAGCTGGTCGCCACCGTGTGGCTGTAGCCAAACTTCCGCGCGAATTCTTCTTCAAAACACTTGACGTTCGGTCCCTCGGAAACCCAGTTCCGTTCCAGAGCCTGATTCAGCCAGCGCCTGCCGGATTCCCCGACCTCAATGTGGCCGAACGTGATCCGGTAAGAACGTTTGGATGCCGCTCCTGCGGCGATCGTCGTCTCTTTCATCAACTCCGGTTTCCTCCGGTAACCACTTTCCTCTCCGATAAAGTAAACGATTCCAACACCTCTCCCGCCCGGCCATAGGTTTGAGGAGTGCCGATGTCCAGCAGACGTCCTGTAGAACAGTAAACCCCCGCCCGCCTGCCGCTCAGCAGAGTCGGCAGATTGGTCTCCAAGCTGTAGGAACCGACCGGCCAAGAGCCGACCATCTCGCGGCTCAGGAAGTAAGAACCGGCGTTGACCCAGCCCTCCTCCACGCTCTCTTGAGTATCAAACCCCAGCACTCCTCCTCCGGGACCGATCCGCCAAACCCCCTTCTTCAAAGCCTCTCCCTCCACCTGAGCGGCCGGGACGGCGACCACCGTGAAATCCCGGGACAAACGTTGATGCTCCTGCAGCACGGGCAACAGCGGCTGATTCACCCAGGAGTCCCCGTTCAGGACCAAGAAAGTGGGCGACGCAACATATTCCACGGCATGCCGCAGGGCTCCCCCCGTCCCCAGCGCCTGAGGCTCCAGCACCAAAAGGACTTCTTCCAACCGGTCCTGGTTTGCTTCTACGAATTCCTGGAACTGCTGCGGCAGGTAATGAGCGGCAAGAATGAAACGGCGAAACCCTTCCTCTTTAAGCCTCAACAGCAGTCGAAGAAGAAACGGTTCTCCTCCGACCGGCAACAACGGCTTTGGCACGAGTGAGGTCAAGGATTTAAGCCGCGTCCCTCGGCCGCCGCAGAGGATCACCACATCGGTTGCACTGGGATTCGAAACCATTCCATTCCCAGCCTGTTCTCTCTGCGATACAACCCGGCTCTCCCTCACGGAGAACTCCTCCTTCTCCCTGCCCTGAAGAAACATCCGATCCTCCGGCAGCGAGATGATCCTCCGCGCCTCCACCCCCCGCTTCAAGAGCCGCTCGGAGTCCTGCCTCCTCGATTCAAGCGTGGCAACGATCACCCGCTCAAAATCCAGATTCTCAATCTCCGAGATGGGCCGTACCGGCAGATTAAAAAAGGAGTTGGTCTCGCCATCCCCCACCACGCCGGCCAAGGTCAGGCCGACCTCCTGAATGGTCAGATAGGCCAGCTCCGCCATCTCTCCGGTTCCATAAAGCAAAATGCGCCGGACCCCATCCTGGGCCAGCGCAAGCAGCTGCTCTTTGAGGAATCGCCGGACGTACCGGTACTGTTTCATGGATTCGCCTAGACATTCGGAAAGGAGACGCTCCTTCTCCAAAAATCCCTTCGGCGTGATCAAATACTGAATGCGATTGTGCCCAATTTCTGCGACGCAGAGAGAACCTTGACGGGAAAGATGCTGGAGACGCAAGTTGATCAGGCCAAGTGCCAGACCCAGCCCTTTGGCAAGATCCCTCTGGGTTAAGTGGGAATTGCGGGCTACCTCATGGAGGATAAGGAGATCCCGATAACTGTCTGATTTCATGAGCTACCCCGCTGTCTCACAGAGAGTTGGGGGTACGAGGAAGGCTAGTGTTCATCTGATGAACATTAGCTGATTTCTCATGTCCTGTCAACGGGGAAATCGGCCACTGTCAAACCGGGGTGAGGTTCAGTCACCCAACAAGCGCCGTTGCGCCAGTTCCCGCTCCGCCGTCTCGAACAGGTCCTCCGCTTCTGCGGCAGCTCCCCAGCGAACCAGGTCCTTTAAGCCTTCCTGAAGCGGAACGCGCGGCCGGAACCCGAAAGCGCTGATGCGCCGGATGTCGGAAAAGCAGTGGCGGATGTCTCCGGCGCGGAACCGGTCGGCGATGGTGGGGGCGATCTGGACGCCGTACGCCTGGGCCAATGCTTCGGCCACTTCACGGATTGAAACGGCTCGGCCGGTCCCTACGTTTAGCGCTTGTCCCGCCATTTTCGGATTATCCAGCGCCAGCAGAACAGCCTGCGCGATGTCGGAGACATGGATGAAATCCCTCGTCTGGTGTCCATCCTCATAGAGCACGGGAGGTTTCCCGTTGCGCAGCCGGGAGGAAAAGATAGCACAGGCTCCGGTATAGGGGTTGGAGAGGGCCTGGCGCGGACCGTAGACGTTGAAGAAGCGCAGGGCGACCGACGGAATACCGTAGGCCTGTCCGACGGTCAAGCAGAGTTCCTCTTGGTCTCTCTTTGAGGTGGCATAGACCGAGGTGGGCTGGAGCCTCTTCTCTTCAGAGGTGGCGATGGGTTCCATCTCTTTCCCGCAATGGGGACAGGGAACTTCCCACCCATGCTGAGCCAGCCGAGCCGGGTCGCGCGTCGAGGGGGCCGTCTCCCCATGCTTGGCGCAGCGGTACAGCCCTTCCCCATAGATGGACATCGAGCTGGCGACCACCAATTTCTTCAAGGGATGTTGGTGCTGAACCAGGAACTCCAGGAACCGGGCGGTGGCCAGCGTATTGCCTTCCATGTAGCGGGTGATCTCGTACATGGATTGCCCTACCCCGACCAAGGCGGCCAGATGCACGACCGCTTCCATTCCCTCTATCGCGCGGGGCAGAACTGCCTGATTCAAAAGGTCTTCAAAAAGGTACTCCGCCTTTGGATTAAGGTAGCCCGGTTTCTTTCCCCGGTGCACCTGGGGTTGCAAATTGTCGAGAACGCGGACTCGGTCCCCACGCTGGACAAGGGCGTCCACGACGTGCGAACCGATGAATCCTGCTCCTCCTGTGACGAGAATCCGCATAAGACCCATATGCTATCACACGGCGGATACAACTGCAGTCCGGAACCACTCAATCGTCCTGGCGAGGCCTTCTTCAAGAGGGATTTTTGCTTCCCAGCGGAGCTGGTTTGACGCCACACGCGAATCGGGACAGCGCACCTTGGGATCATCCACAGGGAGAGGCTGATACACGAGAGGGCTGGAGCTTCCGGTGAGCCGCAAAATGATATGGGCCAATTCCCGCAGTGAGGTCTCCCGAGGATTGCCCAGATTGACAGGATTATGCAGCGGGCTGTCCATCAAGTTGCGGATACCGGCCACAAGGTCCGAGACGTAACAGAAAGAGCGGGTCTGAGACCCATCGCCGTAAACGGTGATCGGCTTCCCAAGCAACGCCTGGGTGATGAAATTGGGGATCGCCCGGCCGTCCTCTTTCCGCATCCGGGGACCGTATGTGTTGAAGATCCTCACGATCCGGGTATCGATCCGATGCTCCCGGTGGTAGGCCATGGTGAGAGCCTCGGCAAATCGCTTCGCCTCGTCGTAAACACCGCGCGGCCCCACCGGGTTGACATGGCCCCAGTAGCTTTCCGGTTGGGGATGCACCTGCGGATCACCGTAGACCTCGGAGGTGGAGGCGAGCAGAAATTTAGCCCCTTTCGCCTTGGCGATGCCCAGCGCCGTTAAGGTGCCGAGTGAACCCACCTTCATCGTTTGGATCGGATATTTCAGATAATCCGGCGGACTGGCAGGAGAAGCAAAATGGAGCACGAAATCCAGCGGCTCCGCGACCTCCAGCGGGCGGCTGATGTCGTGCCGGATCAGCGCGAAGAAGGAATTCCCCAGGAGAGGGCGGATGTTGGCCTCCACCCCGGTGATGAAGTTGTCCACGCAAATGACCCGATGCCTCTCTGCGATAAACCGCTCGCAGAGATGGGAACCGATGAAACCCGCGCCGCCCGTGATCAGAATATTCATTCCATCCTCATAAAAAATAGGGACGTTTCTAGAAGCGTCCCTATTATATGATAGACATCCTTCATCGATCATGTCTACCGCAGAGTACGACCTGGCAATCGTCGGAGGGGGAATCCTGGGACTGGCCACCACGCTGTCCCTGGGAGAGCGTTTCCCCGACCGCCGCCTGATCCTTTTGGAGAAGGAACCTGCCTTAGCGGCCCATCAAACCGGCCACAACAGCGGTGTCATCCATTCCGGGGTCTACTACAAACCGGGCAGCCTCAAGGCCTCCCTCTGCCTGCGGGGCAGCCGGATGCTGGCTGAGTTCTGCCGGCAGCACAGCATCCCGATTCGCCGCTGCGGCAAGGTGATTGTCGCCCTCTCAGAGGAGGAGTTGCCACGCCTGCAGGAGCTTCACCAGCGGGGTCTCGCCAACGGCGTACCGAACCTTTCCCTGATCGGGCCGGAGCAACTGCGTGAAATTGAACCGGAAGCAACCGGCCTCCAGGCCCTTCATCTGCCGGAGGTCTGCATCACCGATTATGTCCGGGTGGCGGAGACCGCCGCGGGACTCCTGCGAGAGCGGGGAGTGGAGATCCTGACCAGCACGCGGGTTTTGGGGGCGCGGGGAGGCTCCATGCTGAGGATCCAGACCTCCGGCCCGGAAGTGAGGGCCCGCTTCCTCATCAACTGCGCAGGCCTGCATGTCGACCGGGTGGCAGCCGCCATGCGCGATCCGGTCCCTTTGCAGATCATCCCCTTCCGGGGAGAATACTTCGAGCTGGTCCCTGAAAAAAGATCCCTGGTCAAAGGCTTAATCTACCCGGTGCCGGATCCCCGGTTTCCCTTCCTCGGCGTGCATCTCTCTCCGCGCGTGGACGGCCGCGTCGAGGCCGGCCCGAATGCCGTTCTGGCCCTCAAGCGGGAAGGATACCGCAAGAGCGACGTCAATCTTTCTGACGTGGCGCGCATGCTCTCTTTCCCCGGCTTTTGGAAGATGGGGGCTCGGCACTGGAGGAGCGGGCTGGAGGAACTTTACCGGTCGCTGAGGAAGGAAGCTTTCGTTCGTTCGACGCAGCGGCTGGTTCCTTCGATCTGCTCCAAGGATCTGACTGCTTCTGGATCCGGCGTCCGCGCCCAAGCGGTCAGCCTGCAGGGGGATCTGCTGGACGACTTCCGGATCATTCAGCGGGGCCGGTTCCTGCACCTCTGCAACGCCCCTTCGCCGGCCGCTACCGCTTCCCTCGCCATTGGTGAGCAGGTCGCCGACATGGCGGGAAAGCAGTTCTCCCTCTAAGATTCCGCGATGGCGTCGCAGACGCGGCGGAGTTCGTCCAAACGAAGCTCCGGGAAGAGGGGCAGCGCCAGGACCTCCCTGCAGGCCGCTTCTGTCTCCGGCAGCCGCAGGCCGGCGCTGGATTTCCTGTGCAGCGGTTGGTGGTGCAGAGGAACCGGATAATAGATCCGCGCGCCGATGCCGCGCTTTTCAAGTGACCGGCGAATCGCATCCCGGCGCGGGCTACGGATCACGTAGAGATGATAAGCGTGCCTGGCCCCCGGCGCCTCAATGGGGCAAGAGATGCCCTTGAGCCCGGACAGCCTCTGGGTGTAGGCTTGCGCCAATGACCGACGCCGTGCCGTCCACGTCCGCAGATGGCGCAGCTTCACTCGAAGGATGGCCGCTTGCAGTTCATCCAGCCGGCTGTTACGGCCGAGCATCACCTGCAGGTCACCCTTCCCTCTTCCGTGAACGCGCAGCGAACGAAACTTCTCCGCGTAAGCCGAGGAATTCGTCACCACCATTCCGGCGTCCCCGAACGCACCGAGATTTTTAGAGGGGAAGAAGCTGAAGCAGCCGGCATCTCCCAGACCTCCAACCGGGCGGCCTCTCCATTGGGCCCCGGCCGCCTGTGCACAATCTTCCACCACCGCCAGCCGGTGCCGCTGGGCCACCGCCCGGATGGAATCCATATCGCAGGGATGTCCGTAGAGATGAACCGGGAGGATTGCCTTCAGCCGTCTTTTCTCAGGAACACTCAGCCGGTGGATGCGTTTTTCCAGATCTTTCGGATCGAGCGTGTAGGTGACGGGATCGATCTCCACGAACAGCGGGCGGGCGCCGATATGCAGGATCGCGTCAGCGGTAGCAAGGAAGGTTAAGGAAACGGTCGCAACAAGGTCGCCCGGCTTCACCCCGACCGCCCGCAAGGCCAACTCCAGCGCGTCGGTTCCGGAAGCCACGCCGACACCGCACCGGGTCCTGCAGAAACGGGCAAACCCCTGCTCGAAACGACCAACCTCAGGCCCCAAGATGAATTGTCCGCGTTTCAAGACCCGCCTCAGGGACCGCTCCAGCTCCGGCAACAACCGCTCCGTCTGCCGGGTGAGGCTGAGGAACGGCACCTCCATTAGAGCCGGACCGCTGGACCAGAACGTCGAGGAAGGTTCTTCAGGGCGTTGCGCGTATCGAGGATCAACCGGGAATACTTTACCACCACGTTCTGGTCCAGCGCGTGGTGGTCCGTCACGATCACCACGCAATCGGCCGACCGCAGCACGGATGGGCGCAGCGGCACCGATCGAAGGGTTAGGCCGTCCGTTCGAAGAGAAGGCACGTAAGGATCATGATACTGGATCCGGGCCCCCCGCCGGGCCAAATGCTGAATGATCTCCAGCGCCGGGGATTCCCGGACGTCGCTCACGTCCCGCTTGTAGGCCACCCCCAAGAGGAGAATCTTGGATCCCCTGATCGCCTTGCCTCTGCGGTTCAGGAGCTCCGCCACCCGCTCCACCACATGTTCCGGCATGGTGGCGTTGAGCTGCGCGGCAAGCTCGATGAACCGGGATTCAAAACCGAGGATCCTCGCCTTCCAAGATAGATAAAGGGGATCAATCGGGATGCAGTGCCCGCCCAGGCCCGGGCCGGGGTAGAACGCCATGAACCCAAACGGTTTGCTCTTCGCCGCCTCGATGACCTCCCAGACGTCCACCCCGAGGCGGTGACACATGAGGGCGAGCTCGTTCACCAGACCGATGTTGACCGCCCGGAAGGTGTTCTCCAGCAGTTTCACCATCTCCGCGACATCCGTCGAGGAAACCGGAATGATCTTCTGGATGATCTGGCCGTACATCAAATCCAAGGCCTTGCCGCAGGCGGGGGTGATCCCGCTGACCACTTTAGGGATAGTCTTTGTGGTGTAGACCTTGTTGCCGGGGTCAATCCGTTCCGGTGAGAAACCAAGGAAGAAATCGACTCCGACCTTCAAGCCGGTCGCCTCCAGCATCGGCAGAATCACCTCCCGGGTCGTGCCGGGATAAGTGGTGGACTCGAGGCTGATGATTTGATGCCGGTGGAGATGCTTGGCTAGCGCCTCGGTGGCGCTGACGATGTAGGAGATGTCCGGATCCCGGCTTTTGCGCAGCGGCGTGGGAACGCAGATCATCACGCCGTCGAGATCTTTCAAGACGTTGTAGCGAGTGGTGGCGGAGAGCTTCCCGCTCTTTACCAACCCGGCCAGCTCCGAGCTGGGGATATCGGTGATGTACGACCGCCCCGCGTTGAGCTGTCGTACCCGGTCGGTGTTGATGTCAATCCCGACAGTCCGCAGACCCGCCTTGGCGAACTCCACCGCCAGCGGCAGCCCCACGTATCCCAGCCCGATGACGCCCACCCGGCCGGTGCGCCGCTCAAACTTTTGAATAAGTTGTTCAGGAATTTTTGAGGAACTCATGCAAGGCCTCTTCCCAAGTTCTCAGATATCTTCCCACGGTTTGCGCGAAACGGCTAGAATCCAGTTGGCTCTGCGGAGGCCGCCGCGCCGGCCGGTCCAAATCCACCCAGCATGTCTGCTGAATCAGCGATGCCGGCGCCCCCAGGATCCGAGCCACGGCTTCAGCTATCTGGAGGCGGCTCGCCCCGCCCCGATTCGCCAGATGAAAGATCCCATGCAAGGGGCCGCCCCGCTCCGCGGAATCCGGAGAACGCTCCAAAGGAGCAATCAGTTGCGCAACCCCCTCGGCGAGATCCATGGTATAGGAAGGAGAATTGACCTGATCGGTCACCGCGAGCACCGTCTCCCCCGCCCTCAGGCGGCGCGCAGCGAGGCTGACGAAGTTTTCTCTCGCCGGCCCGAACAGCCCGCTGACCCGCACGATCATCGCGCGGGGCGCTAGTAAAAGCGCTTTTTGTTCTCCCTCCAGCTTCGAGCGGCCGTAAAGGCTGATCGGGTTCGCGACATCCGATTCCCGGTACGGGATGGACGATGCACCGTCGAATACATAATCGGTGCTGACCGCCAGAAATACCGCCCCTGCCTCGGCGCAGGCAGCTGCAAGCGTCCCCGTTGCTTCCGCGTTCATCCAGCGAGCCGACGCAGGATCCTTCTCACAAGCATCCACATCCGTCATCGCCGCCGCATGGACCACCACATGGGGTCGTAGCCGATTGACCCCTTCCTGGACCGAAGGGGCTTGAGTGATGTCCACACTTTCCAGCTTCCACCCCAAACCGCCGGGCGCCGGAAGTTGCCGGGCCCATCCGATGACCTCGTGCGGACCACTCAGCCGGCGGCACAACTCGCTACCCAGCAAACCGGTCGCCCCAGTGATCAAGACGCGCACTGCGCCTTCTTCTTCAACGGGCGCCACCACCCCTCATGGGAGCGGTACCAGCGGATCGTTTCCTCCAGCGCCAACTCGAACGAGTGCCGGGGCGCCCAACCGAGCTTGCGCAGCTTGTTGGAGGAGATGGCATAGCGGCGGTCATGCCCCAAACGGTCCGTCACATGACGGATCAGCGTAGAAGGTTTCCCCATTTTCTGCAGAATCGCGGCGACCACATCCAGGTTCACGCGGCGGTCACCGGAGCCGATGTTGTACACCTCTCCCGGCTCCCCCCGCTCGAGGACCCGCGCGATCCCCTCGCAGAAATCCTCCACGAAGATCCACTCCCGCACGTACTTTCCATCCCCGTAAATCGGCAAAGGCTCATCGCCCAAGGCGTTCGTAATCAGCAGCGACAAAAACTTCTCAGGAAACTGATAGGGGCCGAAATTGTTGGAACCCCGCACGACTACCGCCGGCAGGCCGTAGGTCACGTGGTAGGCCCGCGCCAAGTGGTCCGCCGCGGCCTTGCTGGCCGCATAAGGACTGTTGGGACAGATCGGGCTCTGCTCGGTCGCCTCCCCCTCCCGCAGAGAGCCATACACCTCATCGGTGGAGATGTGAATAAAACGTCGGCTCTCCGCCCGGCGCGCAGCCTCCAGCAACGTATGAGTTCCCTGGATGTTCGTCCGGAGGAAATCGGAGGCGTTGACAATGGAGCGATCCACGTGTGTCTCGGCCGCGAAGTGGACCACCGCCTCGCATCCCTTCAGAGCCATTTCGACCGCTGCCGGATCCGCCACGTCTCCCTGGATGAACCGGTACCGGGGATCGGACTCCAGATCCCGCAGGTTCTCCGGATTGCCGGCGTAGGTCAGCTTATCCAGGTTGATCAGCTGAACGTCGCGCTTGTGCGAGAGAATCCAACGAATGAAGTTTGAGCCGATGAAGCCGGCCCCACCGGTGACCAAGAGCTTCATGCTAGGCGCGACTCCGCCGCTGTCGGGCAACTAATTGGCTGGCCCGAAGGAGGGACTCGAACGTCCCGCAGTCCGACCAAAACCCTTTCAGGACGTTGTACGTCATCTGGCCCTGCTCGATGTATCGGTTGTTGACGTCTGTGATCTCCATCTCGCCGCGTCCGGAAGGCTTCAGGGTCTTGATGATCTCGAACACCTGCGCGTCGTACAGGTAGATGCCGGTCACGATGTAATTGGATTTAGGAACCCGCGGCTTCTCAGCGATCCCGGCCACCCGGCCCGCCTTAAAGTTCACCACCCCGAACCGTTCCGGGTCCGGCACCTTCTTGATCAGGACCTTTGCCCCCTCCGGCTGCCGCTCGAACGCCCGGACGTAGGGGTCGATGTTCTCCTGAAAAATGTTGTCCCCCAGCACAACGGCGACCCGTTCGCCCGCCGCAAAATGCTCGGCGAGCCCCAGCGCCTCCGCGATCCCCCCTTCCCCCTTCTGGTAGGCGTAATTGACGTGGTTCAGGCCGAAGGCGGCGCCGTTTCCGATCAGGCGGAGGAAATCCCCGGCGCTGTTGCCGCCGGTGACGATCAGGATGTCCCGGATGCCGGCATCCACCAGGGTCTGGACTGGAAAGAAGATCATCGGGCGATCGTAAACCGGCAGGAGATGCTTATTGGTCACATTGGTGAGCGGCCGCATCCGGGTCCCCAATCCGCCCGCCAAGATGATCCCTTTCATCTACCGACTCCAGTCGAACGGAATCGCGGGATCGAGCGGATCGTGCCGATACTCGTCCGGCGTCTGGTAATTATACGGCACGGTGGGAACGTTCATGATCATCGTCTCCTGCGCCGGATCCACCCCTTTGAAGCCGTGGTAAACACCGACCGGGATTTTGACGAGAAAGGGGTCCGTTGGAGTCATCCGGAATTCGTTCACGAGCCCGTGCGTGGGGGAATCCGTTCGGCGATCATACAATCCAATCAACGCCCGCCCGGCCAGGCAAACCCAATGATCTGCCTGGAATTTGTGGTAGTGCCAGGCCTTAACCACTCCGGGTTTTGCGGTGGTCACGTAAACCTGGCCGAAACGTTCGAAAATTGGGTCGTCCGACCGCAGGATCTCCATCAGCCGCCCCCGCTCATCCGGAATCACCTTGAGTGGCTTGATCTGCACACCAGCAATCAGCTTCAATTCGCTCCTGCCCGCCCCATCGCAACATAGCGGAAACCGAGTCGCCTCATCTTCTCAGGATCGTACAGGTTCCTTCCATCCACCAGTACCGGTTGGCGCATCAGCTTCTTAATCCGGCTGAAATCCAAATCCTTGAATTCCTTCCACTCCGTCACCAAAACCAGGCAATCCGCGTCTCGCGCCAGTTGATAGGGGGTTTTTGCGAGCTGCACCTGCCGCCCCAGGAGGCGCCGAGCCTCCGGCATTGCCCGGGGGTCGTAAGCACGGATCCGGGCACCCCCCTTTTGCAAGGCCGCGATGATCTCCAACGACGGAGCGAACCGGAGGTCGTCTGTATCCGGCTTAAAGGAGAGACCAAGGATGCCGATCTTCTTATCCTTGAGGTTCCACAAAAGATTGGCCACTTTCTCAACCAGGATCTTCCTCTGCACGTCGTTGATCTGCTTGACCGCCTTGAGCAGGCTGAAATCATAGCCGAGCTTCTCGGCGATCCGGATGTACGCCTCTAAATCCTTTGGAAAACAGAACCCGCCGTAGCCGATCCCCGCCCGCAGGAACGATGCCCCGATCCGGGAATCCAGCCCCACTCCCCGCGCAACCTTTTCCACGTCCGCCCCCACCTTGTCGCAAATCACGGAAACGGCGTTGATGAAGGAGATCTTCATGGAGAGGTAGGCGTTGGAGGAATGCTTGATCAACTCCGCGCTCGCGATATCGGTCACCACCATCGGCGCCTTGAACGGCCGGTACAGATCCTCCAACAATTCCTTGGCCCGGAGGGACTCCGCTCCGATCACAATCCGGTCTGGGTGGAAGAAATCATGGACCGCCGAACCTTCTCGCAGGAATTCCGGGTTGGAGGCCACCTCGACCGGGGCTTTGCGCTCGGCCATGATCTCCAGCACCTGCTTGATCCGCCGCCCGGTTTCCACCGGGACGGTGGATTTCTCCACGATCAAACGATAGCCGCTGGCCGCGCGCGCAATCTGCCGCACCACCTGTTCGACCGCCGTTAAATCCGCATCTCCGGAGGGAAGCGGCGGGGTTCCCACCGCGATGAAGATAATCTCCGATTTGCGCACCCCTTCCCCTATCCGGGCAGTGAAGAAGAGACGTTTTTTCTTGAGGTTCTTGACCACCAGCTCTTCCAAACCCGGCTCGTAGAACCAGGCCTTCCCTCTCCGCAAGGCGGCCAACTTCTTGCGATCCTGGTCCATACAGACTACTCGGTGGCCCATCTCCGAGAAACAGGCGGCGGTCACCAAGCCCACATGGCCGGCTCCTATCACGCAAATTTTCATGGGGGAAGAGGCATTATATCACTGCGTGGGCGAAACCGTAGGGGCAGCAGGGACGGGCGGAGACTCTCCTGGCTTTAGAAAGTTACGCCCTGCTTTCGGCTGGTGGTAACTGCGAGAGAGATCGAAGGGTAATTCCGGAGCCGCCTTCAAGCGGAAAACCAACAGGGTTGTCTGCCCGTGCCCCCGGCGCACGTTGTGGACCAACTCCACCGTCCATTCGTGGAAGTCCCGTCGAAGCCGGTACTCGAACTCCGGTAAATCGTAAATCTTCTTCACCGTTCGGGGAGCAAAGTTGGTGCCGGGTTCAGTCGTAAAACGCTTCACATCGAACAACTGATAAATCCCCAACCGCCATTTCGGAGTCAGGTCGAACTGCGTCTCCATGGTCAGTTGCGCGCTGGTTTTCCGCTGATAGCGCCAGCCCACACCGGCCGCCCAGGGGAGCTCCGTGATTGTCCCGGTGGTAGCGCTGGTAACCTCGCCGATGCTCCTTCCGCTCCAGCCCGACTGGCTGCCTGGATGAACAACGAAATCCGCATTGATGGTCGTAAACTTTCCTATGTGCGAATCAATCTGGGCATCCGATTGCAGCCTCATCCAGGAATAGGGTGTCGCTTCCAGAGTCATCGAGAGCGGTTGCCAAAACCCTCCCCGCCCGTTAGGGCCTTCCAGGTCGTAAGGCATGGTGGTAATGAACCGTATCAGATCCGCCGTCTGAGCCCCAAGACCGCCTGATCGCTTGGTCTGAAACTTGTGCTCGATGCTCGGCGTAAGGATGTTGGACTTCACCAGGCCATCCGGACGGATGAGCTTGTCCGCATTGATGGTCGGCTGGGCTTGGTAGAGGTAAGTCAAGCTGGGGGTGACGAGGTGCCTCAGGCGATCGATATGCAAACCCCAGAGGTTGGTTTCCAGCGGGAACACGCGGTACACCAGACTGTTCAAGTTGAACCCGACTGCGGCCGCCTGCCGGAACTGCGGGTCGGTCTGGATGAGACCGCGTGAATAGGTGGACTGCCGGAACCGGAAGAACGGCCGGGCGTTGAACCGCCTGAGCAAGCGCATCGGATGAAAGATCTCGTGCGTGGAGTCAAATGCAAGCAGCGAAGCCTCCGTCCCGAGCTTCGCATCCGCCACATTGGAATGCTCGTATTTAAACGAGGATAGATAGAACCAATTCGGCAGGCCGCGATTTGGCATCGGCGTCCCTCGCCTGTCCAGAAGATTCACCCATTCAGCGAGATTGGGGAGCCACGGCAGCCCGATCGGACGGAGGTTCAGCGTAACGGAGGGAAGCAATTGCGTGGTGGTTTCAAACCGGTTCGCCCGCGTATTCACCAAAAATGTCAAACCATACCAGGGAGAGGTCTTCAAAAATTGGAAGTAGGTGGGCGGCGTAGTGCCGCCCTGCTCGTGCTCCCGCAAGAAGAAGTCCTGGATCATTGTCGCGTCGCTTTCCCGGTTATATTCCAGCGTTGCCTTTGTGAATTCATCAATGTCCCAAATATGGCGCAACTGGAAGCGATAGCGCTGCCGCTCGGTATTGGGTGCGCGGAATTTATCGTTGACTAATTTGGTCCATGCGTGTTTAGTGTGAATGTCTTTCTCGTCGGTGTAGTAACTCCGGAAGAGCCCCTCCCCTCCGATGGGCGAACGGTATTTGATGTCGAAGCCGCTCAAAAAACCCAACTGCTCCCGGTAATCCTGGTGGTATTGACCTTGCAGATCCTCATTCCAATAAATCTTCCACGAGGTCAGGAGGAACGCGCCCCATTCCTTGCTCCTGCCGGGGACGATCGCAACACGCGGCCGTTTGTCATCCAGGATATGGGTGTACGACGGCACATAGAAAACCGGTACCGAACCGATGTACATTACTGCGTGCTTCAGGACCACCTTATCGTCCATAAAAACCCGCACCTCTCTGGCCTGCAGGCGCGTGTGCGGCTCCTCGAAATCGCAGCTCGTGAGGTACCCCCGATGGTGCACGTAGGTGTCTGCGGCGATCTTATCCGCCCGGTCGCCACGGGTGCGCCAGGGGCCGGCCTCCCCCTCCGCGGCAAGGACCGTTCCCTTGCGGGTCTCAAAGTTGTAGACCATCTCCTCCCCCCTGAGGAGACCTCCCATCTGCACCAGCCGGACTTTACCTTCCAGGTAGGCGTCCTTCGTGTCCATGTAGATGGTCGCCCGGTCGCAGGTGAGCTTGGTCTCGTGATAGACGGCCTCGACATTCCCGATCGCCACTACCTTGCGCAGGCCGTCGAAATACTCCACCTGGTCCGCCCGCACCTCGACCGGCTCCTTGTCAGGCACCGCGAAAGCAGAAGGCAGAAAGCAGAAGGCAGAAAGCAGAAGACAGAAAGCAGAAAAAGCGGATCTCTTCGGGTTCTTCTGCATACTGCCTACTGCCTACTGCTTTCTGTCAGCGCTTCCTGTCCCAACAACGCGGCGCCAATCATGCCGGCAGAGAGCCCGAGCTTCGCCGGGACCACGGGAACAACGGGGAGAACACGCATGGTCCGCGCGCGCAGGGTTTTTCGGATCGGGTCGAACAACCACCGGCCCGCCTTGGCGATCCCCCCTCCGATGACAATCCGATCCGGGCAAAGGAGGTTCACCATGTTGGCCAGCACCAAGCCGATCTTCTCACCCGCTTCTTCCCAGGTTTCCCTGGCCACCCGGTCGCCGATCTCGCATGCCCGGTCAATGATCTCGGGTGTGATCCGATCCAGCCGGCCTGCCACCATCTGAGAAATCCGGCTCTTCTCGCCCCGCTCCAATCGGCGGCGCAATGATCGCAGGATGTCTCTGTTGCCGACGTATCTTTCCAGGCAAGCGATCCCTCCGCAGGAGCAAGCCGGCCCGGTCTCCCCCACCGCGACATGCCCGATCTCCGCCGAAGGACCCAAGCGGCTGTGGTACAAAACCCCGTTCAGCACGAACCCTCCCCCGACGCCGGTGCCCAGCGTGATGCAGGCCAGGTTGCGCACCCCCCGCCCCGCCCCGTACCGCCATTCGGCGAGCGTCATCGCCTTGACATCGTTGTCCACCCGTACCGGCAATCTCAATCGGCGCTGCAGCCTGGCCTGAAGAGGGAAATCCTTCCAGCCAGGCAGGTTGGCGCAGGTTTGGACCACTCCCTGGGGAATGAGCACTAACCCGGGCACACCCACCCCGACGGACTTCACCTTGCCCTGGAATGAGCCGGTCAGATCCCGCACCGCGGCTACCACCCCCTCCTCCAGCACCTTCGGGCCGGAGGAGACCTGATCCGTCGGGAAGGTCCGGCGCGCCAAAACCTTGGCACCCCGCACGATGCCCAGCTTGATAAAGGTCCCGCCGATGTCCACCCCAAGGGCCGCTGTCATTCCGCTGAAACCGTCCGGTTTCTTCCCATCCCTTTGGCCTGGTACATCGCCTGATCCGCCTTTTCGATCAGCTCCTCCGGGCTCCGTGCCTGATCGGGACAGAGCGCGATGCCGACCGACACGGTCATGCGGATCTCTTCGTCATAGGCCCGGATCGGCGCCGCCTCCACCGTCCGGCGGATGCGCTCGGCAATCTGAGTACCCAAATCCATCCCTGCGTCCGGAAGAACCACTCCGAATTCTTCTCCCCCGACTCTGCCCACCAGGTCCATTTCGCGGACCGATCCCCGGATCAGCGCGGCAACTTCCCTCAGCACCACATCCCCCACCAGGTGGCCGGTGGTGTCGTTCACCTGCTTGAAGCGATCCAGATCCACCATGAGAAAAACCACCGGCGTGGAGCGCTGCAGCGCTCGGTCCACCTCTTCATGGAGCCGTTCCAGAAAGGTCCTGCGGACCAGCAGGCCGGTCAAGCCATCGTGCGTCGCAGATTCCTGCACCTGCCGGTAAAGCGCCACCCGCTGCAAGCCGAGTGCCAGCTGGCCGCTGACGATGGACCATCGTTCCCTGGAGGGGGAATCGGTCCCGGCCAATGGCAACCCCTGGATCAGGGCCTCCACCGAAACCTGTCCCCGATCCACCATCTCCCCGACCCGGCCCAGGTAACGTTCCCGCTCCTCCGTCCGCAGAGAGGGGACCCATTCGGAAAGGGCCTCTTCCGTGATCTGTCGAGCCGGACCCCAATCCAGCGTGGCCAGGAATCTTTTGGAGAGTTGGTAAAGCTCTCCGATCTCCAGGATGGAGGCTTCCCTCTTTTCAAGGGAGCCCCGCCGTCGGGTTTTCTCCGCCTCTCCTGCCTGAAGCCGTTGTTTCAATGTTTCCTCTCTCTCGGACAACCCCCGGAGCTCCGAGAGGAAAGATTCCTCTTTGCGGAGGCACAGGAACGCCACGCCCAGCATCGCGGTGGCCGACCCCACCAACCGCCAGACCGGCACACCCCGAAATGCAAACCAAACCTCCAGGAAAAGAGATCCGGCAATGAGTAGACCACCGGCCTGCTTCTTCCAAAAGAAAATGGCCGCAGCCACCGGCAACAGCAGGACGCTGAGCCACGGCCCGCCGGAAGATGGCTGCCAGACCGCCATCCAAGCGGCAATGAGCCATCCGGCGACCACGCCGGACCGGATCAGCCTTCGGCCCATACCTGGTTCCTTCCTTTGGCCTTTGCCTGATAAAGCCGCCGGTCCGCCGCCTGCAGGAGTGTCTCCGCCGTGAGGCCGTCTTCCGGAAAGCTGGCCACCCCGATGGAAACGGTGATCCGCGTCACCTCGCGGCGCAGCTCGATGGGGGTGGCCTCCACCCGAACCCGGATCTGCTCCGCCCGGCGAACCGCCTCCTGCCTCAGGGTGCTCGGATACAGGCAAACGAACTCCTCCCCACCGAAACGGCCGGCCAGATCGCCCGGCCGGCGGACCTGCAGAAGGAGGGCGCCGATTTCACGGATCAGCTTATCTCCCGCCGAATGGCCGAGGCTGTCATTGTAAACCTTGAAGCGGTCGATGTCGATCAGCAGGATGGAGAGCGGGGCCTTCGCCTTGCCGGCCCGGATCAGCTCGTCCGAGAGCTTTTTCTGGAAGTGCTCCCGCACCGCGAGACCCGTCAGGTCGTCGGTCACCGCCAGCTGCGCCATCCGGGTATAGAGATAGCTGTTCTCAATCCCAAGGGAGGCCAAGTCTCCCAAGATCCGCAGCAGCCGCAGGTCATTCGGGCTTAATCCATGAGCCGCCGCCGACTCGAGCCGGAGCACTCCGAGAAAACGATGTTCGGTGATCAGGGGAACCGCCAGCAGCGAACCGAAGGTCCGCCCCGCCTTCTGCGCCCCCCTTTCCGGAAAACGGAAATCCCGGCCGGCCTCTTCCACCAGCAGCGGCTGTCCCTGACGCATCACCCACTGGTCAAAAGCATCTCCCCGTTTTTCCTTAATGGTCGCTGATCCGGATCGCCGCCAGACCTTCTTGAGCTCCAACTGGAGCGATCCCTCTTCCACCAAATAGAGCAGCACATGGTCGGTCCCCTGCACCAGGTCCCCGGCGGCCCGCACGATGGATTCCAGGAGGTCTTCGAGTGTCAGACTCAGGTTGAAAGCATTGGCGATCTGCCTGAGCTGCTGGTAGCGCTTCAAACGCTGCTCGATCGCCGACTCCAGATCCTGCAGGCGGTGGATCTCCTCCGACTGGGTGTTGATCTGCTCCTCGATCCGATCGACCCGGACCGATTCGATCCGCGCCGTCTGCTCCCACTGCTTGAGGCCGCGATAGGACAGAGCGGCGAAGGCAAGCAGCACCGCGGGAAGCCACAGAAGCGTCGGATCTCCGGAGCCTAACCCGATCAGACCCATCAGGCAGACGGCCCAAGCGCTGACTCCCAACCCCCAGACGGGTCCGAACCAGGCAAAAGCGATCAGGATCAGAAGGAAAGGAAGGTGCCCGGCAGAAACGAGAACAATGCGAGGAAACAAAGGCGGGGCGGAACCGAAAGGAGCGGTCAGAACGAGCAGTACGCTTAAGGTCGCCAGGCAAATCCACAGCCCGGCCCGGCGGGTGGCGAGATTTCTAAACGATGGCCTCCTCCGACTCAGGGTCAAAGAAATGCACCTTGGTCATGTCGAAGACGATGTCCATGTCCTGGCCTGCCCGGGGTCGTTCATGCCCCCCCACTCGGGCGGTGACCGGGTGCCCGCCCAACAGCAGGTGCAGGTAAACCTCCGATCCGATCGGCTCCACGACCTCCACGGTCGCCGTCACGGTGTTCTCCGGCGGCGCGTACTGGACGAACAATTTATCGTAGATGTCCTCCGGCCGGATCCCGAAGATGATCTTCTTCCCTTCCCGGCCGGCCAGCCGCGCGGCCGCATCGTCCGCCACCTTCACCTTGCAGGGCCCCTCCTCAAAGAAGGTTTTCCCGTTGCGACGGGTGACCCGCCCCTCCAGGAAATTCATCGGAGGAGAACCGATAAAACTGGCCACCATCTTATTTCTAGGTTTAGCGTACAGGTTGGCCGGGTCCGCCACCTGCTGGATCACCCCCTGGTTCATAACGGCAATGCGGTTCCCCAGCGTCATCGCCTCCATCTGATCGTGCGTGACGTAGACCATCGTGGACTGCAGTCGCAGGTGCAGTTTGTTGAGTTCCGTCCGCATCTGCCCGCGCAGTTTCGCGTCCAGGTTGGAGAGGGGCTCATCGAAGAGGAAAACCAGCGGCTTGCGCACGATCGCGCGGCCCAGCGCCACCCGCTGGCGCTCGCCGCCCGAGAGCTCGCGCGGCTTCCGGTTCATCAGCCGGGAGATGTTCAGGATCTCCGCCGCCTCCCGCACCCGGTTTCCGATCTCCCATTTCGGGTACCCGCGCAAGGAGAGGCCGAAGGCCATGTTCTCGAACACCGTCATGTGGGGATAGAGGGCGTAGTTCTGGAACACCATCGCGATGTCCCGGTCCTTGGCCGGCACGTGGTTCACCAGCCGGTCGCCGATGAAGATCTTGCCGGAGGAGATCTCCTCCAGCCCGGCGATCATCCTCAGCGTGGTGGACTTCCCGCAGCCGGAGGGGCCCACGAGGACCACGAACTCCTTGGACTCCACATCCAGGCTGACCCGGTCCACCGCCTTGACGGATCCCGGATCGTAAACCTTGCTGACCTCTTCCAGCTTCACCTGCGCCATAAGCTTTGTATTATACCCCCCGGATGTATTCGAACAACTTAGCGATTGTGGACTTCAGCTGCTTGCGGTGGACCACCCTATCGATCTGCCCGTGCTCCAGCAGGAACTCCGAGCGCTGGAACCCCTCCGGCAGCCGCTGCCGGATCGTCTGCTCGATCACCCGCGGGCCCGTGAACCCCAGCAGCGCCCTGGGCTCGGCGATGATGACGTCCCCCAGGCTCGCGTAGCTGGCCATGACGCCGGCCATCGTGGGATCGGTTAGAACAGAGATGAACGGCAGCCCCGCGTCGTGGTGCAGCGAGAGCGCCGCCGAGGTCTTGGACATCTGCATCAGGGAGAACAGTCCCTCATACATCCGCGCCCCACCGCCTGAACCAGAGACGATCACCAACGGCAGGCGCCCGCGGATGGAGCGCTCGATCGCACGGGTGATCTTTTCCCCGACCACTGAGCCCATGGACCCCATGATGAAGCGGGAGTCGGTTACCGTCAAAACAACCCGACGCCCTTCCATCTTCCCTTCCCCGGAGATCGCGGCTTCATGGAGTCCGGTCGCGGCTTGATCCAATTGGATCTTTTCGGCGTAGGTTTTCGGACCTTTGAACTTGAGCGGGTCCCCCGATCGCAGGCCGGCGTCGAATTCCTGAAAAGTGCCGCTGTCGATCAACTGCTGGATCCTCTCATGGGCAGTGAGCGTGAAGTGGTATTGGCACTTCGGACAAACCTTCAGGTTCTCCTCCAGCGCCTTGTTGTAGATGATCTCCCCGCACTCCTCGCACTTGGTCCAAAGGCCCTCGGGGATGTCCCGCTTCTTCACCCGGACCGTCGTGTATTTTGGCCGCCCGAAGAGCGCCATTCCTATGCTTCTCCTTCCCCGAAAGGATACTCGACCAAGCCGGACAGCAGTTTGGGATAAAAGTAGGTTGTCTTGCGCGGCATCCGGAGGCCGGCCCGCGCCCGGCTCAGGACATCTTTCAGTCGAGGCGGCGGCATCACCACGAGCGCCTGAGCTTGGCCGGAGCGGACCTGCCCACAGGCCCATTCCAGGTCCTGGGTGTAAAACACTTTCGCTTCGCCATCCAGCCGTTTCTCGATGATCCCCGCCCGCAACCACTCGATCTCGAGACGGGCCGGCGGGCTGACCTTCACCAGCCGGTGGGTCGGCAGAAGACCTGGTTCATCAGCACCGACCGCGCTCAGGTAAAACATCACGAAGTTGTACGAGGCAGCGGGATCATAACAAGGATCGTTCCGCTTGCGCTCCTCCCGATAGGCGCGGGCCGCCTCGAACCGGTGGTGGCCGTCCGCGATGACCAGCTCCTTGGAGCGCACCGCCTGCCGCAGCTTCCGTAGCCAGGCCGGATCGGTGATTCGCCACAGGCGATGGCGCACCCCCTGAAACCCGAACGATGCCGCCGGCTTGCGGCCCCGGATCGCCTGCTGTACCACTCGCCGGTAACTCCCCCGAGTGTCCGGCACGAGGCCGAAGATCGGGTCCAGCGAAGCATTCACCGCTTTCATCAAGTTGAGGCGGTCCGCCTTGGGGCCGCCGAAGGTATGTTCGTGCGGGTAAACGCGTGAGTCCAGCCGAACGAGCGCGATCACCCCGAGCCGCCGGTGGAGCTTACCCTTGACGCGGTACTGCTGCTCGTAGGGATAGAGGCCGGGCTCTTTGTCCCGTTTCAGGACGCCGGACCCCACCCATCGAGTCAGGCTGGCCTTTGCTTCGGCATAAGGATCGCGCGCTTTTCCGTAGATCACGCGGATGAAGTTGCAGGGATGCGAGCGGTAGTAGGCCCGGCGACCTTCGGGAGAGATCACGTCGTAGGGAGGGGTCACCACCCGGGTGAGTGAGCCCACCTTCTTCAGGTTGTACCGGAGTCCTTTAAAGGGCTGAATGATGGGCACTTCGGATTACTTGTCGGATTTCGGCTTGGCCGAGCAGCTCGGCTTGGAACAAGTCTTGGGCTCGCCGGAGCAGGGCTTGGATTCCTCCGATGCCTGCTTCTTGTAGCCGGAAGATCGGTAATCGGTGGCGTAGAAGCCGCTTCCCTTGAACAGCAGGCCGGCACCCGAGGAGATCAGCCTCTTGACCGAGCGTTTTCCGCACTTCGGGCAAACCGAGACCGGTTTGGCCGCGAAGGACTGGAGCCGCTCGAAGCGGCGGTGACAGGATCGGCATTGGTATTCGTAGGTCGGCATCTTAGAATTTGCTCTTGAAGGAGTTATTATCGCCGTGTTGCTGGAATTGTTCAAGCAGCCGTTTCTGTTCGGCACTGAGCCGGGAGGGGATCTCCACCTTCACCTGCACCAACAGGTCCCCCCTCCCGCCGCGCAGCCCCGGCAATCCCTTTCCCCGCAGGCGGAAAAGCTGCCCCGGCTGCGTTCCGGCCGGGATCTTCATCGTCACCGCGTCGGAGAGGGTCGGCACCTTCAGCTCACACCCAAGCGCCGCCTGCGCCATCCCGACAGGAACCTCGCACGCCAGGTCCGCCCCGTGCCTCTGGAACAACGAATGCTCATGGACCCGGATCAGCACATAGAGATCGCCGCGCTGCCCGCCCCGATCTCCCGCCTCCCCCTCACCGGAGAGTTTGAGCCGCATGCCGGACTCCACTCCGGCCGGAATCTTGACGGACAGCTTGCGCTCGGAGCGGACCCGCCCCTCTCCCCGACAAGCCGGGCATGGATCTTTGACGATCGCTCCTTCCCCGCCGCACCGGCGGCAGGTGGTCGCCATCGTGAGGAACCCCTGCGAGAACCGGACCTGCCCCCGTCCCTGGCAATCGGGACAAGTCGCGCGGGCAGCACCCCCTTTGTTTCCCTGCCCACGGCAGGCCGTGCACTCTTCCCGCCGGTGAAAAGAGATCGGGATCTCTTTCCCGGTAGCGACGTCGCCAAGCTCCAGTTCCAGCAGGTACTCCAGATCGGAGCCGCCCCGGCCCCCGCCGGCCCGCCGGCCGCCAGAGCCCTCGCCGAACAACCCTCCCAGCCCGAGCGAAGAAAACAGCTCTTCCAACCCGCCGCCGCCGAAGACGTCGTTGAGGTCCTGGAAATGGGTGAAATCCTCCCATCTGAAGTTGCCGTGCCGGAAGGCTCCCTCCGTGCCGCTGTGGCCATACTGGTCGTAGGCCGACCGCTTCTGAGGGTCGCTAAGGATCTCGTACGCCTCGGAGATCTCCTTGAACTTCTCTTCGGCCTCTTTCTTGTTCGAGGGATTGCGGTCCGGGTGGTGCCTCAGCGCCAGCCGGCGGAAGGCCTGCTTGATCTCATCCGCCAACGCGCCCTTCGCAACTCCCAGAACCTCGTAGTAATCCCTCTTTGCCACCGGCATCAGTTATTTCTTGTCGTCGTCCGATTTGAACTCGGCGTCGATGACATCGTCCTTCCCCTTGCCATGTCCATTCTCGGAATCGCCCGAGGGACCGGGGCCGGCCGAAGCGCTGCCTTGAGCGCCGGCTTCACCCTGCGCCTTGGCAGCGGCGGCCTTGTACACTTCCTCGGCCAGCTTGTGAGAGACCTTAGCCAATTCCTCCATCCCCTTCTTGATCGCGGCGGCATCGGTCCCCTTCAGCGCATCCTTGAGCGCCTTCAGTTTCTCCTCCACCTTCGCCCGGTCGTCGGCAGACACTTTGTCGCCGTAATCCTTGAGCGACCGTTCGGTGCTGTACGCCAGGGCATCCGCCTGGTTCTTGATCTCCACTTCTTCCTTCTTCTTGGCGTCTGCCTCGGCAAACTGTTCCGCCTCCCGCACCATCGTGTCGATCTCTCCTTTGTCCAGCTTATGCGGCGCAGTGATCCGGATGGACTGCTCCTTGCCGGTCCCCCGGTCCTTGGCCGAGACGTGCACGATGCCGTTGGCGTCGATGTCGAAGGTCACCTCGACCTGCGGCACGCCGCGGGGCGCGGGCGGGATCCCCACCAGGTCGAACCGCCCCAGATCGGTGTTGTCGTTGGCCATCGGGCGCTCCCCCTGCAGAACCCGGATCGTCACCGCCGGCTGGTTCTCCTCCGCGGTGGAAAAAACCTGCGATTTCCGGGTCGGGATCGTGGTGTTGCGCTCGATCAGCTTCGTGAAAACTCCGCCGAGCGTCTCGATCCCGAGCGAGAGCGGCGTCACGTCCAGCAGCTGGATGTCCTTGATCTCCCCCTTCAGCGCGGCCGCCTGGATCGCCGCCCCCATCGCGACGCATTCCATCGGATCAATCCCGCGCACCACCTTCTTGGGGCCAACCGCATCCTCCACAAACTTCTGGACGATCGGCATCCGGGTGGGACCCCCCACCAGGATCACCTTGTCCACCTGTTCCGGCTTGAGCTTGGCATCGCTAAGCGCCTGCTCCATCGGGTGCCGGCAGCGGTCGATGAGCGGCCGGATCAACTCCTCCAGCTTCGCCCGGGTGATCGTCATGGTCAGGTGCTTAGGTCCGGTGGCGTCCGCCGTGATGAACGGCAGGTTCAAATCGGTCTGCAGCACGTTGGAGAGCTCAATCTTCGCCTTCTCCGCCGCCTCCCGCACCCGCTGCGTGGCCATCTTGTCGTTGCGGAAATCGATCCCGCTCTCTTTCTTGAACTCGGTGGCGATGTAATCGATCAGCGCCGCGTCCATATCGGTGCCGCCGAGCTGGGTATCTCCGTTGGTGGAGAGCACCTCGAAGCCGGAGGTCTTCTCTTCCTTGACGTAGTACATCTCCATGATCGTCACATCGAGCGTGCCGCCGCCGAGATCGAAGACCAGGATCTTCTGCTCCTGCTCGGCCTTGTCGATCCCGTAGGCCAGGCAGGCCGCGGTCGGTTCGTTGATGATCCGCAAAACCTTAAGACCCGCGATCTCGCCGGCGTCCTTGGTTGCCTGCCGTTGGTTGTCGTTGAAATAGGCCGGCACCGTGACCACCGCTTCGGTCACCGTATCGTTCAGATAGGCCTCGGCGTCCTGCTTGATCTTCTGCAGGATGAAGGCGGAGATCTGCTGCGGGCTGAACTCCTTGCCGTGCAGTTTAAAGAGGTGATCGGTCCCCATCTTCCGCTTAGCGGCCTGCACCGTCCCCTCCGGGTTCACCGCCGCCTGCCTCCGCGCCGGCTCCCCCACCAGCTTCTGGCCGTCCTTGGTGATCGCCACGTAAGACGGGAAGGCCTTGCCGCCGATCGTCATCCCCTCCGCGGACGGGATGATCGCCGGCCGACCGCCCTCGACGACTGCCGCGGCCGAGTTTGAAGTTCCAAGATCAATTCCGATTGCGCGTGCCATTTAAGATTCCTCCTTGCTGTGTGAAGCCACTTTCACCACTGCAGTCCTGAGTACTCGCCCGTTCATCGTGTAGCCCTTGCGCAGCTCCGAGAGAATCGTCCCCTCCGGGACCGACTCGGTCACCTCATGGGCCACCGCTTCGTGCAGGGCCGGGTCAAAAAGTTTTCCTTCCGCCTCAATCGGGGCGATGCCGTACGATTTCAGGAATCCCTCCAGGCGCCGGCTGATCATCTCAACGCCGGCCACAAACTGATTCGGATCGGAAACCTGCGCCGCCAGCGCCCTCTGGAAATCATCCGTGATCTCCAGCAGCTCCCGCAGCACGTCGGCGTTCGCTCGCTCCTGGATCTGGGCCTGGTCGTTCCTCCAGCGCTTGCGGGCATTCTCGAAATCGGCCTGCAGACGCAGGAGCTGGTCCTTCAAGCGGGCGACTTCCTCCCCCTGCCCGTTGGAGACCGGCGGCTCGAGCTTTCCCTCTTCTCCCGGAGTCTCTTTCTCCATCCTCAACGCCCTTCCTGAAACGCCCGGCTGATCGCCTGCGCCATCCGGCCCACCATCGCCGTCACGCGGGGGTAATTCATCCGGGTCGGCCCCACCACACCGATGGTCCCCATGACGCCGCCCCGCAGCCGGTACGGGGCCCCCGCGATCGTACAATCCGTCAGCGAGGTGCCGCGATTCTCGGAGCCGATGTGGAGCTTCACCTCCTCAGCCGCCAGGTCCCGCATCAGGATCTGAGCCAGGTCCTCTTTGTTTTCCAGTCCCCGCATCAGCCGGCGTGTCCTTTCAATGTCCTTGAATTCCTGCGCTTCAAAAATCCAGCTGGTTCCCTCCAGGATCACCGACGCCTGCTCCTGGAAGAGAGCCTCCAGAGCGGAGAGCTCCGACAGCCGCTGGTGGAGCTCGGCCGCCTCCCTGCGGACGCTCTTGAAAGATTTCATCAGATGCGCGTGGGCCTGCAGCAGAGACATGCCAGCCAGCTCCGCGTTCAGAAAAGCCGCCAGTCTTTCAAGTTCTTCCTGCTCAAGATCCTCCTCCAACTCCAGCCGAGCGTGGCGCACCAACCCCTCGCTTGAGATCAGAACGCCCACCACCTCCCGCAGGTCCAGCGGGATCAGCTGCAGGTGCCGGAAAGAACCGTGGCCGATCTGCGGGACCAGGGCAATCCCCGCCTCCTGCGTCAGATCGGAGAGGACCCGGACCGCTTCTCCTAAAATCAACATCGGGTCTTCCCCTTTGAGCTCGGCCACCGAGCGGATCGCTTCCTCTTCCTGCGGAGCCGGGCGGCCCCTCTGCATCAGAAGATCCACGTAATACCGGTAGCCCCGGTCGGTTGGGATCCTGCCCGCGGAGGTATGCGGGTGCGTGACCAATCCCTCCTCTTCCAACTCCGCCATCACGTTCCGGATCGTGGCGGAACTGACGCCAAAGGGATGCTTTTCCAGCAGGAACTCGGAACCCACTGGGCTCCCCGTTTCCGCATAGGAGAGAATGATCACCTCAAGAATCCGGTGCTTTCTTGATTTTAGGTCTGCATTAGTCATAGTCTATTTAGCACTCAATTGATATGAGTGCTAATCCTGTTAAAAGTCTACCATACCTGCTGAGGCTGTCAAGGGGCCTCTTTAACTAAACCGGCCGCCACCAGTTGACCGTATAACCGGATGGAAACCCGTGCTCTAAGTTTAGTCCCTTTGACCAGATCCTTCCTTTCTAGGACTTCCCCTTCGCGGTAGAGGCGATCGAGCCAGGATTCGGCCCCGCGAGGCACCTGGAGCTGAACCTCCCGCCTGGCCTGGCCCAGGATTCCAACCAAGCGATCGGTCAAGATCTCCAGCCCTTCCCCCGTTCGGGCCGAGAGGAGGATGCTCTCAGGGTTCTGGCGGCGCAGCGATTCCTTTGCCTGCGGCTCCAAGCGGTCCACCTTATTCAGGATCCTCAACCTGGGAATGGAGCCGGTCTCCAGCTCCTCCAGCACCTCATGGACCGCCTGATCCTTTTCCTGGAGCAGCGCGCTGGAGGCGTCCATCACATGCAGAAGCAGCTGCGCCTCGGTCACCTCCTGCAGGGTCGCCCGGAACGCCTCGATCAGATGGTGCGGCAGACGATGCAGAAAACCAACGGTGTCGGTCAGCAGAATCGCCTGCCCGTTCGGAAACTCGAGCCGGCGCGTGAGAGGATCCAGCGTGGTGAAAAGACTGTCTTCCGCGCGGGCCTCGGCGCCGGTCAGCGCGTTGAGCAGGGTGCTTTTACCGGCGTTCGTGTAACCAACCAGCACGGCGGTTGGCACCGCCTCCAGGCGCCTCTTCAAGCGGGCGGTCTCCCGCCGCCGCCGGATCGCCGCCAGCTCCCGGGCCAACCGGCGGATCCGCTCGCGAATCCGCCGCCGATCCATCTCCAGCTTCTGCTCTCCGGGCCCCCGCGTCCCGATGCCGCCTCCCAGCCGCGAGAGCAGGATCCCCTTGCCGGCCAGCCGCGGCAGAAGATACCGCAGCTGCGCCAGCTCCACCTGCACCTTCCCCTCGTTCGAGTGGGCCCGGCGGGCGAAAATGTCCAAGATCAGCTGGCTCCGGTCAATGAACTTCAGACCCGAGACTTCTTCCAAGTTCCAATGCTGGGTGGAAGCAAGATCTTCCCCGAAAACCACCACCCCTGCCTTCAGCTCCATGCCCCGGTCCCGGATCCGCTCCGCTTGTCCCTTCCCCACAAAGGTGCTCGGCGAAGGGCTGTCCCGCTCGAGCAGCATCTCGTCCGCCACCTGCAGACCGCTCGAGAGGGCCAGCTCTTTGAGCTCGGACTGCGCTTCAGCAACAGGCCAGGAATCCCGGTAGTCGCGGTTCTTCAGGCGGATCGTAACGAGGAGGGCTTGCTCCACGGGCAGGTCAGGCGGCCCGCGCTTGGGAGAGTATCCCTTGCGCGACCAAACGGGGGTCCCGGTCCTGCACGGTCATCCAGGCAACGCCGGACTCATGCCGGAACCAAGAGAGCTGCCGCTTGGCGTAGCGCCGGGTATTCCGGTGGATCAGCAGGCGGGTGGCGGCCCAGTCACCGCGTCCTTCCAAGTGGTCGAACAGCTCCCGGTAGCCAAGAGCCTCCCGCGCAGTCAAGCTTAAGCTGCGGCCGGCGAGAGCCCGCGCTTCTTCCAACCAACCGGCGGCCAGCCAGGAATCAATCCGGGCCTCGACCCGTTCATAGAGGCGCTCCCGCTCGCAGGTCAGGCCGATGATCCGGCAATCCCCCAGCCTGGAGGAATCCTGCTGCTTCTGGGCCCACCAGCTCGTGATCGGCCGGCCAGTCACCTCGAAAACCTCCAGCGCGCGGACCACCCGGCGCAGATCGTTCGGATGAATCCTGCAGGCTGCTTCCTTGTCCACTTCCGCCAACCGGGCGTGCAAGTGAAAGGATCCATCCGCCGCGGCCTGTTCCAGCAGCTTCGCTCGCACTTCCGGATCCTTGCCCGGCGCGTCGCAGATCCCGCGCAGAAGAACACGCAAGTAGAGGCCGCACCCCGCCGTCAGGATCGCCCACCGCCCCCGGCGCCGGATCTCCTCGATCACCGGGGCCACGGCTTCCACGTAACGGAGGACATCGAACTCCTCCTCCGGCTCGGCCAGGTCAATCCCATGGTGCGGTACCCGCCGCTGAACCTCTCGGGTCGGCTTACCGGTCCCGATGTCCATCCGCCGGTAGACCTGCATCGAGTCCACCGCCACGATCTCCGCCGGGATCTGTTCCGCGAGGGCCAGCGCTACCTCTGTTTTCCCGACGCCGGTTGGGCCGGCCAAAGCCAGAAGCCCCGCCTGCCTCACGGAAAAATCCTCCCGGGAAACCCATCCTCTCGCAATCGCTTCAACTCCCCCTCCGCCTCCTGCCGTGAGTTGAACCGTCCCAGGCGGACTCGAGAAATCGGATTGCCTTCCAGAGTTGCTTTGCTGATCTCCGGCGAATAACCCCGGCGCTTGAGCTCACTCGCCAACCGTTCCGCGTTGGGTTCCGCTGAAAAAGCGCCCACCTGCACGCAGTAATAAAAACTCCCTTGCCCCAACAGGTCCCGGGCGGCGGCCGCCTCCGGACTCTGCGGAGCCCGCTGCACCAGCGAATTCAAAGTGGAGCGGCTTTCCTGCCAGAGCCCGAGCCGCATCTGCACCCTGCCCAACTTCAGTGCCGCTTGCGGGAAATAAGAGCCCGCGTTCTCCAGAAGAGCCTTGTAAGACTTCAGCGCTTCGTCATCCCGACCCGCTTCCTCCCAGCTTTGCCCGAGTGCCAGCAATGCCTGCTCCCGCCACCGGCTGTCCGAGTGCTCCGCAACAAGGCGCCCCAGCGCTTGGCGCCCTTCCTCGGGATTATCCAGCTTGAACGCGGAGATTCCCCAGAGATACAGCACCCCATCGGTGAGAGACCCTCTCTGCCCGTCCAAGCGGTGCGCTTCCCGGACCACTCCGTTGTAGTCGCCGCGCAGGAAAGCCGCCTGCAGAGAGGACAGATCCTCCGCCGCCGCAACCACCAACACGGAAAACAATAACGAAAACACAATCAAACCGGTCATGCTGAGCTTGTCGAAGCATAACCACCACCGAGCGCGCATCAGACTCTTTCCCCCATGAAGCTGTGCCCGCGCACCGCGCCGACCAAGATGTTCACCAACTCTCCCGGCTTGGCTCCGACGTTCTTAAAATAAGCCTTCCGATTGGTCCGCGTGCGCCCCATGCCTGGCTCCTCCACCATCACCTCTACCGTGGTGCCGATCACCCGCTCCCCCTCCTCCCGAGAGATCCGCTCCTGCAGAGCTAGAAGAATTTGGAGCCGACGATCCTTCACCTCGCCCGGCACGTCATCCTCCCACCGTGAAGCGGCGGCAAACGGCCTCGGCGAATAACTGAAAATGAACGCCGAATCAAACCGGGCCGCTTCCACCAACCGGACCGTCGCCTCGAAATCCTCTTCCGTCTCTCCGGGGAAACCGGCGATCAAGTCGGTCGTCACCGCCACCTCCGGCACCCGCGCCCGCAGGAGTTCCAGTTTTTTCAAGTATTCTTCAGCCGTGTAGCCCCGCCGCATTCTTTCCAGCACTCGGTCCGAACCGGACTGCACTGGCAGGTGCAGGTGCTCGCAGACACGCGGCAAATCCCTCATCGCGTCGAACAGCTCCTCCACCGCATCCCAGGGATGCGACGTGATAAACCGAACCCGCTCGATCCCCGGGATGCCGTTCACTTGAGCCAGGAGATCCGGGAATGTCACCGGGCGGGAGGAGCCCAAGCGGTCTTCCGGCAACCTCCGCCCGTACGAGTTGACGTTCTGCCCCAACAGCATCACCTCCCGGAATCCCTGCGCCGCCAGCTTGCCCACCTCGGCAATCACCTGCTCCGGCGGGCGGCTGACCTCCGGCCCTCGCGTGTAAGGCACCACGCAGTAACTGCAGACCTTGTCGCACCCCTCCATGATCGTCACCAAGGCCGAGATCTTCCCCGTGTGATAGGAGATCGTCTGGAACTCGCTCCGCCGCTTCTCCTGAATGGCTTTCATCGGGCGGCGCTCCTCCCACACAGACTCGATTAAATCCGGCACCTCGTAGAGCTGCGCCGGCCCGGAGATGAAATCCACGTGCGGCATTCGCTTGAAGATCTTCTCGTTCTGCGCCTTCGCCATGCAGCCCATCACGCCGATGATCAGCTCCGGCCTCTGCTTCTTGACCTCCCTCAGCGCCCCCACGTTCGACCAGACCCGGTCCTCGGCATGTTCCCGGATCGAGCAGGTGTTGAAGAGGATGACGTCCGCTTGGTTCTCCGACTCCACCAGGGCGTACCCTTTCTGCAGGAGCAGACCGGTTACCTCCTCCGAATCCCGCACATTCATCTGGCAGCCGTATGTCGTCACAAAAAGCTTCTTCAAGAAGAGCTGGCCTCTCTCTCACTCGGCATCAGGGATTTGATGGCCGCGTTGCCAAACCTGTCAACCGCCACCTTAACATCCAGGGTCTTTCCCACCTCCCGCTGCAGTTCCGATCCTTTCCCCTCCGGGACGAAATAGCTTTCGATGCCGTATTCGACGGCTAATCTCTCTCCCCAGGTGGTTTTGACCCGCCCCTTAATAAACTGGCCGCGACGCGGGCAGGCGTGGCTGATCGGGCCCGCCACGCTGTAAGGGCCCTGAGCGACCAGCTCCACGTAGATATCCTGCCCCTGGGCAAATTTGGCCTGACCGGCGCCCAACAAACGCGGATCAAGCGCGCCGATTTCATAGGCAAGAATGACATAGTCTCCCCGGAAAAGATCCCGTGGGTCCACGGGCACCGTTTTTAACAGCACCACCTGTCCTGTCCGCAATGTGAATTCCTTAATTCCGACCAGGCCGAACAGGATGCAGGCCCACAGAACGCCGATAACAAGGAGCGGCCGCTTCACTTACTGAACCTCGCTTTGAGCTGTCGCCGTTTTTGTTCCAGCGCGATGCCTCCCAGGACCAGAACGGCCCCGCCCACCATGAAGAACGTGGACCGCGAAAGCAAACTCCAGAAGAAATCGAAATACCGGACCACCACCAGCAAGGACAGGTAGGACATCCCCATGTTCACGATCCGGATATCCTCCCGCTGATACCCGATCGCGATCAAAACTCCGATGCAGCCCGCGAGCGTAAGGTTGAAGATCAGCACGTAGATGTTTGTGGCGGAGGGGAAAAAGAAGAAGAGAAGCGCCAAACCGACCAGCCCCAGGCTGATCCCGCCTTCTATCCTCCATGTTTCCGACTTTGACGGGTTGCGCAAGAGGTTCCCGACCGCCAGCAAAACAGCCACCGCCGCCACTAGCGCGATACCGGTCCGAATCTGCGGAGAAATTTGATCTCCGGCGACGGGGTTCCAATACTCGTAGTGGCCTGAAAAAAACCGGAATGTGAGGAGGAACAGGGAGAGCATCCCGACCTTCAACGCTCCGATCCGGTAGGTTCGGGCCACCGTCTGAAGCTTCTCCCATTGATAGTGCAAACCGCCGGCTTCAAAAAGCAGAACCCCGGATACAAGGTACAACACCGGAAGAGCAATCCAATCGTTCGAGGCCCACCCTCGGTCACCGAACAGAAAAAGGGCAATCCAGATAAACAACAACAGGACCGACAGCGCCGCGATGGGAACGGAGGCCAGCACGTATACCAAAGGCAGGATACCCGCCAGCCAGAGAAGCACGAGGAAATGGCTGTTCGCTTGAACATGGTAGATCTGGGCGACCAAGAAAATCGTGGCGCCGAAGAGCAAGGCCCCCAGGAAAAGCAGCGCGGCTCCGACCTTTGGGAGGTTCCCCCGATCATAGGCAAACAGATAGCCGAGATAGGAAACCCCGAATGTGGCGCCCGTCATGAGAAAAACCTTGGTCAGGCTGGAGAGGACCTGCCAATTAGACGCGACGAACAACACCGCACCCACTCCGAGAAGAATGGCGCCGATGGTCGAGATCACCACGATGAGTTTGTCGGAAGAGCGCTCCTTCCGGTGCGCGACAACATCGGCCTGCATTGTTTGAGCCTGTTGTTGGGTGATCAGCCCTTCCGAAAACCACTTCTTGATCTGACTGTCTTCAACCATGAGCCCCTCCTTTCAAACGGTACTAAGTACTATCTTCGAAAATGCCATCCGGAACTCGGTATTTCAACTAGTTTCCCCATAAACTTTAACATCCGCGTGTAATAACGGTGCCATCTGACATCCGTATGTCTGGAGAAACATACTTTCTCAGAGGAAACTGCTCACCTATTCCGCCTCCTTGATTATTTTCTCGAGCAATTCCTTCGTCGCTCCCTGAGCCTTCTTCGCTTCTTCCCTGCAAATCTCTAAGACCCTGCGGTGCTGCTTGGCGTTTGAACCCAATGACCAATTCGCGGTGCCTCCGATCACCCTCTCTTCCCCGTGCCCATCCTGCTCAAGATGAATTACGGAAATGACCCTCTTCACAGGAACATCCTCCCCCGTCGCAAAGAAGGCGCCCCACAACATGTCTAAGACTTGAGGGCTGCGGACAGCGACGCTATAAAGATCCTCATGCGGACGCGCAAGTTGACGCGCAACAAGCCCCTGAAACCGCTCTGACTTCCACGTTTCCCTGACCCGCTCAAGCAATTCTTTGGCTTCCGGCGTGTGGGTCAACGACAGGACGTTAATAATCATGATCTTGGCATTCTCAGACCCGCCCGTCTCCACTTCATTAAACGTTTTCTTCATCAACACGCTGTCTTTCTTAAACAACGCAGAGAAAAACGCGGCGGTCGGCAGGGTGGCATTCGATTTGTACAATGATGAATCGCTGAAATATTCGATGGCTGACGCTGTTTTCTCTGGTTCAGGCTTCAAGTAATAATTCGTCATCCAAGAACCAAATTCTTCTGTGGATTTGAACCCCGCCACCGCAAAACTAAGCGACACCATGAAAATAGAAAAGACGAGCACAGCTAGGAAGGCGCCTGCCAGGATAAACCATGGGCTGCGGTGTTGCTTGGCGGTTGAGGAACCGCTCAAGAGGATTCCAGGTTCCATTCGCTCCGGTTGCGGGCAAACCATTCGGTGGTCCGCCGCACGCCCTCTTCAAAGGGGACGACGGCCCGGTAGCCCAGCAGCCGCTTTGCCTTTCGGATGTCGGCCCAGGTGTGGAGGACGTCCCCCGGCCGTTTCGGCAGGAAGCGCGGGCGGGTCTCGACCTTCAGGAGTTTCCGAATCAGCGCGGCCAGTTCCAGCACTGAGTGCTGTTTTCCGTTCGCGATGTTGAACACCTCTCCCGCTCCGCGGCGGGCCGCCGCGGCCTTGAGGTTCGCCTGCACCACATTTCCCACGTAGGTGAAGTCGCGCGTCTGCCGGCCGTTTCCGTGGATCGGCGGCTGCTCGCCGCCCAGCATGCTGACGATGAACTTCGGCACCACCACCGCGTACTTGTTCTCCAGAGACTGCCGGGGCCCGAAGACGTTGAAATAGCGAAGCCCCACCGTCTCCAACCCGTGCAGGCGTGTGAACATCCGGCAATAGATTTCCATCGCGAGCTTCGAAGCGGCATAGGGAGACTGCGGACTCGGGAGGAGATCCTCGCGCTGCGGTAGAGGCGTGTTGTCGCCGTATACGGAGCTGGAAGAGGCGTAGACGATCCGGCGCACGCCGGCCTCCTTGGCGAGGTTGAGCAGATGGAATGTCGCCGTGACGTTGACGTCGTGGTAGGCCGTTGGATTGTCCACCGATTTCGGAACCGACCGCAGCGCAGCCAGATGGTAGACCACCTGAACCCCGCGGACCGCCCGCTTCAAGACCGCGGGATTCCGGATGTCTCCCCGAAGTATCTCGATCCGGTTTTTAACCGCCTTCAAATTCATGAGTGTGCCGGCGGAGAAATTATCCACCACCCGCACCCGGTCCCCGCGCCGGACCAAAGCCTCAACCAGATGAGAACCGATGAACCCTGCCCCGCCCGTCACAAGCGTCTTCATGACTCGATTGTGCGCCTCCTGAGGAAAAGATGGGTCGATGTACCGTAGAATACTTCAGCACACTCCATGAGGGTCTCGGAGAGTGTGGGATGCGGATGCACCGTCTCAGCCAGATCCTTGGCGGTCGCTCCCATTTCCACCGCCAACACCCCCTCGCTGATCAAATCCCCCGCCCCATGCCCGACAATGCCGACGCCGAGTACTCGCTCGCTCCCCGGCTCCAGGATCAGCTTGGTGAGACCGTCCGGCCGATCCAGCGTGAGGGCCCTGCCAGACGCAGCCCACGGGAACCGGGCCACCTCCACCGGGATCTTTTTCTCGGCGGCCTCAGCCTCGGTCAACCCGCACCAGGCCACCTCCGGATCGGTAAAAACCACCGCCGGAATGACCGCCTCGCGGGAGGAGACTTCCTCTCCCAACAACGCTTCCACCGCAACGCGGGCTTCCTTGGACGCTTTGTGGGCGAGCATCGCCCCCCCCACCACGTCGCCGATAGCGGCGATGGCCGAATCGGCGGTCTGCTGCTTCCCGTTCACCTGGACGAACCCTTTCCCATCCCGGGTCACCTTCGTGTTTTCCAATCCCAGGTCAGCGCAGTTCGGGGTCCGCCCAACGGAGACCAGCACACGGTCGTACAACTCTTCCCTCTTCTTGCCCTCCACCTCCATCGCCACCTTGATCTGCTTGCCGCCGGTCGCCATCTTGGAGACCTTCACATTCAGGCGGACTTCCTTGAAAGCGGCCTGCGCGTACTGCAGCACCGGGCGGGCGAGATCCGGGTCCACACCGGAGAGGATGCTCCCCATCGCTTCCACCAGCACCACCCGGCTGCCCAGCGTGGCATAGACAGTGCCCAGCTCCATGCCGATGTAGCCGCCGCCGACCACCAGCAGATCGCGCGGGGTCTCCTCCAATTCCAACGCTTCCGTGGAGGTCATCACGCGGGGGTTGCCCAGATCAAAAGCGGTGGGCAGGGCCGGCTTCGAGCCAACCGCCAGGATCATTTTTACAAAGCGGATGAATTTCTGTCCCGACTCGGTCTCGACGCGCAGGGTCCGCGAATCCTCGAAATAGCCCCTGCCCTGCATCACCTCCACGCCCCGCCGCTGCGCGAGCGTCCGGATCCCGCCGGCCAACTTTTCCAGGATCCCCTCCTTCCAAGCCCGGAGCTGCGCCAAATCTACCTTCGGCTCGGAGAAGCGGATCCCCCGCTTGGCCGATTCCTTAGACTCTCGCATCAGTTCGGTCGCATGCAGCAACGCTTTCGAGGGAATGCATCCGGAATTCAGACAAACCCCACCCAGCCGCTTCTCCTGCTCCACCAGGATCACCTTTCTGCCACGGTCAGCCGCGTAGAAAGCGGCGGCGTAACCACCCGGCCCGGCGCCCAGCACGACCCAATCGGCCTTAATGGGGTCAGACCCCACGGGGTCTGACCCCATTAGATGTTCACCTCGGATTCCGGAAATGTCTCCAGCCCCTGCCCGAGATCCCGGATGAACCGGGCGGCGGCGGCGCCGTCAATCACGCGGTGATCATAGGAAAGGGCGAGCGGCAGCTTCGGGCGGGCGCGGCCCACCCCTAGGATCGCCACCTCCGGCTTATGGATGATCGGGGTAAAATGCCCGCCGCCGATACCGCCCTGATTGGAGATTGTGAAGGTCCCTCCCTGCAGTTGCTCCATTGAAATCTTCCGGGCTCGGGTCTTTTCGGCCAGGTCCTGCAGTTCGCGAGACAAGTCCAGCAGGTTCTTGCGGTCGGCATCCCGCAGGACCGGAACGATCAACCCACCCTCCGTGTCCACCGCGATCCCGAGGTGGATGTATTGCTTGAGGATGATCTCCTGGCTTCCCTCATCCAAGCTCGCATTGAAAACCGGGTACTTCTTCAGCACAGGCACCAGCGCCCGGATCACGATCCCGGTCAGCGTCAGACGCGTCCCCTTCTTCTCATACTCCGGGCCAAATTTTTCGATCAGCTTCAAAATTCCACTGACGTCGGCGTCGTCGAACTGGGTGACGTGAGGGATCGTGGTCCAGGATTCTTCCATGGCGCGGGCGATGGCCTGCCGAAGCGGCGTGAACGGCTTCCGGGTGACCGGCCCCCACTTCGCGAAGTCCACCTTCGGAGGAGCGCGCCGGGCTGGAGCGGATTGGAGGCTCTGCAGATAACCCCTGACATCCTCCGAAGTGATCCTCCCTCCGTTCCCGCTGCCCGGGATCTGGGCAAGATCCAGCCCAAGCTCTTTGGCCATCTTCCGGATGGAAGGAGAAGCAGGCGGCGGGAATCCTGAGGAAGAAGGGGGGCGCTCCGCGAACGGAGTTCGTGGTTCAGGTTTCTGTTCCGGCACACCTTCCCCAGTCAACGTCACCAACATCTGACCGACCGAGACCACGTCTCCCTGCTTGACGTGGATCTGCGCGATGGTGCCGGCCGCGGGAGCCGGAATGGGAGCGACCGCCTTTTGATTCTCCAGCTCCAGCACAGTCTGGTCCTTCCGGACCTTGTCCCCAACCGCGACGAGGATGTTCACCACCGTTCCGGAATCGGCGCCTTCGGCCAGCTGCGGGAGGCGAATCTCCATCGGCCGCTAACCCACCAACTGTGGATGCACCTTCTCGGGATCCACCTCCAGATCCCGGACCGCTTCCGCCACCTCCCGCGCCTCCAGCTCGCCCCTCTGATGAAGCGCATACAGCGTGGCGACCACGATCATCTCGGCATCCACCTCAAAGAAACGGCGCAGATTCTTCCGGGTATCGCTGCGGCCGAACCCGTCCGTTCCCAGCGCAGTCAGACCACCCGGCACCCAGGCGGCAATCTGCTCCGGGACCGCCTTCACGTAATCGGAGACCGCGACGAAAACCCCTTTTTCATTGGCCAGCAAGGATTCCAGGTAGGAGCGGCGGGGCGGCTCGGTCGGGTGGAGCATGTTCCAGCGTTTCGCCTCCGCGGCGCCCGTCCGGAGCCGCTTGTAGCTGGTGGCGCTCCAGACATCGGCCGAGACGCCGTACCGCTCGGCCAGGATCTGCTGCGCCCGCAGCGCTTCCCAGACCAGCGGCCCGCTTCCGAGAAGGTGCGCCTTCCTCTTCAATCCCTCTTTGCCTTTCCGGAACCGGTAAAGCCCCTGCAAAATTCCTTCTTCCGCCCCGGCCGGTTTGGGCGGCATCGGCAGGTTCTCGTTGTAGAGGGTGATGTAATAGAAGATCTCCTCCCCCTGCCCAACCATCCTCTTCAGCCCGTCCCAGACGATCACCGCCACCTCGTAAGCGAAGGCGGGATCGTACGCGAAAAGTGTGGGGAAAGCCGACGCCATCAGATGGCTGTGGCCGTCCTGATGCTGGAGCCCCTCGCCGTTCAAGGTGGTCCGGCCGGCGGTGGCCCCCAGCAGGAACCCCTTCGCCCGGATGTCTCCCGCCGCCCAGATCAAATCCCCGATCCGCTGAAAGCCGAACATCGCGTAGTAGATGAAGAAGGGGATCATCGAGAACCCTAAGTTCGCGGTGGCCGTCCCCGCCGCAATGAAGGAGCTCATGGAACCGGCCTCGGTAATCCCCTCTTCCAGGAGCTGGCCATCCTTCGACTCCTGATAGTAGAGCAGTGTCTCCCGGTCCACCGGCTCGTACAGCTGGCCCTTGCTCGCATAGATGCCGACCTGCCGGAAGAGGGCGTCCATCCCAAAGGTCCTCGCCTCATCCGGGATGATCGGGACGATCCGCCGGCCGATCTCCGCGTCGCGGAGCAGCTTGGCCAAGACCCGCACGAAGGCCATCGTCGTGGAAAGCGGCATCTCTCCCGAGGCTTTGAAAAACTCTTCGTAGAATTCCAATTCCGGCACCGTCAGTTTTTCAGCTTTTGTCTTCCGGGCAGGCAGGAACCCTCCCAGCTGTTTTCTCCGCTCCAACAGGTAGCGGGTCTCCGGACTTTCGAGATCTGGGCGATAGAACGGGGTCTCCACCACTTCCTCGTCCTTGAGCGGAATATTGAACCGGGCTCGGAACTCCCTCAGTTCCTTCTCGTTCAGTTTCTTCTGCTGGTGGGTGATGTTCCGTCCTTCGCCCGCCTCCCCCAGCCCGTATCCCTTCACGGTCTTCGCCAGGATCACGGTGGGAGAACCCCGATGCTCCATCGCGGCTTGATAGGCCGCAAATACCTTCTGAGGGTCATGCCCGCCCCGCAGCAGCTTGCTGATCTGCTCATCGGTCATCGAGTTGACCAGCCCCATCAGCTCCGGGTATTTTCCGAAAAAATGCTTCCGGGCGTAGCTGCCGGGTTCTACGGAATATTTCTGGTAGTCGCCATCCACCGCCTCTTCCATCCGCTTCACCAGCAAGCCACTCGGATCCGCCTGCAGCAAAGGATCCCAATTCGATCCCCAGATCACCTTGATCACGTTCCAGCCGGCCCCAAGGAAGAGCCCTTCCAGCTCCTGAATAATCTTCCCGTTGCCGCGCACCGGCCCATCCAGCCGCTGCAGGTTGCAGTTGACCACCCAGACCAGGTTGTCCAGCTCCTCCCGGGCGGCCAGCGTGAGCGACCCGAGGGATTCCGGTTCATCCGATTCCCCGTCTCCCACAAAACACCAGACCTTCGGGTCTTCCTTGAGGAACCCGCGGGCCTTGAGATACCGGTTGAACCGCGCCTGGTAGATGGAGAGGATCGGGGCCAGACCCATGGAGACGGACGGGAACTGCCAGAAATCCGGCATGAGGTACGGGTGGGGATAGGAGGAAAGGCCGCCCTCTTCGGCCAGCTCCTGGCGGAAATGGTGAAGCTGATTGGCATCGAGTCTGCGCTCGAGATAAGCGCGGGCGTAGTTGCCCGGAGAAGCGTGCCCCTGAAAGAAGACCATGTCGGCGGCGCGCCCATTGTCGCCGCCCCGGAAGAAATGATTGAAGCCGACCTCGTAGAGCGTGGCGCAGGAGGCGTAGGTGGAGATGTGGCCGCCGATGCCGTCGTGGACCCGGTTGGCCTTGACCACCATGGCCATCGCGTTCCAGCGGATGTAGCTCTTGATCCGCCGCTCGATCTCCCGGTCGCCCGGATAAGGGGGCTCCTGCTCCGGCGGAATCGTATTGATGTAGGGTGTATTCAGGTTCATCTTATAATGGCTCTCAATGAAGACGCTTGATTTCACCTTCCCCACCCCCGAAGAAAATCTCGCCTGCGACGAGGCGCTGCTGGACCTCTGCGAGCGGGGATGCTCGGATGAGATCCTCCGCTTCTGGAGACCTAAGCGGCATTTCATCGTGCTCGGTCTCTCCAACTCGGCACCCACGGAGCTCCATCTGCCCGCGGCCCAAGCCCGGTCGATCCCGATCCTGCGCCGGTGCAGCGGAGGAGGGACCGTGCTGCAGGGTCCCGGCTGCCTCAACTTCGCGCTGATCCTGAGAATCGAGAAACCCGGACCGCTCGAGAGCATCGGCTCCACCAATCGGCACATCCTGGAGCACCACCGCGAGGCACTCGAGAAGCTGCTCCACCGCAAGGTTTCCGTTCAGGGCTGCACCGACCTGACGCTCGACGGCCTGAAATTCTCCGGCAACTCGCAGCGGCGCCGGATGCGCTCGCTGCTCTTCCATGGGACCTTCCTGCTCCATCTCAACCTGACTCTGATGGAGGAGCTTCTGGCCATTCCCTCCCGCCAGCCGACCTACCGGTGCAGCCGGAGCCATGGGCGTTTCCTCACCCACCTGCCCCTCTCCGCGGACCCTATTAAGGAAGCCCTCCGGGAAACTTGGGGGGCGAACGGCGTCGCAGGCCCTCCCCCGGGGGAGGAGATCCGCAGACTGGTTGACAGCCGTTACTCCCGGGAAGACTGGAACTTGCGGACTATCCTACCATAAAGCGGGAGTGGCTGAATGGCGCCAGATCCACGGAAGAGCGGACCCCCAGGATGGAGTCGGCTATCAGGCGGCCGGTCAAGGGGGCCAGCAGGATCCCGTTCCGGAAATGGCCGGCCGCTACCAGGAAACCCTCCAAAGGGGTGGGCCCCAGAATCGGGAGATGATCTGGCGTGTCCGGTCGCAGACCGGCCCATGACGACTGCACGTCCAAGGAACCCGCCTGTAAGGAGATCTCCCGGACGCCCTCCAGGATCGCGCGGCGTCCCTCTTCCGTGACCCCGTTATCGAATCCGACGTACTCCAGCGTGGTGCCGGCGATGAGGCAATGGTCGCTGCGCTGCACCACATAGGCGCGAGGCGACTTCACCACCCGGCGGAAAAGGGCTTGGGGCGGCGCAAATTGCAATATCTGTCCGCGCGCCGGAACCAGAGGAATGGAGAATGGCAGGCCATTCTCTTCCGCGGCCCAGGGCCCGCCGCAGTGAATGACCCAATCCGATTCCAGAATTCCGGCGGAGGTTTCCACCCCCGCCGCGCGCCGGCCCTTCATCAGAACCCGCGTCACCTGTTCCCCAAGGCGGATGTCGGCTCCGGCCGCTCTCACCGCCCGTTCGGTCGCGGCAACGAATTTCCGGGGGTCCAACTGCGCGCTCTGCGCCCAATAGATCCCGCCGCGGACATTTCCGTCCACCGCGGGCTCCATTTGACGGACGCGGGCCGCGTCCACCCGCTGAGGACTCAAACCGGCCGCCGCCTGCCATTGGAAAGCCCGCGCCAGTTGCTCCTGCTCGACGTCGGAAAAAGAGACCGTCAACATGCCGCTCACCCGGTACTCCAGGTGGATTCCGGTCAGCGCCTCGAGGCGGGCCACCGCCTCCGGGATCATCTGGGCCCCCGCCAGCAGCAGATCCAGGAAAGGGCCCGGCCCCTGCGCTTCTGATTGGGGGGCAAGAATCCCAGCGGCGGCACCCGAGGCTTCGCGGCCGGTTTCAGAGGATTTTTCAAGCAGGGTCACCCGGATTCCGCGGCGGGTCAGCTCATCGGCGAGGCTAAGACCGATGATCCCTCCGCCGATGATGACGGCTTTCACTTTTTTTCAGGGTCGTCGGACAGAAGGCGGGCCAGCTCTTTGTTTCCGGCCCGCAGGCAGAAATCGCTGAAGGATTCTTGCGGCTGGCGTTTCCGCTTGTAGCGGACGAGGAGCTTCTCCAAGCGGACCTTGAGCTCTCCGGCCGGAACAGCGTGAGCGGTGAAACCACCGATCCTCACCTCGACCGTCTCAACACCCTCCAGACCGATCTGGGCAACCGGCGAGTGGGCGCAAGCGCAGGGGGAGTCGCTCAGATGGATGCTCAGCGGCTCCTCCAGCGGCACCTGTTTTTCCAGGTAATCCACCAATTCCATCGCCCCGGCCTTTCTGTTGGAACAGCAAACCAGTCCCCGGCGGAACGCCGAGCCGGAAACCCGCAGTCCCACGGCGTCCAATCCTTCCAGCACGTGGGCGACCTTCTCTTTGGGGACATTGGGGATCAGCAGGTTCTGCCGAGTCGTCAAGCGCAGCGAGCCGTCGCCGTTGCGTTCCGCCACATCGGCCGCCTTGCGCATCTGCGCGCCGTTCAGCCGCCCGGCCAGCACCGGTATCCCGAGCGTGAAAAGACCGGCCTCCTCTTGTTCCAGCACTCCAATGGGATCTCCGGTGTTTTCGGGCGGATTGTCGGCGGGAGAATCCTGCTCAAAGAGACCGGCTTCTCCGAAACTCTGAAGGATCTCCGGAAGCCGATCGGATGAGATGCCGGGAAGTTCGATCTCCTGGCGCGCGGTCAGATCCGCGAAGTCGCGGCCCTCATCGGCCGCGATCTTCGCGATCAGCTTGAGCTGCAGGGATGTCAAACGCCCGCCCGGGATCTTCAGGCGGAGCATCGGGGTGCCTAGACCAGCTTGTTGCCGGGTTTCTTGGGGGGATCGTTGCTGGGCCGCGGGGTCACCTTCGCGTTCCCCTTGAAGGCAGGGGTCAGATCCTTGTTGATCTTGGCGTATTCCGGATCAAAATCCTCGGACTCCACGATGGCACCCACCGGGCAGACCGGCAGGCAAGCGCCGCAGGTGATGCAGATCTCCGGGTCGATCACCATGAACTTCTCGCCCTTGTGCTCACCCGGATAGATACAGTCCACCGGGCAAACCTCGACGCACTGGGCATACTGTTCCCCCAGGCATTTCGCGTTGATGACGTAGGACATTTATACCCTCCTCCTTAAGGTATTAGAGCTCAATCTCAATATCGGCGCCGCTCACGCGGACCGGATAGGCCTGCACCCCATCGGGGGCGATCGGCGTCGCGGTGGCGCCGCTCTTCAAATCGAACCGGGCCCCGTGCCAGGGACACTCCACCTCCTGTCCTTCCACGGTGCCCTCTGCCAGCGGCCCCCCCGCGTGCGTGCAGAGGTTATCCAGAGCGTACAGCGTCCCGCTCACGTTGAAGAGGGCGATCTCTTTTCCCTCGGCTTCGATCAGTTTCGACGAGCCGGGCGGCAGATCAGCGAGCGAAGCCACTTTCACGAACCGGCTCATGGCTGTTCTACTATCCTAGAAGACCATTTTTTTGTCAACTGCGGCTTAGGGATCAGCCAGAGTTGAGTGGTGATCAGAAAAGTGCCCGTAAGCCCCGCCAGCGCCGCCAGATCCCCCGCGATGCCGGGGATCAAAACCCAGCAGGCGGCCGCCAACAGGTTCATCATCGAGAGCGGCAGCAGGACCTTCCAGGCAAATCCCATCAGCTGGTCGATCCGGAAACGGGGAAATGTCCCGCGGATCCAGATCATCACGCAAACGAGCAGGAAGGTCTTGATCCCCATCCAGAGGAACCCCGGAAGGAACGGACCCCACCAACCGCCGAGGAACAGCACGGAGGCGAGGCCGGCCAGCGCCAGCGTGCTCAGGAATTCCGCCATATAGAAGAGGGCGAATTTCATTCCGCTGTACTCCGTGTGGAAGCCGGCCACGATCTCAGATTCGGCTTCCGGAAGATCAAACGGGGTGCGGTTGACTTCCGCCAGCCCCGCGGCAAACAGAATAATGAAACCCGCCGCACCCCAGGGGGTGAAGATGAACCATCTGCCCTGCTGTGCCTGCGCGATCTGTTCGAGGTTCAGCGTCCCGGTGATCATCGGCACCACCGCGAGGCTCAAGACAAGAGGGACCTCGTAGGCGATCAGCTGCGCGGCGGTACGAACCGCCCCCAACAAGGAGAACTTGTTCCGAGACCCCCACCCTGCCATGAAAATCGCCAGCGTCCCGAGAGATCCGATCGCCACAAAAAAGAGCAGCCCGGTGGAGAGCGGCGCCGCCACCCACCCCGGCCCGAACGGAAGCAATGTAAAGAGGAAGAGGGAAGGAACGACGATCAGCACCGGGGCCAGGAAATGGCAAAGCTTGTCCGCCCCCTCCGGCACCAGATCCTCCTTGGTCAGCATCTTGATCCCGTCGGCCAGCGGCTGGAACAATCCATACGGGCCGACACGGTTCGGGCCGACACGGTCCTGGATCCGGGCGATCACCTTGCGCTCCAGCCAGGTCAGATACATCATGCCGACCGGCGCCAGCGCCAAGATGATGACGATCGGAATGATCATCCGAAGCAACGTATTCAAAACTCTTTCCTTCGGAGAGGGGGCCGTGTTGCGGGGGAGTGGGAAACTCCCCCGCAAAAGACCCCAGTGAACTTTGCTGGATGGGGGAGCCCGGAGGGGGAAACCACGCAATGGGTTCCCCCTCCGAACCGGGAAGGTATACCTTCCCGGTTCATTGTTCCCATTCCAAAGCACCCTCTTGCCAAGCGTAAACCCAGCCGAGCATCAGCACCCCGATGAAGATCCCGATCGCCCACAACCCGGCGATGCCGGACTTCTTGAAAACCACCGCCCACGGAAAAAGGAAGAGGGCCTCCACGTCGAAGATCACAAACAGGATGGCGAAGAGGTAGTACTGCATTCTAAATTTGATCCAGGCGTCTCCCTCCACCTCCATGCCGCATTCGTACGGCTGCCGCTTCACCTTGCCCGGCCGCTTGGGGGCGATGAAACGGGCCAGCACAATCGGCAGAAGCGGCACCACGAACGCCGCCAAACCGAACAACCCAAGAAACAGATAGATCATCCGGTCGCTCATACTGAAACCCTGTTGGGGTCTGACCCCGCGGGGTCAGACCCCATTTGGTTTTTCATTGCAGCAGCCGCTGCTTTCTTGTCCGCATCGGCTTTCTTCCGGCCCTGCTCCTCCGACCAGGCCTTGGGATGCGTCTCGGCGTAATACTCGGTGGAGACGTGGAGTTTATTAATGTCGAAAATGTGGGACTTGTCCCGCTCCCCGCCACCCAGCTCGAAGTTGTGGTCCATCTTGATCGCGTCGAACGGGCAGTACTCCGCGCAGAAGCCGCAGTTCATGCAGACGTCCACGTCAATGAAGAACTCGGAGGCCTTGGCGACCGGCTTGGACGTGGCGGGATCCTTCCCCTGCACGATCCAGATGCACTGTGGCGGGCAGACCTTCGCGCAGATCCCGCAAGCGGTGCAGCGCTCGGTTTCCGGCTTCCATTGCTCTTCCTTCTTGCCGTCGAAGATGAGGACCGGCAACACCCGGAACCGCTCCGGTGGCTTCAAGCGTTCTTCCGGGTACTGGACGGTGAAGATCCCTCCCATGTAGCTAGTGACGAAATGTCTCAGCGTGATCGTCAGTCCCCGCAGCAGCTCCAGCCCGTAGATCCTCATCGGTCCGTTTCCCCGAGAACAATATCAATCGAACCCAGGATTGCCACCACGTCCGCGATCAGGTGCCCCTCGCACATCTTGCCCAGCGCAGTCAGGTTGATAAAGGAAGGAGCTCGCACGTGGTAGCGGTAGGGATGGTCGGTGCCGTCGGAGACGACGTAGTAGCCCAACTCCCCTTTCGGATTCTCCACCCGCCCGTACGCCTCGCCGGCCGGCACCCGGATGTTCCAGAGCTTCTTGCCGGCCAGGATCTCCCCGTTCGGAATCTCCTTGAGCGCTTGCTTCAGGATCTTCAGCGATTCCCACATCTCCGCGATTCGGATCCGGTACCGGGCGTAGACGTCCCCCTCCGGAAAGGTCGGCACCTTGAAATCGAACCGGTCGTAGATCGAGTACGGCTCCGCCTTCCGGACGTCGTACTCCACCCCTGAAGCACGCAGCACCGGCCCGGCGGCCGAGTAAGCGATCGCCGCGTCGCGCGGCAGGACGCCGACCCCGCGGCACCGGTTTAAGATAATCTCGTTTTTCGTGAGGTAGCGGTCGAGCTGTTCAATCGCTTTGGGCAGGCGGTTGTTCACCAGGGAGTTGCACAGCGGCAGGAATTCTTCCGGCAAGTCCGCGGCGACCCCGCCGAAGCGCATGTAGTTGCACATCATCCGGGATCCGGAGGCCATCTCGAAGAGATCCAAAATCAGCTCCCGCTCCTCGATCGCGTAGAGCGCCGGCGTGAAGAATGCCCCGAGGTCGTTGAGCAGGAAGCCGGTCGCCCAAAAATGGTTCACGATGCGGGTCAGCTCCGCCATGATCACCCGGATGTACTCCGCCCGCTCGGTGGGTTTGACCCCCAGCAGTTTTTCCACGGCGATCGCGTAGCCCAAGTTGTTCCCCATCGAGCAGATGTAATCCAGCCGGTCGGTATACGGGAAGATCATCAGCCAGGTGTTCCGCTCGGCAATCTTCTCGTGGTTCCGGTGCATGTAGCCCATCACCGGCTCGAGGGCTACGATCCGTTCCCCATCCACCCGCACCTGCATCCGGAAAACCCCGTGGGTCGAAGGATGTTGAGGGCCGAGATTGATGACCAGCGTGTCGGGCGCGGACGCAAATCCTTCTTTCGGCGCCGACCAGCGGGCGGGGTCAAAACCGGCCGGGTATTTCACGTTATCGGAGAATGGAGTCCGCTCTTCCGCCCGCTGATGGCGCCCTTCCTTCCAGCGGCTTGGGAAGATTTTGTCCGGCGCCTCGTAATACGGCTCCAGGTAATCCTTCCGCATCGGGTGTCCCTCAAAACCCTCCCACATCAACACCCGTTTCAGGTTCGGGTGCCCGTCGAAGCGGACGCCGAAGAGATCCCAGACCTCTCTCTCCTGCAAGTCCGCCCCCGGCCAGAGCGGCATTAAGGAAGGGACGCGCGGATCCTCCTTCGGCATCTGGACTTTGAGCGTCACCGCCGGACCCGGCCGGCGCGTGGAAAAGAGGTGGTAAACCACCTCATAGCAATCCTGGTAATCGGTGCAGGTCAGGTTGGAGAGGTAATCGAGCGCCAAATCCGGCTGCAGCTGGAGATAGCGGGCAACCTTCGGCAACGCGGAAGACTCGATCATCAGGGAATTCCCGGAAGGAGCCGCGACGACCTCCCCCAGGGCTTTGTTGATCCGTTCACTTAAAGCGGCCGCCGCGGGGGAAACCCCATCGGCTTGAGCGGGAGTCGCCTTGGGAGCCGGGATCATCACGGGCAGCGGCACCGGCTTTGCCTGCCCCTCAGGGGAAGCACACTTCTCCCGGATCTCCTCGGCGCGGCGCACGTCCACCAGGTCCGGACCCAACAGCGGCACCGGCACCTCCTCTCCTTCAGGCTTGCCGTACCAGCGGACCGTCTTGATGGATTGCCCATCGATCTTTTTCTGGAGGGTGATCAGCGCGTGCAGCAGCGCCTGCGGGGTCGGCGGGCAGCCGGGGATGTAGACATCCACCGGCAGGAATTTATCGATGCCGGAGACGACGTTGTACCCCTCCTTGAACGGGCCGCCCGCGCTGGCGCAGGCCCCCATCGAGATGACGTACTTCGGCTCCGGCATCTGGTTGTAGAGGCGAACGATCATCGGCACCATCTTCTTCGTCACGGTGCCGGAGACGATCATGAGGTCGGCCTGCCGGGGGGAGGCACGGAACAGCTCCGCGCCGAAGCGGGCGATGTCGAAGCGGCTGGCGGCCGTGCAGATCATCTCGATCGCGCAGCAGGCCAGGCCGAACTGGAGCGGCCAGAGGGAACTCCGCCGGCCCCAGTTGTAGAGGGGGTCCAGCATCTTCAGCAGCCCACCCCATGGAGTGATCAGGATGTGCCGCTTGACTTCCTGCTCGAGGATCTCCTCCTCGCTCGGGCGGAACAAAACCTTGGATTGAGTCATAAAGCTCAGGGTGACCGGTTTAGCGGATCGCCGACAGGATTTCCTGGTTGTTCCGCGCAACCTTGATCTCCTGCACCTTCTTGAAGGAGACCTTGCCGGACTTATCCACCACTACGGTCGCCCGCTTCGCGCAGTTCATCTCCTCCAGGTAGAGGCCGTACTTCTTGCAGACCTCTCTCTTGAGGTCCGAGAGGAGCGAGTGCTTTAAGCCCAACTTCTCCTTCCAGGCTTTGTGGGAATGATGGGAATCGCAGCTTACCCCGAAGACCACCGTCTCCTTGCCGTCGAACTTGGGGAGATCGGATGTGATCGCGCAATTCTCGGCCGAGCAGACCGAGCTCCAATCGAACGGATAGAAAGCCAGCACCACGTTCTTGCCCTGGAAGCTCGAAAGGGTGACGGGGTTGCCGTCCTGGTCCTTCAGCGTGAAATCCGGAGCGACGTCACCGACTTCGATTTCTTTTGACGCGAGTGCTTCTGTCACGGAGAGTTCTCCTTTTTCTCTTGGCCGGCACCAGCCGATCCGGGTAATGGATCAGCCGCAAGACCGGCCGGTTGTTCCGAAGATGCTGACGCACGATGACCGGCACATCCTTGAGGGTGAACCGGGAGTACCAGATCCCCTCCGGCTCGACGTACATGTTCGGGGCGATGTTGCAGAGGCCGAAGCAGCCCCGCGCGATCACCTGAACCTCTCCACCCAACCCTGCCCTGCGGATGGAGCGGATCAGCGCCGCCATCACCTCTTTGGATTTCTTCTTCGGGCAGGTCTCTCCGCCGGTATCGATGAAGACCTTACGCACGCTTCATTGTAACAAAAAAAGAACTCAATCACGGACGAATGTATTGGTCAAAAATGGAGAAGGATCTATCGAGACTTCCCGGTCCACTGGATGGCGTTGTTGAAGGCACCGATGTTGAGGGGGTGCCTAAAATAAGTGGAAGGAGAGGCAATAGCCTCCCCGCAAATAAATCCCACAAATCTCTGACTAAATCCACGTAGGGTGCAATAGCTACTGCGATTCCGATATTGGCATACTCGGTTCCGAAGAATTTTTTGATTGCTACCCATAGATCCTGATGAAGAAGACTTACAATTGCTCCCAACATGTCAGAAGAAGCAATTTCCGGATTGTTTCCGGCGGCCGCCGCCGCTGTGACGGTAGCCGACCCGACCGGTGGACCCGCCATCGGCTGGGATAAACCGGTGCGGAAATAAAGGCTCTTCACCGTGTCGGGCGTCGTCGCTGGGGTTCCAGCGCCTGCAGTGGCAATGGCGCCACCCGACCCATCGTCCGAACTCGCCAACACCCGCACGCGGAATCGAATCGTGCCGTTCATATACACGTCTGCAACTAAGGTTTGTCCATTGTACAAATGGATAACAGGAACGTCATCCGCGTCTCGCCCACCCGACGCGGTAACCGTCCACGAGGGGGCGCCGGCCGAAGTCGGCCTCAACTGTGTAAGCGTTAGGCGCGCATTAAGGGCCAAATTCGTGGTGCCGGCGGTGATGGAAGTAACCGTCACATTGCCGGGTGCCACTGTCTTAAGCTGATTGCTATCGGGATCGATCGTAACTCCAAACCTCACCGCTCCACCCTGCCCTGTCAATGAACAATTGAACGTCCGTCCCCCATCTACGTAGGTTCTGGCGGGAGTGACGGTGAGTCTCCGCCCCGGTCCCGGGAAAGCCGCCGCAAGCACTGGTTTTGTTTCAGTGCCTGTGGGCGGCATCGTCTGCTGGACGGCTTGCTCAACCAGGGACATCCAGTTAACTTGCGCCTGCACGGCAACCTGCTGCTGCTGGACCTGAGGACCGGGCGTACCGGGGGTGTCGGCTGCAATCGGGTCAGACGGGGCGGACGCAACGACAGGATCACCCGCTAGCACCCCGGAAGGAGATCCAAAAAGAGCCATAACGATCGTCAGAACTGAAGCGCTGAGTTTGCGAAACATGTTAATCCTCCAGAGGTTGGTTGAGACTTTGTTGAAGACTATTGGAAAAGGGCAGTAAAAATCCGTCGCGGGTTTTGCTGGCCGCATTTTGCTTTCGTCACTCCAGGTGCTCCGGTTGTGGTTCATTGACTTTCTAAGGCAAGTCTGGCTGCCATTTCGGAAGATGTCAAGCTTTGTATTTAGATTTTAAGATTACTAACAATTTTCAAGCGCGGCGGGCAGCCGGGGATGTAGTCTCGAAGAGACTAAGAACCGCCGAACAGCCGCCGGTACAATTCCTGGAAAAGACGCTGCGGGTTGGCAAGCCGGGCGCGAACCACCGTGAGATCCATACCAATACCGTCGGACACGCGCATCCCCTCAGTCTGGCCCAAGAACATCTGAACGATCACTCTTTCCTCCGGACTCAGGTAGGTATTCCCTATCAGCTTCATTGCGTCATCCATGGCCAAGTCGGCTTCCAGCTGCTCTTCAAGGGACGAAAAATCGTACTGATAGTGATTGACCAGACGGTCCCTCTCCGTCTGCAACCGGGCATACTCGTCGTTTAATTCAAATAGCTGCCTCCAAACCCCGTTCTGCTGAACCCGGAGCTGGCTCCTCTGCCCCCAAAGCTGCCTATACGCCGGGCTGGACATTTGGATACGGCTTCGCCCCTGCGAAATGGTGAACATCCGGGCATCCAGCAATCGGATCTGCCTATCCATGGAGTCGTACTGCGTCTGGAGCAACCGCCGCTGGGCCCCCTGAGGCCCTGACCACGCCTGCCGGCGCTGTGAGTTCACATCGCGCAAGCCGTTGACGATCATCTCCAGCGCGGCGAATTCATTCTGGTAATGGGAAATCCTGGGACCCGAGGGCCAGCCGTTGGCATCGATCTCTTGGATCCCGGCCACCATGTCCCGAAGCGCCTGCAGGCGTCCCTGGTCGGGGGTCGGGCGGGCCTGTTCCTGCGTGATCGTCTGCTGGAGCTGCGCCAGGATCCCGCTCATGTCTGCGCCACCGGTCGCCATATAATGCAACAGCGCGGTGTAATTCTGGTGCCAGACCCGGAACCGCATGATCGGATCGAGCTGTTCGGGGATGTAGCCGTTCAGGACCGTCACGGTGCCGTCGATCAGGGCATTGATAAAGGCCCTGAGCTCCTGCATCTGCTGCAGCCCGTTCTGGACCTGCCCCAGAATCCCGGGGAAATTCGGCATCGGCGGCGGGGTGCCGCCTCCGCTCTGCAAGGCCGTGATCTCGCCCTGGACCACCGTGACCCGCGTCTGCATCCTGGCCTTGTCGTCCTGAGCCGCCTGGATGCGCAGGTCCAGACCGGGCAAGATCTGTTGCTCGATCCGGGTGAGCTCACTCCGGTTAAACTGGATGATCTCCCGCGACTGGAGGTTGCTCTGGTAGGCTGGCGCATTCCATTTGGGATCGCGGTAGCCCGCCCATTGATTGAACCGGTTTACCTCCGACTTCCTTTTGCCCATCAAATCGGTGACGGTAGTGTCGGCATCGGCAATCAGCGCGTTCAGGTCGTCCACCCGGCCCTGCAGCTGCCCGATCCGTTCGGCAGGGGTCGGCTCCTGCTCGACCAGAGGCAGAGGGTCGGTGCTCTCGACCGCCGCGACCAGCCCCTGCTTGGGCATATGATCCACATCCTTCTCCACGAACAGCTTGTCTTCAGCCATGTCCTGCCCGGTGGTTACAGGGGCTACTGGGGTCGCTGTCAACGCCACCAAATCCGGGTCAGTTGCCGGCATCTGGGTGGGGGCCGCCGTGCTTGAGGTAGTGGTGACCAGCACCGGTTGGACCGTAGACTGAACCGGCTGCGGGACCGGCAGCACGGAGACCGGAGCAGCCGCCTGGGTCGCTACGATGGATTTCTGAATGGCCGCTTGGAATGCCAGCCAGGATTGCGCCGCCGCTTGCTGGATCTCCAACTGGTTCTGGGTGATGGCCGTGTACGGCTGCGTTTGGCTTTTCGGCTGAGAGGCGGCCGTGGGGACCTCCGCTCCGGTGACCGGCGAAACCCACAGCATGCTGAGGGCAACTGCCGCCGCGCTGAGTTTCTTCATCATGATTTGATAACCTCCCAGTTGGCTGAGACTTTGTTGAAGGCTGTGGGAAAAGGGCAGAAAAAATCCGCGGCGGGTTTTGCTGGCCGCATTGCGTCGGCACTTCTGTGGGCACTCCGTAGATAACTCATGAACGTCTTACTGTAAGTCTGGCTGGTATTCCGCGGGATGTCAAGGTTCATATTAAGATTTTAGTTTTACTAACATTTTAAGCGGGATTCACTCTTACGGATGAAGGCGTGGATTTCCTGCCGGCTGTTCTCGAGAGAGAGGAGATCGTGCGGGCGGCCTCGCAGCCAGGCCTCCAGGTCCGGGCCAAACCACTCATCGGTGGCGATCACCTGCAGTACCTGGCCGAGAGGCATCTCTTCCAACGCCTGCGCGGTCTTACGCACCGGCATGGGGCAAAGCAACCCAAAGCAGTCCAGCACCCGGTCGGGAACTAAACTTTCCATGCCACCTTGGAACTCTCTTCCTCCCGCGCCGCCAGGATGCTCAACTGGGCCGCAAGCTTGCGCGACGCCTGGAGCAAAGCCACGGCAGCCGGCGACTCCGGGTGAGTCAGGACGATCGGATGGCCGGAATCGGAGCCGGCCCGCACTTCCGGAACCAGCGGGATTTCTCCGAGGAACGGAACCTTGAGCGCCTCCGCGGCTCTGGCCCCGCCGCCGCGATCGAAGATCTCGGTGGCCTTGCCGCAATGCGGGCAGACAAAATTGGACATGTTCTCTACCACTCCCAAGATTGGGATCTTCACCTTCTCGAACATCGAGATCGCCCGCTGGACATCCTGCAGTGCCACGTCCTGCGGTGTGGTCACGACCAGCGCCCCGCTCATGGAGATCACCTGCGCCAGCGAGAGCTGCACGTCGCCCGTTCCCGGCGGAAGGTCCACGACCAAGTAATCGAGCTCTCCCCAGAGCACTTCCTTCAAGAATTTATTCACCGCTCCATGCAGCATCGGTCCGCGCCAGATCACCGCTTCGGAGGATTTGAGCAGGAAACCCATGGACATCACCTTCACCCCGAAGTTCTCCGCCGGAACGATCTTCCCATCTTTCATGGGAGGCAGTTGGTCCAGCCCCATCATGAGAGGAACGTTCGGGCCGTAGATATCCGCGTCCATGAGGCCGACCCGGGCGCCGTCCCTGGCGAGCGCCACCGCCAGGTTCACGCTGACGGTCGTCTTGCCGACGCCCCCCTTGCCGCTGGCCACCGCCACGACGTTGCGCACGCCGGGGATGCTCTGCTGATCGAAGGAGCGGACCGACCGGACCTGCGAGCCGGTGGCCAAGTCCACCCGGGTCACTCCGGGAATTTTGGAGACCGCCGCCCGGACATCGCTTTCAAACTGGGCACGGACCGGGCAGGCCGGCGTGGTGAGCACGAGCGTCAGGCTCACCGTTCCGCCGGAGACCTTGAGGTCCTTGATCATCCCCAGCGAGACGACATCCCGGTGGAGCTCCGGATCCTCCACCTTCTTCAGCGCTTCCATGACCGCCTGTTCAGTGACCATTTCGCTCATCCCCTAGAGGACCTTCAAAACCAGTTTCCCGAAAAAGTTCCGGCTCTCCATCATCCCCTGCGCCTTCGCCGCTTCATGAAGCGGGAACACCTTACTCACCACAGGCCGGAGCTTTCCGCGGGCCACCAGGGCCAGCACCTGGTTCAGCTCCCGCCGGCTTCCCATGGTGCAGCCAAGCACATTGAGCTCCTTGGTGAAAAAGAAGCGCAGATCCAGCTCCACCTTCGGGCCGGTGGTCGCCCCGCAGGTGACCAGCCGCCCGCCGCGCGCGAGACAGCGGACCGATCCCGCCCAGGTAGCCGGGCCGATATGCTCGAACACCACGTCCACGCCGCGGCCCTTGGTCGCCTTGAGCAGTTCTTCGGCAAAGTCTCCCTTCCCCGTGTTGAGGACGACATCCGCGCCGAGTGACCGCGCTTTTTTGGCTTTCTCTTCGGAGCTGGCGGTCGCGAAGACGGTGCACCTCTTGAGTTTGGCAATCTGGATCGCAGCCGATCCGACGCCGGAGCCGGCCCCCTGCACGAGCACGGTCTCCCTCGGCTTCAAGGCCGCCCGCGTGATCAGCATGTGCCATGCCGTCAGGAAAACCAGCGGCACCGCCGCCCACTCTTCCGGCTTCCAGCGGTTGGAGACCGGGATCAGGTTCCGGCCGGGAACGCTCGCGTATTCCGCGTAACCCCCGTTGATCTGCAAGCCGACGATCCGGAAATCCGGGCAGAGGCTGTCCCGCCCCATCCGGCAGGCCGCGCAGCGGCGGCAGGAGATGCCCGGGGCCACCAGCACCCGCTGGCCGACCCTCACCCCTTTCACCCGAGGCCCCTTGCCGGCGATGATCCCGACGATCTCGGAACCGCCGATGTGCGGCATCGGGATCTGGACTCCCGGCAATCCCTGCCGGACCCAGAGGTCCAGATGGTTGAGCGCGCAGGCCTCCACCTTGATGAGCGCCCCGTTGGTGGCGATGTTCGGGGTCGGAAGCTCCCCGACCTGCAGGAGATCCGATCCGCCGTGTTGTTTGAAATAGACCGCTTTCATTCGATCATCCCGTTTCAGCTATTCTATCAACTAGATCAGGCCCGCCGCCAGAGACAGTCCGATGATCAGCAGCAGCACCGCCACCAGACGATGAATCGCCTCCATGGAAAGATTTCGGAGGACCCGGGCCCCAGCCCAGGAACCGATAAACGCGGCCGCCATGCCCGCCGCCACTAATCCGGCCCGGCCGCCCAGCTCCGATGCGGCGTCTCGGCCGCCCACGAAGGACAAACCGTACACCGCCAGCCGCGCGATATCCACCGCCACCGCGCAGGCCACGCCGGTGGCGATGAACGCTTCTTTGCCGAGACCTGCCCGCACCAGAAAAGCGCTCCGGAATGCTCCCTGGTGGCCCGACAGCCCGCCGAAAAACCCGGAGACCAGACCTCCCCATGGAATGGCGCGAGCCGGAAACGATAACTTCTGAAAACGGGGGGTCAGCTCCAGCACAGCGAAGAGCACCATCACCAATCCGATCACCAGTTTGGCCGTCCCGGTCTCCGAGAGCCGGTTCAACAGCCATGCGCCAAGCACAGCCGCCGGGATGGCCGGCACGACAAAACGGAAGAGTACGCCCCGATCCGCTTTCCGGCCCACAAGAAGAAGCTTGAACAGATTATTCGCCAGATGCACCGCCGCCGTGGCCGCCACCGCCACCTGGACCGGAAAGAAAAGGGCAAATGCCGGAAGCAGCAGTGTACCAAGCCCAAAACCTGAGAAAAAGGTCAACGCGGAGGCCAGCAGCGCGGCGAGGACAACTACCGTATAGGACATGTTGGCATTGTACCGCCCAATTGATACAATCGGTCGTGCCAACCATGAGAGTCCTCATTTCAGGATCCACAGGATTGATCGGATCGGAGCTGGCGACGTACCTGACCTCCCAAGGGATGGAGATCGGCCGGCTGGTCCGCGCTAAATCTTCTTCCCCTGATTCCCAGATCCTCTGGAACCCGGTCGCCCGCGTCATCGATCTGAAAGGGCTGGAAGGGTTCGACGCGGTCGTGCATTTGGCCGGCGACCCGATCGTCCAGGGGCGCTGGACTCCGGAAAAGAAAGCCCGGATCCGGGAAAGCCGCGTGAAGGGGACTCGGTTCCTGGCGGAGTCCCTGACGCGGCTTTCCAAACCCCCGAAGACATTCCTCTGCGCTTCCGCGATCGGCTTCTACGGAAATCGAGGAGATGAAACGCTGACCGAGGAGAGTTCCCCGGGAACCGGCTTCCTGCCTGAAGTAGGCCAACAATGGGAGCAGGCCTGCCAGCCGGCCGCGCAGGCCAACATCCGCATCGTCCATTTACGGTTTGGGATCGTGCTCAGCTCCAAGGGGGGCGCGCTCAAGATGATGCTGCCCCCGTTCCGGTTTGGATTGGGCGGACGCTTAGGCAGCGGGAAACAGTGGATGAGCTGGGTTTCTCTGCCCGACGTCGCCGGCGCCATTTCTCATGCGCTGGGCAACGAGTCTCTGCGCGGCCCCGTGAACGTGGTTTCCCCCAACCCGGTCACCAACCTGCAGTTCACCGAGTCCCTCGGCCGGGCGATCCACCGGCCAACGGTCTTCCCTGTTCCTGCTTTCGCGGTCCGGCTACTGTTCGGCGAGATGGGGGATGAGCTGCTGCTGGGCTCCACGCGGGTCGAGCCGAAGCGGTTGAAGGGGACCGGCTACCGGTTCCGCCACCCGGAGCTGGAACCGGCGCTCTGCGACCTCTTAGGGGACGCTCGATAAAGGGACAGTCTATCCGGCTGGTGTGTCCCAAAGTGGAGCGTCCCCAAGAACGCTCAAAAAATTTCACCCTTCCCGTACAGTTCCTCTCTTATCATTATTTCTATTTGCTGTTGCGTATATCGCGGCCGTTCCTTCCGAGGAGTCCGGGGGTCTTTGGGCGACGGGCCGGGGTGGTAGTAAGGACCTGGGGTACCTAAGAGAAGAGGGGTACCTAAGAGACCACGGTTGGGGGCTGGCGGAGGAACAAGATTTGGTGCTGGCTGAGGCGGTCGCTCGGGCGGCGAAAGGGGCATGGGGGGCGCATCAGAATGTGGAGCAGCAGCCACAGTTACAACCGCTGGGGCAAAAGCGATTTGAATAGGTCCGTTGTCTATCAATATAGGATTCGGTACCTGCAAAGGTGGGGGCTCGTTTCTTATAGGCGGAGGATCAGTCGGCCCTGGATGTGACGGCCCCGGCTCTACTCCGGGAAAGAGCGGCATGTCACCCAAAGCAGGCGGAAAGATGGTTTGAATAATGGCTTGCGTGATTATATCGTTGATGTCCGGGGGCGGCCCCGGATGTGACGGTCCAGGCTCTACGCCGGGAAAGAGCGGCATGCCATCCACAGGAGGCCGGATGGTGCCTGGAGGAGGGGTAAGGGGAATATTTTCTTCATCTTCCACGTCAGGGAATGGAGGCGGTGGAGTTTCCTTCAACCAACGTTCTTTTTTTTCATCGTTTCCCCTCTTTGAAACTAACGGCTTACATGAACGGTTAAAGAAGCGCGCAAAATAAAAACACCCGAAAGAGCACCGGGACGATTCTCATAACTCAAGTATGGTTGAGGATCTCCAATATTGTCAATAGACTATTAAGATTTATCTACTCCTAACTTCTCTCGGGCGGTGCGGCAGGGTGTCAGTTTTCGGTCCGGGAACCGGACCGCGAGCCGGTTCACCACCTCCTCGGCAACTTTCCGGAAAGTGGTGAATTTGCCTCCCACCACGCTGATCAGCCCGTTCGGATCCTCATGGATCAAGTGCCTCCGGCTGATCGCCCACGGGTCCTTGCCCTCCCGGGCCACGAGGGGCCGGACCCCGGCAAAGGTGGAGATCACCCGCTCCCGCTGGATCCGGAGAGAAGGGAGACAGCGATTGGTTCCCTCAATCAGATACTCCACCTCTTCAGGAGTGGCCTCGGCCCGGCTGGGGTCCCCTTCGTAGTCGGTGTCGGTGGTGCCGATCAAGGTCTGGCCCTTCCAGGGAATCAGGAAGAAGATCCGGCCATCCCGCTGGGAAGAAAGGACCAGCGCGTGACGCAGACCCAGGGAGGGATAGACGAGATGGATCCCCTTGGAGGGACGGACGATTGCCGCGGCGGCCGGATCGGCGAGCCTCCGAAGCCGGTCGGCCCAAGGGCCGGTGGCGTTGACCACCTGCCGGGCCCGGATTGAAAATCGCCCGCCACCTTGGGCATCCTGAACCTCCGCTCCCTGTACCCGGCCCTGCTCCATCCGCCATCCCACCACCCGGACATGGTTGGCCAGGACCGCGCCGGACCGCTCCGCCGCCTCCAGAACGGCCAGGACTAATCCGGCGTCATCCATCTGACCGTCGGTGTAAACCGCAGCCCGGTCGACCCCATCTTCCTTTAAGACCGGCTCGGCTTGTTGCACCTCATCTCCACTTAAAAAACGATGGCGCTGCTCGGGCGGCGTGCCGGCCAGCCAGTCGTACAGCGCGATCCCAAACCGGACGAGAGGCCAAGGCCGAGGGTTGCGGCCCCGGACCGGAATCAGAAACGGCAGGGGCCGGACCAGTTGGGGGGCGATCCGAAAAAGGGTCTGCCGTTCCTTCAACGATTCCCGAACCAGACGCAAGTCAAACTGCTCCAGGTAGCGCAGGCCGCCGTGGATCAGCTTGGTGGTCTTGGAGGAGGTGCCGGAGGCGAATTCTCCCTGCTCGATGAGGGCGCAGGAGAGCCCGCGCAGCGAAGCGTCCCACGCGATGCCGGCGCCGACAATGCCGCCACCGACGATGAGGAGATCGAAGAGGGTCTCGGAAAATTTGGAAAGGTCGTGCTTCAAAGGACCCTGCGGACGGCCTGCTCCCAGCCGGCGATGGCCGCTTCCCGTTTCTCGGGATCCCAAGCCGGACGGAAGACACGGTCCACTCTCCGCATCCCGGCCAGATCCTTCGCGCTCCAGAAACCGCAGCCCAGCCCGGCCAGTTGCGCCGCTCCCAACGCAGTGGTTTCGATGTTTTTCGGGCGGATCACCGGGAGAGCGCACAGGTCCGCCTGGATCTGGAGCAGAAGGTTGTTCTTCACGGCGCCGCCGTCCACTTGAAGCGTCCGGAGGCGGATCCGGCTGTCCTGTTCCATCGCCCGCACGAGTTCCCGCGATTGATGGGCGATGGATTCCAGCGCCGCCCGCGCGATGTGGGCTCGGGTCGTCCCGCGCGTGAGGCCGCAGATGAGCCCGCGGGCTTCCGGTCTCCAATACGGCGCGCCCAAGCCGACGAACGCGGGAACCAGGGTAACCCCGCCCGCATCCTTCACCGAGCGGGCCAGAGATTCCGACTCGGACGCGCTCTTTAAAATCTTCAATCCATCCCGCAGCCATTGGATCGCGGCTCCCGCGATAAAGACCGACCCCTCCAGCGCGTAGGCCGGTTTGCCTGCTCTGTCGCAGGCCACCGTGGTGATGAGCCCGTGCGTGGAGCGAATGATCTTGCGGCCGGTCTGCATCAGAAGGAAGCAGCCGGTGCCATAGGTGTTCTTGGCCTGCCCGGGCCGGACGCAGCCCTGCCCGAACAGCGCCGCCTGTTGATCGCCGGCGATCCCGGTGATCGGGATCCCGGCCGGCAGCGGCCCAACCTTGGCGGTGACGCCGAAATGCCCGCTCGAAGGAAAAACCCGCGGCAGGATTTTGCCCGGGATGCCCAGCAACCGGAGCATCCGGTCTGACCAGGAAATTGTTTTGAGATCGAGCAGCAGCGTGCGGGAAGCGTTGGTGGCGTCCGTGGCGTGGATCCGGCCGCCGGTCAGCTTCCAGAGCAGCCAGCTGTCCGGCGTGCCGAAAGCAACCCGCCCGGCCCGCGCCGCGCGGGTGATCGCCGGCGAATGCCGCAGCAGCCAGGCGATTTTGGTGCCGGAGAAATAGGGGTCCAGGACCAGCCCGGTGATCCGCCGGACTTCCGGCTCATGCGCTTTAAGCTCCCGGCAGAGTTCGGCCGTGCGGCGGTCCTGCCAGACGATCGCCCGGTGGAGCGGCCGGCCCGTGCGGCGATCCCACAGGATGACGGTCTCCCGCTGGTTGGTAATGCCGATCGCGGCGATCTGTTTCGGGGAGACTCTTCCGCGGCGAATCGCCTGAGTGATGACGATCAGAGTGGAATTCCAGATTTCCTGCGGGTCATGCTCGACCCATCCGGGCCTGGGGAAATACTGGCGGAGTTCGCGATAGGCTTGTGAGACGACGTGCCCGGCTTGGGTATAGAGAATCGCCCGGGTGCCGGTGGTGCCCTGGTCAATCGCCAGAATGGTGGAGCTTATTTCAGCGCCTCGATAAGCGCTTTCCCAAATTCTTCAGCGGCATCCGGCCCGGAGCCGGTGATCAGCTTCCCATCCGTTTCGACCGGCTTGCCGGTGTAAACCACGCCCTTGGTCTTGAAGTCACCGACTGCATCCTTCCAGATGGTCGCTTTCTTGCCCTTCAGCAGTCCAGCGTTGGCCAGCGTCATGGGTGCCAGGCAAATCGCCGTGGTCGGTTTCCCCGCGGAAAAGGCCGCCTTCGCCAGCCGGTGGGCGTCCGGATTATCCCAGTACTCGGTCGCCCCCATGCCTCCGACAAAGATCACCGCGTCGAACGATTCCATCTTCGCGGCCTTGAGCAGGAGGTCCGGCTTCACCTTGAGCCCCAGCATGCCGGTGGACTCGCTTAAACTGGAAGAAGCCACGGTCACCTGGATCCCCGCCGCTTCCAGCAGCTGCCGCGGCTTCTGGTATTCCTCGTCCCTGAACTGGCTGGAAGCAATGACCATCAGAACCTTTTTCATGCCAGGCTCTCGCCGCCGTCGATGACGATCGTCTGCCCGGTGATGTGGTCGGAAGCCTTCGAGGCCAGGAAGACCACCAGCCCGTTGAGATCCTCCGGCTTCCCGGTTCGCCGCAGTGGGATCTTGGCCACGTAGGCCTCGAGCGCCTCCTTGGCATCGGCATCCTGGTAGCGACGGGTCATGTCGGTGTCGAAGAAGCCGGGGGCGATCCCATTCACCTGGACCCCCGCCGGGCCCAGTTCCAGCGCGATCACGCGGGTCATCTGCATGACGCCAGCCTTGCTGGCCGCGTAAGCCAACGACTGTTGGATCGGCTTGAAAGCGGAGATGGAGGAGATGTTGATGATCTTGCCGGAGCGCTGCTTGAGCATCACCTTCCCCACCGCCTTGGCGACCAGGTAGGCGCCGGTCAGATTCACCTTCAGCACCTTGTCCCAGTCCTCTTTCTTCAGCCGGACGAGATAAGAGCCTTCCCAGACGCCGGCGTTGTTCACCAGCACGTCAATCCGGCCGAAGGCCTGCAGGGTTTTTTCAACGACGTGGTCCACCTGCGCCTCGTCGCTTATATCCCCGGCCAGCAAGGCCGTCTTGCGCCCCATCTTGCGGATTTTCTCCGCGGCTTCCTCCAATGAGGAAGAGAGCCGGGCATTCAGCGCCACGTCGCAGCCGGCCCCAGCCAAAGCCAGCGCCATCGCCCGCCCCAGCCCGCGCGAGGCGCCGGTGACCAAGGCCACTTTACCTTTCAGATCAAAGAGATCGCTCACGAATGCTCCACAAGATAGCGTTCCGCATCGAGCGCAGCCATGCAGCCCCAACCGGCCGCGGACACCGCTTGTTTGTACCGCACATCATGGATGTCGCCGCAGCCGAAGACGCCCGGCACCGAGGTTTCGGTCCCCCTCTTGAGCGCCAGGTACCCCTTCTCATCCAGCTGCACCTGGCCTTTCAGGAAACCGGTATTCGGCTGATGCCCAATCGCGATGAAGAGGCCGTCGCACGGGAAATCTTTCTCCGCTCCGCTGTTGACGTCCTTTAATCGGACGCCGGTCACCTTTTTCTTGGCCGGGTCGTGGACGTCCGTCACCGCGGTATTCCAGATCCAGGCGATCTTTGAGTTGGCCTTTGCCCTATCCTGCATGATCTTGGAGGCCCGGAGCGAATCGCGCCGGTGCACCACCGTCACCTTAGTGGCGAAGCGGGTCAGAAAGGTGGCCTCCTCCATCGCGGTATCGCCGCCGCCGACCACCACCAGTTCCTTCCCTTTGAAAAAGAAGCCGTCACAGGTGGCGCAAGCGGAGACGCCGTGGCCGAGCAGCGCCTTTTCGGAGGGAAGCCCGATGTATTTCGCCGAGGCGCCGGTCGCGACGATCAGGGTCTTACAGCGGACCGGGCCGCTCTCGGTCTCCACCAGGAACGGATGCCGCCGGACATCCACCTTGACGGCGTCGCCGTTCACGAACCGGGTGCCGAACCGGGCAGCTTGGGCTTTCATCTTCTCCATCAGGTCCGGACCCAGGATCCCTTCCGGGAAGCCGGGATAGTTCTCAACGTCGGTGGTGGCGGCCAGCTGCCCGCCGGGCGAAGAGCCCTCGATCAGCAGAGGGTTCAGCGACGCGCGGGCGGCGTAGATCGCCGCGGTCAAGCCAGCGCAGCCGGAGCCTAAGATAACGACGTTCTCAATCTCAGCCATGGGAATTATATTCTACCGCGAAAGAGCGGGGCCAGCAGCCGCACCATCTGCGGGTGGATGCGGGAATTGCCGGCGAGGACATGCCCCTTCTCCAAAAATCGCCCGCCGCCGAAGAAATCACTGACGCGTCCTCCCGCCTCCCGGATGAGCAGCGCCCCCGCCGCCATATCCCACGGCTGCAGCGCCATCTCCCAGAAACCGTCCATCCGCCCGCAGGCGACGTAGGCCAGATCCAGCGCGGCCGATCCGGCGCGGCGGATCGAGCCGGTCTTCATGAAGACCTTCCGGAAGGAGGCGATGTACAGATCCATCTGATCTTTCGCCCGGAACGGGAACCCGGTCGCGATAAGACACTCATCGAACCTGGTGCAGGTGGCGACCCGCATCGGCCGGCCGTTCAGCCGGGCCCCATCTCCCCGCCGAGCGGTGAACAACTCTTTCCGCACCGGATCGTACACAACGCCGGCCTCCAGCCGGCCACCCTCCACAAAGGCGATGGAAACGCAAAACATCGGGAAGCGGTGCATGAAGTTGACCGTGCCGTCCAGCGGGTCGATCAGCCATTGACGGGCGCGGGCGGCCTCGGTCGGAGCCGATTCCTCCGCCTTGATCGAGTGGGAGGGGAACGCCCTCCGGATGATCCGGAGGATCCCCTCCTCGGAGGCGCGGTCCGCGTCGGTTACCCAGTCGCATTCCCCCTTCTTGTGGATCTGCGACCGCTGCAGCCGGTTCATCCGATACAGGAGGATCCGGCCTCCTTCACGGGCCGCTCGGACCGCCACTTTCAGGGCCTGTTTACTATCGGACATTCGATTCGCGCAGATCGCGGATGAGCGCTTTGCTCGCCGGCGGGAAGGAGAAGCGCTCCAGCTCGTCCGGCAGGACCCACTGCCAGCTCGCGCACTCCAGGGCGCGCGGCTCTCCTTCCAACAGACGGCAGTCAAAACAGTGAAGTCGGATAACCCGGTCCGGAGTGCGGTGCGAGATCATCATCCGTTTGGCGCCGACCTCCACGGTGATCCCCAACTCCTCACGGATCTCCCGGGCGAGGGCCACCTCCATCGTCTCTCCATCATCCGGCTTCCCACCGGGGAATTCCCAGAAACCGCCGAAGGAATCCTTCGGCATCCGCTGCGAGATCAGCAGCCGGCCCTCCTGTTGGATCACCGCCACCGGAACATCGAGAGGAGGGAGATTACGCAAGAAGGCGCCCTCCATCCACCGGCAAGATCACGCCGGTTACGAAATCGGACCCCTCCAGCAGAAATAAGACCGCCTGCACGATGTCCTGCGGGGATCCCATTCTCTTGAGCAGCGTCTTCTTGATCGCCTTGCGTTTCTCCGCCGTGCCGATTCCCTCGGGCATCAGGATCGGGCCCGGCGCGATCCCGTTCACTTGGATCTTCGGGGCCAGCGCTTTGGCCAATCCCCAGGTCAGCGTGACGAGGCCCCCCTTCGCGGCGCAGTACGGAAGGTAAGCGGGCCAAGGGGAGAAAGCGGCCGAATCCACGAGGTTGATGATCTTGCCCTGCCCGCGGCGCTTCATTCCGGGCGAGACCGCTTGGGCGAAACGCCACGGGCCGGAGAGGTTCGTTCCGATCAGGTCGTCCCACTGCGCCTCGGTGACCGTCTCCAGCGGGGTCGGATAAAAGGAAGAGGCATTGTTGATGAGAACATCCAGCGGCCCAAGCCGGGTCTCGATCGCGCGGACCGCCGCGCGGACTTCGGTTCCATCCCGCTGATCCGCTTCCACCGCCAGCGCCCGGACCCCCTTGCGCCGGATCGCGGCCGCGGTGGATTCGGCCTCCCGCCGGGAGCTCCGGTAGGTGATCGCCACAGCGCAGCCGCGCCCGGCAAGCGCTAAGGCAATCTCCCGACCGACCCGCTTGGCTCCGCCGGTCACCAGCGCCACCTTGCCCCGCAGTTTCACTCCAGTTCCTCCAGCGGGCGTCGCCCGGCGAAACCGGATTGCATGTCGTGCCAATAGCTGATCCGGTCTTCCCCTTCTTTCCAGCAGAGATAAACCAGATCCTCTCCGCGGGGAGTGAGGAAATCCACCAGCCCGTCGTCCAGGTCCTTGAGCTGGGCCCCGAGCAGGGTCATCTCCCGAAGTAATTTCTCAAAGGAAGACGCCTGCTGTTTCTGCTCCGCGTCCAACCGCGCCAGCTGGTCCTTCGCTTTCGGGCTGACTGTGCCGTCCGGCTGCAGCCAGGAAAGCTCCTCAACCGCTTTCTCCTTTTCCAATTTCTCCATCCGGTCCCGGCAGGCCCGCATCTCCCTCAGTAACCGGCGGACTTGGGGAAGCAGTTTGTCCGCTTCCTCCACCGTGAACAGTTTGGTCTTCATGCCTCGACGAACTCCAGCCGGACCTTTTTCGGGGTAAGCCCGGCCTCCGCCGCCCGGTCCAGCAGCAGCTGCATGGCGGTCGCCCCGTCCGGCCGGATCTCCAGGCTCCAGCGGTTCACGTACATCCCGACGAACCGATCCGTGAGAGCGGCGTCCAGCCCCCGGCCGTACCGCTGCGCGTAGGCAAGCGCCTCGGCCCGGTGCGCGAAGGCGTAATCCAGGCTCTGCTTGAAGAGACGGGCCAGCCGCCGCGCGGGCTCCATCCCCAAATCAGTGCGCACCACGTTCACTCCGAGCGGCGCCGGCAGTCCGGTCTCCTTCTTCCACCATTCCCCCAAATCCAGCACCTTCTTGAGCCCGTGCTTCTGATAGGTGATCTGCCCCTCGTGGATCAAGACGCCGGCCGCCACTTTTCCATCCCGGACCGCCTCCAGGATTTGATCGAACGGCATCACCCGGGTCTGGACCCGCCCGACCGCTAACTGCAGCATAAGGGCAGCGGTCGTCAGTTTCCCCGGCACAGCCACCGGCCGGTTCTTAAGCTCCTCCGGTGAGATCGCTTCGTTCGAAACGATGATCGGCCCGTACCCTTCCCCGACGCTGGCGCCCGCGGTAAGCAGCGCGTAGCGGTCCGCGCAGTAGGGATAGGCGTGCAGGGAGATCGCGGTCATCTCCATCTCGCCCCGCACCGCCCGCTGGTTGAGCTCTTCGATCCCCTCCAAGAAATGTTCGACGGTCATGCCGTCAAGCGGGATCTTCCCCTGCGTCATCGCGTAGAACAGGAAGGCGTCGTCCGGGTCCGGGCTGTGTCCGATGCGAATCTTCATTTATAGAGCATGTCCATGAATCGGGTGAGCGTCTTCTCGAGCGTCGTCTCATGCCTGTCCACATAGATCAGGATCAGGTTGCGCAGCATCCGGGCCAGGATCTCCCTGGGGCTGACCCCTTCCATGAATTCCGACTGATACGGGTAGCCGGCCTCCACCATGAACTGGATGCATTCCGATCGGCTCAGGAACCGGCCGCCGTTGAAGGTATCCACGTAAACTTCAGTCCGCTCATCCTCGTACTTGACCATGAAATGCCCCGGGATCCCCACGCCGAAGACCGGCAGCTTGAGCCTTTTCGCGATGAGCAGGTAGAGAACCGACAGGCTGATCGGGATGCCGAGCTTCCTTTCCAGGACTTTGTTGAGATAGCTGTTCTGCGGATCGAAGTAATCCTGCCAGTTGCCGCGGAAGCGTTGATCCTCGAACAGGAAATGGCTTAAGGTTTTCAGCTGGTCTTTGGGCTTTTCTATCTCCTTCACCTTAGGGCGGATCTTCTCCGCCAGCTGATCCAGCTGCTCCCCGCATCCCTCCGCGTCCACCTCGGGGTAGCAGACCCGCGCCATCAGCAGGGCCCCCCGTTCCAGGTCGATCTCCTGGTCCGGCAGAGAGGTCACCTTTGCCCAGTCCTGCCGGACCGCCTCCAAGCGGATCCTCTCCAGGACTCCCTGCGCCTCGACGCGCACCTTGGGGTCCGCGTGGGAGCGAGCCGCCTCTTCCAGGAAAGGGACGGCCGCTGCGCCCAGGTCAGCCAGCTTTGTCCGGGCGACCTCCACCACGTCGGGATGGTCGTCAGACAGAAGCTTTATGAGCGCCGGGATCTTGGGTTCCATTTAAAAATGATAGCATGAGTTTGACGGCTGAAAAAGTTGTGATATCCTCACGGTGATGGTGCAGCTGAGCGATTTCTCGCTTCGGGTCGATCAGGCGCCCGCATTCCCGCGCGGCTGGGCGGAGCCGATCCCTCCCATTCCCGACCTGGATCTCGAGATGCCCCGCGTGGTCCGCCGCCCCGCCGCCCCGCCGCTTCGCTCTCCAAGGAAAGCGGTCCGCAGGCTGCTCCATCTCGCCCGGCTCGCGCGACTCGAAGGGAACGCCCTGGAATTCGGAAAAACATACGGCGCATTGACCGGCGAGTTCCAGCCGGACCTGCAGTGGGCCCTCTCCTGTTGGGACTATCTCCTCTCCAACCAAGGATGCCGGTTCCTCGCGCGGAACAGCCAGGAGAAACTGTACAGCCGGGGGGATTACCGGGTCTTCGGCCGGAACGACTTTGAGGGACTGGTCTATCGGACCTTCCGCGAGTGCCTGATCGGCTTCCTTTCAGAACAGGCACGGAGCTGCGGTTTTGAGCGGTTCCTCCGGCAACAGCTCTGGGCCCGCATCAATGATTCCTACCGCCTGTTGGAGGATCCTCCCGACCGGAACCAGAGAAAGCTGACCGCTTATTCCTACCTGCGCTGTGTTCCGTACCAGTTCCTGAACCGCTACCACCACGACCGGGTTTATGAGGCAATCGGCCGCCTGCTTTTCCCTCTTCGCCGGACGGTGCAACTATATCACCTTTCCTTCTACCGGGAAGAGGCTGCCTCGGCCATGGCAGAGATCGACAACCTGGAATTCCGCCGGCGGCGATGGGCGGCGCTTCGGTTGATCGCGGGAAAAGATTACCTGAGTTTCCGGCTGCTCAGACAGATCGAACGCTACTGAAGCGGCTCCAGCGAACTCAAAATCTCTCTCGACTTCAATTCAACTTCCAGGGCCTCGAACCCGCCGAAACGGTGCGTCTGGAATCCCATCGAGTGGGCCGCCTGGATCAGGTCGTCCCGGTCATCCACGTAGAAGATCTCTGAGGGAGGAAGATGGGCCAGCTCCAGCGCCCGGTGATAGATGGCCGGGTTCGGCTTCAGGTGTCCCACCTCGTAGGACAGGACCCAACCGTTGAGCCGGTCCAGCACCGGGACCGTCCGCCGCAGGTACTCGAAGTGGGGCCGGTTCGTGTTGGAGATGAGGAAGCAGGGATACCGCTCGAGCAGGCCGCCGACCAACCCGGTCATCTCCTTGTCCTCGACGAAAATATCGTTCCAGACTTCCAGGAACCGCTCGTAGGAAATCCGCATCCCGATATGGCGGCTGACCTCCTTGTAGAACCGCTGCGTGGAGATCCGCCCGGTGTCATGCTCCACCACCAGGGGAGACTCGAAGAACATCTCGAACAGCTTCTCCGGTGACGCTCCCGTCCCATCGGTGATCTTCCGGGCAGCGGCCATGTGGTCGAACCGGACCAGCACGTTGCCCAGATCAAACAGGAACGCCTTGACTCCCCGGTCGGTACGACGTACCGAAGGCCCTTCCGGTACGTCGTACCGGGTGGAGGTGGAAACCAGGGGCTTCAAATGCTCCTCGATCACCTGCTCCGCCGTCTCCAGCGTGACACCGCTGTACCAGCGGTGGTCCGGGTAGACCATCACGTTGGCCCCCTGCTCGCAGAAGTCCATGCATCCGGAGCGGTTCACCCGGGCTTTGCCCTTTAAGCCGTGGTCTTGAACGTAAGCCTTGAGCTTCTCCAGGATCTTCTCGCTGCCCCGGCGGGCGCAGCAGCTCTTGCCCGGCTCCCGTTCATGGGTGCAGACGTAGATGTGCTTCAGATAGGGTGATCGCTTCGATTCCATGGCCTTCATTGTAGTCGAGGAACTAACCGTCGGCGCAGTTTTCGTGGTAGCCGCAGGAGCACCACCACTTGCAGGAGCGGTTAGTGAGGCGGGCACCGCAGTTGGGGCAATGGAGATGGCGTTCCATCTCCCTCTCTCCCTTAGATTTTTCCCTTGGCGAGGGCTTGTTTGACTTCGCCGATGGCCCGGGTGACGTTGATTCCACGAGGACAAGCCTCCACGCAGTTGAAGACGGTCCGGCAGCGCCAGACCCCTTCGTGTCCGTTCATCACCTCCAGGCGCTCCTCTTTCCCCTGGTCCCGGCTGTCGAACAGGAAGCGGTGGGCTTGCACGATCGCCGCCGGCCCCACGTAATCCGGGTCGGACCAAAAGGAGGGACAGCTGGTGGTGCAAGCGCCGCAGAGGATGCACTTGGTGGTGTCGTCGAACCGTTCCCGCTCCTTCGGCGACTGGAGGCGCTCCTTTTCTGGCCGGGCCTCTTTCTCCACCAGGTACGGGGTCACCGAACGGTACTTCGCAAAGAAGGGCTCCATGTCCACGATCAAATCCTTGAGCACCTTGAAGCCCCGCATCGGCTCGATCGTGATCGGCTGTTTCACCGATTTGACCAGCACCTTGCAGGCGAGGCGGTTGCGACCGTTGATGATCATCGCGTCGGAGCCGCAGATGCCGTGTGCGCAGGAGCGGCGCAGGGAGAGGGTGCCGTCCACGCGCCCCTTGATCGCCTCGATGCCGTCCAGGACCCGGTCGGTCGGCTCCAGCTCCACTTCGTAGCTCTCCCAGTGGGGCTTGACGTCCTGCTCCGGATTGAACCGCAAAATTTTAAACCGAGTCAACATCTGCAACACTCTCCGTCATCGCGAGCGACCAACGGGAGCGAAGCAATCTCCTCGTGTCCCAAGGGAGATTGCTTCGTCGCTATCGCTCCTCGCAATGACATCTTCTCCAACATTTAATATTTTCGTTCTTGGGGTTGGAACCTCGTGATGCTGACCGACTTGTACCGCAACGCCACCTTGCCGTCCTCGTTGAACGCCAGCGTGTGCCTGAGAAAATTGGCGTCGTCCCGCTTCGGGAAATCCTCTCGGGAGTGAGCGCCGCGCGATTCCTGACGGGCCAGCGCGCCGGTCACCGTTACTTCAGAAAGCTGCAGCAGGTGCTCCAGCTCAAACGCCTCCAGCAACTCCATGTTAAACTTCTTGCCCCGGTCTTGCAGCCGGACGCTCTTGTACCGTTCTTTCAAGCCGGTGATGATCCCCAACATCCTCTTCAGGCCCGATTCGATCCGGTAGACGCCGGCCTTGTCCATCATCTCCGCCTGCAACTCGGTGCGGATGGCGGCGACGGAATCCTTGCCGCTCCCCGCGTAGGTCTTCTCGATCCTCTCCCGCGTGCGGCGCTCGGGGTCGGCCGGCAACGGCTGCAGGGAGGCCTTCTTCACAAATTCGCCCAGCCCTTTGCCCCCCTTGCGGCCGAAGACGATGATGTCCACCAACGAGTTGGTGCCGAGCCGATTCGCTCCGTGCACCGAAACGCAGGCACACTCACCCGCCGCGTAGAGGCCCGGCACCGGCGTGGCCTTCTCGTCCTTGATCACCTGCGCGCTGGAATTGGTCGGGATGCCCCCCATCGCGTAATGGGCGGTCGGCTGGATCGGGATCAGCTCCTTGACCGGATCGATCCCCATGTAGGTCTCGACGAAATCGGTGATGTCCGGCAGCTTCTCGTGGATCACCTTCGGGTCCAGATGGGTCAGGTCCAGGTGGACGAAATCCTTGCCTCCGATCCCCCGCCCCTCCCGAATCTCTAGGGTGATGGCGCGCGAGCACATGTCCCGCGGGGCCAGGTCCTTGAGCGTCGGGGCGTAGCGCTCCATGAACCGCTCCCCCTTGCCGTTGCGCAGGATCCCCCCCTCGCCGCGGGCCCCCTCGGTGATCAGGATCCCCAGCTTGTAGATGCCGGTCGGGTGGAACTGAAAGAACTCCATGTCCTCGAGCGGCAGGCCGGCCCGGTAAACGGTGGCCATGCCATCGCCGGTCAACGTCAGGGCGTTGGAGGTGATCTTGAACATCCGGCCGGAGCCGCCGGTGGCGAAGAGTACCGCCTTCGCGTGGAAGGTATGCAGCTCACCGGTGGCGATCTCCACCGCCACCACCCCGCAGGCCGCCCCTTCGCTCATCAGCAGTTCCAGGACGTGGAATTCATTAAAAAAAGTGACCCCCTGCTTGATGCACTGCTGGTAGAGGGTCTGCAGGATCATGTGGCCGGTCCGATCGGCCGCGTAGCAGGCCCGCTTGATCGGGGCCTTGCCGAACTCTTTCGTATGGCCGCCGAAGGGGCGCTGCGCGATCTTTCCCTCCGGCGTTCGGGAGAAGGGCAGCCCCATGTGCTCCAACTCGTAGACAGTCTCCACCGCCTCACGGCACATCACCTCGGCCGCTTCCTGGTCTACCAGATAGTCGCCCCCCTTGACCGTGTCGAACATATGCCATTCCCACTTGTCCGGCTCCATGTTGCCGAGGGCCGCGCCGATGCCCCCCTGCGCAGTGCCGGTGTGTGAGCGGGTGGGATACAGCTTGGAGAGGACCGCGACCTTGGCGTTCTTGGAGGCCTGCAGCGCAGCCATGAGGCCCGCGCCGCCGGCGCCGACGATGATCCCGTCAAACTGATGGACGGCCATTATCCGGCTACCGGCTTGAACGCGATGATCGCGTAGGTGCCGAGAACAAGGAAAGCGATACCCAGCACGTAGAGCACCCGCACCGCCGTGTCCCGCGCGAAACCTTTGAGGTAATCGTCCAGGATCGTCCGCAGTCCGTTCAAACCGTGGATCATCGCCAGCCACAGCATGGCCAGATCATAACCGCGCCAAAAGAGTTTCAGGTAGCGTGCCGCCACGAAATCATAGTCAATCACGTGGATGCTGTTGAAGACGTGCATGATGAAGAGGTGCCCCAGCGCCAGGAAGAGCAGCAGCAGCCCGGAAAGGCGCATGAAGATCCAGGCGTACAGCTCGACACCGCCGGAGGGCTTCGTCCGGCTCCCGTAAGCGTTCGTCTTAGCCATGCGCGGCACCGTGGAAGATGTGGCCCAGCATGATCCAGGCCACCGGGAGGAAGACCGCGAAGAAGAGCAGCATCACCGCGCCCCACATCTGTTTGTGATACCGGGTGGTGGCCGGCCAGAAATCAATGACGCAGATCCGGACGCCGTTGAACGAGTGGTACAACACCGCCGCGAAGAGCCCGATCTCAGCGAGCCCGAACAACGGCAGCCGGTAAAGGGCGATGATCTTGTTGTAGAGGGTGGGGCCGAGGATGATCAGCGCGGTGTCGAGGATGTGGGCGAAGAGGAAGAGCAGAACGCCGATGCCGGTCAGCCGGTGGAGCGCCCAGGACCATTGCCCCACTCCCCCGCGGTACACGCTCATTTCACGTACCTCGTTGGATCAGCGATCCCGGCCGCCCGGAACCCGGAGCGCCGCTCGGCGCATTTCTGGCAGCGGCCGCAGTGCCGGTGGTTGACCGGGTTCAGGCAAGAGAAGGTTTGCTCCCACGGGATCTGCCGCCAGCGGCGGATCACCTGCCCCTTGGTGAATTCCCTCAGCGGAGCGGCGATCCGGACCGGGCTCCCAAGACTCTCTTGCAGCAAGCTTTCCATCTGGTGCAGGAAACCGGCCCGCGCGTCCTTGAAAGGGTTCCCTTTGAGCGTCCCGATCCAAATCGTCGATATCTTCCGGATGCTGCAGAAAAGACCCGCGAGGCTCAGCAGGATCAGGTTCCTCCCCGGCAGGTAGACCGCCGGGTCCGGAGCCCGTGATCCCGGGATCCGGTTCTTCCCCAAACTCCAGTGGGCCTTGTAAATGTTTTGCAACGGGATCTCCAGAACAGTCAGATCGGCCAGGCCGTCCGCCTTCAACCCTTTGAGGAATTTCTTCAGGTGCGCCAACTCCACCGTCTCCCAGATGAATCCCTTACGCACGTAGACCGGGTAGACCCGCTCGTACCGCTGAATCGCGTCGGCGATCAGCACGGCGCTCTCCACTCCACCGCTGGTGAGCACCGCGACCGAGGCGGCACGGCCGACCGCTCTTCCTTGATCTTTCCTTGCCACGGACATAAGATGGAAATTCTATCATGTTCAAAGTCACGAAGATCATCCAGTTCTGCTACGGACACCGGCTCCTCAACTACGAGGGGAAGTGCCGCTACCTGCACGGGCATAACGCCCGCGTGGAGATTGAGCTCTCCGCCGCCAAGCTGGACCAACGCGGCATGGTGATGGACTTCATCGAGGTGAAACAGCGGCTGCAGGGCTGGATCGATTCCACGCTCGACCACAAGATGATTTTGAACAGGGCCGACCCGATCCTTCCCCAACTCACCGCCGCGAAGGAGCCCGTCGTCCCCTTCGACGGCAACCCGACCGCCGAGGCACTGGCCAAGTTCATCTACGACCACGCGAAGATCGAAGGGTTCCCGATCACGGAAGTGCGGTTCTGGGAGACGCCAACCTCCTTCGCGAGTTACTCAGCCCGTTCGTCCTGAGCCTGTCGAAGGACGAACAATCTCCACGCCAACACTTTTGGTCCCCGACACGGAGAATTTCCGAATCCGCACAGTGACTCCTTTCACGCGGAACCGCTTTAGAATCAGCCCAGCGACCAACTCGGCCATCGCTTCCACCAGGATGAACGGCCGGCCCTCCATTAGTTTCTTCACCTCTCGCGCGACCGCGGCGTAATCCACCGTATGTTTCACCCGGTCGCTCCGGCCGGCCTTCCTTAAATCCAGCGCCAACTCCAGATCCAGAAGTACCCTCTGCCTCCGCCGCCGCTCGCTCTCGGGAACACCGACATGGGCCGAGCAGCGCAGCCCCTTAATAAGGATACGATCCGTTCGTGCTGAGCCTGTCGAAGCACTCACCTTTTCTTCACCCCGCCGACCATATTCAGGAACTCCTCCTCGCTCGGCGCCATCAGAAAGGGATTGCGCTTTTTCTCTTTTCCGACCGGCGCGGAAGATTCCGGCGCGTAGTTGTGTCCGGGGTAAAATATCAGCCGATCGTCCAGCATTTTGAGGCGGGAGAGGCTCTTGTACAGCAGTTCCGCATCCCCGCCCGGCAGGTCGCAGCGGCCGCAGCCGCCGATGAAGAGGGTATCGCCGGTAATCAACCGGTCGGCCACGGAGAAGCAGAACGAACCGGGCGTATGCCCCGGCGTGTGCAGAAGCAAAAGCTTCAGCCGGCCGACGGAGACTTCGGCCTGCCCTTCCAGCCTCTGCAGGCTGGATTCCTCCACCGGGATGGCCCCCAGCTCCTTCTTGTGCACGATCACCTGCGCGTCGGTCGCTTTCAGGATTTCCGGGACGCCGTTAATGTGGTCGAAGTGAGTGTGGGTGATCAAGACCTTGGTGATCCTCATCTCGTCCTGCGCGGCGGCATCCAGGATCGCCGGCACGTCCCAGCCGGGATCCACCACGGCGGTCTCGCGGGTCTCCGGGCAGCCGATCAGATAAACGAAGTTCTGGAGGGGGCCCAGCTCGAGTTGTTTTAGGTAGAGCTTCAACGCTTGCGCTGCACGGCGCGGCGGGCGGCTTCGGCGATGCGGCGGCCGGTGAGACCGTACTTTTCCATCAACTCGTCCGGCTTTCCGGACTCCGCGTAGGTGTCCTGGATGCCGACCAGTTCCTGAGGAACCGGGTATTTGCGGCCGAGGGCCGAGGCCACCGCGCTCCCCAGCCCGCCCCAGACCTGGTGCTCCTCGGCGGTCACCACCGCGCCGGTGGCCTCCGCCTGGGCGATCAGTAGATCCTCATCGAGCGGCTTCACGGTGTGCATGTCGATCACGGAAACGGAGAGGCCCTCTTTTTCCAATTGCTCCGCGGCCCAGAGGGACTCAAAGACCATCAGGCCGTTGGCTACGAGAGTGACGTCCTTCCCCTTGCGCAGCAGGATCCCCTTGCCGAACGTGAAGGAGGTGGCGGCTTCATGGACGAGCGGCGCCTTCGGCCGGCCGGTCCGGATGTAGACGGGGCCTTTAACATCAGCCGCTTGCTTGACCAGCGCCCGAGTGCAATGTTCGTCCGAGGGAACCGCCACGATGAACCCGGGCATGGAAACCATGAGGGCCACATCTTCGATGGATTGCTGGGAGGCGCCGTCCTCCCCCACGCTGATGCCGCCGTGGGAGGTGACCACCTTCACGTTCTGGTGCGGCACCGCGACCGCCATCCGGAGCTGGTCGTAGCCCTTGCAGACCATGAAGCAGGCGAAGCTGGAGATGAAAGGGATCTTGCCGGCCTGCGCCAACCCGCTGGCTAACCCAACGAGGTTTGCTTCCGCGATACCGACGTTGAAGAAGCGGTCCGGGAACTCCTTCGCGAACAGGTTGGTCTTCGTGGAGACGGAGAGGTCTCCGTCCAGCACCACCACCTTCGGGTTGCTCCGGCCGATCTCCACCAGAGCCTGGCCGTACGCGTCTCGTGTCGCGAGCCCGAGCTTCTTTTCCATAGCCACGATCACTTCGCGCCCCGCTTAATTTTACCGGCGGCCACCAAAGCTCGCGAAAGAGAAGGGTCGCCGTCGAGCTCCTTGATAGCCGCCTGCACTTCTTCTGGGTTAGGGGCGACACCGTGGAAATAGTTGTTGTTCTCCATGAAGGAGACCCCCTTCCCCTTCACCGTGTGCGCGATGATCATGTGCGGCTGGCCCTTCATTTGCTTTGCCTTCTCGAGCGCCTCCAGAATCTGCGGGATGTTGTGGCCATCCACCTCCTGCACGTGCCAGCGGAACGACTCCCATTTGGCGCGCAAGGGCTCCAAGTCCAGGATATCTTTGACCGCTCCGTCGAGCTGGAAACCGTTGTAATCCAGCACGGCAATCAGCCGGTCCAGTTTGTGGAAACCGGCGAAGGCGGCCGCCTCCCAGGTTTGCCCTTCTTCGGTCTCGCCGTCGCTCATGAGGCAATAAACCCATCGGTCCGCCTTGTCCATCTGAATACTGAGGGCCAAGCCCGAGGAGATGGAAAGTCCCTGCCCCAGCGAGCCGGTGCAGGCCTCCAGCGCCGGCATGAACCGGGTGTCCGGGTGCCCCTGCAGCGGAGAGCCGAGCTGGCGCAGCGTGCCCAGCAGCTCTTTTTGGAAATAGCCGGCCTGCGCCATCGCCGCGTAGACCACCGGGCAGGCGTGCCCCTTGCTTAGAACAAAGCGGTCCCGGTCCTCCCACTTCGGATTTTTCGGGTCGTACCGCATTGCGTGGAAGAAAAGGCAGGTGACGATCTCCGCCGCAGACAGGGAGCCGCCCGGATGGCCGGAACCGGCTTTGCCCAGCATGCGGATCACTTCTTTGCGGATCTCTTTCGCGACGGAGGGAAGTTGCATGACGACTTCCGATCATACCGATTTTTTTCGGCGGGGTCAACTCCCCCTTTGCTATAATTCTTTCTTCCGCCGATGATTCATCCGTTACTCTTCTACGCGGTATCCGCCTTGATCGTGGCAAGCGCCCTGGGCGTTATCCTGGCCCGGCACCCGATGTACGCGGTGCTCAGCCTGGTGCTCACCCTGTTCGGCCTTTCCACCCTGTTCATCTGCCTGCACGCTTTCTTCGTGGCGGCGATCCAGGTGGTGGTCTACGCCGGCGCGGTGCTGGTCCTCTTTATCTTCGTGGTGATGCTGCTGGACATGGCGCCGGAGATCGTCTTCCGCGTCCGGAGCTGGACCATGATCTCCTTGGGAACCGCGCTGGGCTTCCTTATACTGTGGCAGATTGCCGCGGCCAGCCTTCAGCTGAAAGCGCCGGCGGCCCATGGCCCGGCGGCGGACGGGACCACGGCGGCGGTAGGCCGGCTCCTCTTCACAACTTACGCGCTGCCGTTCGAGGCGGCCTCCCTGCTGCTGCTGGTGGGGATCATCGGCGCCATCGTGCTGGCGAAGAAGAAGCTATGACCCCACCGATCACCATCCACCACTTGATCGCCTTGAGCGGCGTCCTGTTCTCCATCGGGCTGGTCGGCGTGGTGACCCGCCGGAACGTCCTGCTGATCCTGCTCTCCCTGGAGATCCTCTTGAGCGCCTCGAACCTCGCCTTCGTGGCCTTCTCCCGGTCGCTCGGCGACCTCTCCGGCCAGATCATGGTCTTCTTCGTGATGATCGTGGCGGCGGCCGAGGTCACCGTCGGCCTGGCGATCACCGTGCTCCTCTCCCGACAGGCGGGCAAACTCAACGCCGATGAACTGAAGAGTCTGAAATGGTAGCCGCCGCCACCCCCTGGATCATCCTATTCGCCCCGCTGTTCGCCTGCACGGGGATCGTGTTGTTCGGCCGGAAATCCAAGAGGTTCAGCGCCGCGCTGGCAATCGCGGGGATGGCGGCCAGCTTGGGGCTCTCTCTGCTGGCCCTCCTGCACTCGCTGCCGGAGCATGCCGCCGCGCTGGAGAGCTCCCTTCCCTGGGTGGACCTGCCCGGACTCACGCTGGAGTTCGGCTTCCTCCTCAACCGGCCGGCGATCCTGATGTCCCTGGTGGTCACCGGGGTCGGCCTCATGATCTTCATCTACTCCGCCGGCTACATGGCGGAGGATCCGGGGTTCCCCCGCTATTTCGCTTACCTCTCTCTTTTCGCCTTCTCCATGCTGGGGATCGTGCTGGCCAACAACTTCGTCACCCTCTTCATGTTTTGGGAGCTGGTGGGGGCGAGCTCCTACCTGCTCATCGGCTACTGGTACGAGAAACCTTCGGCGGCGGCCGCCGGCAAGAAGGCGTTCCTGGTCAACCGAATCGCCGACTTCGGGTTCCTGATCGGCATCCTGATGGTCTGGAATCTCTCCGGGATGAACGGCGAGGGCCGGACGCTCAACTTCCTCCAGTTAGAGGAGCGGATCGGCCACCTGGTAGCATCGGGAGCAGTCTCCCACGGGTTGCTGGCGGCTATCGCGCTGCTGATCTTCTGCGGGGTGTTGGGGAAATCAGCCCAGTTCCCGCTACACGTCTGGCTGCCGGACGCCATGGAGGGCCCCACGCCGGTCTCGGCCTTGATCCACGCGGCCACCATGGTGGCCGCCGGCGTCTATCTCATCGCGCGGGTCTTCTTCCTTTTCTGGGCAGCGCCCGAAGCAATGAGCTGGGTGGCGACCATCGGCGGCTTCACCGCGCTGTTCGCGGCCAGCCTGGCGCTCGTGGAGAACGACATCAAGCGGGTGCTGGCTTTCTCGACTTTAAGCCAGCTCGGCTACATGGTGATGGCGCTGGGGTTGGGCGGCTACGTCGCCGGCATTTATCACCTGACCACGCACGCCTTCTTCAAGGCACTGCTGTTCCTCGGCGCCGGCTCCGTGATCCACGCGCTGCACACCAACGACATCTGGCAGATGGGTGGCCTGGCGAAGAAGATGCCGGCCACCACCCTCACCTTCTTCATCGCCACGCTGGCTCTGTGCGGGATCTTCCCTCTGAGCGGCTTCTGGAGCAAGGACGAGATCCTCACGGTTGCCTTCCAGCAATGCCCGATCCTCTGGACGATCGGCACGCTGACCACCGCGATGACCGCCTTCTACATGGGCCGGGTCTTCTGCGTGGCGTTCCTGGGGAAACCCCGGTCGCACCATGCCGAGCACGCGCACGAGTCCCCCGCGGTGATGACCGGCCCGCTCTGGGCGCTCACCGTTCCGACGGTGATCGCCGGCTTCATCGGGATCCCGCGGTACCTTCACCACGCGGCGGAGACCGGCATCCACGTGGAGTTCAACCCGCTGGTCGCCGGCATCTCCACGCTGGCCGCGATCGGCGGGCTGGCACTGGCGTACATGGTGTACGCGCGAGGCATTCAGCCGGGCGAGCGAGGCCGCGCGGTCCTGGCCCGGTTGGCCGTCCCCCTCACCCGGAAGTTCTGGGTGGATGAGATCTACGGTTGGATCAACCGCAACGTCCAGCAGAGGACCGCAATCATCCTGGCCTGGTTTGAGCGGGTCGTCATCATCGGCCTCTACGTCAACGGCGTGGCCAAGCTCACCGGTCTCACCGGCTCCCTGCTGCGCACGGCGCAGACCGGCAAGGTCCAGACCTACGCGGCGATCCTCCTGGGCGGTCTCGGCCTGATCCTGGTCCTGAGCCTGCGATGAACCCGGTCACCGGAATCATCCTCTCTCCGATCATCGGGACGATGATCCTACTGGCCATCCCGCAGCGCCGGGAAGATTGGATCCGGCGAGTCTCCGCGGCGGCCACGCTGATTCCGCTCCTGCTCGCCCTCTGGATGGTGTTCCATTTCCCGCGCGGAGTGGCCGGCTATCACTGGGTGCATCGCATCCCCTGGCTGCCGGCGCTCGGCATCCAGTACCAGGTCGGAGTGGACGGGATCAGCGTGGTCCTGTTGCTTCTCCACACCCTCTGCAGCTTCACCGGCGTGCTGGTCTCCTACCGGATCAGAGAACGGGTGAAGGAATACACCATCTTCTACCTGCTGCTGATCGGCGGGGTGGCCGGCGTCTTCGCGTCGCTGGACCTCTTTTTCTTCTACCTGTTCTACGAGATGGCGGTGATCCCGATGTTCCCCCTGATCGGGATCTGGGGCTCCGGCGAGAAAGCGTACGCCACGATGAAGCTGACCCTCTACCTCACCGCCGGCGCGGTGCTGGCGCTGATCGGCCTGCTCAGCCTCTACGCGATCAGCGGCACTCACACCTTCGACCTGATCTTCCTGGAACATTTCTTGCGGCAGAACCCGATCCCCGGCGACATGCAGCGCTGGCTGTTCCCGTTCCTGCTGATTGGTTTCGGCGTAATCGCTCCGCTGTGGCCCCTGCACTCCTGGTCGCCGCTCGGCCACGCGGCGGCCCCGTCGGCGGTGAGCATGCTGCACGCCGGCGTGCTGATGAAGCTGGGATCCTACGCGATCCTCCGGATCGCCGTTCAGCTGCTGCCCGAGGGGGCGTACACCTGGATGCCCTGGGTGGCCGGCATCGCCATCATGAACATCATCTACGGCGGCTTCGTGGCGATGGCGCAAAAGGACATGAAGTTCGTGATCGGTTACTCCTCCTCCAGCCACATGGGGTACGTGCTGCTGGGGATCGCCTGCCTGAACCCGGTGGGGTTAAATGGGGCGGTGCTGCTCATGTTCGCGCACGGGCTGATGACCGCGATGGCCTTCGCCGCGGTCGGCCACATCTACGACCAGACCCATACCCGCGTGATCAGCGAGTGGGGCGGCCTCGCCCGGCAGGTCCCCTTCATCGCGACCGCCTTCGTGATGGCGGCACTCGCCTCCGCCGGCCTGCCCGGCTTCGCCAACTTCATCGCTGAGCTGCTGGTCTTCTTCGGCTCCTGGAACAGCTACCGCTGGTCGGCGCTGGCAGGGGTCTTCGGGATCGTCATCACCGCCTTCTACATGCTGCGCGCGGTGCGAACCGGATTCTTCGGGCCGCTCAATCCCCGCTGGGCCGGGCTCAAGGACGCAACCGTTTTTGAGCGGGTGCCTTACCTCATCCTGCTGGCGGGACTCCTGATCGTCGGCTGCTGGCCGAGATTCCTGCTGGAGATCATCTCCACCTCCACGCCGGCGGTCCTTTCCCATTTGGACGCGCTGCAGGTGGTCGCCAAACTGTGAGCCACCTTTCTTTGCTTTCAGTCCTCCCCGAGCTCTGGCTGGGGCTGCTCTTCGGACTGATGCTGATCCTGGACCTGCGCTGGGGGGAAACCCGCTCATCGGCACTCTGCCTGATCGCCGCGGCGGGGCTGCTGCCGCTCTTTCCCTTGTTCGTCTGGCAGAGCGGGCTTCCGGCCGGCGACCTGCTCGGCGGGATGTACCGGTTGGATCTTCTGGCTCTCTTTTTCAAAGGGATCTTCGCCGCCGCGGCCATCGGGGTGATCCTGATGACGCGGGAACTGGGGCGAACCATCCCCCGCGGGCATGGGGAGTTCACCCTCCTGATCCTGGCGGCCGCCTTCGGGATGTTCCTGGCCGCCTCTTCGGCGAACTTCGTGATGCTGTTCGTCTCGCTGGAGCTGATGGCGATCACCTTCTACGTGCTGACCGCCTACCTGCAGACAAACCAGGGCTCGCTGGAGGCCGGCATGAAGTACCTGATCCTCGGATCTCTGGCCTCGGGCCTCATGCTGTACGGCATCGCCTTCATTTACGGCTCCACCGGCACCATGCAGTTTTCCAAGATCCAGGAGTTGATGTCCCACGCGCAGGGGCTTCCCATCCCTCTTCGGTTCGGCCTCCTGCTGGTGATCGCCGGCATCCTGTTCAAGGTGGCGGCGGTGCCGTTCCAGCTCTGGGTGCCGGACGTTTACCAGGGGGCCCCAACTCCTGTGACCGCTTTCCTCTCGGTCGGCTCCAAATCCACCGGGTTCCTCGTGGCGTTCCGGATCATTCAGGAGCTGTTCATCCTGCAGTCCCGCCAGTGGGCGCCCCTGATCGTCTGGGTGGCGGGGATGACCATCCTGTACGGCAACCTGGCCGCCATCCCGCAAAGAAACATCAAACGGCTAATGGGTTATTCCTCCATCGGGCACACGGGATACCTGCTGATCGGCATCGCCACCGCCTCTCAGTTGGGCTCCACCGCGGTCAATTTCTACCTTGCCAGCTACCTTTTCACGAACCTGGCGGTCTTCCTGGTGATTGCCGCTTTCTCGCGACAGGTGGAGTCGGACGAGATCCGGGCGTACGCCGGGCTGGCGAAGCGCTCCCCGTTCCTCGCGGCGGCGATGTTCATCGCGCTGCTGTCGCTGGCTGGGGTGCCGCCGCTGGCGGGATTCTTCGGCAAGTTCCTGCTGCTGATGGGGGCCATAACCGAGGGCTACCTGGCGTTGGCGATCATCGGCGCCGCGGCCGTGGTGGTGTCGCTCTACTACTATTTGCAGATCGTCTACACGATGTACGCGGACAAGCCGGAGGATGCCAGCCCGATCTCAGTCAGCCTGCCGATCCGCCTCGCCCTCTGGGTCTGCCTCGCCGCCATGCTGGGGCTGGGCATCTGGCAGGCCCCGCTGATGCGCCTCTCCCTCGCCGCCATCAGCGGCAGCTGAACATCCGTTCCCCCCTATTGACTATCGGGCAAAAAATCGGGTATTCTTTATATGGCTATGAAAATAGCTCTATGGGAGGAAAACCGATGCGGATGATCAATACTGTGGAACTAAAAAACCGGACCAACGAGATCCTTCGGCAAGTTCACCGGGGCCACCCGGTGGCCGTCACTCGGCGGGGAAAACCCTACGCGGCTGTCATCCCACTGACAGAGGAAGGGCTTGAGGATTTCCTCTTTGAGCAGAGTCCCCGCTTCAAACGCCTGATCGCCGAGGCGGAGGCTGACGTGAAAAAGGGTCGGCTAGTGACGTGGGAAAACTTCCTCCGGCATGAGAGAAGCCGCTGACCCGCCGCGCCAGCTCCTTGTCACTCAACGCGCGGAGAAAGACCTGCTTGCCCTTGAGACAGCGGTCCGACAGCGGATCAAAGCGGATATCTTCCGGCTGGCTCAAAACCAAATCCCCTTTCAACAACTGAAGAAGGTCCATGGCTTCACTCCCCCGATCTGGCAACTGACTTCCGGCCGCTTTCGAGTAATCTACCGTCGAGAGACCGAACAGCTGCTGATTCTTCGTGTGGTGGCTAAACCGGACCAGAAAGATCTCTTCCACTCTCTTCGCTGATCAAGTCCCCAGATCCAAGACCATCTGCTCGGCTCCGGCCTGGATCACCTCTTCCACGCGCGGCAGGATTCCACCGCGGCGAAGCGCCGACTCCACCATCGAGGCCCACTGGGGAAGCCTTAACCCCGCCGCCTGCACACCCGGCAAATTGATGACCGCCACTCCTCGGGGAAGCTCGGCCGGAAGCCAATCGGCCGCATTCTGTCCGGCGGGAATATCCAAAATGATCACGTCTCCCACTTTAAGCTCCCATTCCTGCCAGAACGGCGCCGGCCCCCGGGAACCCTTCCGGATATCCACAACATTTCGCTCCCCAACCGCATCCGCCACGCTGGCCTGCAGCTGCATGCCCGGCATCCGGAAGATCCTCGTGATTTCCAGAATTCCCGCACTCGGCAGCACAATCTGACGATGCCCCGGCTTAAGAACGCGAAGCAACTTCTCATCCGCCGGTACCGTTGCCCTGCCATCCACCCAAGTGGTTAATCCATCAAATGACTGTTCCCTTTCCTCCGCCCCGGCGGCGGGGGCCTCTTTGCCCGACACTTGAACCCGGAGGAACAGCATATTCAACGGGTCAATATTCACCAGCGAAATCTTCCCGTATTCCTCCGGCTTGAGATTCCCATCGCGGAGGAATCTCTCTGGAACCTGGAAATTTTCTAAAGAACTCACCAGGTCTGGATGGCGGTCGGCCAATGGCTCTATCTGGTCCAGCAGCAGATGGGCGGCACGAAACAGGCGAGCATACTCCTTTTCCTGAGAAGACTTCGGGGAGAACTCGTGGGATCCATATTCTCCATAAAGCGCCGCAAGGGACTGCCCGCGAATAAAGGGCATCCGGACCCGAAGCACTCCGTCTGTCCCCCGGACCAGATCAACCGACGCAATCTGTACAACGGGATTGTCTAATGCCTGGCGCAGCCGGTTGACCTCTTCCACGTATCGAATCAGGTGCTCCTCTTGAACACCCTTAATGATGAACTCCTTCAACACGTTATCTTGGCTCTTGTGCTTGTAAATGATCGCTTGGCTGGCCTTCTCCCGCGGCACAAGCACCTCGTACTCAGCCATATCCACCGTCGGAATCTCCTCCGCCCCGGCGGCGGGGGCGGCCGAATTCGATAAAATGGCGTAAAGATACGCGGCTGATCCACTTTTTCCTAAAGCAACTGCTTCCTGATAGCGGATAAAGGAATGGTTCGGATCGGACGAAGAAGCTAAGACATACGCCGCCACCTGGCTTAACCCACCCGCGATGAAGGAGTCGTAGGCCTCTTTCGCCGCCTTCGGATTGCTCGTCGAGGCCAGCGCCTTCGAGGCCTCAGGCGTCAACCCACCCGCGATGAAGGAGTCGTAGGCCTCTTTCGCCGCCTTCGGATTGCTCGTCGAGGCCAGCGCATACGCCGCCACCTGGCT
>Ga0209515_10000241_pt1 | contig 104601 bp, 127 predicted proteins | sample Subgroupgradi54m_FD_187454 | JGI IMG/M metagenome (GOLD analysis project Ga0209515, IMG submission 187454) | Subsurface groundwater microbial communities from S. Glens Falls, New York, USA - GMW60B uncontaminated upgradient, 5.4 m (SPAdes)... ... | reverse complement strand
CGCAGAGATGCGTTGGCCTGTAGTTAATAATAAAGATGGCCATTTAGAGTTATTGGATTCAAATATATTTTTCTTTGCGTTTGGCATTGTCATGTTCTACTAGCTTTTATTGCGACTGCATATCTTAATGATAATCTTTGTTAATTCTTTGGCTTTCGATAACGGATTACCAGTAGAACATGCGGAAAGTTGTATTACTGGGCATAAATTATTTCTGATAATAAGTTTGCAAATTAATTTGATATTGAACTTGGCCAGTCGAATCGCCCCGAATACTGACATGGCCAATATCGACTATACGTAAATGTTGCTCCAAACGCAAAATAAAATCTTTGAAAGAGGGGTATGTGCCAACAGCGCTTAAACTGACCAAAACAGTTTGAATTGAATTTTCGACCGGATTTTTCTGAGTCGGACTGATCGCGTCTTGGATGGAAAAATTCGATAGCACGACGCCGCTGGCTTTGGCTAAATTGCTCATGCTCGACGCGAAGTTGGGCAGATCAAAAGATTTGGCCGGCAGAGCCAAATTGACAGTCGGCACCTGACTGGCGTAATTTTTATACTTATCCAAAAAATTCTGCATGGAGGCCAAGGCTTGTTTGTAGTGCTGGTTGTCGTTTTGGGCCCCCACTAATTTGTCTTTACCCAAGGAATATTTGGTCCATTGGGGGGAAGTCACAAAATACCCCACACCCAAACACGCAATCACAAGTATCGCGCCGCTAATCATCAAAGATTTAAATGTTGTTTGGCCCATAATTATTGTTTATAAAAAATATCAGGGATCGCGGACATGTCCAAGGCAAAAACGTAAGCCGCGCTGGTCGTGCCGGAGGACGGTGAAATAGACAGCAATTTGACATCCTTAAACTTGTCCGAGGTTGACAGGCCTAATAACAATTTACCAAGTTCCGTATAACTATTAATCGTCCCCTCGACATGGATTTTACCGCTCTCAGCGACATCTAAAGTTACATACTGGGCTTTTTGGTAAGTGATTTTGGCCAGCTCATCCAAAAGAGGCGAAAGATAGCTGTGATTTTCCAGTAAAACTTTCAAATTCACCAACTGCGCCTGAAAAGCCTTGGCATCACCTAAATTTTTCTGTTGTTCGGATAACTGCCGCTGGATCGACTGATTATCAGCTAAAACATCAGCGGTCTTTTTTTCCAATGACTGGTTAAGAAAAAATAAGGCCACGGACCCAGCCACAATCAAAAATAAAATCAGGGCCAGAATCACCAATATTAGCTTGCCTTGTTTCTGCCAGACAAACGTCGTGTCTTTAACTCTGTTTTGTAATAAATTTATTTCTTGCATTTGCTTTGATTCTCTTCAGATTAGAACTCCCCTCTCCCTCTGGGAGAGGGGCCGGGGGTGAGGGCTTACGTTTGCCGCATGGCCAAGCCTACTGCCACCGCTAAATTTAATCCCAACGGTTCGATCAAGGGTTTAAGATTGGGCGGGTACAAAATTTTGGTCCAGGGATTGCCTAGCACTACGGGTTTGCCCAGGATCGTGAAATATTCTTTCAAGCTGGGCAGCTTGGCGCCACCACCTGATAAAAAAACTTTGTCAATTTTTTCTCCCCGGCTTTCGAACAAACTGATCAACTGCTGGGCCTCGTTCTTTATAATATCCAAGATCGGTCGCATGACTTGGGGGATTTGTCCGGAAGCACCAGCGGTTAAACCAAAATCTTTCTTAAACTGGTCCGCCCGGGCAAAATTAACAGACAGGCTCTGGGCAATGGAAGCACTCACGGTATCGCCACCGACATTCAAATTTTTGGACAATCGAAGATATCCGCTATCGACCAAATTAATGCTGGTGCTCTTGGCTCCGATATCAATCATCAAATTCGTACTCAAATCCTCGCCGACCAAAGACCGGATCAGAGACAAGGATTCGACCTCCAGCGCCACTGGTTCCAAATTGGCCATTTGGAACACTTTCACATAATTATCAATTATCACTGACGGCACAGCGGTTAATAAGACCTTAATCTTCAAATTTCCAGCAGTCTTAAAGTTGCCTAAATTACTATCTTTGGTAATTTTGGTCCGTTTATCCTCGATCACACTCCAAGACAAGACTACCTCCTCCAGTGGCAAAGGGACATACTTTCGGGCTTCAAACTCCACTGCGGCTTTCAGTTCATGATCCGGAATCTTGGGCATTTCGATCACGGATGTAAACACTGAACTATTTGGCAGGGAGGCGACAATTTGATTCGTGGTCACTCGAGCCTTACTCACCAGGGTCTTGAGCAGTTCAGCAGTTTTAGTCACTGCTGCGGTGCTGTCTTTGGATCCAATCTGATAGGAAAAATTCACAAAACCATAGGTTTCCAAAATAAAACTGTTGTCTTTTGGTCGTAACTGGACAATCTTGATATTGGATGATCCGATATCTACCCCGAGCTGACTTTTTGATTTGCCAAATTTACCAAATAGCATCGTTTTGTTTCACTTGTCCGCCGAAACTTAATGTTGTGAAGGCGGAGAATTGTACCTAAAGTTATCCTCAACCCAGTAATACAACTTCGATGCTTTTGCCTCAAAATGGTTTTTGAAAATGATCTTAATCTATAGATTTTTGTTAAATATAGGCTAAAATATTTACTTTTGGCAAAAGCGAACTCAAAAACCATTATCGAAGTTGATATACTGGGTCAACTTTCGATATAATTATAATGAATTTTACTTTTGCCGTCAAATCCTTGAACTATTGATTCTTTTTCTTAAATATGATATAATATATAAAAGGTCGCTAGTTGTTATCAAAAGAAACAAAAAATAAAAATATGGGATTAATGGGAGATTTGTTTGGCAATGGATCTTCTTCGTATAGCAGACCAATGCCAAGCTCGGGTTCCAACCAACGACCAGAGCCGTCATCTTCGGGATCTGGCGGATCAGGAAAAATTACTTTTCAAGATGGTGTTTACAATGGCATGGCAGATCCAAATTTGAGATTTCATGTTCGTAATGATCTGTATGGTACTCTTGATGACCACTCGGCCAGAAGTGCTGTTGCAGATCTGTTTTATGAAAGTCGTGGAGGTAGAGGGGTAACTAAAGACGAGTTGCGAAGCGGACTAAGGAGTCTGGTTCGCGGAAACAAATTGACGGAAACACAAATGTGGGCCGTGCGTGGTAAATATAATCTCTGATTTTTCCATAAAAAATCTGCCGTGAGGCAGATTTTTTTATTTAAATCATTTTCTGGTGGAGCAGAACTGATCAGGTGCCTGCCCGCCGAAGCCTCGGCGCAGGCGGGGAAAACTGCTTTGGCTCTAGTTAGCCAGATTTATACTGCTCTGGTTAATTCTACCAGTATCCCAGCCTTCAATGCAATCTAGTTAGCTTCGGGCTTGCCTAGAGTATAAACTCTATCAACATCCTCTTGATTCTGTCCAGCCTTCGTTCCGTATTCGACCTTAAAATCTATTCCATCTTCAGTTATAATTGCCTCAACACTTTTGAAAGAAGCCGGAACGGCAGGTGCAATAACCTTAGCTCCAAGTCTTCTAGATAACTCTTGGCCAATGCCACCTTCTGCACCTGTTGAACAAGAAGCTAAAACGATGGTCGGATGCTCTTCAAAGAACCCTCCAGTTCTCTGCACACCCTTACCTGCTAGGTCCTCCAAAAGAAGCATATTACGTCTATGCTGGCCTCCAAACATGATTGAATCCTTAGACCCATGTCCACCGATAAAAGCAAAAGCTAATTTGTGTTGAGCCCCGTATTTTCTATCTAAAGTAATCAATCTTTTAGCTACTTCTAATTTACTTTTGGCCTCAACCACTCTAAAGGCATAATCATCTTTAATTTGTTCATACAATTTAGCCCAGGTTCCTAAATGGTCGTATGAAGTAAACGCCCCGTTCCAATCATGCGTTGCCTGCAAGATTACTCCATAAGGTTTGTCTGTATTATCAAATTCATCATACTGTGCAATTAACATGGCTTCTGGATAACGATCAAAATTTCTAATACCGAATTCTTTGTAAAGCACACGAGTTATTCCTGGTCGTTGATCTTCCATATCAAACACTATTTCCATATTCCTATCAATTTGAGGTTGTGGGCCATATTCGTTATATGATCCATTCCAAGTATCAATTATTTCATCTGGATCTAGACCATATTTAGCAATAACCTCTCTTAATTGAGGTTCAAGGTATTTTATCTCTGCTTTACTCCTTGATTTTACTTGTCTACGATTATTGATTCCGTCCTGAACAGCTCTAACTAATACGATTTCAAATTCTCTCGTTTTTTGGAAGCTCTCTAATTCTTCAGCCCGGGCTTGAATATCTGGTAATTGTTTTTCTTGACTTAATCTCGCAAACAATTCTCTATGTCTGCTTAAAAAATTAATAACTTCCTCAACTCCGTAATCATTATCGCTAGTTAGAATCATTTTAAGCGATTCAAAAAAATCTTTTGTTTTTTCTGGATCTAACTGTCCTAAAGTTTCCTCAGTCACTCCTGATAAGCCATGAAAAAGAGTATAACGAGCGCTACTGGAAATATCTTTTGCTTCTCTACTGAATAGGTATTTACTCCTTGCCCGAATATTAGTATGAACTGCTGCTAACTTATTTAATACTGGTAAGGTTTCAAAAAATTGAGGTTGTATTTTAAGAGGAGCTTGGATGTATCTTTGTCCTTCTACATCCCAGGTTCCCATTCCTTGGCTGACTAATCTATCCTGAAATGGCCCTAATGGTGTGATGGCTTTATAATATTCTTTAATTTTAGCTTCGTCGGGATTATCTGTTAAAGACAATTGATAAAGCGACTCTGCTGCTTGCAGAGCTGCTTGGTATTGTCTCTCTTTTTGTTCTTGCCATTCTCTGTCAGGATCTTGAGAATGTCTCTCTTCGTCATCCATAAGCGAATAATAGGAAAAATGCCTTTTTTGCACACTTTAGTTTTCCAAGTCCATCTGGACTCTCTTTTGGCAAACTAAAAACCGCTCTCTATTTTATAAGAGCGGTTTTTAGATATGGTCATCAAATTCTTGTTTAGTACAGATATCGTTTTCAACTAACCATTCCATGAAGTGTTTAACTATATTTTTATTCATTGTACTGTGGCCAGCAGGTATAGGGTAACTTTTCCCATTATGAATGCAAGTGACTTTATACGGATGATTGCCACCGCCAGTCAATAAAATACTTTTATGACCAGCAAGCCAATTTAACAATCTAACCATCTGTTTACTCTTGATATCAGCGTAAGTTCCCATTTATCTATGCTAGCTGATATGCCTTCTTGGTTTTATGAGCTGATATGGTCGCTCCTTGTATTACTCCATTTCTTAACGCTGCCTCTTGGTCTGCTGAAGGAGCGTATGCTCGGTATGATTTTATTGCGTCAAAATAATTTTCTGGAATATCAGAAATTGTCATGACTGATTCGTTGACCATTTCAATAAAATCATCTGCGCTTAAACCCTGCGTTACAAATTTAGAGTCTCCTGTATCAATCTCGCCAACAATAAATTCACCATCACGAAACCACTTCACGTCGATTTTTTCAGGTAGACGAAAAAGGTACGCATCAAATGCCTCACGAGATAATTTAGGTCTTGGAAGTATATATTTCCGTATATTTTTTAGTAATTCCATATGTTCTTTACATTATATATTAAGATGATATTTAATACAAATAATTACTTTTAATTAATATGACTATATCGCCGGACTTGCCCCGCACTAATTTTTGATCGCTTGTCATGGTGGACCGTGCGAGAATCGGACTCGCGCCTGTCGGATGCAAACCGACTGCACTACCACTATGCTAACGGCCCAGCAAAATAAATTATCAAAAATTTAGTGCGGGGTGCAAACCCCGATAGTACAACCCTGCGGTTGACTACGGGGCACGGCCGGGTGCACCCCGCCCGCCATCGCAAGCCTGATTATGAGCTTATAAACTTGCTCAGGCGTTGCGGGCGGGCCACTATGCTACAGGCCCCCGGGGCTATCACTGTTTAATCCCGCCGAAGACGGAACTCAGAGGGGCTAAAATAAATCCGATGGCATTAAACATATAGAGCAGTGAGAGGACGATAAATACCACGCCAACCAAACGGTACAGCGAATAGGTTCCGGCCAAGCCACCACGCAAATGTTGCTCAGCCCAATCCACCCGGCCGAAAGTGTCCGTGATTTGGATTGAATATTTAATGACTAAAAACCCGACTATAACCCCAATGGTTCCTGAAAATATATGCATAGGCTTAGTTTACACGGAAGCCAAAATTTGGTAAAGTATTGAAGCAATCTAGGGCGACTAGCTCAGGTGGTTAGAGCGCGTCACTGATAATGACGAGGTCGATGGTTCGAGTCCATCGTCGCCCACCAGAAAATACTATATACGATAAACATAAACACCATCCTGAGCATTGACTTGCCTCAGGATTTTAAATTGAAAAATATTGGACACTACCAAGGTATGGGGACGCAATTCCCTCTGAAGCTTTTGTTCGAGCCGGCCCATAATATGGCTCATGCCAAATACCAAAATCACCTCGTATTGACCTAAATCAACTGACCAAAAATTTTGATTATAAATCTTGGCTTGACCCTTTAAACCAGCCTGTCTAATCTTAAACCTAGACCACCAAGCCAGTAGTGGGTTAATTTCAAAGCCCGAAGCTTGAGCTCCGGCTTGAGTGAGAGCAATCACGAGCCGTCCATCTCCGGATCCTAAATCCACTGCTTTCATGCCGGGTTTGATGCCGGCCAATTCAACCATGCGACTAACTGACGCCCGATGTGTTGGCAAAAAAATTGCCCCTTGCGACAAATGATAGAGGAAGATCCCGCATAAAATTATTAAAACCGCGGAGCTAAATATCTGCATAACTAAAGTATAACAAATCCGAAACGGCCGGGACATTGATTATTCTGGAGATTCAGGCTATACTTAGTTCCTAGGTCGAGCATCTTAAATTAGTCAGAAAGGAATCAAACTCATGGACGGCAATCAAAATCAACCAGTAGAAACTCCTAACGAGCCCACAGCTACTACCCCTACTCCAGCAACACCCGCAACCCCAACACCAGAACCGGCTCAATAGTATAAAAAAACTCCTCACAGATGTGAGGAGTTTTTTTACTCTTCGATTTAAGCTTTCTTCACATTGACCGCGTTTTTTCCCTTTGGGGAATCTTCGACGTCAAAAGTGACAGCGTCGCCTTCACGCAATTCGTCAAAGCTTACGCCGACGAGCGAATTGCTGTGGAAGAATAAATCTTTTTCTTGACCTTCAACGGTAATGAAACCAAAACCCTTGTCAGTCTTTTTCTTGATTACACCATTCATGGATTTATATAATTTAATAATTCAGCTAAAAATACAATTTATGAAACTCGACGACTTTTCTAAAGATAAGTATTTTGCCCAAATAGTATAGCAGAAGCCTCAAATCAAGTCAATGCTGGGATAATTTATTGCCGAGCGAGCGAACTGATCCCGACGATTAGTCGGGATCCAATGTGAGTGAGCGATGGCAATACAGGGTTTAATACCCTTTATTTTACCCGACAACTTTCGACGATGGCCGCTAGAGTCAGATTCAAATCAGTGACGTCTTGACCGGCATCTGCCAATTTTTTAATATCGGCTTTTACTCCAGTCATTAAATTTTCAAACGCGGTCGTGTCTTTTTCAGCTTTAACTGTATTGTTGGCGATATTGTCTTTTTTGACCTCCACGCTCTTCTGGGACAACCAATCCAGTTTGAGTTTGACCTTATTCAAATCTCCCGGCGTCAGACTATACTGAATGTCATCGCCTAAAACCTTGGCCGGATACAGCCAACTGCCCTCGGAAGTTTGTCTGGACGCCAGCAGCCCGTAACCGACCAAGGTCACCGCCACCAGCAATAATAAAAAATTTCGAATCATATATAAATTATATCCCGGGAGCAATTAAAGTGCAAAATTATGGAGCTTTTGAATTTAGATAGTTAGTCAGTTCCTGATATGTAATACATCGCACATCTAGTTTGCCACACTCTTCGGCCGCAAACTTTTTTAACGCTTCCCAGTACACGCCGTTATTCCAAAGGGAGAAATGGTGGGCGATAAATACCGGAGCTTTGGTTGTGGAATAATTATTATTAAAATAATCAATATAAGAATCATACATCTGGTCAAAAGCATCTTGCCATTTTGTAGTTCCGGCGAGCAATTGATCTTTACTTCGTGTTTGCTTGACATAAAAATTATAATCCATAGAAAGCAAATAAGAATTAGTATCAGCAAACTTAATTTGAGGGATGGCAAACTCCCACAAGCCTTTTTGTTTTTTCGGCCACTCGCCTAGTTTACCAACGGTGCTCGTGTCGTAAACAAAGCCGTGATTTTTCAGTACTGGCCACAGATAGTCATTTCGTCCCAAATCCGGCGCGCGGAAACCAATGATATCACTGGTAGCTATATTGAGCTTAGCCGCATTGATGAGCTGATCAAACTGGTCAAACTCCTGCTGCCAATCCGCGGCTGACCAGTGACTCCCATCGAAATGGCCGTTGAGGTGCGAGCCGATTTCATGCCCTTCACTTACGGCGCGATTGATGTAATTTATCCTTTTGATAATGTCCTCTTTACTATCGGCGTAGCCAATAGTGGATGTGCCAGCTGGAGCTTGGGGTGGATGGTAAATTTCACGGTTTTGGTAAGTGATAAAATACACGCCACTGATAAAATAGGTAAAGTGAATGGGCTTGCCCTCCCCTAACATCTGCTGGGCAAAATCCAAACTCTCCTGCCACATGTCGAGGGATTTTGACCCGTCAAAAGCAAACACAATTATTTGTTTGCCCGTGAGATCTTCTGGTTTAGACTGAGGTTTGGGGGTGACTATGGCAACTGCTGGTTTATTGACGACCTGAGGGTTATGTTCACGCAAAACAAAAGCCGCCCCGACTGCTAATGCCACCACAACAACTAATAATCCTTTTTTCATGGCTAAACAATATTTACTTGATTAATCGCAGCTTGTGTTCAGTCAATAACTTATGCCAATCAATTTTCACGAAGAAATAAAGAGCTGCAAGCGCCAGCAGCTGGGAAAAGATAAAATAAAAACTGAAGAACGAACCCGATCTCAAGGATTGGGATGCGATTTTCTTCGACACTTCCAAGGAAGTAAAAGCCAGAATGGAATAACTGACCAGCCGTCCGATAAAAAACGGGAACGCGATCAATTTCAACGGAGCTTCGGTCAAACCGTAAGCAATAAACAATTGGCTCGAGGGAAAAGGTGAAAATGCGTAAAGCAAAAAAACGCTGAATGTAACTCCCCGCTTTTGTTCAAGGTATTTTTTAAGGTCATCAATACTGCGCTGGTACTTTTCAGACAAAAAGCGGCGGCGGATCAATGTATCGGAAAGCTTTGCCAAAATCAGCCTGCCGAGTGTCGCCGCCACAGCCCCGATCAATGCAAGCAGCAGGACATTATCAATATGGTAATAAACCGCGGCAAACGACAAAACTAACCAAGTCGGTGGCCCAAAAATGGGAATGAGATTATTCGCAAGAACAATTCCAAATATAATGATCCATATCATCATCTAAGTTTATCAGTTTTGCCGGCATCTGACTATGTAAAATTTGCCAAAAAACCGCCTTTTTAGACAAAAAAAGACAGGTCAAGCTTGGCAGCGGGACCTGTTACGGGAACAGAACGAACTCGACCGAAAGCCACTGATGGGTCTCGGGGACATCCGTACCCACCGGCGGAGTGGTCGGAACCGATTCCACTACCCCGACCATGTCTCGGTCATCTCTCGACTTGGCCATCCTGCCCTCCAATTTCGTGTCACCTGAAGTGACTTAAAATTGTAGCAAAAGCCAGGGGGAATTTCAAGCTCAACAAAAAACCACACATTTTAAAAAGCCTGTGACCGAATGGCCACCAGGCTTTCATTATCTGAAACTTTTCAAACAATTTATTGGGAATAAGAACGAACGTCGTGCTTTGTTCCAGCTGCAGTTTTGAAAAACTGCGGCTGGACGACCTAATGCTACTCCACAAATTCATCGAAATAAATTTGCTTCTGTAGAATTCTCCTTAGAAAGGAGGTGATCCATCGACAGCTTCCGCTACCGATGCCTTGTTACGACTTCACCCCAGTCATGATTCTTACCTTAGCCCTCTTGCGAAGGTTTTGGGTACTAACCACTTCCATGGTGTGACGGGCGGTGTGTACAAAACCCGAGAACGTATTCACCGTGACGAGGCTGATTCACGGTTACTAGCGATTCCAGCTTCATGGGGGCGAGTTGCAGCCCCCAATCTGAACTGAGCATAGTTTTTGAGAGGATTTGCTCTATCTTGCGATGTTGCGTCCCTTTGTTCCTATGCATTGTAGCACGTGTGTAGCCCAGGGCGTAAAGACCACGCTGATTTGACGTCATCCCCACCTTCCTCCAGCTTAAACGCCGGCAGTCTAGTATGAAAATCAACATACTACGGGGGTTGCGCTCGTTCTCCCACTTAAGGGAACATCTCACGACACGAGCTGACGACAACCGTGCAGTACCTGTGTAGCACTCTCGAAGATCACACGTTTCCGTGCGCTTGCAGCTACATGTCAAACCCTGGTAAGGTTCCTCGCTTACCGTCGAATTAAACCACATGCTCCACCGCTTGTGCGGGTCCCCGTCAATTCCTTTGAGTTTTAGCCTTGCGGCCGTACTCCCCAGGCGGAATACTTAACGCGTTAGCTACGGCTCGCACGAGGGTCGATACTCGCGCATGCCTAGTATTCATCGTTTACAGCGTGGACTACTGGGGTATCTACATACTTGTTATTTCACAATTTAAATTAAATCGTGAACGTTAGAACATCCAATAATTGCTCTAACTCTCTATGTCGCCATAGAGGTCGGACTATATCATATACCTGAGGTCGGATTTATCAGAGAATCGGATAGATCGGATTTCGAATCCGATTTTTCTGACTTCTGATTTTCTGACTTCTGGCATTTTGGCGTATAGTCTCTGAGGCTCGCCTGTCTAAATTCCTGGATTCAATTACTGCATTGACATTATTGCTATGACTTGGCTAATATGATTACCAAGGAGGTGATCTATGTCGGCACACAGTTGCTACGATTGTTACATGGCGCTGGGACTGATGACCCTCTACTACTTCCTGAAGGGCAGTCTCATCTTCGCTCTCGCGTTCCCAATCGGTTGCGCGATCAAGGATGGCGCCAGAACGTTCCTCTACGGAAGCTGATTCGCGCTCGTCGTCACAATCGTTCGTTGCTTTGCGAGCTCTCTCACGAGGGCTCGCGCTTTTTTAAATCCACAAATTTAGACAGGATTGCCTGCTGATTGTCTGCACTCAAAACATTTTCACTTACTCAATAATTATATCAAATAAGTAGTCTGAGATACACAGATATTCCAGCATATAGCCAAATTTTCATTCCGACGTCACCGTCGGAAGGGACCAGATTGATCCCATTCGCTCCCCACGCTTTCGTCCTAGCAGTGTCAGGTGGCACCCAGTGCTCTGCCTTCGCTTTCGGTGTTCCGAATGATATCAACGCATTTCACTACTACACCATTCGTTCCAAGCACCTCTTTGCCCCTCAAGTTTATTAGTATCTTAAGCAAACTCCGAAGTTGAGCTTCGGGCTTTTACCCAAGACTTAATAAACCACCTATCGGTACGCTTTACGCCCAATGATTCCGGATAACGCTTGAGGTCTCTGTATTACCGCTGCTGCTGGCTGTTGTCTTTGCGTATTTTATAATTGAATGAAGGATTTATAAATGGTTTAACCAGACTTATAAACTTCTCCATACTTTTTGATTTGACGTACAATCGATATCGAGTTTTGCCTCGCATATGCGATCTGCAAACGCTCACGTCTAGATCAAAATTAGTTTTTAGCGTTTTCGCTAACAATACGCAATCATCGAATGAAAAGCAGTGTGTAGCAAATAGAGCATTGTAATGATATTTGCTTCTGCAATCAAGAGTTCCATCATCCTGATACCAGATTGCCAAACTTAATGGCCGGGCTAATAGGCTATTTATATTCCTAGGAATGATCTTCTTTCCATTCGGATAAAATAGGTTTCTTAGTTTGCCAATTTCTTGGCTCCATCTGGTTCGAAATTGATGCTGGTGGTAATTCTTCTTCGGTTTTAATTCTGAAACTCCCAAAGGCGCTAGCTGTGTATGCAGCCATTTAAGATAAGCGAGGTTTTTATCATCTGATTTCATTAGCAGACTCGATTGACGACTATTACCGCTAAATTCTGTCAGATGTCCATCGCCTAGAATTAAACCGATTAAGATATCCTTGATTTTTTCACTCATACCTTATGTTACCATAAGGACTGGACTATATCATCATCCCGCCAACGGCGGGAGTCTCGCGTGTAGTCTCTGAGGCGCCCCAATCCGATTGATTGGGTTGCCTGCTGATTGTCCTTTACCGTGCTCCGACGCTTCGGTCGGAGACTAGAGCGGCCGATAAAGGGTGTTCCAGCATATAGCAAGATTTTCTTCTCCGACGTTACCGTCGGAGCTCTGCACCATACCCCGTTAAGGGCCACAGAGTTAGCAACCTCTTATTCTGCAGGTACAATCAAAAATTTTTCCCTGCTAAAAGCACTTTACGACCCGAAGGCCTTCATCGTGCACGCGGCGTCGCTGGATCAGGCTTTCGCCCATTGTCCAAAATTCCAAACTGCTGCCTCCCGTAGGAGTCTGGGCCGTGTCGCAGTCCCAGTGTGGGGGTTCTACCTCTCGGTACCCCTACCCGTCATAGCCTTGGTAGGCCTTTACCCTACCAACTAGCTGATGGGACGCGGGCCTTTTATTAAGCGTCTTGCGACTTTACCCTGTACCGTTTCTGGTACAGGGCACATCGAGAATTGTCTCTCCTTTCGAAGAGTTATGCTCAACTTAATGGAAGTTCCCACGCGTTACTCACCCGTTCGCCATGTTATCCCGACTTGCGTCGGGACACATTCGACTTGCATGTCTTAGGCACGCCGCCAGCGTTCATCCTGAGCCAGGATCAAACTCTTCATATAAGAGGTTAAAGCTCGACTTAAATTAATAAGTTTTACTTCTTCGCTCTCTTAGTTTTGTTTGAAACCTTGTTACAGGTACAAACTGGCGTAGTATTTATTTTTTATTAGGTTCACTACAAAAACCTATTTATCCGCCGAAGCCTCTCGGCGAAGGCGGATGGAAAGTTTCAAAGTATATTGACGTTGTCTTATTCCCAATAAACTATTTGCAAAGCTTGTCCTCGCGAAAGCGAGGATCCAGTTATTAAATAGCTATTGTGTCATTCAATTGGGAAAGTACTTACTAAAAACCTCAAGCATGTAAAAAACACGAGCGTCTTCGTGTTTCCTGATATCCCGGTTAAACGTAGGGATCAAAGAAATTTGCTCAAAAACAATGTAGTGTTTTTATTGCTCCTTTATTGGATTTTTAATAGTATATAAATTATAGGGCTATTAAATAGCCTTGTCAAGCCAGGTACTAGAAATGTCAAAGGGAAATAGAAATGTCACCGCTGGCATCCAAATAGAAATGTCCCTTTTTAAGGGTTAGCAACCGCTGCCAAAACCCAGGGGTATTCTTTCTTGGGAATCCGTTTGGGGATGGTTTTGTAGTTAAGATACCTGCCCCTAAGTCTTAATTTAACCATTCCGTCCAAGTGCTCTTCGACAGAGATGCGATCCTGTTTGCAAACGGTTACCGATTGATCAGGGGTTAACTGGTACCATTGGTTGTTCAAGCTGATGGTAAAATCATTCTGGACAATACGGGTATCTTGTCTTGAGAAAATTGCTGATAGCTGTCCTCGCTCTTTGTCAGTCAGTCGTTGGTGGAGATTAGCCGGTTGAACAGGCACAATTGCAAATCTTTGATTAAAGTCAGGTAAGAATTTGTTTTCTAAGAACAGATTGGCTTGTTCAATGGTAGAGATGTCGGCTAATCGTAGTTCTTTGACCAAGCGATCCTGCAGGGTTCCGAACAATCGCTCGATCCGGCCTTTGGCTTGTGGACTGTGCGCAGTGATTGGTTCAATCCGTAATTCGCTTAATGCTCTTTCAAATTGAGTCTTGAGTTCGTGGTTGTCAGCAGCAACTCCGGGATTCATCTTGTAGGTACTAAACTTGTCCAGGTAGATGCTTCTAGGCTTGCCCAGACGCTGTAAATATCCCTGCCAGAAGCCAAAAACCTCGATTACACCCTCGTTCTGCCCAAACTGGGCGTGAGTGATTCTGCCCGTGGCGTCATCAATACTGGCCAGTAAACAACATTTAGGCGCGCGGTCTTCAAACCAGTACTCGTAGGATCCATCAAACTGCTGCATCTCACCAAAGCATGACCGTCTCTGTCTCCAAGACCTGTGTTCTGACTGCTTTTTAACCTTCGGTTTCCAGAGGCGTTCATCAATCATGATTTGCCGTATGGTTTTTACATCTCGATTGATATGATGCAGCTCTTGCAGCTTTTCGCATGCCAGAGCAGGGCCAAAGTCCGGATATTTGTGGGAAATCAAACTGATGATCTGTTCGCGTTCCGGACTAGGTAACCTATGATTGCTTTGCTTACCGCGCCCTTTGTGGACTAAGGCTTTCGGACCCAATAGTTTAACAGCTGGCTTTAATCGCTTAATTTGCCTAATACCAAGATTTAATAGTTCAGCAGCCTTAACAGTATTAATCTCTTTTCTAATTAATTTGGCGATGATGTGATACCGATCTAGTTCTCTTTTGGACATAGTGATAAATGTCATAGATGATGCCGTATTTGTTTTAATGATTACGACATCATTGTACCTTGAGGGGTGACATTTCTACTTACCCTCTAGAGTGACATTATCACTTCCTTTCTACAGCCAGGTACTAGAAATTTGACTTAATCTTTCGGCTACCCGAGAATCCCTTAATCCAGCCGAAAGATTATAGCGCGATTATGTTTTGACTTAGAGTTACCCTTGAAAACATAATCGCGGGTCAAATTTTCAGTACCTGGTCAAGCCAAATGTGCACTTCAAATTAGAACTCCCCTCTCCCGGCGGGGAGAGGGGCCGGCCTGCCCGCCATGCCAGGCGTTGGCAGGCGGGGGGTGAGGGTGATCTTGGCAACCTCAGCAAAACCTGTTATAGTCTAAAGTCCAAGGTGGACTGAAGGAGGAATTCAATGGGATTCAGACGGGGATGTGTCATCAGCTACGAATTGACACGCAAAGACTGGGACCGCATCCTTAACTCGCGCTTGACCAAAGGGCAATACCGATTGGCGCTTGTTATCGAAGAGCGTGGCACAGTGACTACAACAATGATTCGTAGACTGCATCACAAAACAGCATCCTACATCTTCGATGACCCGATCGGCTTAAGCCAGCGGTTGAATCTCATGGGTCTGCCCTATCGCGTCAAGAAGCTGCCATCCAGATTCCATCGATACGATGGGCGGGCGGAGTGGACTATGGTTCGAGTCAAGATTCCTCGGACTCGTATACGACAAACGGACAGGAGGATCCATGAAAATCTTGTATCTCGAAGATGAGAAGCACTGGAGGATGAGGATAAAAGAGGTACTCGAAGAACGGGGGCACATGGTCGTCGCGGTCGCAACGATTGAGGAAGCTCTCCGGGATATTACCCACATGCGCTTTGATCGCATCATCTGCGACGGCACAATCCTGCCGGGTGAAATCGACAACGGCATCGAGTTTGCCCAGCAGCTCATCAGCCAGCGCATCCAGGCAAAAGTCGTGGTCTTCACGGCCGATACAAGGCGTATTCCCTCAGGCGTACCATACGTTGAAAAAAACGCTCCTGGGACCACAGCCGAAAAAGTTCGTCAACTACTCGCACGATAACTAGGAGGACAGTATGAGACAGTGGCTGACTATGGGCATCTATCAGCTCGAGTACGTTGGTTGGCACGAAACCGGCTGGATACGATCTGCCAACGGACGACGGCCTGACGGATCATGGCCCGAGTGGCACACCAACACTGGCCGCTACCGCTAGACACACAACGAGTGATTGCTACCAGCATCCCTCGCACTGTCCGCCATAGCTTTATGCGAAGGCGGATTTTTTATTTGCCCTTGTGTCAACTTTCGCTCGGCCGAGCAAAAAGGTACTCACCTGTCTTTTTTACTTATTATCAATTCACCATTGCTGCCGGAAGAGAAAACTGCTATAGTTTTAAGTCCTGAAAGATGGACGAAGGAGGAAAAATGGCGAAGATCCTACACGTGGACAAATGGCCTTTCTCGCGGAGATTGGTCGCGGAAATCCTGACAACAACAGGACAACATGAGGTTGTCTCTGCCGCGTCGGTAGAAGAGGCCACGGCTATAGTTGCCAAGCACCAGTTTGACGTCGAGCTCTGGCATGGCACAGATCCGACATTTCTGGAAGCCGCGATCCTGCGCCACACCGAGGCGAAGAAAAAAGTCCTGATCCTGGCCCAGAACAGCTCGGCCAGGGAACGCGCGGAAAAGCTGGGAATCGCATTCCTAAGCCAGTTGCAAATCGCGACCAGGCTCACGCAAGCTGTGCACAAACTCTTGGCCACCTGACGGAAGACTGATATATGAAACGGATAATCATTGCTGAAGACGAAAGGCCGGTAAGAGAATTAGCTTTCAAGATTCTTATTCTGGCTGGCTATGAGGTAACGACGGCGGAGAGCGTGGATGAAGGCAGAGAAATCGATGCCACCAACCCGGCCGACCTCGTACTCACAGACAACAAGTGTCGCAGGGAAAATGACGGCCTGAACTGGGTTTATGACTTGGAGGCCCAGAACAGAAAGGTCATCTTGATGTCCGGGGAACCTGTGGTGGGACTGCCGGTCGGAGTTCCACTCCTCAAGAAACCATTCAGCCCAGAGGCATTGAGAAATCTGGTCCACGACTTGCTCGAAAAACCAGAGGCAAACGAAAACGCGTAGATCACAATGATCCACGCGTTCTTTTTTTATTCTTGCAGTTAGAGCGACACTTAGAAAAATTTGGTCAGAATTCGACGCGAACGAGGCGGGGTTAGCGTTTGCGACGCCGATTCTAAGGGTTAACCAAAGCTGAGGCCTCGCAAACTTGCCGAAGTGAGCTAAGAATTCTGGCAAATTTTTCTCGTGTCGCCAGTTTTTGGCGCCAACTTTTTGCTGTCAAAAAGGTGGCAAGAAAAGAATTACTGTACTATCACCTTATCAATCAAGCCATAAGCTTTCGCTTCTTCCGCGGTCATGAAGAAGTCCCGATCCGTGTCAGTTTCAATTTTTTTCAAAGTCTGGCCCGTGTGCTTGAGTAAAATGTCATTAACCTGATTTTTGATCCGCACCATTTCCTTGGTTTGAATTTCTACATCTCGTACCTGGCCTTCAAACCCGCCCATAACTTGGTGCAACAGTACCCGCGCGTTGGGCAAAGACATGCGCTTGCCCGCGGCCCCGGCAGCCAAAAGCACTGCCGCGGCAGACGCGGCCTGGCCAATGCAAACCGTGCTGACATCCGGCTTAACGTATTGCATGGTGTCGTAAATCGCAAGGGCTGCGGTGACTGAACCGCCCGGTGAATTGATATACAATTTAATTTCTTTTTTTGGATCCTCAGCTTCCAGAAACAACAACTGAGCAATCACGAGATTGGCCACGTGATCATCAATGGCTTCGCCCAAAAAAATGATTCGCTCTTTTAAGAGCCTGGAATAAATATCAAACGCCCGTTCGCCAAACTGCGACTTTTCGACAACCATAGGCACGAGAGGCATGGATACTGGTTTATTAGTCATAAAATTATTTTGTTAATACGAATTTGCGAGAAGCGCAGTGTCCATCCCGGACACCCGATCGGGGTCGAGTGCATGCTTGATCCGGGATCCACTTCAATAATTAAAACCAAATGGTATTAATAGTTGTAGTGGACCCCAGCTTCCGCTGGGGTGGACTCGGAGCCAGTCGCGAATATGATTTATTCTTTAGTTACTTCTTCTGCCGAGGCTTCTGGTTCAGCCGTGACAACAGCTTCCGGCTTCAGCTCTTCGCTCGTGACTTCCGATTCCGGAGCACCGCCAGAAATTTTTTCTTCCGCAATGTCAATCTTCCAGCCAGTTAACCGTGCCGCCAGACGGACGTTTTGGCCGGCCTTACCAATGGCTAGAGACAACTGGTCTTCCAGCACGCCAACTTTCGCTTCTTTGGCATCCTCATTCAATGTCACATTCACAATTTTAGCTGGTGATAAGGCATTAGCAATAAATTTGACCGTGTCTTCGGACCAGGAAATGATATCAATTTTTTCCCCGCCGAGTTCCCCCATAATCATCTGGACTCGACTGCCGCGCTGACCAACACAAGCGCCAATTGGGTCCACGCCGTCCTGCGAAGACCAAACCCCGATTTTGGTGCGTGACCCGGCTTCTCTGGCAATGGCTTTAATTTCCACAATGCCATTAAAAATTTCCGGGACTTCGATTTCAAACAATTTACGCACCACATCCGGGTGGGAGCGGGACAGGGTAATTTTCGGGCCCTTGGCTGTGGACTCCACATGCAAAATCAAAACTTTGATCCGGGCACCAATGCTGTATTTTTCACCCTTGATCTGCTCGGATGGAAATAGCACACCCGTGGCCTTGCCCAAATCCACTAGCACCGTCTCTCCTTCCACGCGCTGGATCATACCGGAGACCAACTGGCGCTCTTTGGATTTATAATCCGTAAACAACACTCCCCGCTCGGCTTCGCGGATTTTTTGCACAATGACTTGCTTGGCCGTCTGGGCCGCAATCCGGCCAAACTTCGCGCCGGTTTTGGGCGTGATATCCATGCGGATCTCATCGCCAATCTTGGCGGACTTCTTGTGCTCTTTGGCCTCTTCCAAACTCCATTCTTTCAGCGGGTCCTCAACCACTTCCACGACTTGCTTGACATCAAAAACTTTCGTGCCCAAGGTTTCCGGCAAAAACTCCACTACAATGTTTTGGTCCTTCTTGCCGTAATCCTTGCGAAAAGCCGCGGCCAAAGACACCTCAATCATCTTGAGGATCTCGTCTTTGTTAATATCTTTTTCTTCCGCAATTTGATTTAAGGCTTGCTCAAATTCACTGTTCATAGTTTTGAAAAATTAATCCCGCTTACAGCGGGATTTAGTTAAGGTCTTCAATAGCATTCACCAGAATTATAACAGGTTGGGCTGTGTTGTCAATATCTACCCCCGCCACATCAATCCGGTAGTTATAATCTTGATACTGGCGATGACTGCCCAGATACAATTTGGCTGTCTTGACCAACCGACGGCGTTTACTAAAATTCACAGCTTCAAATGGATCGCCAAATTTATTATTGCTTCGCGATTTAACTTCCACAAACACAATCTCTCGGTCTTTTTCAAAAATCAAATCAATTTCACCGGCCTGCTTACCGTAACGAAAAATATAATTCTTCTCCAGCAGTTTATACCCTCGGCTTTGATAATCAGTCGCAACTAGCGCTTCTCCGGCTTGGCCTAAACTGGTCATTTATTTGGAACTAGGAAGATATTTATTCTTCAACAGTTCCTGCTTATACATTTTTACTTCCGATCGATAATTAAAGACTAAATATTTCAGAATAAACAAAGCCCAAATCAATCCGATAAGTAAGATAATCGCTGGCCAATAACGCAGAGCAAAAATCGGGGTGTTTTCGAAACGAAAACCAAACCACAACAAGCCGCAAAATCCGATTGTGAGCAAGAGGTGATAAAATCTAGCAATAACCTTGGCTGTGATCTGATTGTGCAAAGCTTTTTTGGAAAAACCTAAAATGATTCCCAAGGCTAAACAGCCAACAAAAAAATAAGCGAAAAGATAATCAGCCCGAGCCAAAAAACTTGAGGGCTGAGTCAGCCAAAAATAGTAGTCAAATAATTTAGTTAAGCTATTCATTACTTTATAAACAATAACCCATAATGATAAATATCCGCCTCTACACTACCGGCCGGTTTAAGAGTGGCCCCAGCGGCCAGCTTGTTAACCACTGCCGGTCCAATCCGCTCAGCAACCGGCGGGCCCAAAGGCCCGGGCTGGTCATTCCATTCAATCACCAAAAATTTTGCGCCAGTTTTCGCCATCCGATAGGCTTCGGTCAATAATGGCATTTGATTTTTGATCTGATGTAAGATATTGGCAAAAATCACGAGATCCACTGAGCCAGTGGGGATGGTGGCACAAGAATTATCCTGCTCCAAATCCGCGCGCATGAGCTTAAAATTCTTCAAACCCTGCATCCGCCCTTCGGCCGAAATGTGATCCAGAGAAGTTTCCAAAATGTCCACCGCGTAAACCAATCCCTGCTCGCCCACAATCTTGCCGGCGGCTAAAGCGTAGTACCCACTACCGGTTCCTAAATCAGCCACGGTGTGATTGGCCGACAATCCCGCGGCAAACAAGGTCCGCTCCGGGTCGAGAAATTTTAAACTCGGGTCAAAAACAAAGTTATTCATTGATTTTGATTATTTGATGTTTGCTAGTAATTTCAGTCGCTCTATGAGTGACTTCGTCTATCGAAATTATAACATAACTTAATTCCGCAGATGAAGGGTCCTCGGGAATATCAAACGGCACCCAGCCACCAGTAATAAATCGCTCCAATGACAGTTCTTTTTTGACCCCCAGCACAGAGCCGGCCGCACCACACATGCCGACATCCGTAATATAGGCCGTGCCGCCAGGCAAAACTTTGGCATCGGCTGTCGGGATATGCGTATGCGTACCTAGCACGGCGCTGACTTTCCCATCCACGAAATAGCCAAACGCAATTTTTTCGCTGGTCGCTTCAGCGTGAAAATCAATCACTGTCGCCACAACCTTTGCTGATTTATGCTCAGTCAACCAAGATTCGATTTGGGCAAAGGGTGAGTCGATGGGATCATAAAATTGTTTTTCCATGAACACTTGTCCCATGAAATTCCCGACCAAGACTTGGCCTTTGGGTGTGTCCAACAAAATCGCCGACTGGCCCGGATAAGTTTCAAGAATATTATTCGGCCGGGCAATTTTATCTTTAAACTTCGTGAACACTTCTTCGGAAAATTCCCGTTTGGAAAACACATGATTGCCGCCGGTAAATCCCTGAACGCCAATCCGGATCAATTCTTCCAAAGTTTTCACAGTCACGCCCTTGCCGTGAGCCAAATTTTCAACATTAGCCAAAACCAGGTCCGGCTTCTCTTGTGCCAAGAGTTGTGGCAAGACTTGTTTAACAACTTTTCTACCGGGTTCACCGGTTATGTCACCGAAGAATAGGATTTTAAGCATAAGTTAGGTTATAGGTTAGTAGGTTTTAGGTTATAGTCTATAAACTATAACCTATCCCCTATAACCTTAGCGTGCGTATTCTATGACCCGCGTTTCCCGGATCACCATGACTCGGATTTCGCCTGGGTACTTTAAGTCTTGTTCAATTCGATTAGCAATTTCGCGAGCCATCTTGGTCGCGGCCCAGTCATCCACTTTTTCCGGTTTCACAAACACTCTGATCTCCCGTCCGGCTTGAATGGCGTAAACTTTGTCCACGCCTTCAAAACTATGAGCCAAATTCTCTAGTTCCTCCAACCGCTTCACGTAATTTTCATAAGTATCGCGTCGGGCTCCTGGTCTGGACCCGGAAATATTATCCGCCGCATCCACAATCGCGGCTTCGATCGAACCGTATTCCACATCGCCGTGATGCGCCTCGATGGCATTCACGATTTTTTCCGGCAAATTAAACTTTTTGGCAATCTGCTTACCAATCTCGACGTGCGTGCCTTCCATATCCTGATCCAGGGCCTTGCCAATGTCATGAAGCAGAGCGCCTTGCTTGACTGTCTGGACATCAGCGCCAACTTCTTCCGCAATCAGCGCGGCTAATTTGGCCATTTCTATTGAGTGCTTAAGCACGTTCTGCCCGTAGCTGGAACGAAACTTGAGCCGGCCAATCAACTGGACTAATTTCGGGGGGAAGTTAGCAATACCCAATTCATACACTGCGGCCTCGCCCGCTTCCCGGATCATTTCCGCCACTTCTTTTTTAGCTTTCTCCGTGGCTTCTTCAATTTTGGCCGGATGGATCCGCCCATCTTGGATCAATTTTTCCAAAGCGATTTTGGCAATATGGCGCCGGACCGAATTAAATCCGGAAATAATCACAGTATCGGGCGTGTCATCTACAATCACTTCCACCCCGAGCATTTGTTCAAAGGTGCGGATGTTGCGGCCTTCCTTCCCAATAATGCGCCCCTTCATGTCTTCACTCGGCAAGGTCACAGTCGTGACTGTCTGCTCGCTCGTGACTTCCGAGGCACAGCGCTGAATAGCCAACGCCACAATCTCACGTGCCTGCTTGTCCGCATCTTCCCGAGCATTGGCCAAAAGTTTATGCGTCAACATGGCCATTTCGTCTTTGACACTCTTTTCCGTGGCATCCAAAAGTACCCGCTTGGCATCTTCCGTGCTCAAGCCAGAAATTTTTTGCAGCTGTTCCAACTGCTTTTGTTTGAGCTCGCGCATTTCATCTTTAGTTTTTTCAATCTCGGTACGCTTGTTGGCCAGATCTTCTTTAAGCTTATCCGCATCCACAAGTTTACGCTCCAAATCGGTTTCTTTACGATTCAAACGTTCTTCAACTTTGATAATTTGGTTACGGAATTCCTCTTCGGCTTTTTTCCCTTGGCCGACAATCTCCAACGCCTTAGTCTTGGCCTCAAGTAAAATTTCCTTTTCTTTGGTTTTGGCTTCTTCCTCCACTCGCGCGACCTTGGCCTCGATCGAATTGACTTTGCTCGCGATTTGAACCTTGCGGACAAAATACCCAACAATTAGGCCGACTGCAGCCCCCACAATCACATAAATTGACATACCCAGTATATCAACTTTCAGAAGATGCAAGCGCCGCATGACGCTTGTACTCGGTTAATCTTAATCCCAAGAATCGACGGCCTTGGGTTGTTTTTAAATATCGTTCACGGCGTCTTGCATCTTGTTCGTTTAGAGACGCCTCAAAATAGATTAACTTTAACGGTAATCTTGCCTTTGTTGATCGCACTAAACTTTGTTTATGTTTTTCTATTCGGACATCTAAATCATTGGTAAAACCAACATAACGTTTGCCGTCTTTTAAACTTTCGAGTACGTAAACGTAGAAAAACATACTGAAAGTTGTATTACTGGGCATAACAAAACCTTTCCAAACTAGTTGGCTGCATCTTTAGAGAATTACGAGTTTTGTATCAATTAAATACCGAAATGCCTCTTTCTGTTGAAAAAGACAAAATTTTGAGAATTAAATTAGACACAAATAGGCTATTCATTAACAAAGATGTAATCAACGAGTGCTAAAATTGCAAGAATTGAACTAATCTCAATATACCACAATTGACCCAGTAATACAACTTCGATTATTTTTGCATTAATGGTTTTATTAATAAAATAATCTAACTATAGATTATAAGTTACTACTAAAATTAGCTTTTTTTCACGCAAAAACGGGACAATAAAACCATTATCGAAGTTGATATACTGGGTTGACGCTGATGTCAAACGGGTCTAATATATATCCATGATATACCAATTACCAAAACTTTCCTATGCATACGATGCGCTTGAACCTTATATTGATGCCCAGACTATGGAAATCCACCATACCAAGCATCACCAGACCTACGTGGATAAATTAAATGCGGCTTTGGAGAAATATCCGGACCTGCAAGGACGCCCAGTGGAAGAACTGCTGATGGATTTGGCCAATCTAAAAGTTGATGAAGCTGATCGCACAGCCATCCGCAACCACGGCGGCGGACATTTCAATCATTCTTTTTTCTGGAAAATCTTAGACCCAGCCAACCAAAAAGACGAATTGTTGGTTAAAGAAATAATTTCAACTTTTGGATCAATAGATGAATTCAAAAAACAATTCGCTGACTCTGCTACCAAAGTATTTGGCTCGGGTTGGACGTGGTTGGTTCGAAATAACAAAGACTCGAAACTAGAAATCAAAAATCTGCCCATGCAAGATGCGCCTATCATGAATAACACCTTCCAGCCAATCTTCGGCCTCGATGTGTGGGAACATGCCTATTACCTGAAATATCAAAATAAGCGAGCTGACTACATCGCCGCTTGGTGGAATGTGCTGAAATTAATTTAGTAATTAGTGAAGTAATAAGTAACAAGAAACCCGAGCTTGTCTCGGGTTTTTCTAATTACTATTTACTTATTACTAACTTTTATTCCCTTACCTTGGCCTCTTTACCTTCACGTGTATAGTACAGCTTGGTTTTTCTGGCGGGTGTGGCTTTGACCACTTCAATCTTTTCGATTGAGGGCGAATGAATCGGAAAAATGCGCTCCACGCCAATGCCCGAGGAAATCTTGCGCACGGTCACCGTGCCATTGATGGCTTTACCACCGCGAGTGCCGATCACTTGTCCTTCAAAAATCTGCACACGCTCTTTTACTTTACCGTCCGGACTGACATCCTTGATTTTTTGATAAACCTTGACTATGTATCCGGCCTTGAGCACGGGCCCGTCTTTGAGTTGTTCTGCTCTAAAGCTTTGAATTCTCATATGTAATTCCTAAATTATTTAAAACTGTTCTTAACTCAATTGGTAACTCGGATTCCAATTCCAACCAGGTATCATCCATCAACTGAAACTTCAAACGTTGCGCGTGGAGGAATTGACGATTCAAAATCTGGGAATCCTCTTGCTTAAATTGGCCGCCATATAATTGGTCCCCAAAAACCGGATGACCGAGGTGTGCCAAGTGCACTCGAATCTGATGAGTACGACCTGTATGCAATTTTACACGAAGAAGCGAAAAAAGTCCAGAGCGGTCAGAAGCCAATAAAGAGTACTCCGTTTTCGCGTCCCGACCAACTCCAACCTTCATCTTCTGATGCGTCGAGGTTTTGCCAATCGGCAGATCAATAATGCCATGCAACTTTTCCGGCACGCCATGTACCAAAGCCAAATATTCTTTTTCGATATTTCGATTTTGAAACAGGTCTTTGAGATAATCAAACGCTTTTTGGTTTTTGGCTACCACCAAAAGCCCAGAGGTGTCCTCATCCAGCCGGTGCACGATGCCGGGCCGCGCAGATGGTCCTACAGTTTTTATTTCCGGGAACTTGCCAATCAAAACATTGACCAGAGTATCTTGCTTGTGCCCTGCGGCCGGGTGTACAACCAGCCCTGCTGGCTTATCAATCACGGCCAGGTCGGAGTTTTCAAAAATGATTTTTAATTTAAAATTTAAAATTTCTAATCGGTCTTCAACAAACTCCGGCAACTCAATCTGATCATTTTCTGTCACCTGAAAATCCGTCTCAGTAATTTTTTTGCCATTAACCAAAACCAAGCCATCCTTAATGGCTTTCTGAATTTTGCCTCTGGAAACTTCTTTATGCTTCTCAGCTAAATATTTATCAAGTCTCATTTATATAGTCTATCATAAAAAGAGCCTCACGGATGTGCGTGAGCCGCGAGGCGTGATGGCTAACGCTGGACTTGAATCATCCAATCCAGCTGATACTCGTTCGCCGCCTCAAAAATCTTGCCTGTCTGGTTGGTCCCAAAGTATTTCCAGGGCTCTCCAGCAACCGGGATCGCTTTGACCACGTAAGTCGGAGCCAACAAATCGCCCGGCAGTCCATTGCAAGACGAACGGCCGGGACTGTCTAGAGGCCTGCCGCCGACTACTGTGATCTTGTAGCCAATCGTGTAGAGCGGATCGTGAAAATCTGAAAACTTCTGTTCGGCACGCAGAGATGGTTTCGCCAGCCAACCCAAATTGGGTGCATAGTGCCCATTTCCGCAGTCCTTGGCGAACTCAGCTTGCGCTTTGTTGATGGTTCGCAAAGTTTCGACGATGGCCACTTCGCGCTTAGGTACGCCCGATTCGGTTAGGCTCGGCGCAAGAGCCGCAGTGATGAGTAACAGAACCAACAAAACAATTGTGGCCTCAATCAGCGACATGCCTCTGTTCGATCTCATGTCCGTGTTCCTCCTACATTAGGCGTTTTCGTATGATGCCCTTGTAGATTCAAATACTATTACAAAAACACCCTGGCGTCAATAACCCACTTGACACCACTTTTTTTATAATGTACACTTCAGATATATAAACTATACAGTTCAAAAATATGACTAATGTTATTTCCATGCTGGCGCTGCGGTCACACCTGGGCCAGACGCTCAAACTTATCGAGAAAGAACAACGCTCTTTTGTTGTGGAGAAACGCGGCGCGCCTAAAGCCATTATTTTAAGCATCAAAGATTATATCAGACTGGCAGCGCCTGAACCCGCGATCCTGACCGCAATCGGCCGCGAATCAAAACGCAACAAAACCAACCGCCTGACCATGAAACAAATCGACGCGGAAATCCAGGCAGCCAGGCGGAGCCAAACCAAAAAGCATGCTGCCACTTAAGCTCGTACTTGATACCAATGTCTTAGTTTCTGGCCTGATCAATCCTGACGGACTGGAACGATCTTGCCTGACTTTCGCCTTGACCAAACCGGCTGTTTGGTTTTTGTCTTCTGAAATCATTGCCGAATACCAAGACGTTCTGAATCGCCCGAAACTTAAACTTAATCGCAAACACATTGACGAGCTGATGTCCCTTACTAAAACCCGAGGGGTTTTAGTTACTCCAAAAATTCCAATCGATATTTGCTTGGACAGCAAGGATAATAAATTTCTTGAATGCGCGGCAGAACGCGGAGCTGATTATTTAGTTACCGGAAATAAAAAACATTTCCCCAGATTTTGGGGCAATACCAAAATTATCAACGCTCGGGAATTCTTTGAAGCCGTGGCTTTTCTCTTGAATTAATTCCTAGCATAAAAAAAGAACCTCGCAGTACTGGCCGCGAGGCGTGTAGTCGAAACGAGACCGCTCACTTGGCTGTGGGCGGGCCTTTCGGCCTTCCGAGTTGTTTGATGATTGAAGCTGCGCCTGGCAACTCGTTTAGGCCAGTACAGGCCATGGTTTCCAGTCCCACGCTTGGCTCTCCGAGTATTTTGGTTTTTGCTGCGAACACCAGATACTCTTGCCCTTGTTGGAACGGAAATCCGCAGGTCGAACCCAAAAGATGCGTCTTGACTTGGATTTGTTGGCTGACAACACCTTTCCAGAAACCTGAGATCAGGAATGTCACAATGACAGTACGGTCATGGCCGTTAGGCATCGGGCCCACTGCTTCGATAGTGGCCACCTTGGCCATGAATACTGAATCCGCTGCCCTGAAATCCCCTCTCACGGAACCACCAGAGCAGCTGCAAGCCAAGGCTGGTTTTGCGTACGCCAATGAAGTCATGACTACCAACGCTCCCACAACACAAAACCTCTTCATATTTCCTCCTGCTACTCTATAGCATCGTACTTTGTACATTCAAGTTAATACAAAAACACCCCCGCGTCAACTTCAGTAGGAGCTAGTAGTCTTGAGTACAAAAGTAACGATCGTTACTTTTGTACTCACAGGATTCAACTATTTTTATTTCAGTAAATCAGGGCGTCTTTTTTTTGTTCGTTTCAAAGATTCTTTTTGCCGCCACTCGGCAATCTTGGCGTGATTGCCGGAGAGTAAAACTTGGGGCACGCGTTTTTTGCCAAAAACTTCGGGACGAGTGTACTGCGGGTACTCAAGGAAACCATCGCTAAAACTTTCGGAAACTAAAGATTCTGATTTGCCCACCACACCAGGAACTAACCGTGCCACAGTATCCAAAACCGCCAAGGCTGGGATCTCGCCACCAGTCAAAACAAAATCCCCAATCGAAATTTCTTCATCCACCAAATCCCGGATACGCTCGTCAAACCCTTCGTATCGGCCGCAGATTAGTATTAGGGTTTGGTATTGGGACAATTTCTGGGCTATTTTTTGATCAAACTTTTTCCCTTGCGGCGTCAAGAGAATTATTTTTGATTTTTGATTTTTGATTTTTGAATTTATGATTTTCAGCGCTTTAGCCATAATATCAACTCTGAAAACCATTCCCGCTCCCCCGCCATACGGCCGTTGGTCCACGCTTTTGTGCACGCCCTCGCCGAAGGAACGCAAATTTTTCAGCTCAATCTTGATTAATTTTTTGGCCAGAGCGCGCTTAAGCAGACTTATGCTCAAATAAGATTCAAAGGCTTCGGGAAATAAAGATAGTATGATAAAACGCATAAAAAAGTATAAAGTATCAGTATTAAGTATAAAGGAAACCTGATACTGATACTAGTCCCTAATACTAAAATTCCCCCGCCAAGGGCGGGGGAATTTTTTTATAGTTTGAACTCGTCGATGTCAGTTGAGAGTTCCTTGTCCGTGTCTTTGGAATCTCTTGAGTCTCTCGAATCTCTGGTACCCATTCCGCGGGTACTGCCTTCGGGCTCATGAATCTTCAAATTCACGCGCGACTTGCGCTTGGCGCCGACCACCCGCAACAGAGTGCGAATGGACTTGGCAGTCTGGCCCTGGCGGCCAATGACTTGCCCCATATCTTCCGGGTGGAGGTGGAGAGTAATCAAGACTCCCATCTCATCTACAGTGCGTTCGGTTTTGACATCTTCGGGATGATCAACCAACGCCTTAACGAGAAATTCCACAAATTCTTGATCTTGTTCTTGTGCCATATCTGTATAGTTAATTAGGGAAGAAAGAACTGCTGACTTGGGCCGATTCGACCAAATACTAGCCTGTATCAGTTATGCCTAGAGTATAACAAAATTAAGCCGCTGGTTCAACCACTGGGGCTGGAGCTTGGACAGCGGGTGTAGGAACTGTTGCCGCAACGGGTTCAGTAGTTTTTTTCTTGGGCTGCCAGGCTTTGACTTTCTTACCGTCAATCATTTTCTTCTCAACGAGCAGATTATAGACAGTTGGCGAAACTTGCACGTGTTGGGCGAGCCAGTGCTTGAGTCTGTCCTCACTCTTGAGTCCAAAAGCTTTGGTGCGGGGACTATAGTGACCCAAAACTTCCAACACCTGCTTGCTGGCAGAGCGGTAAGACTGCGCCAAAACAATCCGAAAACTGGATTTATTCTTGGTGCCTGTACGTTGTAGTCGAATAGTAAGCATATATAAGTGCCTGCAAAGTATAGCAAAAGAGCCCAATCAGGTCAACCGCTTAAAATGTCGTCTAATCCAGTAAATAATCATAACAACTATAACAATTACAATTGCAACATCAAACTTCCGAAAATAAATTTCCAGATCTTTCCAATGTTCGCCCAAGCGCAAGCCCAACCAAGCTAAAAAATATGACCAGATGAATGAGCCTAAGAATGTATAAATTGTGAATGAAAAAATTGGCACTTGACCTATGCCCGCGGGGATGGAAATAAAAGTCCGAACTACTGGTAGGATTCTTCCGAAAAAAGTCGAGAGCGAGCCAAATTTTCTGAAAAATTTTTCCGTGAGATTCAAATCATGCTCCGAAATCAAAACGAACCGACCGTATTTAATAACCAGCGGCCGGCCGCCATAATACCCCAACGCATATGTAACTAACGAGCCAATGACCGAACCTAAGGCCCCGGCTAGAGCTAAAGCAAGTAAAGAGAATCTCCCACTACCCACCAAAAATCCGGCAAACGGCATAATGACTTCGCTCGGCAGTGGAATCGCCGCCGATTCTACGGCCATCAATAAAGCCACACCCGGGTAACCGAGTTGCGAAATAGTTGAAGTGATGAAATTCGTGATTGTGAGAAGTAAATTTGCTATCATCGAAATTTTTCCATCCCGGACTTGATCCGGGATCCACTTCTATAATTAATACCAATTGGTATTTATTAGTTGTAGTGGATCCCCGCTTTCGCGGGGATGGGTTACTGCTTACTCTGCAATTGCTTCAGCTTTCTCTAATTTAAGCGACAGTATCTTAGACACGCCATTATCATCCATGGTCACGCCATACAAAGTATGCGCTTGGCGCATAGTTTCGCGATTATGTGTAATGGTTATGAACTGAGTTTGGTGGGCCAGCGTGCCTAAAATTTTGGCAAACCGGATCGAATTGGCTTCATCTAGAGCCGCATCAACTTCGTCCAAAACCACAAAGGGGGACGGATAACATGCCAGCATTGAGCAAAGTAGAGCAATCGCGGTTAATGCCCGTTCCCCGCCAGACAACACCGCGATCGAAGCTAATTTTTTTCCTGGGGGCGTGGCTTTGATCTCGATGCCGACAATCGACGCCCTTTGTTTTTTCTTTCGTACTCCGTCAATCGGCTCTGTATCCTGTTCCGACTCTTCAGTTTCAGTCTCTGTTTCTTTTAATAAAGTCATTTGCGCCCGGCCGCCATTGAATAAAATTCGGAAATAATCTGAAAACTTGGTGGAAATTTTTTCAAACGCTTCGTCAAATTGTTTTTTGATAATTTGATCCAGTTCCTCGAGCACGGTTCTAAGGTCCGTCACGGCCCGATCCAAATCAGCTGACTGGGTGGTCAAATAATCAAACCGCTCTTGCGTCTCGCGAAACTCATTGAGGGTTGATTCATCCACTCCGCCAGTTAATTCCAGCTGATGCTTTAATCGTCTGATCCTGCTGACTAAATCTCCTGAAACTTGGGCTTTTTTGTGTTGACTCAAATTGTCAAACTTTGAACCCAGGGCCTCGCGACTTTCCCGGATTAAATTTTCCAACCGAGTATCGAGCCGAGCTTTCTCAACCAACACAACATTGAACGCGTCCTTAGCCATTGTCAGCTCGGAGTTTTTGGCCCGGAATTTTTTTTCTTCTGAAGATAAAAATCCTTTCTTTTGTTTTTCTTCGGCCACTAAGCGGCTTTTCGCATTTTTTTGTTCGTTAATTTCCGCGGTGATCCGGTCGAGTTCCAAAGCTAAAGTTTCTTTTAAACCCAACAATTCTTCATTTTTTGATTGGCCGAAAACTGCCAGTAAATCTTTCAATCTTTGTTTGATTTCCTGGATATTGTCAGCGCGCAACAAATCTAAGATAGCTTCAAAGGAACGTTTGAATTCTGAAAAATCTTTGGTGACTGGGGCTTCAACTTTGAGTTTGCCTCTCACTTCCGCCAACTTTTCGATCGAAGCCACTCGTTGATCTTCCAAATGCTTCAGCTTCTTTTCGATTTCATCCAAAAAATTGTCTGCTCGGCCAGTCTGCTGTTCTTCTTTTTCCAAAGTTTTCTGGAACGACGAGATTTCAGCTTCTAACTCTTTGATGACATGATTTTTAAGCGACAGCTGGTCAGTTACGGCTCGCAAATCAGTCTCCAACAAATAAAACTGGTGGCCAAAAAATTGCAATTGTAATGAACCCAACTCAGAGGCGACCACTTCCCGCTCCTCCATGCGCTTGGCCTGGCGCCTAAGGGACCGAAGTCGTGGCTCTATCTCTTTTAGGAGCTCGGAAACGCGGCTTAAATTTTCCGTGGTCTGCTGGAGCCGCCGCAGGGTTTTGTCGCGCTTCATATAATATGGCTTAACTCCGGACGCTTCCTCAACCAAATTTTTAATTTCCATGGGCCCAGCCATTACCATCTGGTCAATGGTTCCTTGTCCGATCACCGCGTAGTTGGTGGCACCAAACCCGGAACTTATCAAGGCCTCGACCACATCCAAAAGCCGGACCCGCTGGTTATTCATCAAATACTCCGACTCGCCATTGCGAAACAGCCGGCGGGTAATCACGACCTCGCTGTACTCCACTGGGATCTTGTGGTCTTGGTTGTCAAAGGTTAGAGAAACTTCGGCCACCGAGAGCTTGGTTTTTTTGTCAGACCCGGCAAAAATTACATCTTCGGATTTTTTGCCGCGAAGTAATTTCAGTGATTGCTCGCCCATGACCCAGCGCAAACTATCCGCGACATTGGATTTACCCGAGCCATTGGGGCCAACCACAGCCGTCAGTCCTGGATCAAAATCCAGCACCGTTTTATGCGCAAATGATTTAAAACCGTGAAGTTCTAACCGTTTAAGATACATTGAAAATTTTGGTTTCTATATGTCGCTAACTTTTAAACCATTTTCAGCTGCGGCAACTTCGGCTTCCTGCTTGGACGCCCCAGTGCCTTTGGCCACTTGCTTGTCATTGATAAACACCCCCACTTCAAAATTTTTATTATGATCCGGACCCCACTCAGCCAAAACTTTATAGTGCGGCGTCACCCCGATTTTTTCCTGGGACAACTCTTGAAATTTGCTCTTGGGATCCAGGATCTCCCCAGCGGAGACAATACTGTCCAGATGATTGAGCACAAACTCATCAATAAAACTTCTAGCCGCCTCAAATCCGGAATCCAGGTAAATCGCCCCAATCAGAGCCTCAATGGCATTGGCTAAAATTACTTGTCTGGCCCGACCCGTATCTTTGGCTTCCCCGCGGGAGAGCAAAACATATTGGTCCAGCTCCAGGCCAGAAGAAATCTCGGACAACATTTTGTAATTAACCAGAGCGGAACGCAAATTAGTCAGGTCGCCTTCGGGATTAGGAAAGTTGCGGTATAAATGCTCGGTCGTGATCAATTCCAAAACCGCGTCGCCCAAAAATTCCAGCCGTTCGTTGTGCGGCACAGGCCACTTCCGATTTTCATTCAAGTAGGATCGGTGTGTCAGAGCACTCTGCAGCAAATTCCGATCCTTAAATTGAATCTTGATTTTATCTTCGAGGTTTGATAAATCCATAATGTTCTATTCCTTAAGTGCTTTACCAGTAAATAAGAATCTTTTCTGTCCAAGCGCCTTTCCTTTTTCATTTTCCATTTTAAAAACTAAATACGCCTTGTCTCTGACTGTTTCTGAAGTAATATAATCAACCAAATCATTAAAAGTAAATTCATGACCAAACCAATCTTTGAAAATAGTATAAGGTCCGCGTTTTTCGTCTAAAACCATATATGAGAGAACCCCATTATATGTTTGTTTGCTATTTACGTCTACTAAGTCTAGACCTTGACATGATGTGCCACAATAAGTAGTAAAATAAATAAAATCGTTTCCTAACCACTTAGGTATACCATCTCTATAGTTTAAAAAATATATGTACTCCTCTACTTTAGAGGCTTTATTTTTGATAACAACAAATTCTTGATCCTCCGGATTGTCTGGGACTTCATAAAGAATAAGAACATGGTCTCCACTCGGAGATACTTCCTCGTAAACAACATCCTTTACTATGCCTTGAGTTGATTGCATTTCTCTGTGTTTGCTCTGCATTTTTAACTCAGGATTATAAGACAAATGTTCATTAAATAAAGATAATAACACGATGACTAATATAATATTACCTACAGACAGACTTATTATTAGTTTGTTTGAATAGTCTGGATTCATAGTCGATAAAAACTAATTGTATCAATTTTAATAACAAAATTTTCCTTAGTCGCCCAAGAAGGTGTGCCGATGCTATCATCAAAATAATGATTAGCGCCTTCAGTCGGATCGGAGATACTACGATTTAATACTTGTCCGGCGATCTCATAGCATTTAAACCAAGCTTTTCGATCTATTTCACTACCAGCGAATAATGGATTTTCTACAAATGGTCTATTTTTGTTTGTCTGATTAAAAGCGCTATATTGTTTAACTTGTAAAATAACAGCGTGATAAGTTTTGCCCCATCGATTTTTGAGGTCTTCAACCCGATTCCTTATTGTCCACCCCACAGCTACTCTAACTTTGTCAGAAAGGCGGCTATCCCTGGCCTCGCCGAAAATAGCTCGCGCCAAGATCATCTGCTCGCTATCATCCCTAAAATTTTCTCCAGTCCACTTAGGATTCCTTACAGAAGGAATCCTTGTTAATTTATCCAGGCCTAAATCCAGTACAACTTCGTGCAATATCGGCATGCGATCAGCCCAAAATTCTATGTAATGATCACCCCTACCCAAATTCTCTTCAAAGATTTTCTTTTGTCGTTCCTCTTTTGAAATCTTAGTCAGAATATTAGCCAACCACAGCCAACTACGGCGTAATATCGAAAGATAATTCTTCTTTACCTTGCCATCAACCAATAGCTTCACATCATCGCTGTCGCGAAAACGGTAATTCACCGTGACGTCAGCAGAAAAACTTTTGAGGGGCAAATCAATTAAGGCAATTGTAAACCAAGGTCTTCGGTCACCATCCTCCGCATGCTGCTCAATATTAAATTTGATCTGGTTATAATTTGTTATAAATCTCAACTGTGGCTCAGTTTCTACCATCCCGCCCTTATCGGAAATAAAAACCAGTTCATGCTGGCCTGGATCTAAAAGCAACAGAAATACTACTGTTTTATTTAGGCCATTTAACCGTGAACCGTTCCATGCCGGCGGGATATCTTGATATTGCGGTTTTGCAAACTCTGGAACTTCACGAAATCTGCGGCCATCAATTTCTACCCATAAATCTTCTCCGCCGGTTTGGCCTATTTGTTTAGCGGAACGGCAGCGAGCCATCAAGGTAATAGCATAAAGCCCGAAGCGGTCAACCGAAAAAGAATAGCTGAATTTATCTGTAATTGTTTTTGGAAAAATATTTTCACTCATATTTTTATTTAATTGCCGTTATCAGTGACGTCCAGCCTCAGGACTTATCAGCTCCAAAAACTGCCGACCATTGACGATCCGGGTTTCGCCCAACTTGGTGGGGAAGTGTCGCTCGTTGCCAGTGACCAGGTAGTCGGCGTCTCCAGCTGCGGCGCATTCTAGGAAGCGATTGTCCGGCTCGTGTGGTGATACGGAAAGGGTCTTTGTCGGCTCCACGAAGATGCCAATACGGCGGACTTCAGCAAGCACGCGTTCGACTTGTTGCGGAGGAAGCTTGAGCTCCGCTCGATGCAACACCGTGTTATATTCCGTGAAAATATCCTCAGAAACCAGTAGCTCACACCTGCGAGTGAAGGCAAGGTTCAACACGCGACTCTGGTTGCCAGAAGGCGCGAGCAGGCTTGAGACCATGATGTTGGTGTCGAGGACAATGCGCATTTACTGTGTCTGTTTTTCCGCTTCCTCTCGCCTCGCCCGAGCGATGATGGTATCGATTTGCCGCATGGTAAGCTTATCGGTCCCTCGACGCTTGGATCCTTCCCGGATTTTCCGAAGCCAATTCGGTTCTGGGGCGATAGTGTCGATGTAATCAGCTAAACTCATAATGACAGCCTGGGGTTCGCCTCGGCGATCGATTACGAAACGCTCGTTGTTTTTCTTTACCCGCCTTAGAATCTGGCCCAATTGGGTTCGGGCCGTCAAGGCGGACACGACATTATTCATAGTAGTTTTTTAATGATAACATTCACTCCAATGAACTAATTAATTAGTTCAAAAGCATTATAAGCAAAACTTAAACATCTGTCAAGATGGATGGGTCATAGCCGACGACAGAAGATTGCGGTCTTTAAATTGAATCTTGATTTTATCTTCTAACTTTGATAAATCCATTTTAGGAAATTAATTACATTTGCCCTGTACCAGTCCCCTGTACCGATTACTGGTACAGGGTCCGGTACACGGCATGAACTATTCGCTAACCTAAATCTGGCTGTGCCATGAACTTGAGCGAACCTCAGTTCGCGAATAGTTCATGGTGCGCGGTGAAGGGATCGAACCTTCGACCTACTGAACGTCAATCAGTCGCTCTACCACTGAGCTAACCGCGCAAAAATTTTAAGAAATTGGCTCTACGGCAGTGGCAACCACTTTCTCTTCCTCAAACTTTTGAGGTTTAATCAATTCCTGGAAAGCCAAAACCCACGCGGTTTGAGCAAAACAAGTCAGTACCGGTTGTACCATTAACAAAATTAAAGAGCCGGCCACTATCAAACCAACTTTATGATAAGCCAGATAGAGTAAAAGTACAAATATACTGCCGGCGGAAACTAATAAATTAATGCCGAACAGTAACAAACTAAACACTAATAATCTCAACCAGAACTCTCTGACCAGTTCAAAACTTTGCCGGATGGCTTCGCCAATTTTGAGATCATAAAACACAATAAACATGGGCGCCATGACGCTGATCAGAGCGACGATAATCGAAGTCGGAATCAAGATAGCCAAACCCAAACCGCTCAGGATTCCTGCCCGCCAAAGCAGATGTGAGTGATACAAATAAAATATCGGGCTGATAATAATCATAGTTAACGCAAACAAACCGGCGTTCATAATCATGGCAACACCCAGCAGACGCCACTGAAACAAACGGCCAGCTGCCAAGCCTTGAGTAAACGACGTGATTTGCTTATCCAAAACCGCTTTGATACAACTGATGATTCCAGCCTGGGCGCGGAAATAAACCATGGCGAGAAAAAATAAAATAATCACGGCAATAATTGACTGATTGCCGGACAGGTCCACCTTGACGAAACTCGAACCCACGCTGATCCCATTGCCCAAAAACAAAAACAGGCCAAAGAGCCACAAGAATTTATTATCCCTGCTAATCTGATAAGCCTGTCTGAAAATTTTACCGTGCGGCAACATTCGCGGCTAGTTTTTCTTGAGGAATGATTTCCGCCACCAGCTTCTCAAACTGATCGCGTTCCAAAGTTTCTTTCTCAATCAACTGCACGGCAATCAAGGTCAAATGCTTGCGATACTTTTTGAGGATATCCAAAGCGGTATCATAAGCCCGCTCGATAAAGCCGGACACTTCCTCGTCAATCTTAGCCGCCACTTTCTCGGAATAGTTTTTTTGCTCGGCCAGGTCTCGGCCCAAAAAAATCATCTCATGCGTGTCGCCAAAAGTCATGGGCCCCAAAGTTTCAGACATGCCATACACCGTCACGATTTTTCGCGCCAAGCTCGTCACGACTTTGAGATCATTGGAAGCGCCCGTGGTCAGTTCGTCAAAAATTAATTTTTCGGTGGCGTAGCCACCCAGGGACACAGCCAAATCAGCCAAAAATTCCGACTTGGAATGCAAATTTTTATCTTCACTGGGCAATTTCATGGTGTAGCCCGCGGCTCGACCACGGGAAACAATAGAAACTTTATGCACCGGATCCGCATGCGGCAAAACCGTGGCCACTAACGCATGCCCCGCTTCATGCCAAGCCGCAATTTCTTTTTCTTTCTTGGACAAAAGATGGCTTTTGCGTTCCGGGCCCAACATGACTTTTTCAATGGCTTCAATCAATTCCATCTGCCCCACAGTTTTCATATTTCGGCGGGCGGCCAAAATCGCGCCCTCGTTCATGAGATTACTTAAATCCGCGCCGGAAAAACCTGGCGTCCGTTCCGCAATCGCGCGCAAATTAACATCTTTGGCTAGCGGTTTGCCTTTGGCGTGAATCTTCAAAATGGCTTCGCGGTCACCAATGTCTGGATTATCCAGCACCACTTGGCGGTCAAACCGGCCGGGCCGAAGTAGGGCTGGATCCAGCACGTCGGGCCTGTTCGTATTATGCAAAAGCAGAGGGCTGGCTCCTCCAAAAAACGCCTCATTCTCACATCCGCAAAAATCATAAACATAATCATTAAAAGACAGTCTTGTGATGCTTCTGATAACTGGCCTCTTGATCGAAGCCTTACCGCTGTCTTTTTCCAGCGGATTTTGAGTTTTGCCTAATCCCAACCGCCAGGCAATAACAGCCTTCAGCGGCTTGCCTGACTTAATCACCCGGCCTTCTTTGGCGGTGAATGAATGGACAAAAGACTTAAACCCGTGCATCCGGGACAGCCAATTCAGCTCCATTATGATCTGTTTGCTGACCGAGGTAATCTCCAGACGTCCGCGCTTATCCTTATGGCCGTCGCCGTTAAAATATCCGCGGAAAAATTCCACAAAATATTCTTTAGGAGCCTCAAACAAGAAGCTTGGCGCGTGTTTGTTAGCCGCTCCTTGCCCGCAATGCTCGGAAAAAAACTTTGCTAACGGCTTTGAATAGTAAATTATATTCACAGCGTTGGGAGTGTTTGATCTTTCTTTATCGGGTTCCAAACCAAAAATCATTTTCATTAGTCCCTTGAGGTCTGCGATTTTCTGGGTTTCTTTGGCGTTGAAACAAAAATCCAGCTCCTTTCGGGAATAACCTTCAGCCGCATAATATCCCAAAAGCCGCATCAGCTCCGGTGTGACCTTGACCTGTTCCGGCAACGAATGTTTAAAATACCTGCGGCTTAAATATCGTGGCACGTTCCAACCGCGCTGCCAATGAGAAATCACGGTCTGAGAGAGGCCAAATTTGCTGCCGATGTAGCTTTGGGATAAACGCCCTTGATTATTCAGAGCAAACTCATAGGCGATCTGTGCCTGCTCCAGGCCGGCAAATACCGGGCTGTAAACCGGCAATTCTAGATTGAACTCTTGGGGGAAAACATGCGCCCGCGCTTCTCTTAATTTCTTTTGGCTCCGATTGGCCACATAGGGAATATCCACGAGACATTCTCCGGCTTTGAGCTCTGATACCGGCTTGGCTTCGACTCCCCATTTGGTCCTGACAAAAACCGAATGGTTGCCGGTCGTACGAATAGTCCCGCCTAAATATTCAACTACATAAATTTCCTTGACCTTGTGGCGAAACACGGAACGGACTTTTTTAAAACTCGAATGACCAAAATAAGTCCTGCCATTATTTCTGGACCATGATTTTTTTTCAAAACCTAAAACTTCAAAGTCAGCTGAAAGCTGTTCAAGATTTTCTTCGCCTCTCTGATAATAAGGATCAATAACCTCACTAATGGGCAAAAGTTTAACTGTACCATTCTTTTTAACTAAAACCGGGGTATCGCCGGTCACGCTCGCGGCTACGACTATGACATTGGTCTCTTGTTCAAACCCATCCATCTCCACCAAAATTTGATTCAAGGTCTGTTCGCGTTCATCATGTGACCCACCCAGACCCGCGCCGCGCTGTCGGCCGACCGCGTCAATTTCGTCAATAAACACAATGCAGGGCGCGTTGCGCTTGGCTTTCTTAAATAAATCACGCACCCGGGAGGCACCCACACCCACAAACATTTCCACAAACTCTGAACCCGAGATATGGAAAAACGGCACATTGGCCTCGCCCGCCACAGCCCGCGCCACCAAAGTCTTCCCCGTCCCGGGCGGGCCCAAGAGCAGGACACCTTTGGGAATTTTGGCGCCTAAGGCAAAAAACTTTTGCGGGAAGCGCAAAAATTCCACGATCTCTTTTAATTCTTCTTTGGCTTCTTTGACGCCGGCCACGTCCGCAAAGGTCACCCGCTTCTTGCGGTCCGTCTGCTCCATGAGTTTCGCGCCGGACTGGCCAAAGGACATGGCGCGGTTGTTGGACCCGGCCACTTGCCGCATGAGAAACCAAATAAATCCGGCAATCAGCAAAAACGGAATCAAAAACGGCAACACAGTTGAAACCAAAAACGAAGACGTGGCCGAATCCTTAACTTCAATTTTAACAGCCTTAAGTTTCGCCTGATCCACACCGTAGTTTTTTAAAGTTTCTGACAAGGCCACCTCGCGTTCTTTTTGTGAGTCTTGCTTGGTGCCGTCTTTGAGATTCACAGCCAAACTGTCACCCGTCACTACTATGCTCTCGACTTGGCCGGCATTGACCTCTTCCGCGATCTGGGAGATGGAAACTGTGTTCGGGGTTTTATTATCCGTATTGAATAAACTAAACGCCCCGGCAATCAGCAAAAAAATTGCCAGGATGATCAATAAATTACGGAAAAATTTGTTCACTTGGGTAAAAAATTAAATTAATGCCTAATAATTTTAGGCAATTCAGCCCAAAATGTCAACCTCTAAATTTTATTGGTGCCGACGGTCGGACTTGAACCGACAAACCCTTTCGGGCGCTAGGTCCTAAACCTAGTGCGTTTGCCAATTTCGCCACGTCGGCAAGTTGCAAGCAGCTTGATTATATCAATTTTGCCAAAGTATAACCAATGTGTTGCAATGCAGTTTTTGCCTAATTTTCACTAAATTTTAAGAATTGGCTTATATAAGCCAATTATAGGTTTGCTAATGTGTTAGTATTGACAAAATTGCTAAAAAGGAGTATAATTGCTAGTTAAACTCAAATTGAATATATTTGTCTTGCAGGAAAGACGAAGGAACACTAAAGAGAAGTCATTCTTCTTTCTGGCAAGACAATCCGCCTTGCTAATTTTTATTAGGAGGACTGGAAAGTACATTGAAAAACGAATAGCTAGACAATTGAAGCGCTTGCGCGAAAATCCGACGTAGCTTTAGCGAAGTCGGACAACGCCAAGACTTCTTCACATATTACTTTACTCCGATTCTCGGAAACCTCAGACGCTTGAAAGGAGCGTGCGCAGTGGCAGACGAACCGACCGATCAAGACACGGGCCCACCGCCCGTGGAAGACCCCGCAGGTGCAGCAGTGATCAATCCGGACGCAACGGCAACCGAACAGGGAGCCGGAACGTCTGAAGAGATCAAGTGCGTCTGCGGGCAAGTCAATCCCAAGGGAGAAGAATTCTGCGGGCAATGCGGAACCCAACTGATTGCTGGAAGCGTGTCCACGGAAGTGGCAGTGCCTGAGGCGTCAGCAATGGATCCGTCGGCGCTCGAAGAGTTCAAACTCCTGACCCTGCCAAAAGTCCCGATCAACGTTACCTCATCGGGCCTGACTCACGTCGGCCTGCAAAAGGAAAACAACGAGGACTGCATTTTCATCACCGAGGTTTCATACCCGGTGCACAAGATGTCAGTCCACGTCATGATCGTGGCGGACGGCATGGGCGGCGAACCCGCTGGCGAAGTGTTTGGTCAAATGGCCTGCTACGAGACTTGGCTAGGGATCCGGTTTCTGCTCCCTTACGAGGAACAGCAACACGGCTTCTCGCGCCTGGACTTCTGGCGGTACATGGACCGGCAACTCGACCAGCACCTGCAGGCGCAGATTGCTTCGGCCAACTCCCGCATCGTGCGGTACGCTCGGATGAAGCAGTTCAAAGCCGGCAGTTGCGGAGCCACCATCGTAGTGGCAGTGGTTATCTGCGACCTGGAAACAGGCCGCGTCAAAATCCACGGCTACAATGAAGGCGATGCCCGGTGCGCGCTGGTCATCCCAGAGAATAACGGGAGCGAGAAGTTCCTGCAGCTCTCTCTGGACCAGACGATATCCGGGTATCCCTTCCGGTTCCTCGGCAGGCACGACCACATCGGCGGCAACTCGTTCAACTGGGAAATCTGGCTGGGCGAACGCGAACTGCAATCCTTCTGGGTACTCTTGTACTCCGATGGCTTGTGGAACATGCTCTCCCCGGACAGTATGACTCAGGCGGCAGAATCGGCAACCAATCCCAAGGCGCTGTGCGACTTGCTGTTGGCCAACGCACTCACTGTGCGTGAACCCTACGGCAAACAGCTCGGCGATGACAAAGTCACAACCGGAGATGACAACATCTCCATCGCAGCGCTTCGCTGCGAGTCACTGAAGGAGTCCTGATATGAATCTCCCGCTCTCCCTCTCCGTGCAATCCCTGGTTGCGGCCATGCTGGCCAAGCCGGGGAACCGCTCTCAGTTCCACCTCATGATCGAGGTGGCCATGGGCAAGCTCGAACAGGCGGTCGCGTCGGCCACGGATTACCTCCTACTCCTCGACAGATCCGGCTCAATGGGAGACATCGTCGGGTCGGCGACCAAACTCGACGTGCTCAAGGCGGCGTGCGAGAATGTGATCAACGGGCTCAACCCGGATGATCGCGTCGGCATTGTGTCCTTCGATCATGCTCCACACACGGTGCTCGGAATGACGGCCTGCAACCACGCCGGCAAGGTCAATGCGGTCAACGCGATCTACGGCCTGAACCTCGGCGGTTCCACCGCCTTTGCTCCAGCGCTGCAGGAAGCGTTTCGCACCGTCGGCGCGGAATCGTCCCGCAAGCGCGCCATTCTGTTCTTCACGGACGGGGAAGACGGCGGCTCTGACCCGCGCGCGGTGGCCAAGCAGATTCAGTCTGCTGGCATCTCGCTCTACGCGGGCGGACTCGGCGTTCGGAACGAAGGCGAGAAACTGCTGGATGAGTTGGCGGGAGCGAACTTCCGCTCACTCACCGATGCCAAGGACGTGACGACTTTCTTCGCCGGCGCACAGGCGCAGGCGCAGGCCGCCATCGTGACCAACCTGCAGCTTCGGGTGACACCGGTCACGTTCGCGGTGCAGACCAACTTCGAGCTGGTGGCACGGCAGGGCAAGCCCAACTACGTGCCCTCTGACCCCAGCAAGAAGACGGTGCTGCTCGGCGACATGGGCGAAGGCGATCTGTACCAGGCCTACCTCGGCCTGCAGGTTGCGCTGCCGGAAGACATCAAATCCGGCCGGCGGGCATTCGGCAAGATCGAGATCGTCGGCGACGTCGTCTCACAGGGTATCAAGGCTGGTGTTCTCGGATCCACTCCCATCGCGGTCATGTTCTCAGACCAGCCGGTCGCCACGGTCAATCAGGCCGTGAAGGACATGATCAACACGGCGGCAACCGCACGGGAGATGTTCAAGTTCTCCCAGACGGGCGACGCCTCGCACGTGGCAAACGCACGTAAAACCGCGGCGTTCTCCAATGACGCAGTGGCCAAGGCGCTCCAAGCGCAGCTGGCCGAGATCGAATCCAAAGTCGCTTCGGATCCCAACGCCGCACAGAAACAAGCACGGCGGGCGACCAAGGGCTTCTCGGCCGAAGACGCAGCGGCGGCGCTCAAGAATCTGGGCCGGAGCTAGTCTCCGGCCTTCGGGCCTTAACGCTCAGACTCACAACAGGAGAGAAACATCATGAAGTGCCCGAACTGCAACACCGACAACGCCGACGGCGATCAGTTCTGCGTGGGCTGCGGCACCGAGCTGGCCGCCGCCGTCCCGCAAGCCGAACCCGCCATCGTCTCGGCTCAACCGAGCAATGACGCGGGGGCGGCCATCGCGACGCTCACGTACAACGGCGCGAATATCCCGTTGTACGAGGGCTCCAAGATCATCATCGCGCGCAACGACACGGACCGTTGCAAACCCGACCTGCCGATCGCGGGCGGATCGGGAACGCCGGTCGAGGTCACGGTCGAGAACGGCCAGGTGACGGTGCATGACACTGGCACCTCCATCGGCACGCGCGTCGTGGTGTATCTCAAGCCGGGCGACTCCATGGCCGTCAAGCCCGGCGACATGCTGATGCTCGGCGACCAGGTCGTCAGCGTCGGCTAACAAGCAACAATGTCTAGCTATTCGTTTCAATTCGCGGGAGAAGGTTCGAAGAGCTTCCCAGCTCTTCCCTTCTCCCCTCGTTTCTTACAACTTGTTAGGAACAAAATGAGATTAAAAATTTGATCTTATAATGTTCTTCGCAAGAAGAACCCGTTCTTTCTAGTATCGGTCTTAAAACCGATTACATATACAAGTTCACTGACCGCTCAACAACAGGAGAAGTCGCATGGACATGTTCTGTCCGCAATGCTCGCTCGTTCTCCCGCCGACAGCGCAACGGTGCACGGTTTGTGGAAACACAGCCACCCTCGCACCCGGAAGCGTTGTCAACTACGCAGCCGTCCACTACACGATCGACTCCGTCCTCGGCATCGGCGGCATGGGCATTGTCTACAAGGCAACTGATGATCGCGGCAATGATGTCGTGGTTAAGCAGGTGTACGTGGACAATCCGGCAGATTTGCCGGAAGCTCAGCGCCGGTTCAAGCGCGAAGCCACGATCCAAGCTGGGCTCAATCACCCCGCCATCCCTCGCGGCTTCGGGTACTTCGCGGATCAGGGCTTTGAATTCATGGCCATGGAATTCGTTCCCGGCCAGGATCTCGAAAAGACCCTAGCGGCAAGACCCGGCGGCCATATGGATGACGACGAGACGCTCGAGTTGGGCATCCAGATTTGTGACGGACTCGCTGTCCTTCACAACTTCGTGGATCCCACGGGCACGCCAGCACCGATCATCCACCGTGACATCAAACCGGCGAACATCATCCTGCGGCCCAACGGCCAGATCTGCATCCTGGACCTAGGAATCGCCCGGGCCGTCCAGTTGTCCGCGGCCACGCAGGTTCGTGCGACCCGCGCCGGGACGTTCGAGTACTGCAGCTCCCAACAAGTCTCCGGCATGGACATGTCAGTCCGCGACGATATCTACTCGCTCGCGGCGACACTGTTTCATCTTCGGACCGGTCAGGCGTTCGCTGGAGACTTCACCCAGCGGGCGGCTGAAATCGATCAGCTCCCTCCGAACTGGCGGGCCACATTCCGCCGGGCCATCCACAACGACACCCACCTCAGGCAACGCAGTGCGGCCGACTTCAAGCAGGAGCTCACGAACCTCCTGCCACAACCGCTACGGCCCGGAGTTCCCGCTCCACCACCCCCAGTCGTAGCGCCAGCAATTAACCTGCCAGTCTCTGTTCGGTGGCGGGTACAACGAGCGTTCATGGCGAATCAGAACGAGTGGCAACAGCCTGTCGCCGGTCAGGTCATGCAAGGCACAAATCCCTTCCCAGGGGTGAACATCGTGCCAATGATCACTGACGTCGGACCTGGCCTCATGGGCAACAACACTCGGGGCACTGTCGTAACCAGTGGAATCCACGGTGATTTCGGTCTCAGTATTCCGGACGTGACAATCCCTGTCACAGTCGACACGCGGGAGATTATGATCATCGTGGAAGATCCTGCCACTGGCGTCGAGCTGTACCGTGAACCCATCGACCTGAATCGTCCGGGTGTCGCACAGCGTTTCCGTGCGAGAGGTGCGGCTGGTGTTGCAGGTGCGGCACACGTCGCCGCAGCTCCTTTCCGTGCAGTTGGACACGGAGCAGCGGTAGGTGCACGGGGACTGGGCCGCGGTATCGCTTGGCCATTTCGCAAGATCGGGCAGGGGGCTGGGGCGGTTGGCAACGCCATCGGCAATTACCTCAACGGCGCTGATGCGGTCAAGATCTCTCTTGTGGTGTCGGGGTTGCTGGCCCTCGTGACCTTCATCCTGGCGTTGCTCGAGAAGATGAGCGGGGACCAAACCTGGATGATGTACATCTGGGTGCACACGATCATCGGCGCAGTGTTCGCGGCCTTCCTCGCGTTTCGTCTGCGAAAGCGTGGACTCTTCACGACCAAACAGCGGACGCTCAAGGAGGCGTTGGTCAGTCCGGTCCTGATCGGTGGCGCGACTCTGTGGGTCGCCGGCACGCTGATCTACTGGCTGGCCTAAAAACAAACCAAGTTCAAGGAGGTTGCTATCGAAAGAAGGATCGGAGGGGGTGCTGACGGTTTTACGACCATCAGTCTCCCTCCCACTCCCTTACTAATACTAAAGTCTAAATTTTTGGTCCGAAACATTCGAATCAAAAACTTGGGCTCTAGTCCGCCGAAGTCCCGCGAAGCGGGACGAAGGCGGATTAACCCCAAGACGTTGCTCTTTTACAAATCATAGTTATTTAAGTTCAAATTCACTGGTCGCCAGCACGGCGATCAACCCTCAATGACTCGTGACCGCCAACAGCGGGAGGTGACTCGTGGCAGAAACAGGAAAAGTGAGATGGTTCAAAAACGGCTACGGGCGCGCTTCCCGCGCAGACGGCACCGAGGCATTCTTACCCCCGGGAACGTTTCCCAGGGGTACGGACATCGTCACGGGTGATGAACTGGAGTTTGATGCCGAGCCTGATCCGGATCCCGCAAGGGCCGGGCAGTTTCTGGCAAAGAACGTCCGGATCGTCAACAAGGCGCCTCGCGCGATTCCCGCGCCGGCGCCAAGACTCGCAACTACGACCCCGCTGAGAACTGCTCCATCACCGCCTCAAGGATTGGCAATCGAGATCCGGACCAAAGGGTCTGCGATCATTCAGCAGACGGTGGGCGCCAAAAAGAAAGAAGAGCGGGTTTCGCTTCCCGTTTGGGTGGAAGTCACGCGCGATGGTGTACCGGTAGTAAGCGAAGAAGTGGCGCTGGACGCCGATGGCCACCCAGCCGTTCAGTTCGTCGAAAAGGTTTTCACCGGGAAGACAGGCCTAGCCTTCTTCCATGTGATCCTTCCGGCGGGCAAAACGAAATGCCACCTCATCGCCCACGTGGATGGTAAGAGCTACTCGGCCTACTGGGACAAGGAGTCGGAAGACGCCGAAGCCCAGCAGGCACAGACCCTGATCACCACGCCGGGAACCTCGAACACGAAAGCGGAAACGCCCAAGGTCGCGAAGGTCATCAAGGTTCTCGAAACGGGCACGAACAACGAAGGCTTCACAACTTTCGAAGTCCTGACCCTGACTGAGGACGGCCCCAACGCCGAAGGGGTTCAAGCAGAGTACACGTTCGTTAGCAGCGCTGAGTTGGAACTGGAAGCGGTGGTATTTGGCTCTATAAGCATTGGTCATTCAATCGGGTACAGAACAGGTAAAGATGGACAGAGTATTCTCCCGATTCGTCCGAGCAAGCCCGGCGAAGCGAGTGTGTACTTCCGTCTGACCCAGTTCCCGGCCAAGGTCGCAGGACCATTCAAGATCACCCGGAAGGAAGAGGCCAAGTCAGCGGATCAGGTCGTAGCCAGTACGCTTGCGGCGGAACCGAAAGAACCGCCGAAAGTCGCGAAGATCAGCATGTCCGAAGGCGTATACAAGTTCCAAGTCAGCGGTGCTGTAGTCAACTCTGAACTGTCTGTCGAAGCACCATTCGGCGTCCAGTTCCGTAAGACAGCTTTGCCGGCTGACGTTTGGTCCACTGACAAACTCCTGATCGGACCCGATGGCAACCTCACGCTCGAACTCGCGGTTACGACCGAAAGAGCGCGGGGCATCATCCGGTTCCGGATCGGTCAGTTTGTATCCGACAAGTTCTACGTCGTCCACCCACTTCCGTCCCTGCCGGCCGCCAAGCCGCAGGTGACAAACTGAAAAGGACAAAGCCAATGGCTGACAAAAACGCAGGTAAGAAAGACGACGACAAGCCCAAGGCAGAAGGCATCTCCGCCAAGACAGCACTTCTGGCAGATGCCGTATTCGGGCTCTTCGGACACAAGGTCGGAGACAAGGTCCTCGACCACCTCGGCGCTCTTCTGACGCACACCCTGCAAGGGGACACGGACCGACCGAAACATCTCGTGTCCTTCGGTGAAGCATTCACAAGGCTGAGGACGGCTGATCCGTTGGCGTATGACATCATCGACGATTTCATGCGCGACGAGTTGAAGAGCACAGAAGACCGCAACGACTTCCAAGTCCGATCCGCCAAGATGGGCGGGGACGATGTGGATGTCACGGTGGACTTCCTGCGACTCTTGGCCTCTCGACCAGACCACGCCGATCGTCGAGAGCTACTCGATACCTTGGGGCTCATCGGCGAACGAGCCATCGATCCCATGGAGCGAGTCCAAAAACTCGCCAAGCGCGGTTGGGTCGCTATCACGACCGCGGCCAGCGGGATCGACATCTCGCAAGCTGGATCGACAATCAAGGCTCAAATCGGGACTCTCGGCCAGAGTCTCACGGGCAAGACCGACCCAGCCGAGCAGCGGCAGGTCGTCGAAGATGGGGCGAAAGCACGTCGCGATCGCTCCAAAGACAAACTCACGGCCGCCTTGGCCAAACTCAAGAAGTAGGAGACCATCATGTTCATTCCCCTGTCGCTCCTCTTGCTTGCGGTTGGCCTGAGTTCGCTCATGGGGAGAATCCCCTGGCTGACCGCTGCCGCCGTTCGTGACCTAGTCATTGATACCGCCCAAGAAGCGGCTGTCATCGCGATCAACATCTGGCTCTGGATCCGCCCCCGCTTGCGGATCCTCGCTATCGCCGCTGTCGTGTACATCGTGATCTTGATCGTCGCGATCATGCTGGGTATCCCATGGCTGACATTCATCGTAGCCATGATCGGTGTCGCGCCGGCTTGCGTGTCCATGTACGCCCTGTACCTGGTCACTCTACCGCTGGCTGCGGCCAAGACCAAGCTGCAAGGGCTTGGCAACTGGTTGTGGACCACTATTCCAGCCAGTATCGCTCTGCCAGCCAGCCTCAACCCCTCAGGGGCCACCCAGCCCCTCAACGGCGCATGGCGGCTCATCACCTCCATCGTGATCCTGGCAGTCAATGCCATCTACATTCCGTTCGGTTCGCTCATCAAGGCAGTGGGCGGAGTGGTCGAAGGCATCGGCGCGATTATCGAGTTCGCAGAAAATGTGGCTCGCAGAATCGCGCGCGGACTGGCTGTGATCACGGTAGGATTGCAAACGCTGGCGATCCTAGCCCTCGTGGACCAGACCTTCGGCTGGCACGTGGTCGATCCCTGGGTGATTGGGTACTTGAGCCTGGCGTTACCAATCTACCTCGCCCTTTACGTGTTTCAAAAGGACGAAGGTGGGGTGCCGGGTCTCATGCAAGTCATGGCCTGGTTGGCCTACGCAGGGCTGGGTCTGCTCATCGCATCACTGTACCTCACATGGACGCAGTTCACACAGTACGCGTTCATGTACGTCACGTATGCCCCCATCGCGGTTTGCGTCGCCATCACCTTGGTCGTCATCAAGTTCTCCATTGCCAAGATCGCAGGAGACGACGGTCACGGTAACGCAGTGGTGGAGCAAACTCCTCTGGTCCGACGGTTACTCGGGCCAGTCGTCGTGCTATTCGTAACCTGGGCGTTGCTCTACCCGTGGATGACGGGCAGCAACGCTCCATACCACTGGGCGCAACGTCTCTCGCACTTCCAATTCTGGCGGCTCAACAACGTCAACACCCGCCAGACGCAGAAGGAGACGGATCCGCTGGTGGAAGCGGCAGAGAAAGCTGGTGTGGTTCCATCGCAACGGGCGATCCACACCACGTTCATCCCCTCGGCTGACCGAGCCCGAATGCTGGCCGATGAGCAGGAGGCATGGGACGCCCATGCCAGCGGTAGCATCCCGCACGACGCCGCGAAGATTCACAGCGGCGACGGGGACCCGACCCGGCTCAAGTACGTGGACGGACCGGCCTGGATCCGAATCGCGGGTCGAATCAATGGGTCAGGGCCGGCTGGGATTCCCAAACCAGGGAACTACTCGGACAGCAGGACCTTCATGGAGGTCGCGGGCGACAGCACCACGCCTTACCTAGCTGCACTGTTCTACTCGTGCAGAAAAGGAAGTGGGTGCACTCCAGTCCATACCATCGCGGACCACACCCTGGTCTGCCCGGGTGACGCGAACACCGGGCAGATGTACGGGCTGTTCAACGAAAGGGTGGAAATGGCTGGGCAAGGAACCGGCCGAGCGTTCTACTACAACGCCTTCAAGGCTGAAGCCTACTCGTTCTGGCTCGACAAGGACGACGAAGCTGTAGCCGCTTGCGCGGCCCGAACGCCGTCACCCGCGACCACTCTGGTCGCACAAAGATAAATGAAGTCGCAACCTTGCCGCTAGGCGAGGACGCGCTTCCGTTTCCGAGGCGTACCTTAGAGCTCCCCGCTCTCTGGTACGCCTCACCCTCTTCTCAAAGTTATTCTGTTTCTGAGTTTTTATAAAAACCTAGAAACAGTATCGCTTTGAACAACTCAAAGCGGACTGAATTTGTACACAACGGGCATCAAGCCCCACAACTGTTCGGAGGAACACAATGAAGCGTTTACTTGTTTTTTCGGCGCTCGTCGTGCTCGTGTCGGCGTCGGCGTTTGCGCAAGAAACGGCCAAGTGCTCGTTCATGTACCCGGCCGAATTCTTCAAGCCGGCGTCGGTCGCGCTCGAGGCAATTGCCATCTACTGCGACTACGAAGTCGTGTACACGAGCGTCAACGACGTCCCCTCGGCCATCATGAATCTCGATGGCCAAAAGTATGACTCGGTGGATGAGGCCATCGCGGACTTCAACAGCCGCATCACCGGGTTCCACGCCGTCGTAGACCACACCGCCAAGACCATCACGGTCTCGCGGCAAGCCTCGGCACCCCATTCAGAACCCACCGCCCCAGCACCCCCCGCTCGACAGGCAAGTGTCCTGCTACCCAAGCAAGGCACCGAAGCCTACCGGTTGCGGAGACTGGATCCCAACTATGATCCCTGCGACTATGGGGATCCCGGTTGCCACCCACCCGAACCTGAGCAATACCAGCAGGTTTCGGTGGCCGGATCCGCGTCAGAGGCTTACCGGCTTCGGCGACTCAATCCGGGTTACAACCCGTGTACCTATGGCGACTCCGGTTGCTACGGCTACAGCGGCAACACGGGTTTTGGGGGCGAGTACTATAACTACGGCGGGCTGTATCAGCATCAGTTGATCCAGCGCGAGATCGACCGAGATGCCTGGGGCGCCCTGAAATTCAAGAAGGGCAAGGAGGCTTTCGTCGAGAACGTCGAGATCTGGGGCTGTAACCAGAGATTGGCGCAAGCCGACGAGGCCAACAACCTCTGGGATCACAAAGTCCTAGTCCCAGTCAATTGCCGGCCGCTGACGTTTCGCTACAGCGACGGCAAGCAAGACTGGGAGGTGACGATCGACGAGATGATCGTGCCTCTGCGTCTGCAGAGTACCAAGAACATCACGCTGGATCAGAAATTTTTCCAGCGCGCACGGATTCGGACCAGTCATCAACTCTACGATTTGGTGGAGCAGGCTGATGGCAGCTTCAAGCGACTGCCGAGAGTGGAGGAGACCACTCGCAAATAAGCAGTAACGCTGCACCAAGTTAAAAGCCGACGTCTCGCAATGGGACGCCGGCTTTCTTTTTTATTTTTACACTCGATTTTAGACGTTGCTGAATATAAGTGCGTTCGAAATTGTAACTACAATAATATAGGAAAGTATTATTACTACCAACCCTATAATAGAATTTACGATGATTTTTTTCGCTTGCTCTGTTGTTTCTTCGTTTCCTGCTGATGTCATATAACGGAATCCGCCGTAGATTAGATATGCAACAGCTATCAGGCCCACTATTCCAAGAAACAAATTTATGATTTGCAATAGTTCAAGGCTAAACCGGCTACCAGGACCACCGGGTAATGCGCCAGGTTTGGTTGGTATAATATCCCCTGCCGCTGCTAACGCTATTGCCGGAGCCAAAAGCGCGCCAGCAACCAAGATAATTTTTTTTAATCTTTCCATAATGGAATATTAAACACCAGCACCATTGGTGGTTAAGGCATTGGAAATCACCCGGACAATGACGAAGGACAGAATAATTACCACGATACCGATAATGGCATTCGTAATAATTTTCTTAGCTTGCTCCGCGGTCTCTTCATTACCGGCAGAGGTGATGTAGCGGAAGCCACCAATGATTAAGAATAGTACGGCTACCAAACCAGCCACGGCCAGAGCGATATTAATCACTCTCAGAATGAGATCCGAGACCCTTTGGTCATTTGGCAAACCTGTGTTACCTCGGCTGGCATCCGGGGTTGTGAATTGAGCGAACGCTACTGGAGCCAAGGCTAAAGCAAAAACAAAGACAATCCCCAGCACCTGGGCTGCCTGAAACATTGAAACCTTCTTTACGAATTGAGAAATTTGTTTCATATTTTTTGATTAATTAACTTGTTTATATAATATTATTTATTTATTCTTTCGTCAAATGGGAACTTACTCGACCTTTGTTAAGTTGAAAATTGTCTTCTAATTCTTACTCGATTCTGGTCTATGATAAACAAAGACTATGGAGTCCGCGTCTTTGCGAGCGAGCGCGATTGACACTGAGGACCAAGCATTGGCGCGAGCGAAGCAATCTCAATCTAGGTCATTATACAGATCTCGCCAGCTTGGATTTTTATTTTCAATTAGTTTAATCTTCTTAGCTCTGGAACCACCTTTTATTTGTTTCTCTCTTGCTATGGCCTGTTCCATATTATCACAGATTTCAAAATAAACCAGTTTAGTTAGATTATATTTCTTTGTAAATCCTTCTATTAATTTATTCTTATGCTCCCAAACTCTTGGTTTAATACCCTTCCCAGTTACGCCAGTATATAGCACAGTGTGAACTTTATTGGTCAGAATATATACTCCACATTCTTTTTCTCTGTTCATGGCATACTTTTAAGAGATTGCTTCGTCGGCCGCGATATATAAACCTTAGATTTAACACCCGGCCTCCTCGCAAAGACGTAGAGTATATTGTCTTTGCGAGCAGGCACGATTTACATGTCAAGCGCTGCTCCTACATCTTCTCTGGTAATACCAGGATATTGTTCTGGAATTTCTGTCACTGTCGTGCCGGTCTTGAGCAAATTTAAGATATCTTCAACAGCAATGCGGGTACCTTGAATACAAGGCTTGCCAAAACGTATCGCCGGATCAACTGTTATGTAATTATTTATTCTTAAAGTAGCCATGAGTAGTTTTACTATACTTGACCCTTTAGGGCATTTATAATAACTGTCACAATAATATAAGACAAAATAACAATAACTAACCCTATTATAGCATTAGTCAAGGTCTTTTTACCAGTCTCCGCCTGTTCCTCGTTGCCCGCTGACGTGATGTACTGAAATCCGCCAATAACTATAAATGCCACAGACAGAATCCCGACCAGACCTAAAAGCCCTTCAACAATATACAATAACAAGCCAGCAAAAGTATTGGGTTTCCCATAATTACTTAAATCTACAAAAAACTGTGATGCTGGATCGCAAACTGCCTGGTCAGTCGGCGTTGTGCCACTAGGGCACGCATCAGCATGTGCCACATTGAATGGCAAAATCAAAAACAGACTAAATAATATGATAAAAAGATGAACGGTTATTTTTTGCATCTTGAGCATGGTTTTAGGCTCCCCCAAAGAATGTCGCTGTGGCCCGCACTAACACATACGCCAGTATTACTATAATAACCCCGCCCACCGCGTATTGCAACCCCGACTTGGCGCTTTCCGCTTGTTCGTCATTACCGCCAGCTGTCATATACCGAACGCCATTGATCACAATCATTAGAACTGCCAGTATACCTACTATTCCAAAAAAACCATTGATAAACACCAAATATAAATCATCAAAAGTGTTCGCGGCTATAGGATTGGTCAAAACGGGATTGTTTGATTCTGGAATGGCCTTGACTCCAAAAAAAGTCCGAGTGGCAACAATTAAAACATAGGACAGCAACATCACAGCCAGTCCTGACAAACTCCACTGCAGCGCTCGTTTGGCAGTTTCCACGTCTTCGGAATTACCCTGGGAAATTATAAACCGAAAGCCACTGAACATGACATAGATAATCGTGGCCGTACCGACGAAACCAGCAAACACTCTTAATACTCGGATGGCAAAACTTGTAAAATTGTCACCACCGACCTTGACAATAGGATTACAAAGTTCGTTATCTGTGCTGGGATCATTGCTACAAACCTTTGCAAAAGTCAAAGCTGGTAAGAGCAGACTTAAACTAAAAGCAATTGTAATTAATATTTTCTTAAACTTCATGGACTTGATTTAATAAAACTATAATAATCCACTAAGTGTGATCCGGACAATATGTTTATAATGGCATCGATCAATAGATAAGCGATCAAGAGTAAAAAAAATCCGATAATTGCATCACTGAATGCGGCCTTAGCGCCCTCAATTTTTTCTTCATTGCCGCCAGCTACGACCATACTCCATCCAGCCCAGACAATAAAAACCATAGCCACAAAACCAGCTAAAGATAACAGATAATTAATGAGCGCAATAACGACTAAAAACAGGTCACCTATTTTACATTCAGTCGGGCCAGTGCCTCCACAACCCACGAGTCCGCGAGCTTGAGCCGAAACCTTAGAAGCCGCGAACATGAGTGTCACCAACAAACTATAAAAAATAGTTTTTGCTTTGGCTGTCATTTGGTCTGTAGGTTCAAATTAATTTGCTGGACCGCGTTATGTAAGGCGTCGTCTGGGGTAAAGTTTCGTAAAATCACATCGTCAATCATTTTGGTAAATACGCCCTCAAACAAATTAGCATCTTTTTTATAAACACTCTTGGCAGTGAGGGCGTTTTCCGCAAACACACCAATGTCAGTGTCCGTGACCTGGGCGGGCAACATATCCTTGCGCGAGGCGACTAGTTTATGTTTGGCATAATATTTATCCAATTCGGTTTTTTGGGAAATAAAATTTAGGAAATCCCAAGCCACAACTTGATTCTTTGAAGACTTAGAAACTCCCTCGCCCCAATAATTGGCAAAATTCACGCGATTGACCTGATCCGAAACCTGCGGGACCGCGGCCACATCCCAGTTCAAATTTGGCGCCTTGGCCCGGATCATGGGTTCCATGTATTGGTACCCGAGCATCATGGCCACGCGGCCTTGGGTAAAGGCATCAATACTAAAATTGGATTTGATGTTCCAAGTGTAAGAAACTTTGGATGGGTCAGCAAACTGGGTGTAAAAAGCCAAGGCCGTACTCCCGGGATTAAACGACTTGTCGCTTCCAGTGGATGTTTGTTGCTGATCAAAACTGGCACTGTTTAGATCCACTGTATAAAATTGCGTGCCGTTTTGGAGCATGAGCAAACTCAGAATATCAACCGCTCTGCTGACGTTACCCGAAGTCCCCATAGCAATGGCGGATCGGCTGAAACTGCCGGGCTGGGAAACTTTGGTAATTTTTTGAACATCCGAGACCAACTCCGGCCAAGTGGTCGGCGGTTGCGAAATACTCAAAGATCCAAAAATATCTTTGTTAAAATACAGCGCCAATAAATCCACTGACAATGGAATGGCATAAATTTTGTTGTCTTTCACAAAATCACTGGTGGCCACATCCACAAAACTGTCTTTATAGGTCCGGAAACTTATCAGCTTCTCCGGAGCCGGAGCCATTTTATCGATTTGCTGGGGTAGCCAATCATTATGAATACTAAAAATATCCGGGCCTCGGCCGGCCGCTATGGCATTGACTAGTTCCTGTTCATAGTCAGCCGCATTCTTTTTGACAAAAGTGATCGTGACGTTCTTATGGGTGGTCTGGTAATCATTAACCAAATCTTGAATATTGGCCGAGTCTTCAAAAGTCTTCCACCAGACCAGATCCACTTTGCCATTATTCGTAGGTTTAGGTTTGGCGCCAGATGAAAAAAACAGAATACCTGCCAGGATCAAAAGCAAGACTAATACCCCGCCTAAAATGTAGTATTTTTTGTCCATGTTTATTTTTCAAGACACCAATATGTGATTTTATTCTACAATGTTTTCAAGTATTCGGCAAATTCATCTCGCAAGTCCTCATGCTTTAAGCCAAATTCCACCACGGCTTTGAGATATTCCAATTTGTTGCCACAATCATAATATTTCCCATTTTTTATCTCCAAAGCATAACAATCTTTCTGTTGTTCAAGTAAAACATTTATCGCGTCGATATACACCAGCTCTTTGGGTGTGTTTTCTTTTTCCAGTCTGTTCTTCACTTCCTCGAGCGCCGGAAATATTTCTGGGCCATAAATTGCCCCCCCAATCAAAGCAAAATCCGAATCAATAATGCCCGGACCTGGTTTTTCAACAATCTTTGTAATTTTCAAAATGTCTTCGGAAATCTTGGGACCAGCGGCATAACCATATCGTCTATAATCCTCATCTGACCCCACTCTGATACAACTCAAAATCACACTCCCGCCAAATTTTTCATAAGCGGCTACTAACTGCTGGGCACGAGTCGGCGTGGCCTCCATAAAATCATCACCCCACAAAACCATAAATGGCTCGTCCCCAATCAAATGTTTTGCATTCAAGATTGGGGTACCGTTACCCAATGGCCCCCGCTGGCGTATATAAGTAAAATTTGCTAGATTAGCAATTCGCCTAATTTCTTCCAGTTCTTTAACTTTGCCGGATTCTTGAAGTCTTTTTTCCAATTCAAAAGGATAATCGAAATGATCTTCAATATTTCTTTTCGACCAGCCCGTAACGATGATAATGTCTTCAATGCCGGCAGACACCGCGTCTTCGACCACATACTGAATAATCGGCTTATCGACGATTGGTAGCATTTCCTTAGGCTGGGCCTTAGTCGCGGGTAGAAATCGGGTACCATATCCAGCGGCCGGAATAATCGCCTTTCGAACTTTCTTGGTATTTTGCATAGCCCATACATTCTACTCCACTTTTGGCCGATATTGCAACGCTTCGGCTAAATGATTAACTGAGATGGCGGACTCACCCGACAAATCTGCAATGGTCCGGGCGAGCTTCAGAATCCGATGATAAGAGCGGGCAGACAGATACATTTTGACCACTGCGGCTTTCATAAACGCCTGCTCGGCTTCTCCTAGGTGACAAAACTCTTTTATCTCCTTGATTGTCATTTCCGAATTGGTTTTGATAGAATTGATTTTCTCAAATCTCTTGGTTTGAATATCACGCGCAGCTTGCGCGCGCTTTTGAACCTCGGCCGACTCTTCGCCATTGGCTTCGGAAGTCAATTTATCATATTCCACCCGGCCAACCTCGACGTGCAGGTCAATCCGATCAAGCATGGGGCCGGAAATTTTCTTTTGATATTTCATAATTTGCCCGGGAGTACAAATACAGGCTTTGGTTGGGTCCGAATAAAACCCGCATGGGCAGGGGTTTTGCGCCGCGACCAAAGTAAACTGCGCTGGGAAAGTTACGGTGGCCTGGGCGCGGGCCACAGTCACAACGCCGTCTTCCAGAGGTTGCCGCAAATTTTCCAAAACATTTCGACTGAACTCGGGAAACTCATCCATAAATAATACGCCACGGTGAGCCAAGGAAATCTCCCCGGGTTTGGGAGTCGAACCGCCGCCAACCAAAGCCACAGATGACGACGAGTGATGTGGACTACGAAAAGGTCGGACCGTAATTAAACTTTTACTTAAATTCAGAAGTCCCGCCACACTATAAATTTTGGTAATTTCTAACACTTCCTCTATTGTCGGCTTTGGTAGAATCGAAGGCAACGCTTTGGCCAGTAACGTTTTGCCCGTGCCCGGCGGACCGGAAAGCAGAAGATTATGGCCACCAGCCGCGGCTATCTCGAGCGCTCGCTTAGCCGCTTCTTGTCCCTTGATTAATTTCAAATCAAACACTTCCTTGGGGACATTTAAAATTTCCTCCCAGTTAGCCGGCTTGACCGGTGCAATCTTAATTAAATTTTGTAAATAACCAATGAGTTGGTGAAGATTTCTAATAGGAATTACGCTAATGCCGGAAACCAAACTGGCTTCCTTGCTATTTTCCGCCGGCACGAAAACTTTTTTGAATCCCCGCTCTCTCGCGGCTAGCAACATAGGGAGCACTCCGGATATTGCCCGAACCGAGCCATCCAAGGCTAACTCCCCAAAAAACATTTTGTCTTTGGGATCAAAAAATATTTGGCCGGAATTGAGCAAAATCGACAGTGCGATGGGCAAATCATAATGTGTCCCATTTTTGGGGATGTCAGCCGGGGCCAAATTAATGGCCACCCGACTCCGAGGAAAAATGGCATTGGAATTCTTGATCGCGGATTTCACCCGCTCGCGGGCTTCCTGTACCGCCGTATCTGGTAAGCCCACGACGATCACCGCTGGCAAGCCGGAGGAAATATCGACTTCGACTTCAATCGGCACGGCATCCAAGCCGATTAAGGAAGCGGAAAAAATCTTAGTGGGCATGTTTTATCTCTCCCAGTGTTTAATATCCGGATGAAAATCCACTTGATAATCCGGTATGCCCAAGCTTATCCCATAATTCCTAGCCTGATTATATTGCGCTTTATCTTTTTGCTCAATCTTAAATATCTTTCCTGGAAAAATGATGTAATGCCACGTATCATTTTTGTAGTCTGCATACCACGAACTAGGGTCAAATAGAATCGACCCGCTTAGTAATTCAGCGATCCGATCACCTTCACTTTCTTTAATTTCAACTTTATGTAATGTCCATTGTTTTAGCCAAGGAGTCTGGTGATGCTCGGTAACCGATTCAATTTTGGTTGATACAATTTTAACCTTATTTAACAAATTTTTGTCTCCTAAACTCTCTTCAATGATTGTGCCGTTGTAATTCATATACTTAGTTAGTTTTGTATGCCAGTCGCTTTTTAAAAAGATTCTCTCTAAATCCACCCTCGTGGATAAATTTTTCTTCTAACGATCTTACCAGCCGCTTCTGAAGATAAATGGCCTGGTTGACCAGAGTGATCATAAGATTAACTGCAATAGTAGGATCATTCGGGAGATTGGGGAAGTTAGGTAGATCTGGGAGAGTCGGAGTTCCTTTAAGAATCCCCCATACTTCCCCTAATACCCCTACCTCCCTTATGACTCGTTCTCGTTCCCAAATCTGGATCTTATTCTGACGGGCATAAGAAACATAGTCTTTTAACAGCTCAACCAAAGAAGCTAAGTTCACTCCAGTAAGTTTGATGTATCCTTCTAAGCTAGCCTGTTGATTACCTTCGGCAATATTCTGGGAGCCTGAACGCGCAGCTTGAATCATCTGATCGAAAGTTCGTCTAGACGAAAGAGGAGGAAAGTTACTCAAATCACCATAGTTTGGGGATTGGCATCGTTGGCAAAAAATGACTGTATAGTCATAAATTGGCACTGTTAGTTTATACGCTAATAAATACTCAAATCCCGCTTTTTTATTTCTATTAATATCCATAATAAATAGACTAAGCCCTCCTAGTTTTCTCAAGAGGGCTTGTCATTACTTTCCGCTTTGGCTGATGAAATCCACTGCTTCGTTTAACGCAGAACTGAAGCTGGGTATTTCCGAGTCAAAAATATTTAAGTAGCTTTTCTTTTTTTCTTCTCCGTGGATTTCTGACTGGGTGATTTTCAAGAAAGGCTTGTTATTCTTGGCCGACTTAACATCAAAGAAGTAAGTCCGTCCACCCGTTGAGGCCCTGGTGGAAAACAACGCTGGTGCAAATGTTTGTTCCATATTTTTATTTGGCTAGAAGTAATCCAGTAAACCGGTCATTCACAATCAAGGGCACTCCTGACAAGGAATTAAGTTCGTGGACCATGTGCTGTAACTTACAGCTATGAGTCACTTCATTGGCGCAATGCGCGCACAGCCCCTTGAGTTGATTAATAACCGTATATTTTTGTTTCTCAAATTCACTCATAATTACTCCAACCTTCTTATTACTCCGATTACTTTGCCCTGAATCGACCATTCATGCTCAGGGTAGATATTTGGATAATCTTTATTTTCAGCTTTCAAATAAAACCTATTATCTTTTTTAACTAGTCGCTTGACCGTAGCTTCATCTTCCAGCAAAGCTACCACTATATCATTAATGTCTGCAATTTTTTGTTGTTTGACGATCACCAAGTCACCATTTAAGATCCCAGCGTCTTTCATACTCATGCCCTGCACTTTGAGTAGAAACGCGTCCTTGCGCCCACGGATTAAACTCATGGGCAAATTCAACCAATCTTCTATCTGTTCTTCAGCCAGCATCGGAATGCCCGCGGTAATTCGCCCGAGCAAAGGAACACTGATCAATCCTCGACCAATCGGTTCGCCTTCTGGATTTAGAACCTCAATACCTCGGGCCTTGCCATCTCGGCGTATATAACCTTTATCTTCCAGAATCCGGAGCAATTTTGCCACTCCGTTTTTAGATTTAAGTCTGAGGTTTTGGGCGATCTCCGAAAAAGACGGTGGAAGGCCCTTAGTATGTATTTCATCAGTTAGTAAGTCTAATAATTGTTTTTGCTTGGGTGTAAGCTCATTCATATGGTTTGAAGAAAGAGTCGAAGGGGCCAGTAGATTCGGGGCGGCTTCCTAGCCCACCAGCTCCTTCGCCTGCCCCGTACTGAACCGATTAGGTTCTAGTACTGGGGTTTTGTCTTCCATGATCTAATAGTAAACGATCGTTCACCTACTGTCAAGAGTCAATAAATATAAGGCAAAATAAAAAAGCCTACCAGACTTATCCACATTTTTATTTTATGGTGGGCATGCCTGGACTTGAACCAGGAACCGTTCGGATATAAGCCGAATGCTCTAACCAGTTGAGCTACATGCCCGATTCTAATATTATAAGCAATTTAAGCACTAATGCCCAAACCCAGTATATCAACTTCGATGCTTTTGCCGTTTAATGGTTTTTGGACTTATACGCATCTAAACTAAAAGATTAAAGGTTAAATAGATTGATTAACTTTAATCTTTAGGCAAAAGCGGGCTCAAAAACCATTATCGAAGTTGTATTACTGGGCAAATCTAAAATTCTTCCTGTCGGCTGGGTTTAGTCTGATGGAACACAATCGCAACTAGGCCAATCGCAATCATCGCGTCCGCGAGATTAAAAGTGAACCCCAAACCCAGATCCAAAAAGTCCCGGACAAAACCCAAATACAACCGATCAATAATATTTGATATGGCCCCGGACAAAATCAAAACAAAAATAATTTTACCCAACCAGGAAAGCTGTGTCTCATGGGTAAAATAATAATAAATAAAAAACAACAACGCGGCACTGATGATAATCAGGTTGGGCAACAAACCAAAGTTGAGTGAAAATCCCAAGCCGTAATTTTTCACCAAGTGCACATGCAAGTACCCAACAAAAAAATCACGACTGCTGAAAATCAGTTTCGTGATTTGATCGATTAGTATCAGGAATAAAATTTTATTCCGCATTGATTACTTGGAATGTTGGATGCAAGTCTCGGCCGCGGGTTCCGCCAGCAGTCGTGCCTCCTCAATCTCTTCGCCGTTGATCAGACATTTGCCATAGGTCCCGTTTTCGATTCGGGCCAAAGCGCCTCGGACTTTTTTTAATCGAGCGTCCAGATCTTCCATCACGGAGAGGTCATTGGCAAACTGTTCGGACTCAAAGGCATTCTCCCCTTCTTCCGAACCGACTTCCTTAAACTTAGGTTTAAATCCGCCAGGAATTTCAGAGTCAGCAATGTCATCCCGCTTGAGCATAGCTAAGATTCGTTTCTGTTCATCCAACAACTTAGCTTTATTTTCTTTAAGTAATACATCGTTCATATAAATAAGTATACATTATTTTGGGCAACAAAAAAAGCCCTGTTACTATTTAGGCCCTGTATCGTTTTATTTTGTGATACAGAGCGGATCATACCGCCCGCTATATATAAATATGTGGCGAGATCCGCCCTGTGGGCGATCTCTACTGAAGCTCGTCTCCGCTTATCCGTAAGGAAGAGCAGAGGCCAACATTCGTGTGTAGAAACCGTTTAAAGAACGCTTATATATCTAACCGATCTATAAGAGAATTCAACACTGTTCTTGTGGTGATTTAACACCTAACATTTTTTGTTTTATGTTTGTTTTATTTTTGGACAAACGATTTTTATTTTTGTTTTACAAACAGCGGGGTTAGAACCGCTATGACGAGCAGTGAAGAACGCGGGAAGTTCAACTTTTTCAGCTCCCGGCTTTCTTCGCTACCTCATTTATTCATTTTTTAATGTTCGTAAACATATTCTAGCAAATTTTTTGGTACTTGTCAAGATTTAGCTCCAAATAAATCAAAACTAATCATTTCCTGGCTCAACCGCACCCCAATCTTGGTCTTTACCCTTGGCGCGAGTGGCAATTTCTGCATCTTTGGCAACTTTGGGATTATCTTTGAGGAAATTTTTGGCATTTTCTCGGCCCACCCCGAGTTTCACCTCTCCGAAACTATAGGTGTTGCCACTTTTGGCGACGACTCCGTACTTAGCCGCTGTATCCAAAAGATCACCGGTGTAAGAAATCCCTCCTTCGCCAAACATAATATCAAATTCCGTCGTCTTAAAAGGCGCAGCCACTTTATTTTTCACAATCTTTGCCTTCACTCGATTACCGACAATAGCCTCACCTTGCTTAATTTGAGCTAGACGTCTAACTTCAATCCGAACGGACGAATAAAACTTCAGCGCCTGGCCGCCAGTCGTGGTTTCCGGATTGCCAAACATCACACCGATCTTCATCCGGATCTGATTAATAAAAATCACCGTGCTTTTGGATTTAGAAATAATACCGGTGAGCTTGCGCAACGCCTGGCTCATCAGTCTGGCGTGCAAGCCCATGTGTGAATCACCCATGTCCCCTTCAATTTCTGCGCGCGGCGTCAATGCCGCCACGGAATCAATCACAATGATATCGACACTGTTGGACCGAACCAAGGCCTCCACAATATCCAAAGCTTGTTCGCCGTTATCCGGCTGGGAAATTAAAAGTTTATCAACCTTCACTCCCAGCGCTTTGGCCCGATCCGGATCCAGCGCGTGTTCCGCATCCACGAAGGCCGCGACTCCGCCCGTCTTTTGAACTTCGGCCACAATGTGCTCAGCCAGAGTCGTTTTACCCGATCCTTCGGGTCCGTAAATTTCAATGATCCGTCCTTTCGGAATTCCGCCGACACCCAATGCCAAATCCAAAGACAAGCAACCAGTTGGGATGACGTCCACATTCATGGTCTTAGCTTTTTCCAAAGTCATGATTGAGCCTTCCCCGAACTTGTCACGAATGGCGGTCAATGCTTCCTCTAAATTATTAGTCACTGCTCTTGGTGTTCCTTTTGCCATATTTTTCCTTTAGTCGCTTAATATAAATTATAAAATAAGTATAAACTACTTAGAACTAAATTGCACATTTCTGATTACTTCCCCAGCCCGCCCCAACTTGCCTAAATCTTTGCCATTATAAATCACTTGCGTGGAGCCGGCATCAGCCGAGGTCAAAATGATTTCTTTTTGTGCTGAAATTGTTTTTTCTGACCCGGGGAGCATAGTACCCTTCTGCACAACTACCCCATCGGCCTCCAAATACACCCAAGCGCTATTCGGTCCGATGTTCACAGTTAAATTAACCGCTTGTGCGGCTACTGGTTTTTCCTGCGGCGATTGGCTGGTGATTTGCCGAGTAATCTTACTGACTTTATTGAATTTATTCTTTTCCGTGATTTCGATCACGTTTAAGCCCTGGCTTAAGAGTAAATTTTCGGTAAATTGGCCAAATGAATCCATTAATACGGGCTGGTTATTGATCAAAACTTCGGCCCCAACCTCGGCCTTACCCGAAACCACCACACTATTGCTGGTCACTAATTGGTCTGAGGATGGCTCTGAAACTTGCAAATACGGCGGAGCCAACACCGAACGGATTTGCGTCACGATATATCCCAAAGCCACGAAAGCCACGAGTAAACTCGCCCCGATGATGATAGTTTTCGGATTTAAGAACAGTTTATATTTGCTTTGAGTGGGGACACTCACAATCACTTCAAATCCCCGTTCCTTCTCATACTGGTCAATCAATACTTGCTCGCGCAACCGATAAAAATTAGCCAAGCTCTTTAAGAATCCGCGGATATAAACATCCGCGGGCAAAACTGAATATTGCCCCGCCTCTAACTGTTGCAAATAAGTTGGCTTGATCTGAGTCAAGACACTGACGGTTTTGATATCCAAATTCAACTGCAACCGGACTTTAGCCAAGTAGTCGCCGAGTGTATCAATTTTCACTGCCTTAGTTTTGAATAAAGTATTGGAAGTCATTATTTTTTATTGATCAGATTGACAATGACTTTGATCATCACATCTTTCTGCGGTGGTTTACTTTCCGCCACCAGCAAAGTGATCGCGGTCAAAGCCGCGTCATTAATCTTCCGTTCCCCTCGTTTGTTGAGCAAATAATTATTTTGAATCAAAAACAAAATAAACAGCAAGGCGCCGATACGCTTGTTGCCATCCACGAACGGATGATCTTTGACCGCGAAGTAAAGCAAGTGTGCGGCTTTCTCATCCAGGCTCGGATACATTTCATGACCAGAAAAACTTTGGCCAATAGTTCCTAAGACTGATTCCAGCTTATGTCCAACTTCTTGCGCGAACAAATCACTGGCCTCACCATCTTTTTGCAAACGGGATTTAAATCGGACAATCGCCTTTTTTATATTCTCATATTCCAAATACTTTGTGTCGGCCTTAAACCCCGCCAAGCTCAGAGTATTGGAATCAAATTGAAACATAGTCAACCAGGTGTTAGCATAATCTGTAATGATATTGAGTAACTGCTTTTCGTATCCTTCCAGCCTTTTGACTTCTAAGGCTTGTTGCATTAAGCCTACTGCCTGTTGCAATTCTTTTAACTTCAGCTCTTCGTTTTCTTTGAGCCGCTTCTCATTGATCAAATAACCTTTGAGCAAAAAGTCGCGTAATCTCTGGGTGGCCCAGATACGGAATTGCGTGGCACGCCTTGAATTAACCCTATAGCCAACTGAAATAATCGCATCTAAACTATAATATTGAGTTTGGTAAGTTTTGCCGTCTTTGGCAGTATGTGCAAAATTTGCACTTACTGAATTTGGGCTTAATTCTGCGGTTTTAAAGATGTTTCGCAGATGTTTTGTAATAACACTCCGTTCTGTCTGAAAAAGGCCTGAAATTCCTGCCTGAGTCATCCAAACGTTATCGTTTCGAAAATCTACTTGGATTTCAGGGCCTTCTTGAGCCTTATAAATGATTATTTCCCCTTTGTTGTCTTGATTTTCCATATATTTTGAACTATTCGAAATTTCCGAATAGTTGAGTTGTTGCAAAAGATGCAACAACTGAATTAATGCCTAAATAATAACACGAAAGTTGTATTACTGGGTCAACCCAGTATATCAACTTCGATGCTTTTGCCGTTTAATGATTTTTGAATCAACTAGGTTCTAAACTATAGATTAGGGGTTAAATAGATTGATTAACTTTAATCTTTGGGCAAAAACGAACTCAAAAACCATTATCGAAGTTGTATTACTGGGTCAACTCGGTTTTCATCAGCAGCCGGGCCAAACGCAAATCATCATAAGAATAAACGCCTTTTAATTTTTCAAATACTGGCGACAGGCTGTCGGTTCCGAGTAAAGAAAAAACTGCGTGGATTTCCGGTAAAGCTTTGGAAAGCGCGGGTGTGACTAAACGTACAATTTCGGTTCGTGGAATTTTTTCTTTCGCCACCAATCTGTATATGTGACTCAAAATAGTTGACTGGACTAGTTTTCGAGTCTGGGCTATCTCGGCAATGGTCTGGCCTTGATTCCAAAGTATCAAGGTAGCGGTAAACGTATCAGTTTTTACGCCACGCGCAACTTTAGTTTTACTGCCGCCTAATGCCAAGACAAAATTATCCTGCATCGTAGCCAGCTCACCCGCTGAAATTTTGGCAAACGCCGTTTCAGCTTCTAAGGAATTAACACGAAAAGATTCATCCTGAATTAAAATTTCCGGGTGCACCTGAAATGTCTGCCGGTTCCAACCGAGCAGATACACGCCGGAAAGTCTCCGCACACGGGACAGCGCCACATAACCCTGACCAAATTCAAACACCTCGCTTAAATCCATAACCGCGGCCTCCATACTCATACCCTGACTTTTGTGAACCGTAATCGCCCAAGCCAGACGCAAAGGTATTTGCGTAATCTTGCCGCGGACCCGAGCATTTTCTTCAATAGTCCAATCCGTGGGTCCAACCTCAATGAGCTCACCGGTCTTCAATTTAACGATTGGGTAACTGGTGTCTTTGTTAAATCGTAGAACCGTGCCGAGCGTGCCGTTGACAAACCCTTCCTTGGGATTATTTTTGGTAAACATCACGGCCGCGCCGTCCTTGAGTTGCAAAACTTCCGGCGATAAACAGCCTTTCTTAAGCGCTTCCACCACTGACTGGCGCCCATGGGCTAACATAGTAAAAGTTTTGGCTGTCCCGGGTAATTTATTGAGCATCTGGTTATTCACAGTGTCCACGTCTACATTATGCGAAAACAGTTTGGGGATGCCGTCTGGCGCGTGTGCGTAGTCAATTTTTCTACTTTGAATATGGATGAAATGATCACTACCAAAATTATTGCCACGGATTGCTGTCAGTACTGACAAAAAATCACTGTCATCCTGACGATACTGCTCGGTGAGATAACAGACGATGAGTTTGGACTTAACCCAAGCTGGCGAACCGTAAGCAAAGCGCGCCCTGGTTTCCGATTTAGAACCCGCCTGCCACTGCGAGGCACGAGCGGGCAGGACCGGAGGCAACTGGAAAAAATCTCCGACTAAAATAATTTGCAACCCGCCAAATGGCTCGGTATTTTGTCTGATTTCCCGGCAGACTGCGTCAACCATGGATAAAGTTTCCGCGGACAACATAGACACTTCATCGATGATTAAAACTTTCGCCCGACCAATCCGCCTAATCAAATATTCACTAGAGCCCAGCCGGTCTAAGTCATATTTACTGAGACTGGTTTTAATCCCAATCCCACTCCACGAGTGGATCGTCACGCCGCCAATATGGGTAGCTGCAATCCCTGTGGACGCGGTAATCGCCGACTCGATCCCATGCTCGCGCAAATACCGCACATACTCATTAATAGTGTGGGTTTTGCCCGAGCCCGGCTCGCCAGTCAAAAAAACATTGGCCCCGGTCTTTAATATATTCAACGCTTGATCTTGGGTCATAAATACAAAAACGGCTCTTCTAAGCCGCCTTCTTGCCCGCCGAAGCTTAAAGCGTAGGCGGGATGTATTTATATTAAACTTGAATAATTAAATTGTCAAATAAATTTAATACTCACCTTTTTGCGCTTCGTCAAAATCCTGGGCGTCTTTGGACAAATCGGAATTGGGAGAATTTTCCGTGCCATAAACTTCGCGCGGCTTCGCGCCTTCGCCCGGACCGATAATTCCTTTGTCTTCCAAAATGTCCAAGAGCCTGGCGGCGCGCGCATAACCGACTCTTAAGCGCCGCTGCAACAATGACGCCGAAGCCTTCCCTGCGTTTTGAACTGTTTCGATGGCTTCTGAGAGCAGTTCGTCATCGTCCATATCATCACTGGAATTGTGAAAACCTGAAATATTAATGCCGCGCTGTGGTTTCTCCACGATGTGGTCATCATAACTCACACTCCCTGATTGTTCCTTAATAAAATCCACAACTTTCCTAATTTCTTTTTCCGAGACAAAAGTCCCCTGAATGCGCTTAGGCTTGGTCAACTCAGCAGTCACATACAACATATCGCCTGAACCCAATAACTTTTCCGCCCCAGCCATATCTAGAATCGTGCGTGAATCAACTTGTGAGGCCACGGCAAAGGCCATACGCGCGGTGATGTTGGCCTTAATCAAACCGGTGATGACATCCACTGATGGGCGCTGAGTGGCCAAGACCAAATGAATCCCTACTGCCCGAGCCATTTGCGCCAGTCGGACAATGGTGGCTTCCACTTCGTTTTGCGCAACGCTCATCAAATCCGCCAACTCATCCACGACCACGACCAGATAAGGCAGACGAATCAAGGAAGCGTTATTGTATTCCCCGATGTTTCGTTTATGAACTTCCGACAATAATTTATACCGCCGGTCCATTTCCGCCACGGCCCACTTCAGGGCATTGACCGCTTTTTGATGATCCGTAATGACGTGTGTCATCAAATGCGGCAGACCATTATACAACGCCATCTCCACCCGCTTCGGATCAATAATTATAAATTTGACTTCGCTCGGAGTCGCCCGATACAGGAAACTAATCAATAACGAATTCAGAGCAATTGATTTGCCACTCCCCGTGGCTCCGGCAATCAGCAAATGCGGCATGCGGGAGAGATCAGAAATCATCGGATGGCCGGCCACGTCCCGGCCCAGGGCAAATACGAGCTTGGATGGCTGCTCCACAAATGTTTGGTGCGCCATAATTTCTTTGAGCCGGACCAAGGCCGTGGCTTTATTGGGAATTTCAACTCCCACCAAGGCCTTGCCCGGGATCGGCAATTCCATACGGATGGATGACGCGGCCAGGGCCAGGGCCAAATCATTTTGCAAACCGCCGATTTGGGAAAGTTTCACGCCTACAGCCGGACGAAAAGTGTACTGGGTGACGGTTGGGCCAACATTGACCTCGCCCATTTCGACATCCACGCCAAAGTCATTCAAAGTTTTTTGGATAATCGCCACGTTCGCTTCAATGTTGCCAGAATCAACTTTGGATTTGATGTCATCCAGCAAATCCAACGGCGGGAACTTCCAATTTTTATCCGATGGCAGCGGCACTTTGATCTTTTTAGCCGCATTCAAATCATCCAAACCCCGGACTACCACCTCGGGCCGATCTTTCAAAATAGCCCGATTAGCCTCGCCCACAACTTCTTTGGTAAATCCGGCATTGGCCCCATTGTTGATTTTTAGTTTGCCGATCTCCTGTTTCCTGTTTCCTGTTTCCTGTTTCCGAAAAAGGTCTAAAAAAGAGATATTAAATGTCACCAACAATGAAATAATAAATCCAGCTAGTAAAATCACGAGACTGGCCACAAACCCCATCAAATGCATGAGCGGATAACTGGTCAGGACTCCGAGATACCCCCCGCCGCGCCCAAACTTCACCAAATCAAAAGCTAAATTAACATCCGGGCGCAAAACCCACAAATGCAACAGACCGGTCAGAGTCAGAGTCAAAAGCACGGCGCCAACATAAGCGTGCGTGGACACAGTGGAAGCTTCTTCTTCGGGTTTTTGTCGAAACAAAGCGATGGCAACTACCAAAAAAATCAACGGGACCACATAAGCCACCCAGCCAAAGGCTAGCTTCAGGACCTGATTGGCCACGCTCCCAAACGGCCCAGCCAAACCTACTAAGCTCAAAGTAAACAAAATGGCCAGGACAATAAAAAAGACCATGGCCACCCCTTTCCGGGTGCCACTCTTTAAATTCAGTTGCGGCCGTTTGAAATTAGCAAAATCAAATTGGTCTTGGTTTCGTTTGCGGGACATAAAAGTAGATTTATTTTAGCACAATTCAATTTATTTCTTAAGCGAGGCACTTTGCAAAATTAACCTGCGCAGTCCCGCCACGGCGGGACGAGAACGCAGGCTGTCCCCGACGTCACGTCGGGGACGGCCGGTAATTTTGCAAACGTGCCGAGCGTCACTTGATTTGCCAGTTCTCGCCTTCTTTAACTAACTTACCTGTTAGCTTAAACCCGGAGGCCAGCTTGTGGCCGCCACCGCCAAATGACTTGGCGATTTTGGACACATCCACTTGTTTGTTGGGCTCGGATCGCAAGCTACCCTTCACAGTCTCTCCATCTTGCCGAAGTAACAACGCAAACCGCGCTTGCGGCATGTTATTCAAAAGTTCCACGAATCCATCCAAGTCTTCATCCGTGGCGCCGATTTCCTTCAAATCTTCTTCGGTCAGGACCGAAAACACCATTTTTTTGTCCGGGTCAAACCGCGCGTTTTCTAATCCCTTAGCCCAAGCCTTCACAGCTTGCGGCCGCTTCTTGCCCATGGTCTGAATCGCAATTTTATCAATCCGCGCGCCCTTCTTCAAAAGCTCGGCCGCCACTTCCAGCGCTTCGGCCGAAGTATTGGCATGTTTAAACCCACCCGTGTCCGTAAAAATTCCAGTCAGCAGGCATGTGGCCATGTCCTTGTCAATTTCCGCTTCGGCAAATTGCAAAAAATAATAGACCAGCTCAGCCACAGCCGCGGTCCCGGGATCCACGACATTGACTGTGCCAAAATTAGCGTTGTCTGGATGATGATCAAAATTAATAATTGGCTTATCAGTACTTTGTAATTCTGGAAATCCCGTGCGCTCAATTTTGTTACAACCAAAAGTAATAATTAAATCAGCCTTAATTGCCGCCAGATCAGCTTGCACAACATGGCTTTCGGGCAAAAAAACCAAATTACTGGGCACCCCGCCGGCAATTACCGCCAGTGGCGCCTTACCCAGATGTTTTAAAAATCCATAAACTGCCAACAAGCTCCCCAAATCATCTCCATCCGTGCCTTCGTGCGTGGTCAGTAATATACTTTGAGCCTGATTGATTAAATCCAGGGCTTTTTTAAATTGTAATTTATTATTCATCAGTCTTTCTTAACAGCTCATTAATATGCGAAGCATATTCTTGGCCGTGGTCAAGCGCAAATTTGACTCGCGGCACAAATTTCATTTCCAACTTCCGGTTAAGCTGACCTTGCAAGTCAAACAAATCATCCTTCAAAACTGCTAATACTTCGGCTTGCTGGGCCTCATCCCCCATAACCGTGATCCAAACCTTGCCCCACTTCAGATCCGGTGTGACTTCCACTTTGCTAATCGTGGTCAGAGCTGGCAGCTCCAGCTTGATGATGTAACTGCCAATTTCTTGCTGAAGCAATGCAGCGACTTGGTCAGTGCGCCTGGACATTAGAGTGTCTTTTTTCTCACGGTTTCTTCAAATACCACCAGTACATCACCGGCTTCAATTTTAGCACTCGTTTTCACACTCGTGCCAAATTCCGTACCGCGCAACACTTCGTTGGACTTAATTTTATTTTGCTGGAGCTCCAAAATCTGGCCCGTGCCCACAATTTCTTCGCCGCGTTTGATTTCAAATTGCGCGCCGTCTTTAATCTTACCCTCAGCTACATTCCCGCCAATAATCATTTTCTCTTTTTCTGTGCGGAAGATGGCCAAAATTTTCACCCGGCCCAAATCCGTCCGCAAAACTTCGGGAGTCAACATTTCCACCACCTGGCGAGTCAGGTCTTCGAGCAACTCATAAATAATGTCATACAACTGCACCGTCACATTTTTGGCCTGGGCGAGCTTAGCCGCCTGCGCGTTCATGCGCGTATGAAATCCAACAATGATAGCATTAGCCGTGGCCGCCCGTAACACGTCGTTCTCATTAATTTCACCCGCTGCCTCATCCAAAATATTTAATTTAACTTCCGTGTTTTTTAATTTATTCAAAGCATCATTAATCGCTTCCAAACTGCCAAGGACATCCACCTTAATAATCAAATTCAAATCCTTACCCGTGAAATTTAGTTTCTTGCTGGCCATCTTTTTGGCTCGCTCTGACTTGATGACACTTTGCGCGTAAATTTTAGCGTCATCCGGATTGGCATAAGTTTTCAAAATATCGCCCACACTGGAAACGTCAGATAATCCGGTGATCAAAACCGCGCCGGACGGACCCGTGGATTTGACTTTGACCCCGCGGGCATCAGTCATACTACGAATTTTCCCAAAAGCCTTACCCGCGGCCACAAAGTCAGAGACATTTAACGTGCCGTTCTGAATCAATATGGTGGCCACTGAGCCCAAGGTTCGCGACACATGTGATTCAATGACTGTACCCAAAACTAGCCCTTGCGGATTGGCCTTCAGATTCATAACTTCCGCTTGCAGTAAAATCAAATCCAATAATTCATCCACGCCCTCTCCGTTGAGAGCCGAGATTGTAGCCACAGGAACTGTGCCGCCCCACTCTTCAATGGTCACGCCAAAGTCAGCCAGTTCTTTTTTGACCCGCTCAATGTTGGCATCCGGCTTGTCCACTTTATTCACGGCCACAATCAAAGGCGTGTCTGTCAGTTTGGCCCGATTAATAACTTCAATGGTTTGCGGTTTGACCCCATCATCCGCGGCCACGACCAAAACAATAATGTCCGTTACATTGGCACCCCGGGCGCGCATAGCCGCAAATGCTTCGTGACCAGGTGTATCCAAAAATGTAATCAGTTTGCCATTGCGATTAACTTGATACGCGCCAATGTGCTGAGTAATTCGGCCAGCTTCTGTGTCCACCACTTTGGTGGAACGAATGGTATCGAGTAGAGTCGTTTTGCCATGGTCCACGTGACCCATGATCGCCACGATCGGCGGACGGGTAATAAATGCCTCAGGCTTTTCCGCCAGTTCTTTCTTAATTTCCTCAGACACATAGCCCAGCCCCAAGCGCGTAGTGGCTTCTTGGGTTTCCGAAACTGCGAAACCAAGATCAGAAGCCACGATTGCGGCTGTGTCATAGTCAATCTCTTCATTAATAGTGGCCATGACGCCGTTTTGAATCAGCTTCTTGATAATTACTGTCACGTCTAAAGACAACTTCGCAGCTAAATCTTTGACGCTTAAGACTTTAGGCAAAGAGACTTCTTTGGGTGGGCCAGCCACCACGGTAGTCGCCTTGACCTCACTTAGTGCGGTCAAAATCCGCTTGGCCATTTGGTTGTCAATCTTGTTGGCTCTGGGTGAAACATGAAAACCCGCGTTCGAAATCTTCGCGCGTAGTTGATTGACCGGGATGTTGAGTTGTTTAGAGAGGGTTGATATATCCATTTGAGTTTCAAACTATTATGACAGAATCCGCAAGATTAATCAATGATGCTTTTTGTCGGGTTCAGACTGCTCCCACATATACCAAAACCATTTACGGTATGACTCAGCCAAATCCTTACTGTGAATGATAAAAAAAGCCGTATCATCATGCATTTTTCCAACTTCTATTCCTGTATAAGTTATCACGTAGTCGCCAAAAATGTTTGCAATAGAATTGGTTGAATACTCCTTTGGTAAGTAACGATAGGCAAAAAGTTTTGCCGGATAGTTTTTTGCAAAATTTGGCAGTTGTATTTTTACTTCATGATCGAACAATAAATTAAATTTTATTTTTTTACGATTTGCTTCTGCATAAAACGCTTCTCTGGTAGCATCAAGCTTTTCATCAAACCATTGAGCCTTAGCTCCGATGTTGCAAACTTCTCGGCCAACCCTCAAAATATCGCGCCAAATATTTTTTTGCCCTTCGTAACCGCGAAAAATATATGCTTCTTGCGGCGCCACTCGATGTGCGAATTTTTTCTTCAATTCCGGCAAAACTTTACTTAATTCGTTTTGCTTTTCTGCCAACAACTCTACTAGCTTGTCTGGATCAACAGCGTTGTACCGATTCTCTTTATTCGAAATAATTTCAAAACACAGTCCTTTGTCTATCAGTCGGGCAATGGCATCGTAAGCATTTCGGCGATGAATCTTGGCAAAAATTGCTATATCACTTATACCCGACTCCCCATGCTCAACCAAAGCCTCATATATTTTGGCTTCATTGGGGCTTAAACCTAAAACTTCATAAATATTGGAGTTCATATTCTCTATTCCATCCCGGACTTGATCCGGGATCCACTTCAATAATTAAAATCTAAATGGTTTTTTTGAGGTAGCGACCGCCACCCTATGGTGGTCTTGGCCACTCAATCAGTATATTATATGCTTTACTGTTAACAGTCAAGCCTGACGTTAACCATCCCTAGGAGGGTAGTATGTGGTACATGTCTATCGGAGGATTCATAGAAGAACTCCTAAACAAAAAAGGCAGCGGATTCCAAACGGAGACTATCGCAGAAATGGATGGGGTCTGGGACATTACCACACCTACCTCGAAGGAAGGCGGACCAACTCCGATCCTCTCCCGAGTCGTGGGAAGTAAACAGAAAGTCCTAGAACTTGCCAACATTTGCTTTGGACATCCGGCAGAACCTGAACATGGATTAAAATGGGAAATCCATCCAAGTAAAGCCAGGGTCAATACATTGGATGCACAAAATACTCTCTATTTCATCAAGTATCTGGCCGAGCAACTTAGAGAAAGGATTCCGCCACCTTCATTAGAAGTACCCACAGAGGATAATTAAAAACAGACCCGAGCAAGTTACAAAACTGCTCTGCCCTGTACCCGAACGCAAGTGAGTGGTACAGGGTTCTTTTTTCTTGCTCGTGTTATACTGATTATCTGGTGGGGGTGGCTGAGTGCGGGGCCAGGATTATCAACCACGGCTCTGGGGGTGCAAATCCCCTCACCTCCACCACTGAAAAACTGTCTATTGACAAAATATAATTATTCTGATATTATATTCTTAAGTTGATAATCCTGGCTTAAACACTTAGCTGGAGTTTACCAAACCGCCGAAAGGCGGTTTTTGGTTTGCCAAACAAAAAACGGACGTTTTGTCCGTTCTCTGTTGGTCATTTTTTAAACTTTTGTTTGCTCTTTTAACTGATCTGTCGAATATTGATGGATCAGAGAAGCAATCAATGTTTGATAAGGCAAACCTTTGCTGATGGCCTTGGATTTGATTTTCCAAAGATCACCTTCGGAAATCCGGATGTTAATATTTTTGGTCTTGTCTGTATTGGCTTTGACAATTGCTTTTAAGCGAATTTTTTCCTTTTCCAGCTCACGTTTAGAGACCGGCTTGAATTTGCCACTCTCATAATCTCTAAGTATTTCTTTTTCGTAATCATCTAACTCATAATATTTCATGTATTTATGGTTTAATTAAATATTTTTTAGTGGCTCTTCGGCTAGGAATAATCGTTTTTAAAAAAATCTTTTCTTCGTCTTCCACATAAGGCACTATATAAGCATAACCATTGATTTCAAGAACATAAATTTGCTGGTTGGGATACTTTGTTTGATTGGGATGCGAGGATTTTTCTAAAACTTTATCTTCATTTATAGCAGTTTCTACATCTTCAAAACATACACCCCTTTCTGCTTTCAGCTGTTCATTCTTATCTTCGTTCCAAGCCAAATTTTTCATATATTTTTTTGTATATTTCTATCTTATCACAAAGCATATCTTTTGTCAATATGCAAACAAAAAACGGACGGTTTGTCCGTTCTCTGCTGATCATTTTTGCTATTTACCAGCCACTAATTCTTTAGCTATGGCTTGTTTGATCAGGGTTTGATATGGGATATCAAGTCTGTTGGCTTTGACTTTAAGCTCGGAAATCATGTATGTTGGCAGACGAATAGATATGGGTGTTGAAGAAGGCTTAAGGTTTGGGAATCGGACGCGCACAAAATCACCGGGCTCCAGATAATCGGCTAGGTCAATTTTATCCCAAAATTCTCTTTCCTGATCTTCATTTTTAAACTTTGGCAAGACTAATTTCTTCTTCATAAAGTTTCCTTTCTCTATTGCCTGCCGGACGAGCGGATATTATCCTAATCTTCCGGCCGCGAATAGTAAATGCTATTGATAAAATCTTTTCTTGCTTATTTTTTCCAAAAATCACATATCTTGGTTCTTTGTAAGAATGTTTCGTATCTGTGAAAGTAATGAAATCATCTCGACCAAAAATCTGCTCACACTCTTCAATCGAGATACGATGCTTTAACAAATTTTTGTGTTTATTCCCCTCATCCCACTCAAACTCCAGAGGCTCGGGCAAGTCAATAATATCCATAAATAAAGTGTATACTAGAAAAACTACATTGTCAACCCCACAAACCAAAACCCCCGCTCTTGCAAGCGAGGGTCTTTTTGCCTGTCCGCCGAAGCTTTACGCGTAGGCGGATTTTTTAATCTTTGTGTTTTGTATATTTATTCTCGCGCGCCGACTTTGATCTTGCGGGCCTTGGACTTGGCCGCCTTGGGCAAGACCACGGTTAGGATCCCATCGCGCAAATCCGCACTGACGTTTTCAATGTCCACATCAACCGGTAACACGACTGACCGGCTAAAACTACCCCAGTAACATTCCTGATAAAAATAATCTTCACTGGAAGCTTCAAAATCCCGGACGCGCTCACCGCGGATCGTGACCATATCATTGGCAATGGTCACATCAATGTCTTCGGGTTTGACCCCAGCAATGGTGGATTTAATCACCACATTATCCTTGGTCTGATACATATCAATGGTCAATTGGCCTTCGTATTCACTGAGCCAATCTTCTTGCGAACCAGCCGGTTTAGTTTCAGCCACTTCGGAATCTTGAGTTTCTTGCATTTCCTCTTCCCCCTCTACGGTTTGAGTCCCCATAAGTTTGTTGATTAAATTCTTATCTTTGGGCATTTCTTTAAGCTTTATTATGTAACTACATAGTAGTATGACAATTCTTACATGTCAAACTGATAATTTTTAATTGTCAATCCGCTTATTTTACTGGTTTCCTGTGGTCGAATTCGGTCAATGGCTTGGACAATTGAGACCCATCCTTCCGGCTTAATCAATTTCCTATTGGCCTTGGTCCAGTCCGGCTTTGCCTGGCCATTCAAAATTTGTTCCACAAAAAACGTGGCTTCAGCCGGATTTCTGGCGTATTGAGCAATATCGTTTCGAAGCAAATATTCCAAATTAACCTGTTCGTGTCCGGCCCGAACATCAATCAGAATAATCGGCAGTTGTTTCAAGATGGCCTCGCCCATAGTCGGACCGCCGGTTTTGCCAATCATCACCGAGGCCGCGGTCATGAGCACATCCATGTTGTGAGCGTAGCCCAAAATTTTGACCGGATGCGGCGCGGGTGGTGAAATTTCTTCCAAAGCTTTTTTCAACTCCTCATTGAGCGCACACACCACCACGATCTGAAAACTTTTAGTACTCCTCAGCAAGCGCAAAAATAACTCTTTAATTTCCATACGCGGCCTAGCGCCGTTAAACACTAACACAGTAGGCATGGTGGTTAACAATCCAAGTTCCCGCCGGGCTTCGTCCTTATCAATCGTATGCTCAAAAATTTCCCCCAAGATCAGGCCTGTGACTGCGATTTTTTCTTGTGGGACTTTTAGTCGCTTTAATTCCGCTACTTGTTCGGCAATGGCGCAGATATACAAATCCACTTCCCGATACATCCAAAACCGATGCAAATGAAAATCCGAAAACACGGCCACGAGCTGGCCCCGGTACAAACCTTTGGATTTAAGATAAGCCACAATGCCGGTGGAGATAGTTTGTGTGCTGATCACAATCGCCGGCTGATACTCGCGGAGTAATTTCAAAAGATTTTTGGATCGAAATCGGGCAATGGGTTTGCGTATTGGCAAACTTAACCAAAGAACAATCCGGGAAGTGTACAAAAAGCCCCAGACAAAAGAAAATCTATCCAGAATTGCTAAATAAATCTTTTGGAATAATCTGCCAGAGGAGCCCCCCACGACTTTTTGGATATCTTCGACACGCACTTCGTATTTTCCCGAAGCTTCGAGTTTCTGCGCGACATTTAGAGCCGTGACTTTGATCCCATGCCCGACTGATGTGTGTAATATTAAAATTTTTGTTTTTGACATTTTTTATATTATTTTTGCCACGACTCTTACTGGCGCAGCTTCGGTCTCAAACTTCACTGGCAAAGCTACTACCTCAAAATTTTTATTTACTAACTTTTCTAAATTAGTTAAATTTTCCAGAATCAAAATTTCATGGCCCAAAAGAATCTTATGGACACTAAAGGGCTCGCGATCTGGGCTGGGAGTATCCGTCCCCACGATTTTGACTTTGAGCTCAACCAATCTTTTGGCAAAACCTTCAGTCAGGACTGGATGTTTTTCATAATAATCTGGATCTCGAAATTTGTCGCCAAACCCGGTTAACACCAAAACAACATCCCCTTCAGAAATATTCTGAAGTAATTCAGGACCGATTGTTTGCTGGCCGCGCGCATCCACTAATTTGCCCAGGCCAAAAAACTTATCAAGTGATATTTCAGACAATCTCTTACCGTTGGCCACCATATGCAATGGTGCATCCATGTGAGTACCCACATGCATGCCAGTGCTGACATGATACGCCACGATATCACCTGGTTCATCAAAACGCTTAAGCTCCGGAGTTGCGTCCCCCGGATACACGGGCATGGTAGAGGTAAAAGTTTGAGTTAGATCAAGGTATGTCATTAGTTTTGACTCTTACGTTTTCGGTCATTGTTCTGGTCGTTATGTAAGGTAAAACATCAATATCCGGACGAGATAATCTAATCATGTTTAAATCCGAACGGTAGAGCATTTCAACGCCGTTTATTTTTGCTTTTTCTGATAGCGAATTTTTGAGCTCGTAGAATTTTTTTTCTTCTAGAACAAGATCAACATCGCCAACTTGTGCGTGTTGGTCTGGCCTGCGGATATAGAGGTATGTGTATATGGTCTCCGGAACATCGCCCTTGGCTGAAATAATAATTGGCTCATGCAAACGAAAATATTTTTGATTCCAATTATCAGATTCTTCAGTCAATTCTTCACGAAGTTTTGTAAGAAATTGATACTCATCGTCATAGTGGCAGAATATTCCGATATTCCCGGCGACAGGAAGATACTTATCAAAAGCTTTTTTACACAATTCAAGACATGCAAAATGAGCATATTTTATCGCTTCCAGTAATTGTTCTTTATTTTCTATTGGGCTAAATCTATATGAGTTCATAGGTTAATTATCACAAATTTTTTCAAATTAGTCTCTTACGCGCAAATGCAAAACCTGATCCAATCTTAAGATATTTTTCAAAACTTAATGCTTTTGATTTATCTCTGAAAGCACAGTACCAAATTAACTCAAAAGGTGCTTTCGTGGAACTATATTTAACAGTCTTACTATTATGTCTTTCCAACCTACTCTTAAGATCTTCTGTGAAACCAGTGTGAAAACTGTCATCTTTTTCACTTTGGAGAATGTAAACGTAATACATATTTTCTGTACTACTACGCTCCCAATGAGTGCAAAATTGCTTGCACTTCGTAGCTCCGTTAGGAGCGAAGAAGTGGCGGAAGGGGTGGGAGTCGAACCCACGAAGGGGGTAAACCCTTACCGGTTTTCGAAACCGGCGCACTAGACCACTATGCGACCCTTCCGGATATATAATTTTACCAATCTTTTAAAAGCCTCGCCAGCTTTATAACTTTTTATTTTTAATTCTCTTCTATACGCTTCTTGCCTCGTTTCGAATGTTTCACTATGGACCAAATTCCATGGAAGGCCAGTTCTCGTAGATTTATTCAAGCCAGCATTGTGTCGCCTCAAACGATCATGAATATCGTTTGTTGATCCAACATAATACCGTCCGTGTCTTTGGCTTTTTAAAATATACGCGTAAAACATAAGCTAGGCCACCCACCGCCACTTTATTTAATTCTAATTGTGGCGGGGTGCCGCCGGCTCGCAAGGTTAATTCTTGCAAGGCGGCATCGGCCACGCTTCCGTGAAACGTTACAAAACTTCTACAGCAATCTCTTTAATTTTTTGTAAACCAAAATCGTTAGTTATAAATTTTTCTGCTTGGAAATCTATTGCTGTGGCTATGTGAATAGCATCCGGGATTTTGATATTATACCGAGCACTTAGACTGGAAGCGAGTTCGATAACGTTTTCATTTAAATTGCCAATAATCAAATTAGGAAAAGTTACCACCTGATGGCGGAACTGATTTGCTAAATAGAATTGTTTTTGTTTTTTCGGACCTATCATTAATTCAATCAAACCAATACTAGCAAAGACAGCCTCATAATGGCCTCTTTGAATTTTATGAAAAATCTCTCTAACTTGTTCGAGGTATTTTTCGTTCTGTTCTAAAAGATATATCAGGAGTGTTGTGTCCACAGCGATTTTCTGTCCCATGATGCGCGCTCCTCTTTAATATATTTATCTGCTCCGCCTAATGCCTGCCAAACCTCTTTGCCCAAACCCTCCAAAGCTTTCACATGATCCACAGGTTCCTTTGAAAGCATTATATGATCTTGATCAATGACGTGAACAAACAAATTATTTCCTGATTGCAGCTTGGTTTTTTCTCTCGCCTCTTTCGGAATAACAATTTGATTCTTGCTCGAAAGTCTTGTTTTCAACATAATTTTACTTTTAATTATCTCGCTTTACATTCTATCTTAAAGTAAAGGATGTGTCAAGCATTGATTTTTTTAACTAAAACTCAGTCGATGCGCAGGTGAAACTCCGAACTGTTTCTAGTGACACTCTATCCGGCCACACGCGTGAAACCTTTTGAAAATTTATCTCATTCATTTTTAAAATTTAAAAATCCATATTTGTTTTTTATCTGCCCTTAACCACTCCCGCGTACCATTCACTACGTTCAGGTACACGGTCGGGTTCAGGGCATGAACTATTCGCTAAGCTTTTGGCTGTGCCATGAACTTGAGCGAACCTCAGTTCGCGAATAGTTCATGGTGGACCTGGGGGGAATCGGACCCCCGACTAAACTATGCCATAGTCCCGTATTACCATTATACTACAGGCCCTAAATATTTTTGGTCCTCTCGGAGGGAATCGAACCCCCATCTTGCCCTTAGGACGGGCCGGCTCTGAATCCATTGAGCTACGAGAGGTATTATGATTCCTCAAAAGTGCAATTTAGAACGTCAGACGTTCTTTATTTTACAGCTTATCTCGATATTTTTCAAGGAACAACGGAAACTGCGAATGGACATGATCCGGCAAAGTTTCCAAAGTAAACCATTTCAAATCATCAAACTTATGCGGTTCATTTATTTTCACGCCGACCGGATCCACTAAAACTTTGAAGTCCAAAGCCATCCAATGGGTCACCTTTCCCTCATGATTCCGCTTCACATCCCGGAAACCCAAAAATTCAAAACTTAAAACATTCGCATTATACTCTTCCTGAATTTCTTTCTTCAGAGTCTCCTCAACTGAGTCGCCAAACTCCACTCCCCCACCACCAATATCCCATCGGCCTTGTTCATCTCGCGCATTTACACTTCTTTGCGCCATTAAAACATTCCCCTGGCCATTATGACAAAAATAAACCACTGTGACTCCAATGTAATCTACGCCTTTAATCATATCCTAAAGTATAATATAATGCTTAAGATAAAAACAGTTTACTGCGGGCTTGCCCGCCGTAGCTTTAGCGAAGGCGGGGTGTCGTATACCGGTAGTACGCACGATTCGGGTTCGTGTAGACTGGGTTCAATTCCCAGCACCCCGACCAAAGAACGCTCTGGCGTTTTTTTAATTTACCAATATTCTACTTTTGCAAACGTACCGAGCGCCCACACGTGACGAAACGCCAGTGTGTGATGGATTCCGTTGGGGAAACGGTTTCACGCAGGTCTACGACCTGACACACTGGCGTTTATCTGGCGGGCCATTCAGCCTCCTCTCGGTTTGCGACCCAAGAACGCGGCGTCCAACCTGGATTCAAGGACATCGAGTGCTCGAATCTGCAAATCAGAGATTTGCTTGTCTGCTGTCTTGTATGCTCTGAGGCCATCGACTTCCGTCCTCCACGCCAGGACTTGTTCTACGACTTCGTCGCTTAACGGAAGTCGCACCAGTCGGTTGCATTCGTCGCGAGCTTTGATCAACCGCTCGACTAACTCGTCGCGCGGCACAGCTGTTTTGGGGGCCATGACTCTCTCTCCTCCTTTCACTTTTTTTGTTTTGGTTTGAGCTTATCCAAAAGGATAGAAAAAACTCGGCGCTGGGCGTCTACTTGCGCTCGCAGAAAATGCGGGATGTCGTCCATTTTGATCCGTTGGCTCTCGGTCATCCAATTCTGCATCCGTGTGACGTCTTTCTTACGAATGTCCTGTGCGAACAACAAAAATTGATAAATCGCATCTGGGTCTGTGACTTCAGGAACGATTTCCTGATCCATTGGCACTCTCCTATTAAGAACATAATAACCGTATTTGGTATCTTATGAAAGCCCTATTTGCTACAATTGAAAGGCTAATGAATAATTATTAGAACATAATTAACAATATTTATCAAATGTTTCACCCGCCTGCCACGCCTGTTGTGAATAAAAGCCATAATAATTTAGTATTTTACGTGAAACAAATGTTTCACGATAGTTTTTTTGCTTTGGCATGGCGGGCAGGCGGTGAAACACTAAAATATATCAAAAATCTTAAGATTCACGAGGTATTATTTTATCTGTTTCTCGTGACACTTCCTTTGCAAACCAGAATTCTGTATAAACCTGATTCAGCCTATATTTCCTGGTATTTTAACTATCATCTGGCATTTTTCGTATATTTGACTGACATCATACTAATTAGTTGTTTCACAGCTTGGCTGATTTTTGACCGGCCGAGTGAAAAACTCTTTGTTACAAGATTATTTTGGCTTACTTTAGCCTTTTTTTGTCTTATTTTAGTGACATTGTTCCCCCCGCCTGCCACGCCTATTACAGAAGCTTTAAATCTGGCATGGCGGGCAGGTGTGAAACGCCTGGATCTAGGCTGGTACCAAACCTTTAAGTGGGTAGAGTTATTCATTCTAATGTTTTACGTCCGTGAAACATTTAAGACAAAAACCCAATATTTATGGGCCTTTTCAATAATTTTCATATGTTCCACGGCCGAGGCAGTTATAGCCTTGATACAGTTTCACGTGCAACATAGCCTAAATTTAGGCTTTTTAGGAGAATATATAGCCCCACTAGGCACTTCTGGCCTGGCAACGATTGAAACGGCTACGGGCAAGATAATTAGAGCTTATGGAACCTTTCCGCACCCGAACGTACTTGGCGCGTTCTTGTTATTAGGCTTAATTTGTGGGCTTTATTTGCTTTCATGTGAAACTCTGAAAAGGCCCCATCCCCGCGAAAGCGGGGATCCACTACAACTATTAATACCAAATGGTTTTAATAGACGAAGTGGATCCCAGATCAAGTCTGGGATGGTTATGCTTGGAATAATTCTTTTAATTCTTGGGATTTATATAACTTTTTCCCGTTTAGCTTGGTTTGGGGCAATTTTATCAATAATTGCTTTTCTTTTGTTTCACGTGAAACATAAGCAATGGACTAAAACAATTATTATCCTAATATTATTAATTGTTTCATATGCAACAATTTTTGGGTTGTTCCATGAAACATTGAGAGCTCGAGTTATAGACACAAATTCCACAAGTGTGAATGACCGATACTTTTTTAATGCCCTGGGTCTGGATCTAACAGCTCGCTATCCGCTGTTGGGAGTAGGCGTGGGGAACTATATGGAAGCTCTGAAAGATCTTTACCAACTACAACCCTGGCAAAACCAGCCGTCGCACAATATTTTTATCTTCTTATCAGCTGAACTGGGAATATTAGGATTAATTTTATTTATCATGATCCTATTTGAAATTTTTTCGAATTTCAAAATTGTTTCCTGGGACTCTTTAACATTTACTCTGGCCTGCGTCGGAATTATTTTTTTATTGATGAGTCAGTTTGATCATTATTTTGTTACAATACAGCAGGGGAGGCTCATGCTGTTTACAGTACTCGGTTTAATATCTGCGCTACCGAATCTGCAGCATGAAATTCCAAATGACAAATTACAAATCCCAAATAAGCACCAATGATCAATACTCAAGTTTGTAATTTGAATTTTAGTGCTTGGAATTTATTTGTTATTTGATGCTTGTAATTTGAAATTTAATACTATGAAGTCTTTCTTAAAACTTTTTATCCCAGAATTTATCTTGATCTGGTATCATCTGGTGCTTGCTCATTTAGCGAATTTTATTTATGGCCACCCGTCACAAAAACTTTTTATGGTCGGAGTGACTGGGACCAAAGGCAAAACTTCAACCGCCAATTTTGTGTGGTCAGTGCTATCAGCTGGCGGTTTCAAAACCGGCCAGATTTCAACTGCCAACATTCGTATTGGGGAACAAGAATTTTTGAATCAATTTCACATGACCATGCCTTCGCCTTTTATCATTCAAAAACTGCTGAGGCAGATGGTCCAAGCTGGCTGTACTCACGCGGTCATGGAAGCCACTTCAGAAGGCATGAAATTGTATCGCCACCTAGGGATCCAATTCGACTGCGCCATTTTTACTAATCTCACTCCCGAACATTTGCCCAGCCACGGCGGAAGCTTTGAAAAATACAAACAAGTCAAAGCTAAATTATTCCAGAGCTTAAAACCAACTGGGATGGCAATTGTCAACGCCGACAGCGAGCACGCGGATTATTATCTACGATTCGCTCACGGCAAAAAATTCACCTTTGGAATTAATTCCGGCGAGTTTCAAGCCACGAAAATTTCTGACTCAAACGAAGGTATAAATTTTGAAGTCAAAAATGATTCTTTCAATCTCAATATTCTCGGTAAATTTAATATTTATAACGCTCTGCCCGCGATTGCGCTAGGGAGCGCCTTAAACTTGCCTGATGAAAAAATCCGACAAGGAATTGAAGCCATAAAAATCATTCCTGGGCGCATGGAGCCAATCAATGAGGGTCAAAGTTTTAGAGTCTTCGTAGACTATGCGCATGAACCAGTCAGCATGAACGCTGTGCTAGACACAGCCCGCAATCTCGCTGGTAAAAATCATGTAATCGTTTTGCTCGGAGCTGAGGGCGGGGGCCGAGACAAAACCAAACGAGGATTGACGGGCCAGGCCACAGGATCAAAAGCGGATTTTATCATCTGCTCCAATGTTGATCCATACGACGATGATCCAACTGAAATAGTAGAAGAAATTGCGCGCGCCGCGGAAGCAGTCGGAAAAATCCGCGACCAAAATTTATTTGTGATTGAAGACAGGCGAGCGGGGATTGCCAAAGCCTTATCTTTGGCCCAACCAAACGACGTGGTCGTCATTACTGGCAAAGGCGCGGAACAAAGCATGATCATTGGCAATAAAAATATCCCGTGGGATGACCGGAAAGTTGTGAGAGAAGAAATTAAAAATTTGGAATAAAAAAAGGCCGGCTGCGGAGAGACGGCCACACGGGAACTAAATATCGAGAGGCACGGACCAAAGCGAACGAACCGCAATGTACTTCTGGGAATCCGAGTAAGTGAGCAGGTTATCGCGCCACGGGAAGTAAAACACGGCCAGAACCGAGAACGCGCACAGCTCGAATGCCTCCTGCGCGTGCGCCCAAGCCGATTCCCTGCGGTCGGCTTTGGTTGGGGGATCTGACTTGAATCCCGGGCTGGTAAAATCGTCCTTGACCAGCAAGCCGCCCGGGATCACGGCAGCGATCGCGCCGATGATGCACCAGAACCCGCCAGTCACTACTCGACGAACGAATGCTCTGACTTTCACCAAGTCCTCCTTGTGGTTACTAAAAATATAGCACAGAAGGGCAAAATTAAAAAACCGCCTCTTATGAGACGATTTTGAAAAAATTATATAGATTGTTTGATTGGCTTCAAACCCACTTTTTGTTCAATCCGTTTTACCCGAACTTCTAAATTTATGTATTCAGTATGCAAAGCTTTATCAACCTTAGTTTCAATTCGCTCAATATGATCTTCAATCTTATCGAATCGCTGATCGACTTTCTCAAATCTTTCGTCCATGTGTTCTGTATGTCCTTGAAAAGCTTGATTGATCAAAATAGCCTGCTTGTCGAAAGCAGCCTCAAGCCCAGTCTGAGTAACAAGGTTTTTGAGCTGTTGATCAAAATGTTCCTTGGTAAGTTCGTTCATGTCTATCCTTTCTGCCGCCATTAATGGGTAATTAATATCTTATTACTAATAAAATCCGTTGTCAATGCTATTGCCAAACAAAAAACTATACTGGAAAAATTAAAGCATTAATGTTAGTATATGCATACTTATGATAAAAAATAACCCTGTGCTAATCCGTAATGAAGCTGACGAGTACCGCCAAGTGCGCCGCGATCTGATCTTTGTGATCATTATGAATGCGACTTTTTTGGCGATTCTGATCGCGCTGTACTTTTTCAACCGCGCCACGGGCCGAGTTGATGGCTTCTTTACCCACTTTTTGAAATTCTAGTCGGGCCTATGGTTCAGTGGTAGAACAGGGCATTTTCACCCCGTCACTAAATTGAATCCTGGGCCTATGGTCCAGTGGTAAGATACGGCATTCGCATTGCCGGGACGTGAGTTCGATTCTCACTAGGTCCACCACAGAATTTAGTGACGGGGCGAGTTGCTCAGACGGCGGTCCGATTCCGCCTAGGTCCACCATGAACTAGTCGCTCACTTTCGTTCGCTCCAGTTCATGGCACAGCCAAAAAACTGTGATTCGTTGGCGGCTAGTTCATGCAGTGAACCCGAACGATTAGTGAGTGGTTAACTGCTACAAATTTTTTTATGAACACTACTCAAATAGTTTATTTTAATATTGGCCTGTCTATAATGTTACTGCTGGTAACCGGCTGGTTGCTTTGGAAAATTTTCAAACTAGACCGAGTGCGCAAAGAATTCTTTGCTTCGGGACTCAAGAAGGACCTGGAGCAAATTTTGATTGATCAAAATCGGGCCCTGACCAAAATTACCAACGAACTGAAAGAACAAGATGACAGTTTAACTCGCCTCTACAAAGATAACCGCTCCAACATTCAAAAAGTCGGCTTTATCCGGTTCAATCCATTTGGCGATGCTGGCGGCAACATGAGCTTCACTCTAGCGATGCTCAACGCTCAGGATGATGGGGTAATTATTTCTTCTCTGCACGGCCGCGAAGGCACGCGGATGTACGCCAAATCAGTGCGCGCCGGATTGTCTGAATCTCCCTTAACTGATGAGGAAGCCGAAGCTATTAGAGATGCCAAATAAATTTCTAATTTCTAATTAACCTAATTTCTAAAATGGCGAAACAACAAGAATACGCGGAAACTATTGTCTCTTCGGGGATGCGAATTGAAGGGGAACTCAAAAGCAATGGGCATATCAAAATTGACGGGGTGGTTTCGGGCAAGGTTCACACTTCGCAAGATTTGCTGATTGGTCCCAATGCCCAGATCGATGCGGATTTAATCGCGGCCAATGCCGTGATTGGCGGCACAGTCAAAGGCAATATCACGGTCAAAGGATCGCTGTTGCTTTTGGAAACCGCCAAAGTGATTGGTAACATTAGCTGTGGTGGCTTGGGCATCCGAGAAGGATCATATTTTTCCGGCGCCTGCCGCATGCAAGAAGTAAAATCCGAAGGAAATCAAGAAGCGTGAAGCATGTACTACTATATTGTCGATCCGCAAAAACTATCACAGCGTGAATTTGAACGAGTGCAAAATCATTTGCACTCCTCTTTGTCTGAGTATCGGATTTCTGGCGAGATTGTCCGGGTCACGGGCTTGCGGACTGTCAACCAACTCGTAGACAATGCCTTCCTCCATGGCGCCAAAACAATAGTGGCTGTGGGCTCTGATGACACTCTGCATGATGTGATCAATGCGGTCAAAGGACGCGAAACTGTCATTGGATTTATTCCGATTATGGACACTGAAATCGGAGAAATTCTGGGAATTCGAAATATCAATCATGCGGCCAAAACCATAGCCTCGCGGCTAATAGCCGATCTGGATCTCGGCTCTGTGAACAATAATTATTTTTTTTCAAAATTAAGTTTCGGGTTGGGCATGGGCGCGACGAACAGCAAAATGAATCTTTTTAATTTTCGACTTATTCGATCCCTGTTCCACTTGCCCCAGTTCGAAGTCAAATTTTCAGCTGACCACCGATACGTTGCCACGGTCAAGGTGGTAGGCGGTGCGATCATCAATGCCCGCGGCAACAATTGCGGGCACGGACACATTTCCAACCCCACGGATGGCGTGGCTGACGTGGTCTTGCTGTCCAAACTGCCCAAATTCCAAACCTTGAAATACCGCGGCGAAATCCTTAGTGGGTGCTTTGACCAAATTCCGCAAGCTTCGGTCGTACATCTAAGGAAACTTGAAATTATCGCGCCCCAAGGCTTGCCCTTGCGTGTAGGCAGTCGCGTGATTGCCAAAACCCCAGCCGTGATTCAGATTATACCCCGAGCCTTAAAAATAATTGTGGGGCGGGATAGGAAATTTTAAAAATATAAAAGCCGCATCTGCTTTTAGCAAAATGCGGCCATCACGACTCAGTCAGCGACTGTTTCGTGATATAACTGACAACCCTCAACCGTCCGCGCCGGCAGTTCGACCAGACTCGTCGGCTCTTGGTTGGGGAGCTTGACCTTGTCGTCGAGCGCCAGGACGCAGAAGAGTTGTACCGGCACTCCTTGCTCCATGTGGTACTCGATGATTTCGACATAAATCTGCTCCACAGCCGCGAGAGCGTTCAAGAATGTCTCGCCTGAGCGGCGCCAGCTGGTCGAAACCTTGCTCAGGGTCACCTCGATGCCGATCCGTCCGTCGGAGTTCGGGATGGAGAGGTCAGACTCCTGAACGTAGTGGGTCGCAGGACCGAAGTCCAGTGGATCCACATGCAGTTGGGCGATAGCGACCTGATCGCGGAACGCGTCAGCAACCGCAGTACTGTTGAGCGCGTTGATCAGGGTTTCCGGAGCGTTGCGAGTCACGACAGCCTTCAGCTTCATCAGGCACCTCCTCATAATTGACGGTTTAGTTTGGGATATTTAAGAGAAAAGACTGGCCTGTGTGGGTCCACAGTGCCAGTCCTTCGGGCGGGTCAGTGCAGCTGCGAGAAGTCCCGACCTTCCGATGGAGTGAACCTGCCCGCTTCCCGGTTGGCCCGATTCGGCCAGACCGGGATGTCGCCGTCCATGAAGCGCTGGAAGTCAGAAGCGATGCGATCGTACAGCCTCGCCTTCTGCTTGTTCCGCCGCTTGATGGCCGCGTCGCGTAACTTCCGGTAATGGTCCCGGAAGTGCTGGGCCGCCGCCCGGTTGTTCTCGCCGACGATTTCCGCTAGTCCACGCATAGTGCTGTCCTCCTTCGGGTTTACCATCTTGATTGATGGTGCTAATACTATACAAATATCCCAAGCTATGGTAAACTAATTTTGAATATGATAAATTATCATAGATTTTTATGGCTTATATAAGGTATTTTTAGTAGATTTTTGTCGTAAAAAATAATTGACAAATATGCCCATTAATACCTTTAGACTATGAAAAATAACTTAATATCTTGGTTGCAAGAAACCGGGCTCGATGAACAACGAGCTAATATTTATCTGGCCGCCTTAAACCAAGGGGAGGCTACAGCCAAGCAATTAGCTGAAGTCGTCGGCATCCACCGGACTGCAGTTTACGACAATTTGCGGGTTTTGGAAGCTAAAGGTTATGTGCGATCTATCCGAGAGGGTAAGCGTCAAGTCTATGTGCCGCTTCATCCGAAAGATTTATACAACCGCTTCGAAAGCCAAAAACAGCAGCTCAAAGATTTGCTGCCGGATTTTTTAGCATTGTATGCGGAGAAAGACTTGAGGCCATTCGCCCAGCTGTTGCAGGGCAAATATGGGGCCCGCGAAGTTTATGAAGATATTTTACGCCTGGGAGAAAAAGAATATATTTATTTTTCTCCGCCTGAACTAACTTTACAGGTGGTCGATGAGAATTATATGAAAGATTGGGTCAGACGCCGGGTGGCGAAAGGAATTCACAGTCGATCCTTACGCGTGAAGGCAAAAACATTTCCGGATGCACCAATTTTCAACAACGAAGCTGAATACTTGCGCCAAATCCGATTTCTGCATGGGCACATTGATCTTAAGGCTACAATTTATATTTACGGCAATAACATAGGAGTGATCTCCACCAAAACAGAAGGCAGCGCCTTTATTATGCACTCTCCAGATTTAGCCTTTAGCTTAAAACAAATCTTTGAATTTATGTGGCAGATCTCCACTCGCGGATAACAAAAAACACTAGCTTTCGCTAATGTCCTTTGTTGGAGCGGGTAAGGGGAGTCGAACCCCTGTCATTTGATTGGCAACCAAAGGTAATACCGTTATACGATACCCGCGTATTAATTTTGTTTATTGTCCAAATACTCCCTAAGCATTTGTCTTAATGTTACCTTCCCTTTCGTGGTTTTAAAATATCTTTCGCGCCGTAGGGCATCGGCTTTTGAAAGAAAAGCTTCAAAATGAATCAGGTCAAACGGACCCCGTTGAGCTGTTGAAATGTTCTTCCCCGCGTTATGCTCATCACTTCTACCGAAAACCCGAGTAGAAAACCCAGTATAGAACTGGTTGTCTTTTTGACTAAGAAGGGTATAAACATAATAGAAATTCATGTTTTTGTCGGCCCTGTACCAGTCGCTACGCTCCGGTACAGGGCATAAACTATTCGCCAACAAGGCACAGTTGTTCATGGCTGTGCCATGAACTTGAGCGAACCTCAGTTCGCGAATAGTTCATGGTGCCTCGGGTCAGAATCGAACTGACTACGCCAGCCTCTTCAGGGCTGCGCTCTACCAATGAGCTACCGAGGCGTGAAATATATTATAACAATTTTTCGGAATTGGTTAAAGAAACAATCTTTTCCGTCCAGCCCTTGATCTTGAGAAATAATTCTGTATTACAGACATAAATGCCAAAAGTACCATAAGGCAAGGAGTCTTTTTTATTTTTACTAGATTTATTCTTATTTTTATAAGTTTTATAAAACTGTCTCAGAGGAATTTGCGATACATTAGACCAATAGGCTTCGGCTTGTTTAGAATCTAAATGTGGATGTATATGAATATAGCCTCTAAATTTATCTTCCTGGACATTACAAAGTTTACGGAAAAACTTCATCATCAAACGGATCATTAGAGGGTCACCATTTGAAAACTCAACCACACCTCTTCTTGTTTTGCTTCCTTCGGCCCAATAAAGCATTGCCCCAATCAATAACAATTCTTTAGCGGATATCTTATCGATATCTCTTTTTGCCTTATCGATAATTATTTGCCGTCTATTATTCTCATTTCTAAGCCTTGTCTCTCTTCTCTTTTCTATTACCTCAATTTGAGACCCTCTCTCAGATAAGGCCTTAAGAAAATTAACACTAATCTTTATTTTACGAACCCATAAACTGACAGAAGCCTTTGAAACTTTTAATTTTTTGGCAATTTGATTTATAGAACTACCATTTTTTCGATATTCGATTGCGAGACCTTTTTCTTTGACTTTCATAAATAAACATGTAAAGTATGTATTACATACATACTAATACAGGAGTTTAAATAAATCAAGCCTTTTGGTGGGTTCGACAGGATTCGAACCTGTGACCTACTGCGTGTAAAGCAGTCGCTCTAACCAGCTGAGCTACGAACCCCTTGGTGCGCGGCCTGCCCGCCATCGCAAGCATTAGCTTGCTCAGGCGTTGCGGGCGGGGAGAGGAGTCTCAATTCGCCGCTGAGGCGGCTCAGACAGGGCAACGCTGAAAGCTGTGCAAGTATTCGCTTTCATCGACGTTCGCTACGCGCTGAGGCGCTAGCTCACTTCTGCCCGTTCGACTCCGAACGTAACTTGTATTATTCCTTGGTGCGCGGGAGAGGAGTCGAACCTCCACGCTCGTGAGAGCACCAGCACCTCAAGCTGGCGTGTTTACCATTACACCACCCGCGCATGTTTATGCTTGTTGATTATACTTAAAGCTCGGTTAATTTTCAAGAGCTTTCTCTTCAGACAGATAGGGTTGTCTCGATAGATCTCTTTAAGTAACTTTAAAGAATCTTTTTTGGCATATTTTAGTTGATAACAACTCTGATTCCCACTCTTAGTAATGTGCCCCACAATGTTGAGTCTTTTAAATATTTCTTGCCGCAACCATAATATATGATCTTGGCTAGCAGAGATAAAAACAGTGTAAAACATAAAACTTGATCGCCAACGCGGATCCCAATAAGAATAAAACGTTCCATCTCCATCAAAGTGCCCACGAAGGAAATCAAAAAAATATCGTCCCGGTATTTTTATTTCTTTTAATACTTTTGTCTTATTAGGCATTAAGCCGATTGTTAATAAAAAATCATAAAATAACCTGTCACCAAATTGTACTCTTAAATATTTTTTGCCTGAACCGGAGTGCTTACTGGTAATATTAACTTCTATGTCCAAGCAGTTAATAAAATTCTGCAATTGGTCCTTATCTTTAGAAGTTAAATCTATGTGCCTACCATCCTTAGACAAATTGCCATCTGTAACTAAAAGACCAATAGCATAAGCAAATTTAGATGACCAAATAATTTTTACCTTACCGAGGGGTTTCATCTATATATTATACCTCAAGTAAATAGCGTATACCAAATTTATTTACAACACTTGATCTAATGGTTTAAATAAACCTTTCTTGTAAGACTGATTTGATTTTTTCAGCCTATTAGATGCGGCTGGTTTTAATTCCAGGCCAAAATCCGGATCAGTCAAAATTTCTCGCAAGGAATGCATAACCTGAAGACGCACCAGGGTTTCAATTTTATGATTTTTGATGGCGACTTTTTGCATAATATTAATGATTAATTTTCCCTACTCTTATTTTAGCATCCCGCCCAGTCCTTGACAAGTCCGCCGATTTGTGCTAAGATATATAGTTTCATAGTACCTTTATAAATGCTCTTGAGTCCCGCTGCTTATGTAGTTCTAAAACAGGACTATATGACCAGCGTGGCTCCACAAAGAGCATACGTGATGAGGCCTGGCATACGTCAGGCAATTTGAGGAGGACATCATCATGAGGGCAATTGTTCCGCACACGATCATGGTCAAGGTCACGATCAACGACAACTTGGCCGAGGAACTGCAAGAGGCTGGATTCAATCACTACCAGCCCGCGCAGCCGGTTCTCGAAAAACCGGAACAGCGCGAAGCCCGACATACCGCATCGGCACTGGAGCGGGGTGTAGATCCACTCCGATTCGCGACTGGAACCGTGGAGCCGAACATCGTGGACGGTGCTGTCCAGGGAAACACAATGTACGGCCGAGTCAAGGCTGACTCAGGTACGCCGGTGTTCGGCAGGCAGGGGCAGAGAACAGTGTCCCTGACCCACACGATTGGTGACATCAGAGCGCAATTTCCGAACTTCGCGCTCGTGTCGCTCAACGTGCAGAAGCGTCCGCTCGGGAAGAACTTGTTGTGGTTGATCTTCAGCGAGCCGACCGAGACCCGGAAGGCGATCAACCCGAGCGGGGCCGAACGGTTCCACCTCGATGAGATCGTCGATCGGATCTACCAGTTCTGCCACGTCTGGCGGAACCCGCTCGAGGGCACGATCACAATCAATGTCAGCGCCCCGATGAGCGACGACGTGACGGGAGCCAAGGACCTGCGGATCTACGAGCAGGCCAAAAGCATCCGCTGCGTTCCGCGGTAAGCCTCCTACCTTCATGCACATCACCCCCGCCAAAGGCGGGGGAAGAGAGCCCGAGACCTGAGTCGCAATGATTCAGGTCTCTTTCTATTCCTCGGGTGGAACCTCGCGAATGACCATAAACTTTTCTAATTTTTTTAGTGTTGGGGTAATGTTGCCGGTGTCTAAAATTTCTTTCAAATCATATTTGGCGGTTTGGACTAATGGGGCAACGCTTGAATCCAGGGTAAAAATATGAGACAAAAAAGTCGTGGCATAAGCCCCTTTGGGCAAATCAAAACTAATCACGATTCCTTGGGGCAAAACTTTATGACTTAAAATTTTAGCAAACAGCTTGGTTTCGACAGTTCTGGGCGTAAACCGAATGAAGTCAAAACGCCTTAAATTCTGCGCAAAATCAAGGGAAAGTTTATCTGACTGCAAAAACTGTCGATATACTTCATGGTCCTTCTGGTTGTTGCTCAGGAGCAGAGGCAAGTTTTTTGGAACCGGATCAGTGCCGGATGATGCCAATGACAGCGCTTTATTAAACACAAAGCTGCCATAAGCATAAATCCACATTTTGACCTGCTCGGAAATTGTCCGCAGAGCTCCAGTATAATCATGCCGGAATTCTTTGAGGTAATTCAGCAGGAGCAACTCGTATCGCATATTAAAACCCAGAGGCTCGTATAATTTGATCATGGCTTCCCAGTTTTCAAATTCTTTATTGGCTTGGGCTCGCAGTTGGGCAAAAAACGGCAGCTCGTTTGGTCCTGGATCACAAAGATAAGAGCGGATAGCTTTTTCTTCTTTGCCTTGCATCAAACACAAGCCCCACCAGTGGCTCAACAGTCGGTTGCCAAAGCGCTGCAGCCAATAAAAATTCCAAAAACCATTCTCGGAAAGCTCAGATAAACGCTGGCCTAGTTGCGTCTCATCAATTGGGTTCGGGGTTCGGATAAAAATCGTAAACCTATTACCAGAAATATTACTCATGCTGATTGCGTCTTTAGCCGGACTTATATTTTTCAAAAAATAATTGGTTTCAGGCACGGACTGGAGCTCGGCTAACGTCACCCCAGCAATACTAATTCGCTGGGCCGTGACAGCAGTCGCGTCCTTAACCCCGCCGTAGCCGATTTGCGTTTCCTTTATCCCAAGTTTTTTGCTCAGCTCTTTGATTGCATCAATAGTCGAAATTCCGACCTTGACCAAATCCGCATGAAAAAAAGACCCCGAGCTTTCAATTGTATCTGCAACTTGCGCTGCGTCATCAACTGTAATAATCCGACCGTCAGCAAGTCGTTCTTCTACAATAAAATCAAACGGGTAATATTTTACAAAACCGGGGGCCAGTTCTGGAGTTGGGAGAATGATCCCAACTCGAGAAAGCTGATCTTTAACCCCAAGTGATTCTGATTTAACAAACAACTCAGGTAAGACTTGCTTCTGGGTCTCCAAATAGACCTGCTCTTTTTGCCATTTATTAAAAATTTGTTCTTGTTCATCTGACATAAGCAAAGTATAGCCCAAACCTTAGGTATTGACAAAACCCCGATTTTATGCTAATATTGATAGTTGCGTACCCCGTCGTCCGCCCCGGCGGACGCGGGGGCAGGCAACATTGGGAATGGTCAATTTTCAATGACCAATGCCCAATGGAGCTGATGCAACAAGCACTTTATAAAGGTCTATACCAAGCAATTTTTACCCTTAACCAGTCAGGGTTAAGCCCACCTGGCCGAATTACAAACTCGGTTGGGGATTGGCCCTAAGGATAATAAACTGCGAGGACATATTTCATGACTAGCCGTTATGCAGTCATCGGATTACTTGTAATCCTGCCGACCATGCTATCACCTCACTTGGCGTCGGCTCAGACTTCAGAACAAATACGACTCGGTTTTGAAATAAACACAATAGCCAATTTACTTCAACCCACTGACAATCAATCGAAAGCCGAAGTGGTTGATCCAAACATTGCCATCTTGCAAGACTATCTGAGCAAGAAAGGCTCACCTCTGGCGCCTTACGCTGAACACATCTTGAAACACGAAAACTGGAAATTGGTTTTGGCCATTTCCAACGGTGAATCAACTATGTGTAAACGCCAAATGTACAACAACTGCTGGGGAGTGGGTGGCGCTTGGAACCTGAGACGTTACGCTTCGTTTGCCGACGGCTTCACTGATGTGAACCGCCTGCTCACGGACAAATACGTGGCTTACGGCGCGGACACTCCCAAAGAAATTGCCCGTAAATATGTCGGCTCCTACAGTCCGACTTGGGTCAGGGCCGTGTCTCAAACGTTAGCCCAGCTCAACCAGTTGCCATTGCAAAACTAAACTAAAGCCCCGAGGATTACTCGGGGCTTTAAAAATTCTTAAAACAAAAGTATAATGACAAAGAATTGTGGCGTCATGGCCGAGCGGTTAGGCAGAGGTCTGCAAAACCTTTTACACCGGTTCAACTCCGGTTGACGCCTCCAAGAATTATAGGTATACGCTAAGAGACTATATTGCATTCTTCTGTTCCATTTGTTAGTATTTATACATGAGTACTTCGAGAAAAAGAAAATGGTCAGAAGAACAATTAAGAAAAGCAGCCAAAGAATCCTATAGTGTAAGACAGGTTATTTTTAAGATTGGCTTGTTTCCAGCTGGCGGCAATTATGTTCAGGTGCAGAAATATTTAAGCCAGTTGAAGATTAATACTTCGCACTTCAAGGGGAAGGGATGGAATAAGGGTCTAAAAGGAACAGGAAAACCACATATACCGTTAGAGGACATTTTAGTTAAAGAGAGTACTTATCAAAGTTATAAATTAAAAAAGCGGCTATTTAGCTTAGGCTTGAAGTCAAGACAGTGTGAGATTTGTAATTGGGCTCAAATTGCAGATGACGGAAGGTTGCCTCTTGAGTTAGATCATATAAATGGTGATCGAGCAGATAATCGTTTAGAAAATTTAAGAATTCTTTGTCCTAATTGTCATAGTTTGCAATCAACTCATCGAGCCAAAAACCGTAAGAAAAAAAGTATTATATAATTCGCCCAGGTGGTGGAATGGCATACACGCAGCACTTAAAATGCTGTGGCCGAAAGGCCTTGTGGGTTCGAGTCCCACCCTGGGCACCAAGTAACTTCTCTCGAAGTTATTTTTATTTTTCACAAACAATCCACATGCCCACATTGACCCAGTAATACAATTTTGATACTATGGCTGGTATGGACTTTGATATTGTTCGAAAAATAAAACTCTCAGGCTTAAAAGCCAAGTTCCAAACACTAAACCTGAAACACAAACTGTTCTTGATGATTTTTCTATTCAGCCTGCTGGCCACACTCGTACCGCATGAAACCTACGCCGCAGGCAATTCTAATCAGACCAATCCCGGCCCAGTACTGTTATTTAATTTATCAGTCAACGATGTCAATGATTATTTGGAAACGCGCTCTCAAGAATTAAGCGATGCATACTACAAAGAACAAGTTCGCTTCCAAATTCTGCGCCAACAAAAATTGACTGAAAAAATCCGCTCATACCTCCAAGCACAAGGTTCTCCGATGGCGGAGTTTGCTCAAACCCTGGTCACGTTACGTAACTGGAAAAAAATTGTGGCCTTAGCTAATGCAGAAAGTTCATTGTGCCGTAAGTACCCGACGAGTAAAGCTAATTGCTGGGGCGTGGGTGGGGCGAATCTCTGGGACATGGGCAATGACTTAGGTCAGGGTATCGTCAGCATGAATCATTTTTTGAATAAATACCCACTCCGATCACCCATTAAATACGCGCAAATGAATTTTGACCAAATGAATGGTCTTTACAAACAACCACCAGGTGATCACTGGGTTTATAACGGCCAATCGGTTTACGATAACCTGCTGGCTATAGAAAATAGCTTATAGAAATACGTCTACTGTGTTTCTATTTTATTTCCATCTGTTTCTTCTTTTGGATTTGTTACTGTCCGAAGCGAGAGGCCTAGCCGATGCTCCTGCGGTTCAATTGAAATAATCTTGAACTCTTTCTCGTCGCCGACTTTGATAATTTCTGTTGGATCTTTGACTTCGTCGTTGGACAGCTCAACTGAGTGGACTAAGCCATAAATATCCGGGTCCAGCTCGACAAAGGCCCCAAATGGCATGACTTTCGTGACTTTGCCTGGCACCATTTGGCCGACTGAATACTTTTTGATTGACTCCACCCACGGGTCAGGCTGGAGGCGCTTGATGGACAAAGAAATCCGGTCGCGGTCAATAGAAATTACTTGAGCCTGTACCTTTTGCCCGACCTTAAACAAATCTTTGGGGTGATCAATGCGCGTCCAGGCCAATTCCGAAATGTGCACCAAACCTTCTAAGCCCAGCCCAAACTTCACAAATACTCCAAAGTCCACAATCCCGGAAATTTCAGCTTCAACAATTTGGCCCAACTGTAACTGGCCAATTTTACCGCGGAGCTCTTCTTCGCTCACGGCCTTTTCCGAAACAATTAATTTCTCGTCCTGGGCATCGGCCGTGATAATTTGGACATCAAAGATACTGCCCACATAACTTTTGAGGACTTCCAAAATTTTATTCTTATCGCCCTCTTCCACGCGTGGATAATGCTCTGAGGCCAATTGTGACACTGGCAAAAATCCCATCACGCCATTAACCTCAACCATCAAGCCGCCTTTATTGGCTTCCAAAATTTTGGTCTTGATAATTTCGCGAGTCTTCAGGCGATCCGTGAGTGTTTGCCAAACCCGTTCTTGGCCCGCGGCGCGGAATGACAATTCCACATTGCCCTCTTTGTTTTCCGGTTCTAAGACCTGGGCCATGACAATGTCTCCGACCTTCAAGGTCCCCACGCGAACTGAATCATCATATAGTTCGCGCCCCCGCACCACTCCCAAACATACGCCCTCGATATCAACATAAACCTCGTTTTTGCCCACTGATAGCACTGTAGCTTCCAACACATCCCCAACCTTAGGCACCTTGAGCTCAACTCCGGCCTGAGCTAGAAGCTCCTGCATGGTTTTTGGCTCTGCGAGTACGGTATTAGACATAAATATTTGAATCCTAAATCATTCGGCTCTGCGACAATTTAAGATTTCACTTGTCCGCCGAAGCTTTAGCGTAGGCGGATTAGCTTTAAGATTATACTCTTTTCTGGGTTAAAAATCAAGGGGTTGGGGGCTTTCAAAAATACTTAAAATCTGCTAAAATATAGAGGGTAATCTGACCCCTTAATTCATAATTCTTACTTCCTGATTCGTTTTATGACTATTTCCTGGTTTGGGCTTTCCAGTTTCAAAATTGTTGGGCGTGACATCACAATTATTACCGATCCGTTTGGCAAAACCACTGGCTTAACCGCGGTCCGGGGTAGTGCTGACGTGGTGATTTCATCTAACCCGAGTCTGGATTGGTGCAATAATTTTTCGTCAATTTCAGGTACTCCATTTATGGTCTTAGGCCCAGGCGAGTATGACATTAAGGATGCGTTTATCATTGGCACGCCTGCTGAGAACAAAGAATTAGGCGCCAATACAATTTACAGCATTGAATTAGAAGGTATTCGCATAGCTTTTCTCGGGCCAATCAAACAGGCCGCCCTGACTGATCAACAAAAAGAAACGTTAGAAGGCTCAGATATCGTCCTCGTCCCCACTGGCGGCAAAGAAATTTTGGATTACGACAATGCAGTCAAAATTGCCACGCAACTCGAACCGTACATTATTATCCCGCACAGCTACAAGACCGCGGGACTGGAATTGAGCTTAGATAAACTGGATAAATTTTTGCAGGAGATGGGTGGCAAGCACATAGAAGAAGAAAAGCTCACTCTTAAAAAAAAGGATCTCGCCGGCGAGCAAACCTCACTGGTGATTTTAACTCCTCAACGATGAATCAGACACAGAAACTGATTGAAAAACTCCAGCAACAGCCTCAAGCGACCCGGATCAAAATTGTTTGGGCTGGAGTGGCCATAGCCGCTCTGATTTTGTTCGTGATTTGGGTGTTTAGTTTACGATCCACCATCAAAAACTTAAATGGCGTGGATTTAATCAAACTGCCGACCAGCGAGCCTACAAATAATCAAGGTCAAATTCAAACTGCAACGCCATACGCGACTGTTGAACGAGCGGAAAGTACGGCCCTGAATTTCAAACTCTATTTTAATTTTAATAACTCGACCAATGACATTCTGAATCTACCAGCCTTAACTGACATCACTCTTAAGATTAATAATCAAACTATTAAGCCGACTAAAATCACTGATCGCCAGAATCAGCCATTTGTGCAAAAAATCCTTTCACACACTCAAAATTTCGGCATCCTGATTTTTCCCAAAACCAACGCTGACGCCGCCGATCTCAACTTCAACCAAATGTATTTTGAACAAACTCCTAACGCTTTGTTTAACCAAAAAATTAAGCTGAATCTTAAGGACTTGGAAAAATCCGCCTTGCTACGCAACTAATATGGATATAGGAAAAATAAACAACCGGACCATTGAACAGGAAATGCAGGAGTCATACCTGGATTACGCCATGAGCGTGATTGTTTCGCGTGCCCTGCCTGATGTTCGCGATGGCCTCAAGCCCGTGCATCGGCGCATTCTTTACGCCATGTCCGAATTGGGTCTGCGCGCCAATGTTAAATTCCGCAAATCCGCAGCCGTAGTTGGTGAAGTCTTGGCTAAATACCACCCCCACGGGGATGTGGCAGTTTACGATTCCATGGTTCGGATGGCCCAAGAATTTGCCATGCGCTACCCCCTGATCGATGGCCAAGGAAATTTTGGATCCTTGGACGGCGATCCACCAGCGGCCATGCGTTACACCGAAGCCCGCATGCAAGCGCTAGCGGAAGAAATGCTCGTGGATTTGGATAAAGATACCGTGGATTGGATGGATAACTATGATGCGACGAGACTTGAACCTAAAGTTTTGCCAGCCAAGGCGCCCAACCTGCTCTTGAATGGGACTTTGGGCATTGCCGTGGGCATGGCCACCAATATTCCACCGCACAACCTCGGGGAAGTGGTGGATGCCACAGTCAAACTAATTGACGATCCCACAACCACGACTGAAGAACTTCTAGAATTTGTCAAAGGGCCGGACTTCCCCACGGGTGGCTATATCTATGATTGGAACACCATCAAACAAATGTATGCCACGGGCAAAGGACCAGTAGTCATGCGGGCGCGCACGGAAATCGTGGAAGAAAAAGGCGTGCACAAAATTATCATCAATGAAATTCCATACCAGGTAAATAAAGCGACTTTGCTCGAGCAGTTTGCCGAACTGGTCAAGGATAAAAGAGTTGAAGGCATCCGCGACTTGCGGGATGAATCAGACAAAGACGGTGTCCGGATTGTGATTGATCTCAAAAAAGAAGGCCTGCCCAATAAAATTCTCAACCAATTGTTTAAGTACTCGTCCCTACAAGATACGTTCCACGTCAACATGCTGGCCTTGGTGGATGGGATCGAGCCGCAGGTTTTGAATCTCAAAAATATTCTAGAATATTACATTAAGCATCGCCAACAAATCATCACGCGGCGCACAGCTTTTGATTTAAACAAGGCTAAAGAACGCGCCCATATTTTGGAAGGACTAAAAATCGCCCTGGATCACATTGACGCGGTCATCCAGACCATCAAAAAATCTGATACTACAGAAGAAGCTCACGCAGCCTTGATGAAAAAATTCAAGCTGTCGGATCGGCAAGCCACAGCAATCCTACAAATGCAACTGCGGGCGTTAGCTGGATTGGAACGCCGAAAAATTGATGAGGAGTTGAAAGAAAAACGGCGCTTGATCGCAGAATTGGAAGATCTGCTCAAAAGCGAGAAAAAAATTCGGACTGTGATAAAAGTGGAACTACTGGAATTGAAAGACAAATACGGCAATCCGCGTAAAACCACGCTGGTCAAACAACCAATCGGCGAATTCAAAGTGGAAGATTTGATTCCCGAACAGCAAGCCATGGTGATTATTACCAAATCCGGCTATGTCAAACGCTTGCCACCTGACACTTACAAAACCCAAGGCCGCGGGGGCAAGGGTGTGATTGGTATGACCACCAAAGAAGAAGACGTGGTCGAGTGGCTTAATACCACGAATACGCATGATGATATCTTATTCTTTACCACCAAAGGGCGGGTGTTTGCCACGAAAGTTTACGAACTGCCCGAAGGGTCGCGGACCGCACGCGGCCAAGCTTTGGTGAATTTCTTGGAACTGCCCACGGACGAAATGGTGTCCTCTATTCTGACAATTTCTAAAAAATTACCAGCCAAATTCCTGGTCCTGGCCACCAAAAAAGGTTTGATCAAAAAAACACCGATTGAAGAATTTGCCAAAGTCAGACGTTCGGGCTTGATTGCGATCAAAATTAAAACAGGGGATGAGTTGCGTTGGGTTAAATACTCCAATGGTGAAGATGATGTAATTCTCTCCACGGCCAATGGCCAGGCGATCCGGTTCAAAGAAAAAGATGTCCGCGCCATGGGTCGCACCGCCGCCGGAGTCAAAGGCATGCGCCTGAAGAAAGATGATTTCTTGATGAGCATGGAGTTGGTCTCCAAAAATGACAAAGTTGATAATCTGCAACTTTTGGTGGTAACGGAAAATGGCTTAGGCAAAAAAACCGATTTGAAGTTTTATAAAATTCAGCACCGCGGTGGCTCGGGCATCAAGACTCTCAAGGTCACACCCAAAACCGGCCGGATTGTTTCGTTACACGTGATTGATAAAACTTTGGAGCACGACATGATCGTGATATCCAAGCTTGGGCAAACCCTGCGCACGCCGGTGGCCAAAATCTCCACCCAAGGCCGCGCCACCCAAGGCGTCCGCGTCATGACCCTGGATGACAAAGACAAAGTCGCGACCACAACGATTATTTGACAAAATAATTTAACGAGAGCATAATAAATACATAAGGCGGCTGAAAGGCCGTTTTTATGTTTAAAATAGAAACCGATCCAGGAGTTGATAAACTGATTTGGTCCTTAGAAAAGCCGACAATCTATAAAATCTTAAGAACTATTGATCTATTAGAAAGATTTGGTTATCAGCTTAGCATGCCGCATAGTAAGAAGATTACAGACAATTTGTTTGAATTAAGAGTCCGCGGCCAGCAGGAAGTAAGAATTTTCTATTGTTTTCATCAAGGACGAGCGCATCTGTTAAGCGGGTTTGTGAAAAAGTCTCAAAAAACTCCTCGAACAGAAATAGACAAAGCAATTAATAAAAGAGGGGGCTTGACTTAATATAAGTTATAAGTTATATTATATCTATGACAGATTATAGAAAATTAAGAGCAGAGTTACTAAAAGATCCCCAAATAAAAAAGGGCTACGATGATTTGGGGCCGGAGTTTGCTTTGATTGAAATGATGATTGAAAAACGATTAAAGCTTGGCTTGACCCAAAAACAGCTAGCTAAAAAAATCGGGATTAAACAACCGATGATTTCACGTTTAGAAAGCGGCACATATAATCCTTCGATTAAATTCTTGCATCGAGTCGCTGGCGCGCTAGATGCAAAACTCAAAGTGTCTATTTATTAATTGGGGTTTGCGATTGCAGCCAAAAGCATATTCTTCAAATCCGCACGGCCGCGCGGGTTTGTGTAATATCAAAAATTTTTAAATAAAAATGAGAGCAGTTTTATGACTTGCTCGGGTCGAAATATTACTCCATCACTCAACGATCTCTAAATCCTCATTTTTTCCGGGTTGGTATAGGGCTGGCCGCTGGATGGCAATGAACTCAAGCTGATCTCCTTGGGTAACGAAGCCGTGAATCGTTTTGGGAGGAATGAAAATTACATATCCCTCTTTAACGGCAACAACCCTGCCGTTCAGTACGATGTCTCCTTGCCCTTTTAAAACCATTAGAAAGGCTTCGCTTTTGAAGTGCCTGTGCGGCTGGGTAGTTTTCCAGCGATAGACTCGAATCCGCTCGACCCCAAGGCCTTTTAATTGTCCCAGCCTTTGGCACTGAGTAACCCGTCCTACCACTGGGCCTTGGCCTTTTACTTCTCCGCCTAGGTACATCTTCTGGGTCTTGAGGGCCCGAAGATGGCGCACAGACCACCGTTTGCGTGTGTTATTCCGCTTCATCTTTTTACCCTCCAAATTGCTTAGATCTTGGAAATCACAGACAACCTTTGTCTACGAGCAGGCGCCCGAATCTCTGCACCAACTCAGAGTGGGTGAGGACTCGCCGCTCAGCGCAGGAGATATGACGGGAATCCTCGCCGATCTGCGGCCTCTCCGGAATGTATTTCTTGAGACGATCGGCTTCATCTTTCGGGAAACGGTCGCAAAGTCCGATCAGCATTTCTTCATCCTCGTAAGTGATGGTGGTACCTGGAACGTAGAGGCACTGTAACATTCGCTCTAAAAATCTAATCGCCATTATTTGCCTGGTTTCCATGATGCCCTCCTTTGGGCTTTAAATTCCGGACTTGATTGTCCGAAAGAACCTCTTTTGTTTTAACGGTTAATATTATCATTTATTTGCTTCTAGGTCAATACTTTTGACTTTTAATATAATTAAATAATGCCTTAGATTAGCCATTTTTAGATATTTTATCTTATGTTGTCAGAAAAGTTGACAAGATAGGTGAAAATGATATAGAATGTAAATAAGCTCCATTGCGAGGAGCGACAATTTCCTTAGAGGTTTAAATATTGGCCGCTCCGAAGCAATCTTATACAAGATCGCCACGCGACTGCCGATGTATTATCCTCAGTGTTAAAGCAGTCGCTCGCGATGGGTTAAAGGCAACAAGATGGAAATTCCTGAGATACTCGAAAAAACCGGATTGAATCAAAAAGAAGCCATGGTGTATATGGCTTTATTAGAATTAGGCACGTCTTCTGTGGAAGGCATTGCGAAAAAAGCCGGGACTAAGCGGCCAACGACTTATTTGATTCTGGATGAACTGCAAAAAAAGGGTTTGGCAACTCTGATTCCTCGCGCCAAAAAAGTCCTCTACATGCCGGAGTCGCCGGAAAAAATTATTTCAGATCTTTCTCGCAAACAGGAATTGGTCAAAAGATTTTTGCCTAACATGCTGGCTTTATACAACGAGCCAAAATACAAACCACAAGTGCAATTATTTTCGGGCAAAGAAGGGGTCAAACAAGTTTACCAAGAAATTTTTGAATCCAAGGAAGTTTCGTATTTTGGCACCACCAAGGACCTGGCCAAGCTTTATCCAGAAGGATTGAATGATTATTTGAAAAAAATTAGGGATCCTCAGTTCAAAATCCGCGATTTGCTCACTAAATCGAAAGAAAATTTGGACTACGCCAAGCTGGCTCAACAAGGACCAAATTACAAAATAAAATTTCTCTCACCCAATTTAAATTTTTTATCTGACAGCGCCATATTTGGAAATAAAGTTGTGTTCTTTTCTTTTGCGCCAGAATTATTCGCGCTGGTTATCAGCAGCAAAGAAATAAGTTCCTCACTTAAATCCTTGTACGAATTAGCTTGGCAAATTGCCGAACCGCTTGTAAAATAAACCTATGTCCGGACACTCTAAATGGGCGACAATTAAACGGGCCAAGGCCATCACGGATGCCAAGCGCGGCCAGGCGTTTACCAAATTGGGACGCAATATTACCATTGCCGTGAGCAAGAACGGGGGAGCGGACCCGGCGTTTAACTTTAAACTGCGCATGGCCATGGACCGGGCCCGTGATGGCGGCATGCCCAGTGACAATATTGTGCGCGCCATCAAACGCGGCAGCGGGGAAGGCAAGGAAGCCCTGGAGAATGTCATTTATGAAGGCTATGGGCCCTTTGGAACTGCGTTTTTAGTAGAAACTGTGACTGACAATTCCAACCGCACCAGTCAAAATATCAAACATATTTTTGCCAAGCACAACGGCAACTTTGGGGCTAAGGGATCAGTGGCCTGGCAGTTCGTCACCAAAGGACAAATTTTGGTTGAGCGCGAAGGGCGGAAAGATTTGTCTGACCTAGAATTAGCCGCGATTGATGCTGGCGCCGAAGATGTGCGGGAGTCTGCTGATGGCTTGGAAGTTTACACTTTGCCCCTGGATCTGCAAAAAATCAAAGAGCTATTGATAAAAGCCGGAGCGGTCGTTGCCAAGGCCGAGGTAATTCAAGAATCCAGCCAAGGCGTGGATTTGACTGAGGAACAAAAACCCAAAGTCGATGCTCTGTTTGCTGAATTGGAAAATGATGATGATGTAATCGCG
>Ga0209515_10000240_pt1 | contig 104684 bp, 100 predicted proteins | sample Subgroupgradi54m_FD_187454 | JGI IMG/M metagenome (GOLD analysis project Ga0209515, IMG submission 187454) | Subsurface groundwater microbial communities from S. Glens Falls, New York, USA - GMW60B uncontaminated upgradient, 5.4 m (SPAdes)... ... | reverse complement strand
GATACAGTATGCAGTTGACATTGTGTCGTTTCCGTATGTGTTCTGCCATATGTGGCAGTATACCATCTCCTGATCCCTAGGCGACACCGCCCCGGAGCAGAGCTCCGAGGAAATCTATTTGATTATAGGCGGGCATGATGATGCTAAATAGTGGCGATGACATACGGCGTGAGATATCGATATTTCGACATATCGAAATTTCAGAATATTAAATTTGTGTAACCTCATTTAATTCTTGTTCTATAATATTCTCTTTCTCGTCAAATAAAAATCTGCCCGTACATTTCTTCCCTTTCAAAAAGTACGGAAACCAAAAGACATCATCCTTCCACATGTGGGCAAAGGGGATTTCATCGATAAAAAACCATTGCGGCTTCATTTCCTCACTTTCCGTGGGCACCCCCTCAAACTCTTGGGCTCGAAATATGTGCACTTCGAGAACTTCGGGATTGCCCTGAAACTCAAAATCAATCACACCCATTTTTTCTACATCTTCGACGGTGATCCCCGCTTCTTCCGAAAGTTCCCGTTTTGCGGCTTCCTCAATAGTTTCGTTCTCATCAACCTTGCCGCCAAATCCATTCCATCGACCCTGCCCAAAACCGCGTTTTTTCATGCCAAGTAATACCCGAGGATGCTCGTGAATGATACACAGGGTGAGAACTTTTTTGGACATACCTTATGGTCGGAGTCCGATATAGGCGAGCATGCCTTGGAGTGGATCGACATGATCGTAACGCGCCGAAAAAAATTGATCAGCGTGGCAATAGGTGCACAGAGCTGCGTCAATAATATTGTCGACTCCGGCTGCCCGAAGCCGCTGCGCCGCTTCACCAGCAAGACTTGCAAAAATTGCACCATCACGATGTTCAATATTCTCTGGGTTGAACTGGCACGCAACTTCGTCTTTCACCTCAAAATGACATACCCCAATGTGGGGACCAATAGTGACGCGTACATTGCTCGGCACCACATGAAATAACACCTTCATCTGCCGCACAACCTGCTCGAGGATTCCACCGACCAAACCGCGCCAACCCGCATGAGCAATACCAATACTTTGGGTTATCGGATCGAAAAAATAGACCGGCATGCAGTCAGCTGCCGTAATCGTGAGAAAAAGATTTTTTGTATTGGTGATCAGGGCATCGGTGTTAAGAAGATATTGCCCGCGGCTACTCTCATCGACGACGGCCACTGTTGTACCATGAACGGTTCCTCCGGTGACGACACGCGAAGAATCGATCGATTGCATTTTAAAAAATTGGTCGCGATTGCCACGAATCATTTCGTCCACCGGTTTGCGGTTCCACCACACCATCGAGCTATCGGAACGTTCTGATATACCCGTAATCACTCCGGGATGGTTATCGAAGATAATTTTCATAACTCCATATTGTACCGCCACGCGCAACGGCAGGACACTCTTAAAGAGCATCCTGCCGTTTTTATTTCGCATGCCGCTACCACTACTGTTGATTATGGCCAATTTTGCATATACTCATTGAGCTTCGTTTCGTATTGTGTTGTTGTTTCTCCATAATTACCAATTAAATCATCCTGTCCCTTCAACCGACTATCTTCTGATTGTAATTTTGCTCCAAAATCATTTGTGGCACGAACTCGTATAAGGTTCGCTTCTTGCTTAAGCGCACTCAATCGATTATACTCTTGAACCGACCCCGAATCCAATAATGGACGAGCTTTTTCTAGTATTTTCTCCATCTCTTCGCGGATCACCTTCACCTGTTCGGCATTTTTTAATGCTTCTCTGGCCACCAACCTCGATTCTTCAAGGGTACTATCGAGTAACGGTTTAGCACGATCCCCTTCCGCACTCTCCAACAACTGTAACTTACCAATTGACTGCTCCAATGAAGCGGCGGTGAGCTCTGTGGGATTTGTTGGGATAGCATCTCCAATGTATAGACTGGCCTCCTTGAGTTTTTGTAATTTAATTAGTGAAGTCACAAGCCCGCTCACTTGTTGCATTGTTTTAAATTTTTCTGAAGACGCTTGTAAATCACCCAATTCACCATGCAGCGTTGTGAGCATCGTATCTTCCTCGGTAGATAAAGGTCGTGCATTCTCTGTATCGCGTGCCTTCCCGATGATACCAATTAAGGCATCCCGCACATCATCTTCGTCTTCTTGGCTGCTCAATACTTGAGCTGCCTCTGTGTTTTGTTGGGCAAGCGCCTGTTGCTCAGCGGCAACAATAGCGGGGTCCTTCGGCACCTCGGTTGTTGCTGGGTTTTCAATACCATCTTTTTTTGTTCGGGTCTTCTGCTTGTGGCATACGCGTGGGTTTAATAAATAATTAAAGCTTAACCGCTTCGACCATCGTTATCATTTGCTCAATCGGGAGATCACTCCCAAAGGGCTTGTAGAACACCGCCCTAAACGTACTCAGGCCCTTTTCACTAAATGCTCGCAAGACCTCTAGATTAAATATCTTGATGGCCTTGCCAACGATACGCATATCGTCATTAGAACACATCTCTTCAAAGTTGTAAAATGCAAGCAACAGGCGATCGCGCAGCATCTCATCAAAAATTTTATAACAGAGTTCCTTCCGAAATGTGTCCTCAAGCGGCCAATACGCGGGCAAGTTGCCCGCATCGGTTTTTAACCCATCATTGAACAATTTCCTTTTATCCGCTTCTGAACAACGTGTAAATTCAAACAATACTTGGAGTGTGTACTCCAGTACATAAAAGATTCCGACTTTTTGCATGGTCTCCTGATCGCTTTTGAGCTTCTCTTCGACCTTCATCTTTTTACCGGATTGCTTCAATGCTTCCAGTGAGAGGTGGTGCTCAAGGATCCTCTTGCGTGCCCGCACTAATGTTTCATGCAAGGTATCGAGAAGTTCTTCCATTTCGATTTTTACGGATTCGTGACGATACACATCAACGAGCAGTCCAAGGCTGTGGATAAACCCAAGCTCATCAAGTGCCCCAACAGGCAATGTTTTACCAAGTATGGCAAGAGTTTTATAGGCAATAGTGCGTTCGAGCTTCTTTGTTTGAAGAATTTCTTGTAATTTAGTAACTGCGACTATTACTCCTTTCGTAAGAGTTTCTTGGTCTTTTGCGGACCAAAAATACGCTGGTCGATTTGCCAGTGCCGTTGCAACCTTCAAAAACGCATGGAGGGGAGACATAGATCACTAGATGCTATTCAATAAAAATTCCTATACATACGCGGGTGTTACTCCGCAAATGGCATCAATAACCGTTTGATGACGGGAGTTTTAGGGTTTTTAATAATGTCCTTCACGGTCCCGAATTGCTCAATCACTCCTTTAATCAATATGGCAAGTTTCTCTGATAAAAATAAGGCATCTTCGTGGTTATGCGTCACAAGAATGATGGGGATATCAAGTTTTGCAAACAACAATTTTAAATGGGTTGCTACGTCCCGTTTCGTCATTTGATCGATGTTCGACAATGGCTCATCTAACAGAAGGAGTTTGGGCTCAATCGCCAGTGCTCGTGCAAGACCCACGCGCTGCTTTTGCCCACCGGAAAGCTCCTGGATTCTTCGATCAGACTGGCCCTCCAATTGCACCAAGGCAAGCATCTTTTCCACTATTATGTTTTGTTGTTCCGGACTCACCCCTCGAATCCGTAACCCGTAGGCAATATTGCCAGAGACCGTCAGGTGTGAAAATAGTCCATAATCTTGCGGAAGATAGCCGATATTACGTTGTTCCAACGGGAGTGGGCCGAGATCATCTCCATTGAGGCGAATACTTCCTTTTTGGGGATGCACAATACCAAGAATACTCAACAGGAGCGTTGTTTTACCGCTCCCCGATGGCCCCATCAACACGAGCGTTTCTTTCTTGCCGACTTCAAGGCTGAGGTCATGAATAACCACGTGTTCATTATACCCCGCGACCAGATGTTGGATGGAAAGTCCATTCATAGGTGATTCTTTCGCGCTGTAATCATTTTAAAGGAGACCAACGCAATAATAGATGCGGTTGTTCCAAGAATCGTCGCCGCTAATGCTTCGGCGGTAAGCGTTTTCCCATCCAACGCAATAAATGTTGGGAGAACTTCAGTCTTAAATGGGATCACTCCGGCAAAGATCAGACTCCCTCCAAGTTCGCCCATCGCACGCGACCAACAAAGAGTGGCTCCGGCCGCAATGTCGGTTGCAGACATGGGAAGAAATAGCGTTGTAAAAACTTGGAATGGATTGGCGCCCAACGAACGCGCCGTGAGCGGAATCCCAGACGTTTGAATATCTCGAAATCGTCGAGCAACGGTGGAAACAACAAACGGCGCGGCAATAAAAAACTTTGCAATCACAAGCGCGGCAAAAGTGAATGTGAGATTCACATGAAATGGAGATGTGGGCCCCAACATCAACAAGAAGATCATGCCATCGGCAATAGGTGGAAAGGTCTGCGGAACATCCACTACCAATGTTTCGAACACAACCTTCCCGCGCAACTGTTTTGTAGCAAAAACATACGCCAGAGGAATACCAAAGATGAGTGCAACGATGGTTGTTGCAATCGACGAAGTAATACTTAACCAAAGTGCTGAAAGAATCCGACTATTCCCCATCGCAGCAAAAACCTGGTTCCAAGAACCCAATGCCGCGTAATATTGAAAAAGAATTGTTACGAGTAAAAATAAGACCAGTGCAGTGGCGAGGGTGTATACAATAACGATGAGATTTTTTGAACTCAACTTTTGTGCCATAGCGATTATCAAAAAAATTTCAATTGGCAACACTTTCCATAATCCCCACCCCTTGGCTTTGGACCCCGAAGTCGCTCGTGAGAGTAATGAATGAGTGTTTCATATATTCTTCTTTGCTCATCTGTTTGCCCGAGCCGCAAACGCAAAGTGATAAAAATATCGATCAAGATCTTCTACGGTTGTGTTGTATAACTGGGTTCCAGAAATTGCATCTCCAAACACTTCTCTCACTCGTACAAGTTCTTTCAACCGTTTGTTCCAACGAGCATCGTTAATAGTTAAGTCGATAAGCTCGAACGCGCGAGTGACTGCGCCTTCAAATCGTACTACATCTCCTGATGCTCGCGCAGCGCGGCCAACTTCCGAGCCAATGTTCCCCATCTGTTCTGCTAACGATAAGGTATGCCACTTTCCTGCCGCTTGAGACTCGTGTTGATATGCCATACTATTCTTGAACGAGTTGGTTCACCACTGCAACTATTGTTGCGCGCATCGCAGCGTCCTCCACATTCCGCGACCGATTATGTTGTGAGGGACGTATGTTGATCATGGAATCAAACTCAATAAAATCTTCGCCGCTCTTATCAGGATAAAAATTAATCCCCCAAAGGTTTTGTTGCTGCGATCCGTTTTCCAGAAGCACCGCCTCTTCATCAGCATGCAACTCACCCCCAACAGCCATGATCCTCTGCTCAATGTCGACGACGGCTTTCACTAAATCTCCAAATCGCTCTTTCGCAATTTCGGAAAGCTTGGCTCTCGTAATTATGTTGTCGATGATGAGTATGAACATACCGTTTATTGACCATGACACTTCTTATACTTTTTTCCAGACCCACAAGGGCATGCATCATTACGGCCGACCTTATCGCCGCTCGTCTCTGATCCATGATCCATGTTTTCTGCTCCCGCATCGCCGGTCTTTGCCGCACCGCTTAACAGAATGCCACGGCGTTCAAATACCCCTTGTGCCTGAATGGCCGCAACGCCGACTTTAAAAATCGAATGCACCACTTCGTGCTGATGGATGGCGAGGAGCTCATTAAACATTTTAAAACTTTCGTGCTTATATTCCACAAGCGGATCGCGTTGACCGTATCCTCGCAGCCCAATCCCGGTACGCAAATGATCGAGCGCATCAAGGTGCTCAATCCAAAGCATATCCATAGCGCGCACCAGCACGCTCGTTTCCATTTGCTGCAGGATACTCTGGGGCTCGGGGATATTGCGGCGCTTAGCGTCTTCGACAACGCTATGCTGAAATGCTTCCTCAAAACTGTGGATTGTGCTCGTGACAAGCTCTCCAATCTCGGTACGCTTCTGCCAAGGGGTGAGCGCGATACTATTTGCCTTTTGTGCAATGTCATCAATCACGACTTGTTCCAGGGGCACCATTGCTTTAACGGCTTCGAGGAATCCTTGAACATCTCCGACATGCTCGTCGGGGAAGGATGCGGCTAGCGCGGTATCAATTTCGGATTGCACCATTTGTTTCACACGCTCATTGTTTTGCGCGGGTGCTTCAAGGTACTCACGACGCCGACGATAAATCACCTCGCGCTGCTTGTTGGCCACATCATCGTATTCGAGCAATCGTTTGCGGATTTCAAAGTTATGATTTTCAACTTTATTCTGCGCGGTTTCGATCGAACGACTCACAATCCTATTTTCAATCGGCATGTCATCGGGGACACCCATGCGCTCCATCAAGTTCTTGACCCTCTCCCCACCAAAAATCCGCATGATATCATCGTCCATCGAAAGATAAAATTGACTGGAACCCGCGTCACCTTGGCGGCCCGCGCGGCCGCGTAATTGGTTATCAATACGGCGCGACTCATGCCGCTCGGTTCCCACCACATGTAGGCCCCCGAGTGCTACCACTTCGTCGTGCTCCTTGCGCCAATCATCGATAGTGCGGTCAGACACGAGTAAGCCCGTTGCCGCTGACTCTGGTGGCACGCCCCCCAAAATAATGTCCACGCCGCGGCCCGCCATGTTGGTTGCCACCGTCACCGAACCTTTACGACCGGCGTTGGCAATAATCGCGGCTTCACGCTCATGGTTCTTGGCGTTCAAAATTTCAAACTTAATTCCGCTACGCTCCAGGTGGGCGGAGAGTTGTTCATTCTTGGCGATCGAAACTGTCCCAACGAGCACCGGCTGACCCGTGGCATGGCGCGCTCGGATTTCTTCCACGACCGCTGAAAATTTTCCACTTTCGTTTTTAAACACGCGGTCTGGAAAATCCTTACGCACCATTTGTTTGTTGGTAGGAATCACCACCACTTCCAAATTATATATCTTTGCAAACTCTTCGGCCTCGGTGGCAGCGGTACCGGTCATACCCGAAAGTTTGGTGTAAAGGCGAAAATAGTTTTGGAAGGTAATGGTAGCTAGTGTCTGACTCTCCTTTTGAATATTCACATTCTCTTTGGCTTCAATCGCTTGATGCAAGCCTTCGCTATAGCGCCGACCATACATCATGCGCCCGGTAAATTCATCCACGATAATAACTTCGCCATCCTTCACCACATAGTCACGGTCGAGTTTATAAAGCGCCTCGGCACGCAACGCCTGCTCCACGTGGTGGACTAATCGAATGTCGTGCGCATACAGGTTATCGATGTTCAGGAGTTTCTCCATGGTCGCGATCCCCTCTTCGGTCAAAATTGCGCTTCGCATTTTTTCGTCGATCGTGTAGTGCTTGGTACTTTCCAGTTGCCGAACAAATTTTGCAAACTGATAATATTGATCGGTGGATTCTTCGGCGGGCGCTGAAATAATTAAGGGGGTACGCGCTTCATCAACCAAAATAGAATCGATTTCATCGACAACCGCATAGTGGTGAGCGCGCTGCACTTGGTCATTCAAGTTCATCACCATGTTGTCACGCAAGTAATCAAACCCAAACTCGTTGTTGGTGCCGTAGGTGATATCGGCAGCGTACGCCTCTTTACGAGCAATGGGTCGAAGATTATCCGGTGCAGTGGGGTCGAACTTGTATGCAATTTCGTGGCCAATGGAAGCGACGGTAAGCCCCAAAGCATTATACACACGGCCCATCCATTGTGTATCGCGCTTAGCCAGGTAATCGTTGACCGTAACCACATGCACACCTTTACCAGTCATGGCATTGAGTGACACCGGCAGTGTGGCCACCAAGGTCTTACCTTCTCCAGTTTTCATTTCGGCAATCTGCCCGCGGTGGAGGACCATACCTCCTTTTAATTGTGTATCATAATGCCGCTGGCCAAGCGTTCGAAGGGCTGCCTCGCGGACATTGGCAAATACTTCGGGCAACAGACTATCGAGTGGTTCATCGCCCGCGAGCCGTTCCCGGATTATTGTTGCGGTTTGGGCGAGCTGCTCATCGGTCTTGCCTTTGACGACTTCTTCCAACCCATTAATTTCTTCAACCGCGGAGTCCAGTGCCTTCACGACCTTCGTATTAGGATCACCGAATATTTTATGGAATATCGACATACATTCAACGTTTATTTGTTTATTAATTTATTGCTATATTATGCCGGAATCTTCTCTTTTGGTCAACAGAAAACCATCCTTCGCTAAAGCTTCGGATGGCAAGCCACCTTCTTTCTTCTACCCCAGACGCATGAAGGGCGCACTCTTCAATACGTCTCATCTAACTCATCCTTCTGTGCTTCTTCCCGACCTTCACCCCGCCAGGCCAATGGAGTCATTTGATTCAATTTTTTCAACTTGCGTGCTTGACGATAATCCTTCTCTTCTTTGCTTGCCTTATACGTATCAATCTCGCGCTCAAGCCCCTTCCGACACATTTCAAAGGCCTTTACAATATCTTCTGCTTCGGCCTCGGCACGCAATGTTTTTTTGGGCAGCTGCAACATACATTCCGCACGATAGACTTCACCCTTTCGATGATGCCGCGTGGTCCGCCCCACTTCTATATTGAGAATGAGCGCCGCCCCATATTTGCTGACACGCCGACTAATACCGGCCACGTGCCGATCAATATGTTTTTGCTCAGTCGGATTAATGGCGATATTCGTTTGTTTGAGAGTGGTCTTCATAAAATATGATACCAATCTACGAATGCAACGAATACGATGATTCGTACATTGGTATTATTTAGTTGTCAAAACTCCCTTCTATTGGTATTGTATCCCTTACCTGAATGGTTGACAACAACGATATACGACATGGAGGAATCTCATGAACATGGGTCAAAAAACGGTCCTCATTGTAGATGACGATCGATATACCGCAGAATGGATTTCGATCCTCCTGCGATGGGAAGGGTTTGATACCCTCACCTGCACTTCAGGTCGCCAGGCCGTACAGCTCCTTCAGACTGGCAAATACCTACCCGATATCATCATTACGGCCATTGTCATGACTAGCATGAGTGGACAAAAATTCATCTGCAGTGTGCGAGAGATGCGATTCCCCTGCCCCATCATTGCCATAGGGTATCAGGAGGTCATCGATGGACTGGACAACGTCCAAGAACGCGCCTACAAATCCCGCGAAAACAGCGCCATCAATGACGCCATGCTGCTGCGAGCCATCGAAAGCGTGATGACTTCTCCATAAAAACCAAAGCCTCGAAGCACTACCCCGGAGGGATACGCGTCGAGACTTTTGACTTTTTAATCGGAATATGGCACAATCTGGGGTCTCTTATTCGAGAGGCAACCAACAGAGAAACAAGGCGGCAACGGCTGCCAAGGAGGACGACATGAAGTGGGACCCATCGCAGCAAGTACGGGTGCTGACCGTCGATGACCAGGAGGATCAGCTCGAAGTAATCCTCCGGATACTGACTCGAATCCCGGAATTGAGCATACGACTCGAACGCGTGATCAGGGCCACAACCGGCAAGGAGGCTCTGAAGAAGGCCAGCCCCGAGTCGGCGGAATTCGAATTCGACGGTAAGCAGATCGATCTGCTGATCACCGACTTCCAGATCGGTGACATGACTGGCCTCGAAGTCATCAAGGGCGTGCGTGAAGCCCAGGGTCGCATCGTCCCCGCGATCTGCCTTTCGGGGACGTTCGAGCCCGAACAGATCAAGGCGCTCGAGGCCCTTCCGTGCGTGCTCACGCGGCAAAAGCCGTACAATATGTCGGAGCTTTCCGCGCTGGTGATGCAGGCCCTCACCCCGCCGGCGCCGATCTCCAACCCGCCGATTACGGGCCTCATGCAGGGAGTGGGCGATCTCACCGCTCCCGAGCAGTTTGGCCAGAACCTCGGCCCCGTGCATCGCGAGAGCGAGTACGAGGACCCGGGAACGGTCCGACAGCCCCTGGCGAGCACGCCCGAACCGAAGCCCACCGACGAGGAGATCGATCGCAGGACACGCGATAGCGCCTTCCAGCGGGAGATCGCCACCCTCGACGGCTGCCTGGTGCAGGTGGCGTTGATCCTCGCGGCCCAGCAGGATCCCTCGTCCGAAACGAGCCACAATCTCGGCGAGCTGCTGCGAGACCTTCGCGCCTCGCGAACCAGGATCGCGATCCTCGTCACCGAGACCTTCGCGGCCCCCAAGGCCAAGGAGGACGAAGGGTTCATGGAGAAGCCGGCCGTCGACAAGCGAGGGCCCGACGGCGATCAAGGCCTGTAGCCCCCGAACTCAAACTAAAAGCCTCGATACGAACCCAGGAAGGGGGGACGTATCGAGGCTTTGTACTTTTATAGCAACGTTCTAGTGTATTAGTGGCGACGCGGGAAACACGTGGAAGTGCTTAATGGCGGCAATACTTTCTTTGGGGAGAATCCGGTGACCGTCTAACTCTGTAACCACTTGGTCCACCTTTGCATCTTCTTTTCGGATTAACTCAACATTATCACCCTTGAGGTTATTGAACTTTCGATCGATATAATCCTTAGTCGCCATCCCAGAATTCATCACTCCCATGTCTTTTTTCATTTCACCCATCCCCGTTCTCATTTCAGTAATATCAGCTTTCATTACACCCATTTCTGTTTTTATTCCGTTAATATCTGTCTTGATGTCACTAAACTGCTCCTCCACGTGAGTAGCGAATTTATTGATGGCCTCTAAGATTTCGCCCGTTGTGACGTTCTGGTCAGGCTGTGGATTGTCCATAGAAAAATAGTATACCATATTCATCCATCGATCTCCAAAATAACGATCGCAGGTTATGCACTCACCCTCTTTAGGGGGTTGGATCGAACATTTTTTGTGAGCGAGGACTGTGCGAGCGAGTCACGACCAGCTGGGGACGATTACGGTCGGGGCTGGTCGGGACGGTTCCCGATGAACGCGAGTTCCGCAGCCACAAAAAATATTCGATCCGACTCCCTCTTCCTATTCCCATTCCGTCGTCCCCGGCGGTTTTCCCGTCAAATCGTAAAGCACGCGAGCAATCCCCGGCACCTCGGCGATAATTCTGCTTGCCATGCCCTCCACAATCGTCTCATCGATATCAATCCCCGGGATCGCCGGCCGACCCGTCATAAAATCGTTGGTAATAAATGGCCGGAGCACGATCGAATGCGCTCCTTCCACCCCAAACGACAGTGGCGCTAAAATCACGGGCACTTGGCTCAATGTTTTAATCAACCCCTCTTCGGCCAACATCGTAGTAACAATCTCATCGGCTGCCTGGAGTTTTAAAACATTTTCGGGGGTTAACACCGTTGGTGTCATTCTCCACGGTTCTGATAGAGGCCCACCAAATACATACACAAGTCGATTGATCCCATGCACTTTTTTAGGGATTTCTTTGGCAAGGTCTGCAAAGGCACTCCAGTCACGCTTCCCATGCACGCCCACAATATATTTATACGATCGCCCATCGCCCTGGACTCCCACCGATTTGACCGGCAGTACCGTCAGTGTGAAACCCGCCCGCTCAAACTCTTTTAAGCCGCTCTGGATTTTCTCAAGTTCCTCTGTGGCGGGAGCCTGATCGGTACACAAAATCCGAATTGCCAATCCCGGCCCCGGAAATGGTTGCCGCCACACCAAGGGCTCGGGCAACCCGAGCATCGCCCCCAACGCATGCACTTCGTCTTTATGGTAATCCTTGAGCGGTTCAATCACGCGGCCCTGGCTACGCAACGCACGCACAAGCTGTGAATCATTATGATGCGTTTTAATCACCTCGGCCTTAGAACTGGCAACAAGTGAAGCGCTTTCGATGAGATCCGGTCGTAACGTGCCTTGTGCTAAAAATACATCGTCCGGTACTAACCCTAATTCGGCGATCACTGTATCAACCACGCGCATATACGTATCACCAATAATCTTGCGTTTATCTTCGGGAGCAATGGTTCGATCCAGCGGTTGCGTCTGTCGCTCCCCTACCATGGTGGTCGCCTTACGAAATGTTTCGGATGCATCCACCACCTGGATGGTAAGCCCGATACCTTCCAATGCGAATCGTACCTTTGCGCTTTCGTCTTTGCGCATAAAGCCTGTATCCACGTGGATCGCGATCACCCGCTCGGGGCCAATTGCTTTGGTGATGAGCGTGGCACACACCGTGGAGTCCACGCCGCCACTGACCAGCACCAACACTTTTTTATCACCAACAATATTTTTAATTTCCTCTATGGCGCTCTCTTCGCGGTTTCCCACGGTATAGCTCCCGTCAAACCCTGCGATGCCAAACAAAAAATTCTTAAGGATAACGTTGCCATGCACCGTCAAATCCACTTCGGGGTGAAACTGCACGCCGTACCAATGCTTATCTGGATTTTCAATCGCAGCCACGGATTCCTTGCTTTGCCCAATAACCCGAAACCCCAGGGCAATCTTGTCCACACTATCGCCGTGCGTGAGCAACACCGACTCGTTCTCTTCCAACCCCTCAAAGAGCGCGCTCGTCGGATCAATTGTAATCGCGTATTGTCCGTCTTCGCGGACGGCTTTTGTTACCACTGTCCCGCCATGAGCGTAGTTAAGCAGCTGCATGCCGTAACAAATCCCCAAGATTGGTTGCTCTAGTGTAAATAATTTGGGGTCATACTTGGGTGCCGCATCGCCAAACACACTTTGCGGCCCTCCCGAAATAATAATAGCGCGATATTCCCGGAGTTCCGCAACGGGCGTATCCATCGGGAGGATGACGCTTTCAACATTCAACTCCCGAACCCGTCGGTCAATCACTTTGCCGTACTGGGCACCCGCATCTAAAATCGCACATTGGTTACGCATAAGTTTCCAAAAGGTGACGAAGGTCGTTACTTAATTCCGGAATATTATCAGAAGGATGTTCTTCTGGATGAAAATTTGATAGGAATAGTTTCATCTGTTGAGAGTACTCTGGATCCCCCGTCACTAAAGACCATAATTGTCGCACTTTCTCATGAGCGCTGGCTAGCGTACGTTCGGTGGCGACAACAGATGCCGCTGCCATGGAAAGATTGTCGATTTTCTCGACCAACGGTGTGGAAGAGAGCGTTTCGAGCATTCGCTTCGCAACAACGAACCCCTGAAGCACGGTGAACAATCGCGTTCCTACTTTCTGACCCTCCGCCGTGCTACTAGCCACCTCCCGGTGCGAGCCTCGCTTAACGATGGAATAAAATTCTTCTTCGAAAGAACGAAATGCCTTCTTGCCGAGCACTTCCCCCTCCAGAACGTCCAAATAATGGCTATGCAATTCGTCTAAATATCCGAGCTGTTGTAACTCTTCAGGATCAAGAACCTCTTCATCTCGATCTCGACATGATGGTTTTCCAACCCTAATAGCGTGCTCAATGTCCAGGTGATTTACGAGTCCGTGGCGTAATTCGTGACGCGCGGTTTGCTGGACCCACGTTGCATCAAATTTCTCATTCAGAAAATCATATGTATTGAACAAGTCGACAAAGGCGACGTCTCGCTCGGGGTTATATTCTCCCGACCTTCCTTCTTCACGAAGGTTTCGACAACCATCGGGAATTTTATGATGAGAATTATATACAATAAGAGTTACTCCTTGATATTCAGCACAATCAATCACTCCCTCTTTTACTGCCCATTCTTCCAGACCCGGGCTCGACGGATCGGCATGCGCCCATTTGATCTTCCCACTGGACTCTAAAGAGAGGGAACGGATCTGATATTCAACTCCAATAAATTTAAATTGTTCCGGAGATACAATTGATGCAATATCCTTTCGCCATTGCCGATCTACCACGGGATCACCTCCTATGGGCGCGTCTACTCCCTCTCCGGCGATGTCACTTTTCTGTTGCATAGTAAAAATAAGATGCCCCTACTTTATCACATGCTCACATGCCCGACAATGGGTCGGCCTCAATATTTAAAAAATCCCCCCGAACGGAGGGATTTTTATCCCGCTTGAATACACTCATTTCCTGCAATGCTCCGGGACCTGGATTCGAACCAAGATACTCTCCTTCAAAGGGAGATGTCCTGCCGTTAGACGATCCCGGAACGCTGAAGAAAATATTTAATATGGGGAAGAAATTTCGTTAATACCCTTTATCCAACCTTCAATTTTTCGATTTAATTGTATACTCGCAAACACCGTTACTCGTAGGAGTCCATAATATGAAATTCCAGTATTGGATCGTTTTGTTTTGGGATTTCCTTTTTTAAAATAAATCCCATGAACAGTGGAACATGTAATCACACCGTTCCAATAATCTTTAACTAACTCTATAGAATTCTTACTTTCCTTATGTATATAAAGATCGAAACGCATCTGATCCCGAGAAACACCACAAACATTCATTATCCATCGTATAAAGATCTTTATCATTAAGGGGTCCGAATTACCAAACTGCACCCTACTACTGCGCTTATCTTTCTCTTTAGATCCCTCCGCCCAATAAAGGGCGACTCCGATCAACCACAATTCTCGTTCAGTGAGATTACCAATTTCAGTTGCGGCTTTAGTAACAATCTTATTACGTAACTCAACCCTTTGGTTATGACGTTGTAATGCCCCCCGAAGTCCTGCAAGTCGTTTTTTCTCGGTCAACCGCTGTTTCTGTGGCCTTGATAATTTTACCTGTTTGAACCACAAGGATAGTGTCGATTTCGCAACAGGGATTCTCTCACGAATTTCAGTATACGACAAGCCCCGTTGCCGTAGTTCAATCGCTTCAAGTCTTTCTTTGGCTTTTGGAATCATACGAACATGGATTGTATATAAATATTATACATAATCGTTGTTCGTATGTAAACTTACTATCCACGGCCTCCTTCGGAGCGAAGCGGGGCACTCTTTTTGTTTGTGGAGATGTTTGAGCCAGCGACCGAAGCTGCGGTTGATTAAGGTCGGTGCTTCGGGCGCGATCATCCGATCTTGATCGGATGAGGTGAGTTTCGGAACAAACAAAAAGAGTGCCCCGCTTCGCTCCTCTTCACCTCTTCTTGTAGCGTCGGAAAAGGTGCCCAGCAAAACAACTATCGGACTCTTGCAGAGATGGGTCTTCCGCCGCGCGGAAGTCTGCAAGAGGAGATCGTAGGCAGACGGCCACCGCTGGAGTGGCCGAACTGCTGGTGTTTTGCTGGGCACCTTTTCCGACGCTACACCTTCAAATACCTCCCCACCGCAAGCCCCGCACTGCCCATCGACGCGATCGCAAGTGTTCCGGTCTGAATGAGCACAAGCGTTAGCATGTTGGCAGAATAAAAATCCGCGATACTGGCATGGCTCGTGGTAAAAAGATTCACCACCCCAGGATCAATCCATCGCACAAACGGAATCCACAAGGCAAAACTCAATCCCACCGCAATCACTGTATACACCACCCCTTCAATCACAAAGGGAAGTCGAATAAACCCATTCGTCGCTCCCACCAATTTCATAATGCCAATTTCATCGCGTTGGCTAAAAATGGCCATCCGAATCGTGTTGTATACGACAATCAAACTTAAGAAGAGAAAAAATGCGAGCACCCCTTCCACCGTCCACCGAATCGATCGCTCCACATGAGAAAATCGCTCCAACAAATCGCTCCGATCGTCAAAACTCTTGCGCGCAATCACTCCCTCGGCAGCGAGTGTGGGGTCATTGAGCTCTTCAAAAATTTTTGAATAATCGCCAATGGTATCCCCGCGCACCCGGATCACTGATCCGAAGGGGTTCGTATTAATCGCTCGCAGCGCCTTGATGGTATCATTTTCTTTTTCGTAGCGTTTGAGGAACGTGGCATACACTTGGTCCGCGCTCTCCACTTGCACGCTGGCGACATTGGGGAAACGTTGGATCTTCTTCTGCAGTTGCGCAGCTGTTTCATTGGAGGTTTGTGGACTCAAATACAAAGTAATATCTACTTTTTGGGTGAGCAGCTCTGCGGCGGCCGTCGTGAGTACTCTTGTGGCAATCAATAAGTGACCGGCGAAACTGGCAAAACCCATGATCACGATGGTGATAATGGATAGCCAAAGGTTCCGGCGAAAATGCACGGCGGTCGATGTAAGGATGCGCAAAAGTTTGGACATACCGTTTTTTATTGATTTACTTATTTAATAATTTATTAAATTCGCCCGCGCAATAAACTAATAAATCATTAAACGATTTTTACTTTACAAGATATACTTCCCATTTTTTTGATCCGAGATGATCGTCCCGTGATCGAGTGTTATCACGCGCTGTCGGATACGATTAACGACTTCGCGGTTATGAGTTACGAGTACCAGCGTTGTCCCGAACTGATTGATCTTGATGAGGAGATCCGTAATCTCTTGGGCGTGGATCGCATCAAGGTTGCCGGTGGGCTCATCGGCGATCAAAATTTTGGGGGCGTGCACAAGTGCGCGGGCGATGGCCACACGCTGTTGCTCGCCACCGGACAACTGCAATGGGAAACGATCTATTTTATTATCCAGCCCCACTATTTTAAGAACTTGCGGCACAATTGTTTTAATATGATCACTCGGCGCCCCACAAACTTCTAAGGCAAAGGCGACATTTTCAAAAACCGTTTTTTTATTAAGTAACTTAAAATCCTGGAATACCATACCGATCTGGCGACGCAATACGGGTTTCTCATGCGCCTTAATATGCGTAATGTCCCATCCCCCAACGACAATACGGCCAGCAGTGGGCCGCTCCTCGGCAATTAACATCTTTATGAGGGTAGTTTTGCCTGTCCCCGACCGCCCCACAATTGAAACAAACTCACCGTGCTCAATAACACCATTCACGCTTGTGAGCGCGGTGATATCGGGCGGATAGAGTTTGCTCACGTTATGAAATTCAATCATAACCGAATTATTTATTAATTTAATGATTTATTTCTTTATTGCTCGATCGTCGCCCAATAATAAATCATTAAACAAATAAATTAATAAACGACTACCTTTTCTTTCGTGGTACCAACTCAAACGCTGGCCGACTCCCCACGGGTTCAACCAACACCGAGAGCACTCCTTGTTTCCGGGGGAATCCAATTTTTGAAAACGCACTCTTGGTTAAATCAAGAATTCTCCCCTTCATAAAAGGTCCGACCGAATGAATCGGCACGATCACCGATTCTTGGGTTTCAACGTTTGTCACTTTCAACTTTGTTCCAATCGGATATTCATTAGAAGCCGCCGCAATCGCTGTATCTTTGCTTAATCGATCAGGATACCACGTTGCCCGACCATAGATATGGTGTGATTGGTCGTACAACACCGCATACGCCCCGGCTGATGCAATCGTTGTTCGTACCTCTTGATGCGACCACGAAACGCTTGTGGAGATATACTCCCAACGTTCGCGCCCCCCTTCCCAACGATGAATAAAAGGATGTTCTTCCGGCTCATCAATCGAAAAAATTAAAGGGAGGGGTTTAAGAATTTCGACCGGGGGATCCATCGAAATTACGATGCTCCAGAGCGGTGGCGTAAATCCCAGTTTAGTATTGCCGGGATTCATTTCATCAAACCCGAGTGTGATCGTTGTCGGGGCTGACAATGCATTCGGGAGGATTGCCAACACCACGCCCGCGGCTTTTGAACCAACTGTAATACCACGACCGATCGTTACTTGGTCAATCGGAAATGTTCGAGTTTCTGGGAGATCTGACGCAAACGATGCGTGAGGCAACAACGTAGCAACAACTGCAATAATCGCAACAAGTCCCGTCCGGTACTGTATCATACTGCGTATATAATGTTCTGGAGCCGCCTCCCGGATTTGAACCGGGGACCTTCACTTTACGAAAGTGCCGCTCTACCAACTGAGCTAAGGCGGCGTATCTCTCCTCCCCCTCTTTGCAGCCGAAGCACGCGTTATTTTTGATGATGAGTGTTTGAGCCAGTCTCACACACTGCGGAAGATTGTGGTCGATGCGCGTGAGACGATTTCGACGGAGTCGAAAGGTGAATTTCGAGTCATTAAAAATAACGCGTGCTTCGGCTGCTCTTCTCTCTACCGTACCAACTTCAACTGTTCCGGCGTAAGTTTCCCCGGGCCCAGAGGATTATACCCATTTTTTATTTCTTGTCCGTCGGGGTACCCATCACCATCAGTATCGGCCTTGGTCGGGTCTGTTTTCCATCGAAGCACTTCATCGCTATCGCTCAACCCATCACCATCAGTATCGGCCTTCAATGGATCCGTATGATACTTGTTCACCTCGTCTCCGTCAATAAGACCATCGCCATCCGTGTCAGCCTTAAAAGGGTCGGTACCGAAGGCCCGTTCTTGCTCATCGGTCAATCCATCAAAATCACTGTCCGGCCCGGTCACGGCCGGCACCACCGGTGGAGGGGTGTTGCCCGCGCCCATAATCCCGCCGAAGACCTGTTCAAACGATTGCACATCGGACGGAGTCGAGATGGTAACGGGCTCGTTCCATCGACTCATCGTTTGATCCAATGTAAAGAGTACCTTGCCGAGTTGCGTATCGAACGTTGAATGTATGCGCGTGCGATAGATTTGATAGTTATCTTTTCCAATCCATAAATCGACGGGTACATTTCCAATTGATTCAAATTGTTGCTTGGCCGTAAGCCAATCTGCTTGAGAAACGTTTGCTTCAACCGACGCGGCAACTTTTTGGACAAGGCTAAGCATTTGCGCGGGAGTGAATTGTATTTGATAATGATGGGTCGCTACACCATCCACGCTCTCTAATCCCAAATCCTTCATATTCGCCGTTATATCCAAAGCGGTCCAACCCTGTTGAAGCGATTGGAACACCTTCCCAAGTTTTTGGAAATCAGCTGGAGGGATATTCTTGGCGACGGAGCCCAATGCCGCCGGCGGAGTGGTCGGCAGTTCGATCCACTTATTTTTGAGCGGTTCAAGATTCACCACCCCTACAATGGGCAATTGTGTTATTTGAACATAGGTTTTGCCTAAGCTCGGCGTACGCACCTCTAGGCCCACCGTGACATCCGATAAGCCATACACCGTTAAGGGGGAGTCCGCATTAAACTTTGCCTTGACAGTGCTCGTAAATGCTTGTTTTAAATTGTTGACTGATTCGTAACTCAAGTCCCCTTCTCCAACAACGTCCACGCGATCAATTCCAAGCGGCGATCCTTGACTAAACTTCGTCGTCACATTCGTCACCGCATGGAACGAATGGACCGTTTTTGCCGTCTGCATGGCATGCGCTAACACCTTTGAAGGACTCTCCCTGCCCACAACCCACCAAGCAAGTACTCCCCCGCCAAGGACGAGGACGCCAACAATCACAGCAACAACGATGGCCCTGCGAGTTTTCCACCATTGGGCTTTCACCGGTGGTTGAGGCCAAGGCTCGGTTGGTGTCGGCGAACTTGGCCAAGCCGGTACGCTATCAATGGGAGTATCAACTGAACGATCGAGTGACGAATTGTTTTCCGAAGGAGGAAGTGGGATGTCCATAAAAAATCTATAATGCAAAATGCAAAATTCTTTGGAGCGGGTAGCGGGAATCGGACCCGCGTCTCAACCTTGGGAAGGTTATATACTACCATTGTACTATACCCGCGACAACGACGTTTACTAATTTATTCATTTAATAATTTATTGCTGGTCGCCGATGAATAAATTAATAAAGCAATAAACGAATAAACGGAATACTACCCTCCAAAAAAGTACTTCCACCATCGTTCGGGGTTCGTTAATTCACGGACTCCATTGGTATGGGGGGTTGCATCCGCAAGCAGTGCATCGGGTACCACAAACACGTTTTCTCCCGGCTTTTTAAGGGCGAGCTTCAACCGTGCTTCCCGTTCAATATACGTGAAATCTTTAATTTTGTCTAAAAGTGTTTGATATTCCTTCAATTGTGTCTCTTGGGCTTGAACATTTGTTTGGAGATCACCAATTTCATGCTGCAGCTGTAGGCGCTCCATCACCACCCGCACGGTCGACCACCCAATCACAAACACAACGATTCCAAGCAGAACCCCCATCCATCGTTGGGTGAGTAGATTGCGTAAAAACCACATAGCGACGTTTATTCGTTTATTAATTTACTTGTTTATTAATTTATGAGTGCGTCCAATCCGGCGTCAACCAATAAACTAATAAATCATTAAATGAATAAACGTCATTTTTTCTTTAGTTCCTCCAACTCTCTTTTTGCCGTGTCGTTGGTTGGATCAGCCCTGACAAGCCGCTCATACACGGGAATGGCATTGGCCCTATCGCCCGCGTCTTTGTAGTATACCGCGAGCATCCCTAACAATTCCTGGTTTTCTAAAAGCGCTTCTTGCTTCAGACCCGCATTTAACAATTCTGGAACTTTATATTTCTTCTGTGTCAAATGTTGTTCGTAGAGCTCCACCATCGGGCGATACAAATATACTTTAATGGGGTCATCTTGGAGTGCTGTAAAATACGCCCGCTCGGCATCGGAATACGCACCCATTTTTACGTAGATATTGCCTAAATTCAAAAATGGTAAGAAACTTTTTGGGTTAATTTGCGCTGACTTTTTATAACTGATGAGCGCATAGGGCGTTGCTCCCAAGGTATTTTGATTAATCCCCAACTGCAACCAGGTATCACCATCCTTTGGATTATCCTTTGCTTTCTGCTCGTAATCAGCAATACGTGCAATCAACCGCGCCTTTGCCTCGGGTGCAAGGTCTTGGCCATAGCTCTCAAGGGGAGGGAGGTTGACGGGCGCTTCTCTCTTCATGAGCATCACCACTAAAAGGATGAGCAGTATCCCGAGACCACTGACAAAAAATAGTTTAAGGAATTGTTCTCGAGAAAGCATACCGACGTTTATTCGTTTATTAATTTATTGGTTTATTAATTTACGAGCGTGCCTAATCCAGAGAGCACCAATAAACTAATAAATCATTAAATCAATAAACGTCATTTATAACGATTTATCCTGTCCAATGGTCGTTGAAAGATCCCGTTGTTCGGTCAAGCTAAAGTGCGTATTTTCATCCAACGGCTCTCCAACGGTATAGGAGGAGAAAAACGAATCATTGAGGTCATCAATAAGTGTCGCCCAACCACTCCCAAATAATTTTTGAGCAGTGGGTTGAGTGGATACAAATCGCAACACCCCGCCTTTGGATACGGCATACACCTTCGGGTCGGTTTGGAGTTTTATTAGGCGCGTCCCGGGCCGGTACGTCACGACCCCGGCAATCCGCCACGTTGCCAGTTCACTACCAGAAACCGTCTTCACCGTTCTAAAATCCTGGTACCAACTATAATATATTTTTTCATTAGGGAATACAAAACGAGCCGCATTGTATATATAATATACTGCCGAGCTGTCTACTGTGCGGACCAACGCACCTTGGTACGGATCCACTGGAGGTATATCGGATGGAAAAACGGGTTTTGGGCTAACGACAATATCAATCCCATGGGCTTCCTCCGTCACACCATTACTATCTGCCACGCGAGTATCGATGTGCATTGTCCCCACCAACGACGGAGTCCACGAATACTCCCACTGACTAATCGAATCGCTGGTGGTGGGTACTCTCTTCCAAACAGCAGCCTCGATTTCTTGCTTTACACCAATGCGAATCTCAACGACGGACGCACTAAGCCCTCCCCGACCTCGGGCTTTACCTTGGATCGTCAAGGGTGTGCCCACCACAACGGCCGACCCATGTGTGGGAGTTGTAATCACGGATTGAGGCGCAGTCGCAATCGAAGTGGAAGGTGATATTATTTGGCGATCGCTATTGAGGACCGCGATATCAGTTAGCCCATTTTTTGTGGAGGTAAAAAATACTCCCGAGTCCCCCTCGTTATACTGACCATTTTTGTTCGAGTCGTACAATTGTGAAACTTCTAATTGCACCGCCGATCGCACAATGCTGCGGGCCGTATCCATGGTCACAAATAATCGTACACCATCAGCGGGCACGACCACATTGAGACCATAAAACGCCCACGTCGAAAATGTTTCTGAGGTCACTTCTCCGAGGAGCGTGTCTTCTTCCCATCCATGGTAGCCGATGGTACCCGCATCGCGCCACAATTTCATTTTTGCAACAGACCGATTCTGGGTAGGGCTCCCGATGTTATCCACCGTAAAAGCCGCCAGGACATCACTGCCAGTTTCAGGTTTCACAGTAACATCCAATACCAGTACGTCGATCTTATACGAATAGGTCGTCACTGCTGGCGCATTATGGCTCGTGATGCTCGTGGAGGTAAGTGCGTGGGCTGGCGTTGCGAATAAAAACGCGATACCAATGCCCAAGAGTGAGTATTTCATAAATCATAACGATAACCAAATCGTCATTCTGGCTTGACCAGAATCCGATCGGATCCTGCCTGTCCCGCCTTGGCGGTGGGTCTCGGCCAGGATGACAACGCATTGTTGAACAAACTTTGAATTATCTAACTATATTTTACCATATTTTCCAAACAAAAAACACTACCTCGACTCAAAAGAGTCGAGGTAGTGTTTACTAGAGGATGAAGGGATTATCCCCGCATCATAGTGTCAAACTGGCTTCACGATTAGTACGTGAATCCTTGCTTGATTGGGAGGTTCTTGGTTAAGAGTGAGTCAACCACAGTAGAAGCTGCAGTAAGCTCAACATCACTCCATCGAACACCCGAAGTGAGAGCGGCGGTGTTGGCAGCGCCAGTGTGCGTCCCTTCACCAGCATTAATGCTGATGTTGAGTGTACTACCAGCGGCTGGCGTACAACCACTCACATCGCCGATCAACCTAAAGCTCTTTGTTTCGCCACTTGCCGAGAGGACTCGGCCTGTGGTGACACCACCAGCGCTACGAGTCGTGCTGTTTGAAGCATCGCCCGATGCACCGATCTTGAAGCTGCGAGAACCAGAGGTAAGACCCATCCAGGCCGTTCCTGCAGTCCATGTGGCGAATACCGTACTGGAAGAGTTGTAGTCCACCAAGGTGACTGCACCGGTTCCGGTCACTGTACACGCAGGGCTGTAGACAAACTCTAGGTCATTGATAGTGATTTCGTCACCCGAACCTGTGAGATCGAAGTACAAGAGGTCGGCTGTCGTACCAGAAGGGTTCGTTGGTGAGTTGGCCTTCTTAGTGATCGTCAGCACGCCGTCGTACACCGGCATGTTGAAGCTGGCTTGGACGTTACCACCCGCAGCACCCGTTGAGGTGATGGTGGTTGCCAAAATTGTCGAACCAGAGTCAACACCGACCGCGACAATGTTGTAGCTGCCAGCGGCGGCGGCACCGTTCGTACCCCACGTTGTTCCTGTACTCGTCGCATCGCCGATCCCGACCACGATAATGGAGCCACTGGCTACATCCGCTTTAGGGTTAAAGTTGGCTTTGAAGGTAAGGAATTTCTCTTTGTCCTTGGTCAGAGTCAACGGGGCGGAGTCCATGTTAATGAGCGCCACACCACTAGAATCAATGGTGTATCCCGAAGTGTCTCCGATCATGGTTTGTGTGCTACTACCAGAGTCGCTAATGTAAGCGAATACTTTAGCCAGCGAAGAGATTGTCCCGGCGTTCACGGCTGCTTGAGCTCCTGTTTCCGTCGCAGCTCGCATCACAGCGATGGGGATACGGCGGAGATTGACGCTCTCGTTAAACGCGCTCAATTTGTACTGTACAAAGGTGTTGCCTGTGGAACCAGCAACGAGTTGCGCTTGGTTCGGGCGAGAGGCCGACATTTCGACCTTCAACGTCCCAGTGGCACCAATCTTTTGAGCTTGTCCTGCACCACTGAACGTCTCTACAATGTTGGTACCTGTGGTCCAACCGGTGGAGATCACACTCGATACCGCATTGGCCACATTAAATGTGTGGGCAAATGCCGCTGTGGTACCGGTGTTTAATGTGGTTGAAAGCACATCAGCCTTCAAGTACACACGGCTTGTGCGGGTCTTCGAAACCCGGATTGGGCTTGAGAAGCTGAACGTTTCCGTTGCAGCGTTCACGCTGGTTGAGTTGGATGTTTGTAATCGCTCAACCGTGTCGGTTGCATCAGTGTTGTCAGGGTCGCCCCAGAGTTCGAGGTTTGTGACATCGGTTAAAGCGGCAGAACCACCAATGGTGTCAGTCACCACGAGTTCGGTCACTTTGATGTCTTCACCCGATCCGGCGGGGTCAAGGTCAATCACCGCAAAGGTGAAGTCTTGGACGCCCTTTACGATCGTTCCGGCTGATGGGATACCCGCTGTCACTACTTTGAGTGATGGGCCCTGGATCGTTTGGGTGTTGGCCGTCACGTTGCTCGCAGTGCGGGCGGTGATGGATTTACCCGATTGATCGCCACGTACCGTCATGTTGGTCGAAGGATCGAGCAACGTTACAAGGAGCGTGTCACCAGCGGTCATGCTGGTTGAAAGGTTTGCCTTTACCCAGAGCGTGGTCTTCCCGACTGGGAAGGTGATCGAGTCTGTGAAAGTGAGATCTTCGGCAGTATTTACAGCTGTTGTAGAACCATCTTTTGGTCCCGCAATAGAGCCACTCGAGGCATCATAGAAGCCAAGATTGGTTACTTTGCTGGTGCTGCCGGTAACCGCACCTGTCGGGGTCAATCGAAGTTTCATCGAGCTCACGCGCACGGGTTCACCGGTGACGGTAAAGTCAAAGGCGCCCAATACGATCCCTGTGCCACCCAACGCAACGTTGGAAGCGGCTGGAGATTGCGAAGAACGAGCAACATCGAGTGTTCCGAGTTTAATGGTTTGTGTTTGACAAGCACCTCCGGCCACGCCGGCGGTTGCACAGAAGTTAGACGACGTTGGGGTAACACCGAAACCATAGGTCGAACCCACAACGCGGACCAAGTAGGTCGTGCCATCATGGAGTTCAAACCCGAGTGTGCGGCTGGAACCCGCGCCCGTCACCGATGCTTTCACCGAGAGGTCGACGAATTCGCCCTTCTTGACCAAAACATTCAACCCGTCAAACACCGCGCGGCTGGAGCTTAATGCAGCAACAGTTCCGAGCGTGGCACCGGTGGTGTCATTGACAAGTTTCATGTCTTTGGCATCGGTGTCAGCGGCAGTACCACTGCGGACCGCCACGATTTGTTTAACCATGATGTCTTCGTTGGATCCCGCTGTGATACGTACTTGTGTAAAGCGGAAATCTTTGGCATCAGAATCAACTTGTGTGTCGCTGCTTGGGTGTTGCGGACCCTTGGAAAGAGTCGCAGAACCGATCGAAACAGAAACAATTGTCATTCCAGGGCCTTCAATCGGGTAGGTTCCCGAAGGTGATGTTCCGCCACTAAGCACGACATCCGCGGCGGATTCAACACCGAGCTTGATAATTTCGCCCGCGCCTCCGGCTGCGACGACATCACCCGCGAGGGTAAGAGTCTTCGAACCATTGACGGCAAGACTCAACCCGTTAAAGGTGGCCTTGTGTTGAGAATTCAACGTTTGCGATGTACCCAATTGTGTTGTTCCATCAAAGAGCTTCACGCCCGTAAGACGTGCGTCGGACGAAAGGCCCGTGCGCTTTACGCGGAGGTTGGTGATTGTACCAGTACCGGTAAAGGTCAATTTGGTGAATACGACGTCTGCGGCGTTGTTGGCCACAGAAGAAGCGGCCGGACTGTCGCTGGCTAATGCCGCGGTGACAGCACCGGTGACAACGCCACCCGCAATACCCTTATCGGCTGCGATGGTGAGGCTCGCTGCTTGGATGGCAGTGACATTGAAGTCGGCAGCGGCATTAATATCAGCTCCCATGGTGTAGTTGCTGAAAAATGCATCTGGCAGATCTTCAACGCTTTGTGCCCAGTTGGCGCCCCAAAGGGCAACGGCGACTGCTTCGGTTTTGACCCATCGGAACATGCCACCCTTGTCGACAGCATAGACTTTAGGATCGGTGGTCACCTTCACGAGCTTGGTGCCCGGTCGGTAGGTCACGTTCGAGCTGGCGAGCGAAATCGCTGCAAGGTCGGCATCGCTAATGGTCTTCACACCACCAAAGTTTGAGTACCAGGTTTTGTAGGTCTTCTCGTTCGGGAACACATAGCGTTTGCCATCACCACCGTAGTAGTACACAGCAGGCGTTGCGTTACCTCGGATAAGATCCCCGGCATTCAAACTCACAGCAGCCGAAGCGGCCAAAGGAGCCAACGAGGCCAGACCCATTGACCAGAGAACGGTTGTTGTTGTGACAACAGAACTCAAGATTTTCTTACTTGTTGATAAATGCATATTTGTAATTAAGAATTTTTAATCATGAAATTATTAAGGAAATCATCATCCACCGCTTTTGGCAATGGGTCGACCTTTGATGAATTCCCCGAATTCCTTCTAAAACGGAATTGGTAAAGTAAAAACCTAAAAATTTTATTAATTTATTTGTTTATTAATTTATTGGCGCAGTACCGATCGCGACTCTGACGTTCATGCCCAACAATAAATCAATAAAGTATTAAATCAATAAACGAGCTTTTGTGGATATTTATTTTTATTATGAAACGAATTTGTTATTTTTTCAACTGTCTTACTGTGGATAGTTTTTACTTATTTCTGCCTGCCATCCGTAGCTCGAAGAGCGAAGGATGGTGGATAAATTTGTTGTTTTGCCCTAATCGCTAAATACGCTCGATGCCCATGGATTTTTACTATTTGTTTGACTGACTGTTACAACGTTCTCTCCCGGCCCATACACACTCGTGCCCCATGCAACAAACACCGATTGACCGCGAGAGGCAAAAATATGACGAGTGGAGCTACCACGCACCGACGGGGCACGGATCGTTGTCGCTTCTAGGACCACTTCTTCGGGAGCAACAGTAACCATGGGAGCTGTAGCAACCACAGTGGCCGCAGGATTTGCGGGTATTACTGTTGGTTCACCAACATTGCCATTACCTTCGTGCAATACTGCCATCATCATAAACACAGCAGCCATGGCCGGAACCAGACTCCAACGCATCCAGAACGCCCATCGAGAAACGCTCGTACTTACTACTGGTTGAGCCTCTTTGACAACAAACTCATCCATGTGCATTTCGATCCTGTTCCAAATACGAACACTCTCTTGCTCTGTCATTGCAAGGTTTTTGCGCTCTTCCTGTGCCCATTGTTGGAGTAATTGTTCTACTGTTGCCATAAATATGCTTATCTTATCTTGCGTCATTCTGGCTTGACCAGAATCCGATCGGATCCTGGTCTCGGCCAGGATGACAGTCGGTCTTTGAGCATCTTGAGCGCCCGGTGTACACCTACTCGGATTGAAGCTTGACTTTTACCGAGTATATCAGCGATCTCTTCATATTCGAGTTGCTCTAGATAACGCAAGCGAATCAACCCTTGATACTCTTGCGAAAGCTCACTCATACCCTCGTACATTGCGGCGATCGAAATATGTTGATCAATCTCTTCTTCGATGCCTATGGACTCTTCATCGAGAATATCGATTTCCTCTACATCCACTGAAATGCTTTTTTGACTTCGCTTATAATGATCAATAATTTCGCCTTTTGCGATCGTGTACAAAAGGCCTTTATAATGATGTTTTTCTTTATTTTCTGTATTGGTAATGTATTTAAAAAATCGAATAAATACAATGGAAACAATGTCTTCGGTGGCCTCTCGGTGGCTGACACGAGCCAAAATATACTGAAACAGGGGCATGCGAAACTCCTGGTAGAGCTTTGCAATTTCTTCCTTTGTTGAGGCTTTTATAATATCTTCACGTTTATCAGATTGCATAAAGGAACCCTCGGAAGAGAGTTTTTGTTACACCAAAAGTTGCTACGAATTCTAATTATACCACCTTTTACCAAAATTGTCAACTATTCGACCACCGCTAAGCGGGCAGGCTCACCACAGGCAATTCTACTTTTTAGCCTTTTTTATGATGGTACGGCGTCTGAACGCGAAAGTCCATCGTTAAACGCCTTCTCTTTTTTATCTCGACAGCTTCGCTCACTTCTCCTTCCACTCACATGTGATGAGGAGGCGGATACCAATATTCTAACGAGGACTGTTTGAGACAGTCCCGATGTGCTGTGGTCGATTAAGAAGGGAGCACATCGGGACGGTGCCGCAGCAGTCGAGTTCCGCAGTAGAATATTGGTATCCGCCTCCTCATCACATGCCCCACTTATCCACACTCTTTACAATCCAAAAAATGCTATAATCGTTTTAAGATTATCTACTGTGAATATCTTCACATGGATTGTTGTATCATTCCTTTTTCTATTTCACTCAGCTCATCGAGTAAAGCTCGACCGAGTTGTTTATGATTTTGTTTTAAATTCTTTACCTCTTTTTTATCTCCTTATTATCTCTTAATATATCCGTATGAGTATGTTTAACAAACGATCCCTCCAAAAAGGGCTCACATATGTCACCACCGTCACGACCATTGTCTGGTCTATGGGTGGTGCACTCCTCGCTCCACTGGCCGCGCACGCCACTGTTTTAGAAGCCGTAGCGGCGAGCAATGGCCCCGTTGCAGTAGTTAAGGCTAATAGTTCTGTTATAGTGGCAAAATTTAGACTCACAACCGATGCCTCGGATAACTTAACCGCCTTAAAAGCAACTATCGTAGATGTCGGGTCCAGTGGAACGATTGCGAGTGATTTTTCTGGAATGACAGTCTGGCGCGATCATAATGGCTCAAATGCTTCTGCAGCCTCTGACGACACCCTTGTCACCACTCAAGGAGCAGCCAATCAAGATACTCTGATGGGGGGCGTAGGCGGCCAACTCGGCGGTAGCGTGACCGTGGGTTCACTCATGACTCTTGCTCTGGGTATCCATAACGGAATACCAGGTACCGGCGCAACCGGCCGTGGGACCGTAGAGTATTTTGTATTACTTGGGACAGCCAGTGGCGCTGTTTCTAATCATACATTTCGAGTAACCTTAGAGGCTGGAAACAATACATACATTTTAAACGGTGGTGGTGGCGGCACCGTGAGCGCCACAGCATTAACTGGTCAGACGATCACGATTGATACCACTGCCCCGACTGCCACCGGCGCTGGAGGACCGAATGATGCGCAAGATTTTACGCCACTGGAAGCAGGGGTTGATCGGACGTTTAGTGAAGCGCTTTTAACGACAAGCGCAACAGAGACAAACATCACCTTAAAAAAATGTAATGGCACTACCCAAACAACGGCGGACACTGCCTGTGGAGCCCAAGGAGCAGTTTCACCAACAGTGGATTCAACCAACCTCTGTGCCGTGGCAAACGCTGGGAGTATCGCGCTTTCGGTGAGTGACACAAAAGTGACGTGTACTCATGCTAACCTTACGACCAATTCCTGGTATGAATTCCGATTCACCACGGCAGTCACCGATGCCGTTGGCAATGCTCTGGCGGCAACGCAAGATTATCGCTTTAAGACTTCGTCAACCAATTCCTCGTCAAACACCACACCGCCCCGCGTGATGAGCACGATCCCCACTAGTGGAACTCCTCTTGCCTCTGGTGCTAACCTCACCGTTGCCTTCCCAACCGGTACAGAAGGAAACATGAACTTTAACACCGGGTCGGGGAGCACTGCCCAAGCAGGTGACTTAAACTTCTGTCAGTCAAGCACTTGCGCGGTGAGTATTAAAAAAATCGATTCAACGACTCACCTCGGAACAACAGAAGTGTGTACCAACTCTAGCACCTGTGCATTTACTTGGAACAGCACAAGCCGAGAACTCACAGTCAACCCCGCATCAAATCTCGATGTTGCCTCTGGCAGTGCGACACCGGTTGAATATGACCTGTGCGTGCGAGGAGGAAGCAACACACTTGGGGTCAAAAATAGCTCGAGCCGAAGTATGAGCTCAGACTATTGCCTGCGCTTTACCACGACCGTTGCTGATACTACCGCACCCACGCTCTCAACAACTGGGGCCACAAATCCGCCCAACGCCTCCACGAACGTTTCACCATTTTCAACAAATTTATCAGTGAAGTTTGGAGAAAAGATGGATTCAGGAACGCTCTCGCTCACAACCGTACGCTTGTGTGCTGACTCCACCGCCGGAACTGCCGGATGCGAGGTCGGAGACACACGGCTCACGAATACCGCAAACATTGCCTTCCGCTATGACTCCGTTGATAGTTCGGTGCATTTGGGTTCACTTGCCAATGCGTCACTTGCCTCCAGCACCAAATACTGCTTTGAAATTGTCGCCGGTGTCAGTGGTGTAAAAGACATTTCTGGCAACCAATTTGCCGCAACGTCATCGGCCAATTGCTTTACCACCGGATCAGCGACGGATCCGGTCAGCGGGGGGCCACAACTCCGTTCTGTGGATGCCGACGACTTTAAGCTAGTGGCAAAATTTAATGAGGCCATGCAGTACGCGGATCTTATTTCTGGGGGCAATGTCAATACCGCAAACGTTGCCTTAGAATGTCCAACAGGACAAGTCATATCACTCGCCAGCAAAGCGGCGAGTTATCGGGCAGAATTTAATGAGTTAGAAATTCAAGGGTTAGGCTTGCCGAAAGAACAAACGTGCAAACTCACGGTAACCAACGCGAAAGACCTTGCGGGAAATGCCATGGATACGACAGACCCTGATACCAGCGGGCCATTACCTGCCAACAATGTGAACAACTTTAAGGTCTTAGACTCTGCCACAACGGGCGGATTCTTGGGTAGCGGCGCAGTAGCTGGTACTGGATTTTTCGAAGGCAATGGAGGCGCCACTGCCGGAGGATTCTGGGAACGCCCCCAGCGCGTTGAACCAACCAATAAGTCGACAAACAAAGCAACGAGTGTGACCGCGGAATTCCCCGCGCCCGGTGCAATGCCTGTTGGTTCCACCATAGAGCTGACATTCCCTTCTGGGTTTACGCTCTCGACCGGAGACGGTAACGCACGGCTTGTGCCCGCTGCCCAGTCATTTAACAATGCTGATTTGAATGGACCCGGAGAGTCTGGCACAGTGACCGCAACTGCCACAACCAGCACCGGAGAGAGGACCATCACACTAACGACAGCGGCGGCTGCCATTGTCGCAAATCAAATGCTCCGGTTTGATATTGATCGCGTGACAACACCAACCTCGTCCGCGGATAATCTTCGTATCACCATTGTCGTCAAAGACAATACCGGATTAAAAATCGGTCAGACGTTAAACCCCGCTCCATTTAGCATCCAACAAGGGGGGTCACTGGCTATTTCCGGTAAAGTCTGTAAAGGCACAACCTCGGGCGGCTCCTGCGGCGGCGGAGATACAGGAATTGCAAATGTAAAAGTCTTCTGCTCTCAACAAGGAGGCTTTCAGGTCGGTGGTACCAGCGCGGCGTATATGGGTAACCAGGAAACCATTACTGCCGGAGACGGTACATGGAGCATCGCCGGGCTGACGGCTGGAGGATACAGCTGTAATATTCCTCCAGATCCGACACGGCTGGCGGACCTTGGAGGATCTCCCCCATTCCAACCGATCACCTTATCAACAGTGAGCAAGACCGGGGTAGACACTAAATACAAGGATCTTTCTGCGGCCGGTGGAGCCACCGATGTCAAAACCCTCACGATCTCTATTAGTGGTGGTCCGGCTTCAAAGAGTGTTGATGTGTTCTGTAGTGCTGGCGCCACAAGCTTCGAATTCTCTGCACCATCTCAAAAAGAGGTTGCTCTTGACGGTAGTGGAGCGGCAACGGCCACGCTCCGACTCAATCAAAACAATACGTATCAGTGTGGCATGGGTCCCCATATCGCATTTGAGCAATTTGGGACCGGTCGCCCTGCACCGGCACCAGAGTTTACCTTCATGCCACCGCGATCTCAACAGGTCACCATGACTGCGAACAAAACTATTACCTTTGCACTCCAATCCACCAATCGAACGATTGCGGGCTCTGTCAAAGACGCCAGTAATGCGGGCATTTCGAATGTCTATGTGCATGCAGTACCGGTTGGGTGCTTTGATGCTACCAGCGGAGCCGTTAAAGATTGCTTTGGCGGATTCGCACAGACAAAATCCGATGGTACGTTTACTCTGAATGTTGCCGACGGTACCTACGAAGTGGGCGCAGACGGTCCAGGACTCCCGCAATCCACTCGTGAAATTGCGAACGTGAATGGTGCCAACGTAACAGGCATGACACTAAAGATGGTAAAATCTTCCACCACGATTTCGGGCGCGGTCCAAGACGAATCCGGAAATGGAATTCAGTATGCGCATGTTAGTGCGGAACGACGCACAATCACGACCGGTTCTGATGCCTGTGATTTTGCCAACTCCCGCCCTTCCGGAGGATTTGCAGACAGCTCGACAGACTCCAGCGGCAACTTCACGCTCTATACCTCAAATGGAACTTGGTGCATCCGTGCAGGCGCACCAAGCTATGGTGAAGTGGGAACAAAAACTGTGACCGTTGCCGATAGCTCTTTGACGGGACAAAATATCGCGGCAACTGCCGCAAACTTTGGCACAGTCTCGGGCACTGTGACAAAAGCCAGCACCAACGTCTCTGGAGCGTCTATTAACTGCTTTGGGAGTAACGGTGGCAATAACGCCCAGAGTGGTGCTGCGGGGACTTATTCCCTCAAGGTAAAATTGGCTTCCAGCGGCACAACAACTGTCACCTGTGATGGATATGCACCGGGCATTGGTCAACTCACTCGTGCGACAGTGACGTTTACACAAGGCGTTACCACAGCAACGCAAAACTTTACGCTCGCGGGTAATCCCGGTACGATCACAGTAACAGCTACGGGCCTAACAGAAGGATTTTGTGATGCCCGTAACTCGAACGGTGTGGGGTCTGGTGCCCCGATTCAAAATGGTACAGCCTCAATTTTTGCGCAGGCCGGAACATATACAGTACGTTGCGGCACACGGCAAACCGGACCGCTCACCTTAAGCGCGTCTTCGGTAGTCCTGACGGCTGGTGGCACATCTGCACTCACGGCAACAGTACCGACCTTACGGACAGTTACGGGACGCGTCACCGATGGCACAAGCAATCTTGGAGGTGCAACGATGACCCTAAGCAATGACAGTGGTGCGTCCATTCCGATTGTGACCGGAAGCCAAACCGGATCTACTAGCAACCTATCTGGATCGAATATCCCGGAAGGAACCTACAACGTAAGGGTTACCAAAAAAGGATATGAGCCCGCCACCACCACAGCAACAGTCTCGGGTGGTAACCTGACACTCTCCTCTGCCATCGCTATGACTCCCACCACCGGAGCGTCGGGCGAAACGGTGACATTCCCAGTGCAGGCAGACAGTGCCGCATACACCGGCAGCGCAAAAGTGATCTGCACCAAGGACGGCAAAACCGTCGCAGTGGAAATTGACTCAACCACTGGCAATGGTTCGGCTGATCTTTCCAACGGAAGTTGGAGCTGCAAAGCATCGGGAGACAATGGAAAAGAGTCTGCCGCTTCGACCGTGACCGTTGCTAATGGCGTGCTGAGTGGATCTGCCCCAACATTATCTCTAGCAACCGCGATCACCGGATATACCGCCAAGAGCGACTCTGGGACATTCCCACTTTCCTCTGGAGGAACCGTATCGTTCCCTGGGCTGGCTGTGGGATCTGCGACACCGAGCATTAGTATACCCACCGGTGCGTTCTCCACAACCGATAGCTCGACCGCAAAAATGGAAATGAAGACCGATGCAACGGTGGCAGGGATTGATCCCGGCACTGATGCAAATGTTGTCGGATCGTTTGGTTACGAAATCACGCCGAAAGACGCCAATAACAACAAGGCCACCAATACCGACGCTGTAACGGTTACTATCCCATATACGGACGCGGATGTTGCCACGGCAGGAGTTACTGAATCAAAGCTCACCGTCGCATCCTTCAACACCTCAAGTCAGGCATGGGAAACGGTCCCCACAACAGTGGACACCGTCAACAACTTACTGATCGCTTCGGTAAGCCACTTTTCGAGCTTTGGAGTGATTGGAACGGTTGCTGCTTCATCGAGTAGCGGCAATCATGATACTACTCCCCCAGCAGAAGTGACCGCCGTGAGCGGAAGTTCGGCTGATGGCAAGATCACCATTAAATGGACTGATCCTTCAGACGCCGATCTCAACAACATCGCAATCTTCCGTAACTTTAATCCCAGTGGTGTGGCCGTCAACGGCGCCGCCCCTTACGCAACAGTGCTCAAAGGATTGCAAACATACACCGATACCGGCCCCTTTCCATCGGGGAATGGTCCGTACCTATACCAGCTAGTTGCAAGTGATAATGCGAGTAACACCTCGGTGGGGACGACGACTGTAAGTGTCACCCTTGTTGTCGCTGCTACTACCGGTGGTTCAACCGGCGGAGGTGGTGGTGGGAGCTCGGGTGGAAGTACTGGTGGGGGCACAGGCGCGACCACTGTTACAACGCCGCCAGCGACCACCCCCACTCCAATAGTACCCACAGCACCCTTAACAATAGTCATACCTCCACCCGCTGAACCAAAGGCCACAAACTATGGGAAAAAGGTGAAGACTCCTCCATCTGATTCTGCTAAAAAAAGTAAGCTCTCAATGCTTGAAGCGGCGCTAGGCAAAAAAGATGGGAAGAAGATGGTATCGGCCCTATCAGACAATCAAAAGGATGTGTATGCCCATGCTATGATGTATGGCCTATACCCCGCGAGTATTATAGCGGATGCTATAAAGACGGGGGCAAAACTTGTCTCTCCGTCTATCCCCTACACTACTTTTCAACGAACCCCAGAATATAAGAAAGAGTACGCCAAGGCGCATCCTCCAAAGCCATCAAAGAAGACTTCAACAAAAAAGAAGTAGGTCTTAGCCACACCAACTTCAACAAAGACCCTCCAAATCCATTGGAGGGTCTTTGATTTCAGATCGTATTTTATTTACTCTACGCCCGCAGCTCATTCCCTTCTTGTTTGCTCATCATTGTTATAATTAATACTAAGGATATAAATATTCGGGCCGCCATCCCAATGGGCAACCACAATAACGCGGCGACAAGCATTGCGCCCATTGCCGAGAGTGGGGCAAGTTCACGACTCCTTGAGGACGCTATGGCCCAAAAAGCGCTCTGAAGGATGCCCCAGTCAATTAAAAACGTTACAAGCAGTACCTGTCCGAAGGAATAAAAAAAGAATACCTCATTGGCACTCCAAAACACAACGGCCCACCCCACAATCATTCCCATACTACACGTCAGCATCCAATGGTGATAATGACCCGTCCGTCCCGAGCGAGCCGGAATAAACACAATGGCAGCGTACCACCCTACGACGACGACGCTGTATAAAGCCGAAAATGTCATCGTCCAAAATCGAGCATTGACTGTATCCGCCGAAAGATAAGAAACCCACCATGCGATTATTGAAAAGGTAACAATCAACAGTGGCTGCAGCACTGGGATCCCCTTCCACCGATTCCAACGCATGGCAACGAGTACTCCAATAGTCCAGAAAAAAAGCACAATACCCTGAATAAACACTGCAAAGGGTGAATGCAACTGAACATTAAATATGATAATGAGGCCGATACTATAAACGACCGGCAACCAGTACAGGATGTTCATGGAATGTTACCACGATTGATCAACGGCTTTTTCGTGCACTTCGATGTTCGTAACCGATGGATTCGATTGCTTGAGGAGTGATTGGATACTTAAAAGGGCAATAATGCGGTCCTGATGCTCCAAGCGAGCCTCCTTGGGGGCGGATAACCGCAACAGTCCCGCCAATGTTTCATCAACGAGCTTCTGGTACTGCTCTTTTTGCCCAAGGCGCGCCGATGCAGAAACGCCAAGCGCGGTTCGCCCAGAGGAGTACGTCGACTTTATGGATGCAATGTGCGAAGCGTATTCTTCCACTGGAACGAACGCTGGTTCAATAGGTTTTGAAGGGAGCACGACTTCGGGTGTTACCACCACGGGCGTGACTGGTGTCGGTGCAGATCTCCACCGCCACAGACCGACACCTGCTCCAATGAGGATCACAAGAACGACGACGACCACCATTATTTTTTGAGACATACGCTTATAAATAAACGATTAATACAATCTCAATGTTTGACGAGCAACTTCGTGCCAATTGAGCCCCACCCGGATCGCCTGAGCACGACGCTCACGCTCGTTCCAAGCGTCTTCCATGGCTCGGATGCATTCTTCCAGTGTTTGAATCCGACGCAGCTGGTGTTGGGGCGCTACAACTGCCTCGAGTGACGGAACTTGTGTTGAAATAATCTTTCCACCGCACGAAAGCGCTTCTACGGGTGGCAACCCGTACCCTTCGCTTTGAGAAGGGAAAACCGTTGCAATCGCATGGGCGTACCATGTGGCAAGCTCTGCATCCGACACGTACCCCAACTCGATAATGCGGGAATCACGCTGAAATTGCGCCTGTTCTTGAATGCGTATCGTTTCAAAAAACATTTTTCCAATCGGTTCGCTTGGTCCAATATGGACCCATGTCACTCCCATCCCTCGTTTCCAAAGCCGTGAAATACCTTCAAACACCCATTGTAAATTTTTATGCGGGTAGCAGGATCCAATGGTTAAAAAATACGGTCGCTGCGGCGCTCCATCATCAACTGTTGCTTTTGGTAGCAACGGAGGGCCCTCCGGGATGACATGAATGCGTTTCCAATATCGTCTGGGCAGGTGTTCTTCTAATTGTCGGCCTGTTTGAGGTGATACCGCAATGATCGCATCGGCCTCTCTCAGTGCAAGCCAAATGCTAAGCGAAAATCCCACGTATTTTATCATCCAAAACGGTGTGGGTAGGGTACTTGCGTGCTCCCTCGGTTGCGTGACGAGCAAAAGGTCATGGATGGTCACCACGAGCCGTGGCCCCCGCCCGAATAACCGCCCTAACGACAGGAGAATCGGCACATTAAAATGGGGAATATGCACGGCATCGGGGCGCTGCGACCAAATGATCCTAGGGATCACCCATTGTTCGGCAAGTGTATACCATCGAACACTTGTAGTAATGGTGCGCACGCTTGGACCTGGATCGTACTTCGAATCAGATGAGGGTCGCGTTATGAGCGTCCACTCAATCCCATAGTCTATGGGTATCATCGCTTTGAGCAGCTCACCAATATAGCGCCCAATCCCCCTCTGGGACGGACCCACCATGCGCGCATCGACAAGCACCTTCATACAAAGTATATCATATGCCTAAAATTTCTCCGATCTTTGGTCATGCACAGCCTCTTCCAATACTGCAAACGTTTCTTTAGTAACATCCGACCACGTCCGTGCCGAAGATCGCGCGGGAGCATTGACTCGCTCTAACCTCACCGGATTTTCTAATACTCGTGCAAGCTCTTTCCAATCCATTGGGTTAACCAGTATAGCGTTCTCTCCCATTGTTTCCACGAGCGCCGGGATCGACGATGCAATGACTGTAATCCCAGCGGCAAATGCTTCTTGCGGCGGGAACCCATATCCTTCGTAGAGTGAACAGTACACCATTGCCGTACTATGGTGGAGCAGTGTTGCGTATTGCGTGGGAGAGAGCGCCTTCCGCCAATGAATGACCGATGGCCCTCGCACCTCCGAGGGATTGGAATTGACACCAACAATCACGACTTCCCACCCAACATTCGTCGATTCGAGTGCTTTGAGTACATATTGAATATTTTTCCGCTTGTGCGCATCCCCCACCACAACAAGGCGCGGGAGTGTTTTCGATCGCCACTGACAGTCATTCGTACATTGATGAGGCAATACAACAGGATTTGCCGACAGCACAACATGCGTACGACCCTGAAGGGAGGGGAAATAAAATAAAAGCTCGTCCTGGGTCGAGCGGCTCACACAGATAATCCTAGCAGCAAGCTTGAGTGTACGCTCCAGTCGGATCGCACGGTGCCACAACCGTTCTTTGGTCCCACCATCCCAGCCAAGCCTTCGGATCCACAGATCGTGCACCGTCAGGACCATTGGGGCACTCAACCGCGCAGGGATGATGTTCCAGTTGGGTACAAACAATACATCTGCTGTAGACCCGCCAAAACCCGTGGACCATGGCAGCGACCACTGTATCGCGCGAATCAGCGTAGAGGCATGGTCTTCTTCAAGGGATGTGAGTCCGCTCATCATCACCGGGTGAGCCCGTCGGCCACTCGTCCATCCATTCCACTGGTGCATGGGGTATTCCTGAATGAGCGATGAAACAAGCGTTCGTGTGTATACCGGAACGCCTGACCACGGCTGACCGGACAATGAGCGGAGATCGACGGTGATGTTCATAAACGACGTTTATTGATTTATTATCGTCTCACAATAAATTAATAAACGAATAAATTAATAAATCATTCTACACCCGTCCTCTCCCTTCTTGAAATTCCTTCCAGGATGTTGTCACGTATTCTTGGATCTCACGCTTAAAACGCTCGCGAGAAAACTGTTGGGCGTGTGCGCTTATTACTTGCGGGTCAAATACTCCTTGATCAAAGTGGATCACAGCATCAGCCAGACTCTCCCAACACTGCTCGTCGAATAATGTCCCGGTCTTGCCTTCAATCACCGCTTCGGGCGCTCCCCCGGCGCGGTACGCAATCACCGGCCGTCCAGCGGCCATGGCCTCGACCGCCGTAATACCAAAATCTTCTTCTTGAGGAAAAATAAGCGCTTGGCAATGCGAAAGATACCATGCTTTTTTGTCGTCGCTCACAGCCCCCAAAAATTCAATCTTGGGTCCAGCCAATGCCCGGAGCCGCCCCTCTTCTTCACCCGAACCGATTACCACGAGCCTTATGTTCATTTTATTAAATGCGGTGATTGCCAGATCCACCCGTTTATAGGGCCGGAGCCTTGAGATAATCAGATAAAATGGCTCCAAGGGGTCTGTCGTGGGCTGGTACCGATCAACGTCGACGGGAGGATAAATCACGGTGCTTGGTCGCTGGTAATAGGTGCGTATGCGCGAAGCAACAAAATGCGAGTTCGCAACAAATCGGTCAACACGCTGCGCAGCCTGCCAATCCCAAATCCGCAACCGGTGCAGGAGGAATGGCAAGATTATTTTAACGATCTGATGCTGGGGGAGCTCTTCCAGATATTGACGAGTATCACTCCAAAGGTACCGTGTGGGTGTGTGGCAATAACAAATATGAAGTGTGTTGGGTGGCGGTAACACTCCCTTGGAGAGTGCCGATGAAGATGAAATTAAACATTGGAATCCCCCCACGGGCAACTCTTCGATGGCTGTGGGCATGAGCGGGAGGTACCACTTAAAATGCCCTCGGGCAAAGGGTAATTTCTGAATAAACGAAGGGATAATATCCACTCCTTCAAACCACGCGCGTGTTTGTTTGGGGTCGTGTAAGAGCGTAAACACCGGCGCACCGGGGTACATATCCAAAAGTGCCTTGAGCACCCGCTCGGCTCCGCCGATTTGATTAAGGTGATCGTGGACGAGGGCAACTTTCATAAGGTTCTAGGTTCTAGGTTCTAGGTTCTAGTCGTGCCGATTCTAGCACCTAGTCCCTAGCACCTAGAACCTTGATGCTAAACGTCCTTAGTGCCTTTGACGACTACCCACGGGGTTTTCAACAAAATCCATAAGTCCAAAAGCATCGACCAATGCTCAATATAGTGGCGGTCCAGCCGCACTTCTTCTTCAAAGGTGAGTTCATTGCGGCCATTGACCTGACTCAACCCCGTAATCCCCGGCTTAATTTCCAAAATCGCCTTGTGATGTTTCTGAAATTTCCCCACCTCTTCGGGGAAATGGGGCCGCGGGCCCACAAGACTCATAGCGCCCTTAAGCACGAGCCATAGTTCTGGCAACTCATCAATGCTGAATTTTCGCAACACCCTTCCCACGCGGGTCACGCGCGGGTCGTGCGCATATTTGACCATGGGACCATCCGCTCGAAGATTATTTTTGAGTAATTCCTTTTTATAGCGCAACGCATGCGCCTCGGGTACCATGGTGCGGAATTTAAAATAATGGAATGGTCGTCCGCCTTGGCCGATACGCACAACGCGCTGCCCGTCCTGGAGCGTTGAAAAGAAAATCGGCCGACCCGAATCAATCACAATGGCGATCGCTGCAAGCACCATGATGGGTGAACAAATAATTAGTGCAGCAAAAGAAACAACAATATCAAAAAGACGCTTGTACACACGCCCCCACCCTTCGAGCTTGGTACGACGAATTTCAATCAAGGGTGTTGAGCCAATGGTCGCGTACGATAAATTAGTGCGATGGTTGGGGAAAACATCAATCGCGTACCGCAGCGGAATATGATATTCGTCCGAAAGGTCTCCCAACAGATGCAATGTATCGCGATGGAGATCGGCGTTCGTCACAATCACTTCATCCATATGATCATCGCTAAAGAGTTTGACCAATCGATGGAGTGCTACTTCATCAACATCATTCATTATTTCAACGACCGCATATCCTTGCACTGCTCCCTCCTCTATTTCTTTCGTGAGCCGCTCTGCCACCGCAGTACCCCCCACAAGCACCACGCGATGCGCACCGATCCCCAGCCGAAACATCCATCGTTGTGTCATCACGAGTGTTACACGACCCACCATCACTGCAACAGTGGCCATAATCCATGCAGCAATCACGACAAACCGCGATAATATGATCGTCCGTTGAAAAAACAAACTTACGATAATCACGAGCATGGTCGCCGAAATCCCAAACGCAATCCGAGGGAAATCTTGCAGGAGCTTACGATTGGATTCAATGCGATAGAGACCACTCGTGGCAAAAAAAATGACCGAAAGGATGGTTGCGACAAAGAGATACGAGACGTATTGCTCCCATGGGTACCGTGCCGTTGGCTCGGTGAGTCCCAGCCAATCATTCCATTGGAATCGAAGGGCGTACGCCACAATGCCGGCGATCATGAGCATGATGGCATCCAGGACCACTGCGGCGACCGAGAATGCGATTTCGGAACGTTTCATATTGTTTGCAAATCAGTATCCGAATATGATCCTAATCGATTCGAATAGGATTCGGATACATTAGGATAGTGATTCGTATTCTTCACGAAGTAAGCCACCCTGCGTTTTATTACAAGGTGGCCTCATCGACCGCAACAAATCATTTCGGTAAGCCGGATTCTGTCGGTCTTCGGATGAGGACCTGTCATCATCTCTCTGGGATCCGATTTTCATCGGACCGCGAGCGAGCGATACTGCTCTTGCACGGGATAGGGTTTGCCACTGATCGTATCGCTACGACCAGTCGTGAGCTCTTACCTCACGGTTTCGCCCTTACCGGCCCATCCCGATTTCATCGTGATGGGAATATCGATATATCGAAATTTCGAAATGTCGATAAGCCGGCGGTATATTTTCTGTTGCTTCTGTTACCACCGTTACCAGTTGTAATAGAAACTCCGATAGAATCGGAGCACTGTTCCCGCCAAACTCGAAATATCGATTTTGGGGTCGCCGTTAGCGACTATCCATAACGCCGCGCTCTGCGCGAACGTCCGTGTCCAGACTTTCCTATGAGATCTGGGCCGAAGCCCGCCCTCATTAATGACAAAATGACCCGTTACGATGCACGAACTATACAATATTTAAGCCTGTTTGTCAACTATTTTGAATGTGGGCATCCAAAGCAGCATTGACCATGCGATCCGCGTGCCTATTCAGCTCCCGACGAATATGTTGGAATCGAATGGATTCAAATTTCTGTGTTAAGTTATACGCCTTCAGATATAACACTTGGAGTCCAGCGTCTTTCACTCTATATTCGCGATTCAATTGTTTCACCAGGAGTTCGCTATCGAGATAGCACTGTACGCGGGCGTGTCCCAATTCCAAGGATTTTTCCAGCGCACAAATGAGCGCTCTATACTCGGCCTGATTGTTGGTAGTGTTGCCAATATACTCCCCGTGTTCCCAAATCAATGTTCCATGTTGCGTGGCCCCAGAACCATATTCAATCACACAGCCAATCCCCGCGGGCCCCGGATTACCGCGCGCGCCACCGTCGGTAAAAATTTGCACCCCTTCTCCATCAACAGACATATCATCGTTTATTATTTTAATAATTTATTAGTTTATTGAACGTCGATGTGTAACCTAATAAATCAATAAATGAGTAAATTAATAAATTATACGTTCCGCACATCTACAACGTACGCCTCTGTCCGTCGTACGCCTTGATAAAAATTTTCGCGCACTGCAAACGCAACGTCTACTGCGGCCCCTGTTTTATACTCTATCGCACGCGCTCCAAGATTAAATCCAACCATCCGGCGACTGTCGCGCCCCTGGCGCACGGTGAGCTCCCAATGCTTTCCATCCTTAAACGCACGACTTCGCTCTACAACACAGTCTAGTGCGACAAACCGAAATTCGGGATTACCCTTCCCAAACGGTTCGCAGCGCTTGATCCATTCTCCCAAGTTTCCTCCCACGCAAGATAGTTCCATCACCGCATCAATATCTAACGCTTCAGAGGCTTCGACGGCAACAGCGCTCAACGGATACGAAAGGAGTGTTTGACGGAATGCATCGATATGGTCCAGCGACCGCACGGTAAATCCTCCAGCTTGTTCATGCCCGCCGTATCGCTCGAGTGACTCATGCGCGTGTTCCATTAATTTTAACACACTCCATCCATCCGGCGCGCGAGCCGAGCCCACCACCCGCCCCTGCGACGATGTAAACACAAATGCCGGCCGCCCAAACGTATCCGATAACCGCGCCGCAACAATACCGAGCACTCCCAGCGCCCACTGGGGGTGATACGCAACCACTGCCGGGCCAGACCCATCCGTGATTTGCAACATTGCCCCCTCGATTACTTGCGCAGTCACCGTACGGCGCCGCGTATTTAATGTATCAAGGTATTTTGCTTTTGCGATCGCTTGGGTTCGATCTTCGACCATCAGGAGATCAAAGGCAAGTTTTGCATGCTCCATGCGCCCAGCGGCATTGAGCCTGGGAGCGATCGAAAACCCGATCGTATGAGCATCAATGGTGTCGGTATCGGTGGAACCGAGTAAACATTGTAATCCCGGTCGCCGGGTTTTTTGTAATACTTTCAACCCCCAATGCACAAGTGCTCGGCTCTCGCCCGTGAGCGCGGTACAATCGGCAATTGTTGAAATTGCCACAAGATCTAACATCCATTTCTCAAACCCTTCCCACGAAAATCCATCGTCTTGCCCCAGGGCATAGACCGCGCGTGCTGCCACAACCGTGGCGTGATCGGTGCGAACAATTGCTTGCAACACTTTAAAGGCCGCCCCGCCGCCGGTAAGCGTTTTGTCGGGATATCCTTCGTCGACCAACGGATGAATAATTGCGTAAGCCGGAGGGAGTTGGGTCTTGCGCTCGTGGTGATCAATAATAATAGTATCAATCCCTGAGTCACGCGCGTATGTAATTTCTTGGATACTCGCAATCCCGCAATCAGTGGTAATAAGCAATCGCACTCCATCGGCGATGGCTCGCTCAATCGTCGATTGACTCACCCCATACCCATCGAACTCGCGATGCGGCAAAAATACATCGTAGGTGGCACCCAATATCCCAAGGGCTGTGGCAATAATTGCCGCAGACGTAACACCATCAGCGTCGTAATCTCCGTGGATGAGAATTTTTTGTTTTGTTTCGATCGCTTGAGCAATCCGACCCATCACGAGCGTCATGTGCGCAAACTTGAAAGGATCATGCACATCACGGCTGTAGATGGGGTTAAGATAGCGCTCAACTTCCTCGGCAACATCAAGACCCCGGCCCGCTAAAGCGCGCAGAATCGGTAGAGGGACGGTTGCGTGCACCGAACGGACGGTGTCACTCACCATTCCCTTACGGATATTCCATTGCCCCATACTTATTTAAACAGTCCTGCAATCGCGGGTAACACCAACGAAAGGACCATCGAAATGGATACAAAACCGGTGAGAATAATGTAGACGCGTTTGCGTGTTCGTGAGGTCATAAATAAAGAAACTGATTAAATTCTTCTTAAATATAAGGAATGTTGTCTCTTGCCTATGCCTGTTGCCTTTTCGTTTGAATAGATGTATAGTATATTTGTCTATCGGTTGCCATAACTGATAGGGTATTACATCCAAGGGTAGCCCTCCTCGCGGAGGGCTACTTTTTTATTTGTATGGTTTCTGCACGGTATTTTAACTCTCCACCCCAGATATCTTCCAATAAACTAAGAACATCAAAATAACCATCCCCACCCGTTCGCAACTCTTGTGAAACATTATTTTTAGAAGAAAAGATGTAGACCTTTTTGCCACCACTTTTGATATACGTGACCAATGCCAGAAAATCCGAATCCCCCGTAAACAACACTGCCGTATCATACTTCTTCATGTGGTGAATGGCATCAATGGTCATTTCAACATCCATATTGCCTTTTTCTTGAACAGAATCACCGGCATCACTATGTATTATTATTCTTTTGAGTTCTTTTTTCCGCACCTCAAAACCCAACCCTTTCTTGAGATATGTAAAAAATCTGTGCTTCCCATCGGTGCTATAATCGCGAGTACCCTCTGCGGGATATGCCGTGTAGTAGAATATCTGAATTTCTAAAGCATGAAATCTATTTTTCAAAAATATCTTTAACTTTTCATAATCAAACATTCTGCCCTTTGCCTTCTGTGCCTGCCATAAATTTGAGGCATCAATAAAAACATAAACCACGCTAGCTCTTATTACACCGCTATATTCTGGTAGATCCATAGAAGCCTTAGTTGATCTAATTATTCCTTTGACTTTGGGTTGTCCATATAGTCCATCCCCACTAACTTAAAAAGTTCGTTAAAATTTTCCAGCAACTCTACCGTTCCATCCGGCTTCACCACACAAACAGTATGATATGAGGCCTGCGGAACAGCAGGATCGCTCTTGAGCTTCATCCGTGGTTCGATCGTAAACGCCATTCCGGACTTCACCGTGGTGTCCGAAACGTTGTTGATGAACACTCTTTTTCCACTCAACATTTTTTTAATGCCCTCAAAACCACCTGAATCGATGAGCGACATTTCTTCCACCGTCCAATCTTCGTACGATGCCGGTATGGTGTGGCCGATATTCACACCGGAGATATCGGTGGTGCTGGTTACTTTATTCACCAAACCCTCATTTGCGATGATTTGTTGAGCGACTGAATACACGTCGGAAAGTTTCTGGCCCACTTCAACGGATCGAGAGATTTTCCTATTCACCTCTAAACTCCTGCGCAGGAGTTTCTGAATTTTTTTATTTTTACCAAAATACAGTGTAGCTCCGAAGTCACCAATGATACCCGTTTGCCGAGATACAGGAGATGCATACGCGTAAATTAACCCGTTTTGTACATCAAGAATGCGGTTCTTGCTCGGCCAATTCTTCTGTGGGCGAAGACTATCGTAATCTACTCGACCTCCATCGCCCTCCTTATCGTTACCAAAGAGAACGCCAATGCCACCTGGGGTACCGTACCAACCTTCGGCAAACAATGACGGCTGTGCCTGCATACGAAGCAACCATTCGTCACACAAATCCGCCTCTGAAAAATCACCACTTTGACGAAGAAATTGTTGCAAGGATGCGTGCAATGCGCTTGCCGCAATTTCTCGCGTTGCTTGAGCACTATCGAGTTTCTCTGCGATGCTGGCTTGACGAAATTCTTTCACATTTATACCAGTTTTTTCTATAGAATCCATAGTCTATTTTCTTAACTTCGGTGCTTCAGCACTTCTAAATACACACTCGAGGGAATGTCGACACTCCCAATCGAGCGCATTTTCTTTTTCCCTTTCTTTTGTTTTTCCAAGAGTTTGCGTTTGCGGCTAAAGTCTCCGCCACTCATCTTGGCAAGCACATCTTTGCGCATCGCACTAATCCGCTCGCTTGCGACGACTCTCGCGCCGATCGTGGCTTGAATTTTTACTTCAAACATTTGGCGCGGTAACGTTTCTTTGAGCCGTTCGACAACCTGGCGGCCAATGCGACCCGCTTCTTCGTCGTACACGAGCATGGCTAATGGTTCCACCGGCTCTTCGGCGACCATAATTTCCATACGCACGATATTGGCTTGGCGGTATTCTTTAAATTCGTAGTTCATCGATGCGTAGCCGCTCGAAGCACTTTTCATTTGATCATAGAAGTCGACGAGGATCGACGCCAGTGGAATGGTGTACTCAAGCAATGCTCTTCCACCTTCAAGGTACTGCGTGTTGCGGTACTCGCCATGATACCGTTGCACCACGGGCATAATAGACCCAATGTAATCACTGGGCGTCACAATCGTTAGGTCCACCACCGGTTCAAGGATTTCTCGAATGTGCGAGCGCTCCACTAATTCCTGCGGGCTTTTAACCATGCCCGTTTGGCCATTGGTGAGGTGTACCTGGTACGCCACCGTCGGCACGGTAATCACGAGCTCCAAGGCATATTCGCGCCGCAACCGTTCCTGAATAATATCAAGGTGTAAAAGACCTAAAAACCCGCACCGGAATCCAAACCCCAGCGCCGCAGAATGCTCTGGCTCGTATTGGAGGGCAGAGTCGCTCAAAGCGATTTTTCCCAAGCCTTCGCGCAACTCCTCGGCCGTATCCCCTTCGGTGGGATAAAACCCTGCAAACACCATGGGCTGCACTTTTTTATACCCGGCCAGCGCCGTGGTTGCAGGTTCTTTCTGTAATGTAATCGTATCTCCAACCTGCACTGCTCGAATATCTTTAATCCCCGTAATCACGTACCCAATTTCGCCCGCACTCAAGTGGTCGGTCACCACACGCCCGGGCTTAAATACGCCAACCTCTAACGCTTGCGCAATATCCTTATGGGCCATGAGTTGAATAGCGTCGTCCTTTTTGAGTATTCCATCCATCACCCGAATATAGGCAACAACTCCATGGTAATCACTATATTGGGAATCAAAAATGAGGGCGCGGAGCCCTTGGACTTTCGATTGGGGGGCGGGAATCCGAACAGTCACCGCGTCTAAGAGTTCCCTTACCCCTTCGCCGGTTTTACCTGACACACATAAAATTTCTTCGGCCGTACAACCGAGTAACTGTACGATGTCTCTGCGTACGTCGTCGGGTCGAGCTGCTGGTAAATCAATTTTGTTAATCACGGGAATAATTTCTAAATCTTGTTCTAAGGCCAAATGCAAATTGGCGATGGTCTGCGCCTGGATGCCTTGTGTGGCATCGACAAGCAAGATCGCGCCCTCGACGGCAGCGAGCGACCGCGATACTTCGTAGGTAAAGTCCACGTGCCCCGGCGTATCGATCAAATTGAGAATATGATTGTTCCAATGCATCCGCACGGGCTGGAGCTTAATCGTAATCCCGCGCTCACGCTCCAAGTCCATTTGGTCTAAGAATTGGCTACGCATCTTTCGGCTATCCACCGTGCCAGTCAACTCTAACATGCGATCCGCAAGCGTTGATTTGCCGTGATCGATGTGGGCGATGATACAGAAGTTGCGAATATTGTTCATACAATATTTTTATTAGTTTATTAGTTTATTGATTTATTATCGTCTCACAGTAAATCAGTAAACAAATAAATTAATAAACGAATTACAACTCTTCAACACCTGATAAATCCACCGGCCCCACCATCTTGATCATCTTCCTCTCAAGGCTGCGCAGGAACTGCCACATTTCTTTCGATCGCAGTAACAGCGACGCGAGCGCATAGGTAACGAGTCCCATCACGGTGGACACCACCACCTGCCCTAAAATCCCCGTAAAGGTGTGAGTGTTGAGCAGTGGCGTCATCAAATCAAGCGTTCCATAGGTTACGAGGCCCGCAGCAAGTGATGCAATCGTAATCGGCACCGATCGCCTTAGGATAAGGGCATATTCAAGATCCCCAAACTGGAGCCGTAACCATACCACGAGCACGATCATATTAAAAAATGCCGCGATCGTAAACCCAATCGGCAGGGCCAGCGCCCGAATATCATGCACACCATCAAGCCGCAATACTTGCTTGAATACTTCCACATTTGCGCTATTAGAACCAAGAGCCCAAAGCACACTCGTGGTCGCCGCGACATTCACGACAATGCTCATGAGACTTGCAAACACCGGGCGGCGCGTATCTTTGAGGGCGTAAAAGGCGCGCGACAGAAGCGGTGTCACCCCCTGCGCCACAAACCCAATCGCAAAAATCCCGAGCGCAGCGGCGGCAAGGCGCGTATCATCCCAACTCAATTGCCGTGTTCCGATAATCAATCGGATGATGTGGGCACGCAAGACGATCGTCAGCACCGACATGGGTAACAGGAAAAAAAGAATTTGCCTCACGGTGTACGAAAACGCGGCAACATAGTGGTGGAGCTGCTTCGTGGCTACAGCTTCGGTGAGATTGGGGAACACCGCGATCACAAACGGGATCGCAAGCACCCCGACCGGCACACTCTGGATGTTGACGGCTAAATTAAAAATGGCGACCGACCCCGCAACGAGCGTAGAACCAATCACCGTCCCAATCAGTAAACTAATCTGCGAAACATCCATGCCCCAAATGCGGGGGAAAAATAATTTGGCAATCATGCGCACAGCTGGATGTTTGGTGTTCGTAATCATCTGATACCGAAACCCAAGCGCGTAGCACGAAACGACTTGCAACACGCAGTAGAGGAATGCCCCAACGACCACCGCGCTACCCACGCCCCAAATCCCCCACTTGGGGGCTGCAAATAAAATTCCCAAAATAATACAAGCGTTGTAGATGACCGGCCCGATAGCCACACTCAAAAACCGTTTAGTGGCATTAAGCACACTACCAACCACGGCGTTGATGCTAAAAAAGATCGGCGAGAGTAGCAATAAACGTGTGAGCTGAATCGTTTCCGCAAGCTTCTCGCCTTCAAACCCCGGGGCAATCCAGGGGGCAAGGAGGGGCGCAAAAATAAAAAGAAAGGCACAAATGGCGCCCATTAGGATCATGGTTACATTTAAAATAGTGTTGGTAATTTCCCACGCTTCTTTGGTATCGTCTTTGGTCCAATACTCGGCAAATACTGGGATAAAGGCTACTGATAATGTCCCTAAAATTAATAAATTAAAAATGAAATTCGGAATCTGGAACGATGCATAATAAATGTCGAGCTTGTCGCCCACGCCAAATTCACTCACGAGCAATCGGTCACGTACCACGCCCAAGAAGCGGCTGGCAAGAGACGAAACGCTAATCAAGATTGCGGCGGCGGTAATTGTTTTGGTTTTACCGTTTAAGAAGTTCTGGATCGCAGCGACCATAAAAGAAATTGGTTTCTGAGAATCGGATATCCATTCTCTAATTATCAATTTTCCATTACTATTTTCTCATTTCTACGAGCTATTTTCTTTTTAAGTCAGTTAATAGCATAAACAGCCCACATTGGGTGGGCCTTTAGTTAGAAGGGATGCCCATCTATTATACAAGGATCATCCACAATTGACAATTTGGCCCCCACGCGATACGATGCGGTACTTGTTTGAATCCTGCGCACCTACCATAACACCTCGATTGAGTGAGGGAAACGGAGAATACTCCATGTCGATTATTGAGAAAGTCCACCTGAGCATGAACCGCGACGCGCTCTACCAGAAGGGTGGAGCAACATTCCCACTGCGACTACGGGTGACCCCGATGGACATCCGCGTGGGAGACGTCGTGGGACCCCAGCAGGTCACCATCGACTGGGGTTTCGAACAGAAGCTCTTAGTCGACGGCATCCATCGTGAAGTGGGCTCGACGGGACTACTCACGCCATCCACGCCCGCCGTCGTCGCATACCTCATGGGCATGATCCGGACGCACTACCAGCCGATCGTAGACCTTCGATGTATGTTCGAACGGTGTGATACCACGTTCGTTCGACACACGATCAAGCGAGAATTTTTCAAGGAGATCCTCGCCGACGTACCACCGCAGCCGCTGTCGTACTACTTGCGGCGCAGGAACGGCAACGTCCCCGCGTTCGTAGGTGCCATTCTCTTCCAGATCGCTCTGCAGGCTATGGAGATCCCCTCCATGATCTGCCACGGTTGGACGAGGAACACTAAGCGCACCGATGGACGATTGATGTTTGAGAACGTGCCAGAGTCGGTCCGACTGTTCCACTCGTGGAATATGCTCAAGTTGGGCGACGAGTGGATTCCAGCGGATGTCGCGGCAGACCCCGTCGGTATCGGCGCCGCCAACATCGGCGAGATGGATGAGTCGGGCTTCACGATGGAGCCAACCTCCGTCCTGGGCATCGAAGGCCTCGCGCCGGGACTGACCCTTGACCTGTCGGATCTACAGATGGGTGCGGGAGTAACTGAAATCAACGGCCAAGCTGTGGTCACCGTTACCGGGAGTGCATCCGAGCGGTGCTTCTTGCCGCCGTGGCTCGACCTCTGCCTGGAAAGCGCACCCAAAATCACCGGCATTGAGGTGACTAACCAAACATGAGACGGTCGAGGACGTGCTGGGGGGCGCGTTCTCGACCATTTTTCTTTATACAAAGGTATTTAATTCACTATATCGTCTTATTTCAACCCAACGCCCTATTGACAAATTCTGCCATCTGTGCTATGATTATAAGTTAACAAATGGAAAGTCGTGCTTGATTTGCCTCAAGCCCCTCACCGCACCGGCTGATATGTCTTAGATACTTACCGACAGATCCCGAAACCGATTGAGAGGCTTAAGGGAAATCAATCACGCATATTCCTCGACTAAGGACATCTGCCTTTAGGCATGATGGCCGCATGGAGAGGGTTTACAAACTGGTGTCCTTGGGAGAGGACAAAACGAAAATTTCTAGTATTCAGCGGGTAATGTCCAATGGTCAGGATAATTACACGTTGAATACTAGAAATTTGATCCTTTCCTAAGGGCGCATAAAGCGCCCTTTTGTTATCTAAGGAAGCTCTCCACAAGGTCGAGCAATAACGTTTATTCTTCGACTCTGTGGTGAGCCTGTCGAATCAACGAGCCCCGCTTTGCGGGTCCGAGTGGAGAAGGCTCAATCGTCGCCTCTCTGATGAGGGTCACCCCGTTATCGGGTTGATTCTCACCAGAGAGTTGATGAACGGAACGCACCTTTCGAAGCGTGCCTGCACTTCGAAGCCTTGGCGAAGAAGTGTGGCCAAAACATCGAGAAGAGAAGTTGTATGCTGTAGTACTTGTAATCTATTCATCCCACGAATTGTTTCTGGTGGCGGATGAATGGTTCTTTTACTCCCGGCATACAACTTCTCTTCTTCAATGTTCAGTCACAATTTTCTGTCCAAAGCGGATAGACTAAATAAAGGACGTACCTTAAAATCGATTGAGAAATGTTCGAGCGGTGACAATAGATATACCGCGCCATGACTTGAGTTTGAGAAGATGCTGGTCTCCACTGACAATCATCGAGGCTCTCGAGGCAAACGCGCAAGCAAGCACTCGATCATCAGAAAGATCATCGAGAATAGTCGGAGGAATGGAAACGTCGTCCACAAGGATGGCGATCTCGATAAACTCCTGGACGATCTGAAAAGGAGTCTTTCCAATACTTGAGAGTTGCTGATGAAATTTTGGATAACACAAAACACGTTCGAACTCGTTGAGTAACGAACCGTTGATAGCGATCTGAATTTTCCTATCACGAACAAGGTGAAGAATCGGGGTTGTCTGCCCCTTCCAAAGTAATGCAGAGACAAGAATGTTCGTGTCCGCAACAACGACCATACCAACGATTATTGCCGGACGGTACGAATAGCGGTATCGATATCTTTCTGCGCTAGTCGCCTACCGGCAGGACGGAGACGTTCAAGGGTTTGCCAAAATGGAGCCTCCCGAACCCTTTTGACGAGGATGGTGTCTTCTGAAAACTGTATATATACCTTCTTTCCTTTCCAAGCTTTGCTGATGCTCTTGGGTAATGTAATGGTATCCGCCTCAAGAATTTTAGTTTGAAATGTCATAAAGTAGCTACTAAATACAGTATAAATGATATTGGTAAGATACCACATCCTTAGATCAAAGACCAGAAATCGTCATCCTGAACTTGATTCAGGATCTCTCTAAAGGGATCTTGAATAAAATTTCAGAATACAGAATGTACCTTTCAAACAGTTGTGATCGAGCATTGAGGAGAGAAGTTGTAACCAACTCCCCTTCTTCTCTTCTTAAAGTTCGATCACAACTTTAATTGAATTCGGCCCCAAGGAGGCCCACAATGCTTCGACACACAATCGGTTTTTTTCTCGTTTGCTTGGCGCTCGTGTCTTTCGCGACGCCGGCCCAGTCGGATGAGGTCATCGACTGGCACAACAAGTGCCTGAAGCTCACCCACCTCAAGACCATGACAATGGCAGAGGCGGAAAAGTGGAAGGCAAAAGAGAAGGTAGTCACGTCATCGGATGTCAACCGCTACTACTATATCTCTAGGCACACCCACGCCGTGGTGTACGATAACGGCATTCGCTGGAGCGTCTGCCTGTTTGAGTACATGGCAGACCGCGAGGCTGCATCCGAGAAGCTCGGCAAGCTCCTCGGAGACACCGAGCCGTGCCCGAGTCTAATGATCGGCGACACCTGCGCCGTACGGCAACGGGTGTGGCAAGCGATCGGACTGCCGGAGTATATGCGGCGGATCCGATTGAATTTTTACCCGCTTGGACCGAATGCCAAACGGTTCAAGCACATACACTAACCCGGAACCCGAAAGGAATATCGTGTACAACTACCCCCGAAGTCTCGCCACGCTCGTGTCTCTGATCCTGGCCGCGATCATCTACATGATGTTCACGGCGATCGGAAACCAAGATCGCTGCCTTTCGGCCGCGGCCATGGTGTTTCCGATCATCTGGTTCACCGTTAGACAAGCGGTGCAGATGCGGATCGAGGGACAAGGAACGCAGTCGGACTCTTACCAGACCACTTCACGGTAACCAACCAATTCATAGTACCGACCGCCCCGAGAACTCGGGGCACGAAAGGAAACCCATCGTGATCACGACGCTCAAGAAAAACTTCGGCAAGAGGCAGAAGATCAACTTGATCTTCATGGCGATCGCCGCGATCATCCTCGCGCTGATGGCCACCCACCTTGCCCCGTCGCCGGTCCAGATCGTCTTCGAAAACGGAAAGACGATGGTCAACGGTATCCCCAAGGGACACGAGATGGTGTTCGCCGGCCAGGTCAACTCGAACACGTTCTTCGTAGTCGAGTGCAGCCTGATCAAGGGGCAATACGCTGACAGTGAACAATTTTATCTCCACTGGGGCACGCCGACCTCGATGAAGCCGACCAAGGTATCGGACCACGCCCTGTACCGAGATGGCGGCTCCATCCAGCTAGACACCGAGAAGGGGCGCTTCTGGTTCCCCTTCCCCGAATGTAAGAAGGGTTTCACGATCTTCGGAGAAGACAGGCCCTGGACCCTCGACGGCAAGATTTTGAAGCCGCTCGCGGGGCGCAACATACCACACCAAGAGCATCGCCCCGAACCCGATCCGCTCGGGTTCCGAGGCGATAAGTAAGCCAGATTCAATCGGACGAGGCGAGTTTGAGCCTCACGCTCACTCGCCTCGTCCCCCACCTTCTTCTGCACAGAATCAAAATAGTTCTTTCCAGAAGAAGGGGGATTTAAGAAAGCACATTACAAAGCCCAACAGCGGGCAGGAGGGAAGATGGACCCGATAACGATTGGAATCATCAGTGCGATGATCGTTTTGGTTTTGTGGGCCGTGTGGCCGCGACCGATCGTCTATGGCGCGGACGGCAAACCCTGGTACGACCTTCGCAAGGTCGCCCGCGATGAGAGCCCCGACATTGAGGAGTGCCTACGGCACTTCAAGGAGCTCGATAAGGCTGGTGATGTTTGGGAAGCTAGTCGGATCGGCAAGTCGATCCTCAAGGCTGCCAAGCGCCGCGGGATCAAGATCCCCGATCATTGACCGGGGGATAACAATGGGCAGCCATGCCGTTGTTATCCCTCCCTACTACACACATTGCCACCCCGCCTCAGTGGGGTCCACAACGCAAAGCCTTGGGATCGATGACTGGAACAGAATACGCTATACTCTGTTCTACCCATCGGTCGCAACGACGACCGTAACGAGCGCACCACACTGGTGCACTGGAGGAAGGAAATGGAGCGGACACTCACCGCCACGGTGATTTTACTCATCGGACTCGCCCTCGGGTACAAGCAAGATGTCCCGATGGTGATCTACGGGCCGACGAGCTTCGCAGTCGGGCTCTACGTGTTCATGATGCTCGAACCCAAGCAGCGGGTGCAGACAATGGTGGTGCCCACCCCCAAGCCGATGTTCCCGTTCGACCTGAATATGGTTGAACAAGGTGACCCGAAGAATCGCTGGAAGGCCCAGCAGTGGCTGGAGAACGAGGGGGAAAATCACCCCCACGCGATCTACGTCCGACTCTCCCTCGGCCGAGGCTCAGCCAACCGGAGCTGATCGGCGCCGACACCGAGGCAACGGGAGGCGGATGGACGAGCAGCATGCTCAACCATCCGCCTCCCAGACTTTCACAAAACGAAAAACCGTCCAGATAAGGACGGTTTGGATCGCACATTTAAATCCAACGACATCACACTATCAACTGCGCAAACGGTTCCATCGTGACGACACGCTTAACATCAGCATCGTCAATGACATTCTTTTCCCGAAGAACGGTCACGAGCTCGCCGAGCTTTTTATCTTCTTTGCGCATAGTGACAACGTGATCACCGCGGAGCTTCGCTACTTCCTTCGCAACAAAATCCTTGGTCGCGAGTGTTGTCATGGTGCGCTTCATGTCCTTGATGTCGGATTCTACCCTATCAAAACGCTCTTCAACTTTATTGGCGAATTTATTAACAGCGCTCGCCAAATCTTCAACGGTTGTGGTTAAATCGCCAACTGTACTAACTAATCCGCTGACGGTAGTCACTAATCCCCCAACTGTAGTCACTAATCCGCTGACCGTAGTACCAAGATTATTAACCGTAGTACCTAATCCCTTAACTTCCGTTAATACCTGTTGATTACTCGGTTGAGTATTTTTGAGAGGTTCCATAGAATTGTTGTGGATAAGTGCTTCAGTAGTATACCAATTCTTTTTCGCCACGCCAACAGGAAACGGCGACCCGATGCAAATCGGGTTCTCCCCACCGCGTCCTGTTGGCATGAGGGGGAAGAAGACTGGAGGAGTATTCCTCTCGAAAAGATGCGATCGTCCCGCCCAGCGGCGGGACGTCGCGCCGATCTGCCCGCTACGGCGGGGACCATGCCAGATCGGGTCCGATAGGCTTTTCGATAGAAACACTCCTCCAGTCCAAGAGGGGCGAAGAAATTACGAGTGACGGAATGTACTTTTACTCCCTAACAAGGGAAAGGAGCCAGAATTGGCTACGCTAGACTTAGGGAAAGTGATCCTCTTGGCGATCGAAGCCAGAAAGGTCGGGTTCCACGTGTTTGTCAACGTGGTAACTGCGGTGCTCATCGAAACACTCTTGAAAGAGCGGAGTGTAGGCCCAGGCACCGTCACTATGGAGGTGTTCGTCGAGACGGACGACATCGCGGGCACAAGTGTGACGCAGGAGGAGTACGACTTGATGCGCATTCAACTCCTCCCGAGCGCAGACTGCGAACAGTTGTACCTGCACATCCCTGTGCCGATGCTCAAACCGCATTCGATGCTGTCTCTCGTGAAGAGATGCACAATCAAACGGCGAAACAAACACCGAATGCGAAAACTGGACGCGTCCGAGAGCAAGCAGGCCGAGTTCTGGTCTCGACTCTTCGAGACGATCTCCAAGGATGCCTGCAAAGCGGCCGTGGAGGCACACCTCAACCGCAAGGATCCGGAGCTCGCGAGCGTCGATTTCGACGCGATCTTCGGAGCCTGACACATCCATCGACAATCCCGCCGCTCGGGTGGGAAGGAGGTCTAAGGTGAACAGAGATCAGTACAAGGAGTTGTTCCGCTTGGGTATGGATGCACAGACCAGTGGGTTCTCCCACGTGGCCATGATCGTGGCGGCAGTAGTCATCCAGGAGCTGCTCGAAGAGCGCTCCAAGGGAATGCGCGGCACGGTCGTGCGGGCGAGCCTGGAGACGACCGAAGAGATCGGATCGTCCACGACCAAGGCCCGCGAGGACCAGATCGTGCTCACGTTCCCCATCGAGCCCGGGCTGCGCCTCACCATCCCGGTGATGAGCCTGCAGCCGGCCACGATCGTGGCGCTCCTCAAGGGCGCCGACATCGTGAAGGTGACGCTGCGCCCCAAGCAGCAAGCGCGGCAAAGGGCCGCCGATAGCAGGATATGCGAACGGCTCCACGCGATCGTTCCGATGGAGATCTGCATGCGCGATGCAAAGGAGCACCTCGCCAAGTTCGCCCAGGACGCGTCGCCGATGACGCTCGTGCTCCTCAAGCTCGAAGACCAGATGACCGACTCCGACGACGATCAGCACCCAGTCGAGAACTAGGCCCCTAACCCAACTCGGCAGCCCCGATTGACCCTCACCGGTCGGTCGGAGCTGCCACCATCTTCTGTGGTTGCAATCACAGTGATTGTCGCTACAGACTGACGGATGCACTTTTACAACTTGGCAACGCAACAATAAAAATAATAATCAATGTTGCGGCCGACAATTTGGGTAAAGAAAAATGATATTCTTCGACCGAGGGCTCCCCGATTTTATCGGGGGCCCGAGTGGACAAGCTATTACAAGCGGTTCTCCATTCCAGCCCGACCCTTGGTCGGGCCTCCAGTCGAACAATAACGTTCTTTATTCGAACTGTCGGTCGCAACACACAACGCAAACGGTTACCGCTTTTAAGGAGGCGGACACAATGCAGTCGATCTACTTCATGGACTCGGTCTTCGGGCTCGGAATCTTGGCGGGGTGCTACGGATTGATCATGCTCGCCAACTTGTGCCTGATTGGGTACGCCCAGTGGCACAAGGACAAGAACGAATACACGCACGAAGTCCCACCCCCGGAGATGGGAGCGCGCACCGAAATACAAATGCTCTACGATTTCTCGATGACGATGATCAGCATCTTCGGCCTCCGGAGCTACGAGAATACGACTAAGGCTTTCTATCGGTGGGAAACCACGTTGATGGGATTCGTGGGTCTTAGCCTGTCGTCGCCCGTGATCATTACGGTGATCTACAGTGACATCGACACTATCCGAGCCCATCCGATTCAGTTCGGATTCGGAATCGGAAGCGTCGGCGTCTTGATTGCGCTCGGCGCACTCTTCATCTGGGCGTCCGATCGAAAGCCCGGGGAGACGTTCGCACAATGGCGCAAGCGACAGTAACCTCGAACCTCACCTCACGGTAACCACCCTAACCCAGACACTCACGGAGGTGTCATAAATGACCCAAGCACTAATTCTCGGAGTCCTCGCAGGGATGCCCCTGGCCGCCATCGAACTGATGGCAATGCTCATCTACCAGTCGTGGAAAACCCCTCGGGGTCGACCGCGCACCATCACTAACTTCAAGAAGTTCGAAAGTCGAAGGGTTGACCTACTTACCATCGCCGTGTTCGGCATGGTAACCAAAGTGTCGCAAGCACTGGCGTACCGGTTCGCCGGCCACGCGGGTGAAACCTTGAGCGAAGCCACCGAGCGCTGGTGGCACGTGACCAACAACGCGCTGGGCTTGCTCATGGCCGCCTGCATTGCACCGCTCGCGTTCTTCCTCGGCAAGCGTTTCCCGATCATCTACGGCATCGGGATGGACATCCCGTGTGCCGTGGTGACGTTCATACTCTGGAGAACCAAGAAACGCTTCTACACCATTCCGCACCTGCGGAAGGAGGTCGGATCGAAATGAAAGGGAAAGAAATCAAAGTGGAAAATCTGGAGATCACGGTGACGACGACCACGGACAAGAACGCATCGTTCTACGCCAGCATCCGATGGCTCGCACTCACGGTGGCCATGGGCTGGGCAATCCAGGCGATAATCGCCTATGGACCCCCAGAGCCCGGACGCACGATGACGATCATGCTTCTGGGTGCCATCGGAGTGCGTGGATTCATTATGACGATGAGCCACGCTCAGCAGTGGGTGAGGGATACGCGGGATACGTTCCCAACCCTCTCCCGGGCGAACATCTCAGCCTGGGCAAACACCAACCCCGAGATCGCCATCCTCATGGCGATTGTCATCGGCGTGACGACAAGCACGATGTTTGCCCTGCTCGTCGGCGCCCCATGGAACATTGGGGCCGCCATGGCAATCGCTGCCGCGTCTGCATGCGGGATACTCACGTACATCCTGCTGTACGTGCCCAAACCCCCAACCGGCGGCGATAGCGGAGTGCTGCTGCTCCTCACGATCCTCGCCACGGGCAACATCAACGCCGCCGAACCGCTGTGGGTGGTCGAGAAATCCAAGCCCACGGCGTTCTACGGTAACACCGCCACACCCAGACCGACTCGCAAGATCGGAATGGCCGAAATGATGGCCATGGCGGATATAGACCATAACCCCGCCAACGGCTGGGACACAGAAGGGTTTCCCCGATTCTCTGCGGAGCAGAAAAAGAAACTCCGAAACCTCAGTTTCGGCCCGGATGTGGAGCAGTGGTTTCCCCTACCCCTCGGCTGCCCGCCCATCATCGTGATGCGCTGGCGGGGCGGTGAAGAACGGACGGTCGATCCCAGAGAACAGAAGTGGATCGGAACCCCGGGGCTCTTGAAGATCTTTTGGCGAAACCCCGATTTCGCCGAAAAGCCTCCGCCGAGCATCCGGGTGTACGTGGGCGATGACATGCAGATCCACGCCTCCGATCGATCGGAGGAACAGTGGGTGCGCCGCAAGGACGTGCCGTGGGACCCCGAACTGGGAATTCCGCACGATGCAAAGTGCGTCGGCACCAAGCAGACCACCCCGTCGATGACGACAACCAGGTCGACGTCATCCGAACCCAAGACCGCCCCCACAACTTCGGTCAAAAAGACGAAGTTGAACGACAAGGAGTTACCACTGATTATTCTCATCGTGGCGCTCTTGGCGAACCAGGCCTACTACGTGGGCCTGAACCAGATCAAGCGCCGACGTCGCTAGCGGCCCTCATAGGCCAACCCCCGAATCTGACACTTCGACACACACCACATCAGTGGAGTGCGTCGGAACTGTCGGGTTCGGGGGTGTATTTATTTTATTGCTCGACCGAAGGCTCCCCGATTTTCTAATCGGGAGTCCGAGTGGAGAGTCTTATAAAAATTTAAAAGGAGCGGGCAATGGGGCCTGCTCCTGTGTTTCGCAATCAACGGTCAACGCTCCGCCATGACCTGTTCGTAGCCCTTGACGCTCTCAATAGCGTTATGGATCTCGCGGTACAGCCGCACGATCGAGATCGAGAGCTGCTGAAAGGCACTCACCTCGGGTTGTCGGTGATCCAACTGCACCGATGGTTCCATCGCTCGCTTCCGGCCCTTGGAGAGAGCATTGAGCCAGTGGAGCCATGAGGACGTTGCGACATGATCGTCATGTTCGTTGGGCGACCAGAGGATGATGACGAGATTCACCAATAACCACGCTTCTTCGTGTCCCAATGCAAGCCCCGGAACGAGGCTATTGAGTGCGGCGGCGAGGTGCGTGTACTGCCCTCGCATGGAATCGTGGAGTATTTCAAACACTGTCGGAGCATTCATTGCCCCTCCTCATTCTTGGTTCATTGTGACCGATCGAGTTGGTCGCAGTGTATCGGAGAACAAATGGAGTGTCAACGGAAGATAGACTTCGCTAAAAAATGTATCAAAAAACAAATGTAACAATGTTGGTGCATATGCTACGATGTTGTTACATTAATAATTTTGATACGAGAATGAAGGCCATGGGTGATCTCAACGTAACTTTTTGGAATGGTAAAATATTCGGCAAGAAGTTTAATGAGTTGAAGATTCGCTTCGTTGTCTTTGGGTTTGGCGCGTACCCACACATCAAAAAATTCGTCGCCCGTTTTGACGATCTTTTCTTGTTTAGAATTGGGGTGAAGGTGGACGGTGAGACGCATAGAAACTCTGGACTTTTCTTTGAATATATGTTAGAGTATACTGTTATTATGAACGTTTATTTATTTACTAATTTATTGGTTTATTCAGGCGATACTGTCGATATAATAAATCAATAAACGTCGTTATGAAAACCCCCCGCGGTTACGCCTCCGTCCTCATGACAATACTCGTGCTTGGCATCAGCTCGTATTTTGGTTACAGCGGACAGAAGTCGATTTTAACACCGACCACTACTCGATCACAACAGCGCCAACCCCGCGGCGGTGAGGGTTCGAAGGTGCCGCCCGAAATTGCCTTTAACGATACTCAAGTGGTGGTGCCCAGCACCGAGCCGAACACTCCCAACGAAGAACCGAAGGATACCACGCCGCTACCCGAGCGCAAGGGCAAGCCCGATGAAGTACTAGTGGCCCGTGTCATTGATGGCGATACCATTGAACTCGACGGTGGCGAAAAGGTGCGACTCATCGGCATGGATACGCCCGAAACGGTTGACCCGCGAAAATCCGTGCAATGTTTTGGCAAGGCCGCTAGCGACTTTACCAAAAGTTTACTCGAACACCAATGGGTGAGACTCGAAAAGGACGTTCAACCCAAAGACAAATATGGCCGAACACTGGCGTATGTGTGGCGCGATGATGTGATGGTGAATGATACACTTGTCAAAGAAGGGTTTGCGCGCATACTCACCATCCCACCCGATGTCAAATACGTCGAACTGTTTAAACAGTCGGAGGCCAGTGCACGAACCGAACAAAAAGGGTTGTGGGGAGAATGTACGAAATAACTTAATAACTATATCGGTCCACCACCTTGCCCGACGGGTCTCGCAGCGTCACTTCGTCGTGATCATCGTTTAAAAATTGTCCACTGGTAAGGCCCAAAAAGAGTCGCCATTCTTTTTGTAAAAATCCAGGCTCGAAACGGTGATCTTCACGGCAACGACTGTAGTTGTAATGATCAATCCCAAACTGGATACAATCCCGACCAACACTGTTTTGCACATCCATAGCGGCTTCGGGAGGAGGCGTGCACGACGGTATGCCCGCGAGGTAGCTTTGGCAATTGCGAGTAAGGTTACGTACAATGGAGTCCGACGGTACGGGACACTGCCCGCCAATGGACGGGGTAAAGGGCGCAATGCGCTCCAGGTACCCGCTACAAGCATTCAGACGGAAGTTTTTGCCAACCGGACTTCGCCCGGCGTTGACCACCACGATGGCACCCGGCGCGGCAACGAGACTTTGAGAAAATGTATTCGACGGAGAATAATCTTCCACCACTTGATCGATGGAATAGGAGGAATTATTTTCATTGCGAAGCGTCCAGCCCGTAAAATTCACACTCGACTCCCCGGTGACTTGGAGTGTGACGTATTCTTTAGCGGGGTCTTCGGTACCGGCATTCACGCCCGTAATCTTTACCGAACCCGTCACGACCGAATGGCCAATAGAAAATTCGCGATAACTGGGGGTACGGTCCATCACTCCATTACTATCTTTGGCGCGCGCAAAAAAAACATACGGGAACGGAAGGGCGGGTAATGTGACGCGCCGCTCAACAGACGTACCACTATCCACCCACGCGGTATCATACCCCTCGATCTTTGTTTCGAGTGTTACATTCGTTGTTCCCCGCTCATCCGAACCGCGGAATCCAAAAATAAAATCAGTGGATTCGGTGATACTTCCGTGAGCGGGTCCAATCGTAATGGATGTATCGGGGCCCTTTGGCAATGGAGATATTAACGGCGCCCCTTCGGTGAGAGCATCGCGTGCGGCATCGGTCACAAGAATGATGTTGTGGCTATTGAGTTTGCTATCAGTAATGAGGCTCGGTCGAGAGACCCATCGACGGACGCCGCCCACCACGACATACACCCGTGGGCTCGACCCGTGAATAAGGGTAAAATCGGGATACCCTTCATCGGCATTCACCGCCTCGCCGCGCGGGTACAGTTGTAAATCATGATCCGGTAGGCGCTTGAGCATATCCCATCGGTATCCGATCCGTACGAAGTCGCGCTCGGTTTGGATCCACCGACGCTCACCATTACTAAGCACATATACCCGTGGGCCACTCCCCTTAATGATGGAGCCGTCTTCAACGGTAATAGCAGCGTGCCCCAACATCGGCAATGTCATTGACGCGATACTAACGGCAATGATCGTAAGAATTCTCCGCATACACTTACGCTCCAATGACTGTTTTAAGAAGTACTCCCACGCCATACGCTGCAGAAGCCGCAAGTGTTCCTACCCCGAGCATTTGCAGCCCCGAACGCCACCACACCACATTGGTGACAATAGATCGAGCGGCACCAACCCCAAACAACGAAGCAATCGTCGAAATGATAGAAACGGGAAAATAATACCCACTCGGAATCGGAAAAAGATACGGAAGTAAGGGCAACAACCCCGCGATGGCAAACGCAATAAACGTGGTCCACCCACTCTTCACCGGCGAATCATCGCTATGGGGGTGTACACCAAATTCCCATAACATCATTTCCTCCACCCAACGTTTTTTATCCGAAGTAATTTGGTCGACAATATCCTTGAGCGTTTTCCCGTGGAACCCGCGGCCCGCATAAATTGCTTCAACCTCCTTACGTTCTTCTTCTGGGATATGATCGACTTCCCATTCTTCTCGTTTGCGCGCTGCTTTTTCGTATTGTAAACGCGATTGCTTGCCAAGGTAATTGGACATGCCCATCGAAATGCCATCGGCTAGGAGATTAGCAAATCCTAAAATGAGTACCACTGATCGTGTGAGCCCCCCACCGGCGACGCCCGCAATCACCGCAAAGGTGGTGATAATGCCGTCGTTGGCGCCGTAGACAATGTCCTCGAGTATTTTTCCGCCGCGTTCTTGCTCAAGAATCCCTTCAAGTCCGCGCTCTTTGTGCTCACGACGCGCGGTCTCGATTTCTAATTTGAGTTTTTTATTCATACGAATCAGTCGGTTATCGTCGTATTATCAATAATGCCACAAAAAGCTTGAAAACGCAAAGCAAATCGGGTATAGTATGCAGACTATTCTCTCTTTTCCTGCGGGATCGTCTAACGGTAGGACAACGGACTCTGAATCTGTTTATCATGGTTCCTCGCCTGAGGCGAGTCCGCCTTGGGCGGAGAATCCTTCCTTATGACATACTACGTCTATGTTATAATGAGCCTCACGCATAACACACGCTATGTTGGGGTCACGGATGATACCGCTAAAAGATTGAGTGAGCATAATAAGGGTCGATGCCGATATACGAAAGGCAGAAGGCCTTGGAGGATAATTCATACTGAACAATTTAATAGATTGGGGGAAGCAAGGAAACGGGAAATCTTTCTCAAGTCTGGTCAAGGAAGAAAATGGCTTGATGAAAAACTAAATAATCAATAGTGGTTTACACAGCTGCGGGATCGTCTAACGGTAGGACAACGGACTCTGAATCCGTTTATCATGGTTCGAATCCATGTCCCGCAGCTGTGTAAATGACTCTGAATCCGTTTATTCCCGCCTTGGCGGGATCCCGCCGCTAAAGAAAAATGAAAAAACGAGTATGCCCGACGTCTACGAAATACTAAAGCTCCACTCCGTCCCCTACGACCAATACGACCACCCCGCGGTGTTCACAACCGCTGAAGCGGATCGTATTTGCCAAGATATTCCCGGCAAGCAGTGTAAAAATCTGTTCCTCACGAACGATAAAGGAACAAAATATTTTCTTATCACGATTGGGCATGATAAACGTGCCGATCTCAAACAACTCGGGCAACTCCTGGGCCAAAAAGGGTTGCGTTTTGCCTCCGCCGAACGATTGCAAAAATATCTAGGGCTCACACCGGGGTCTGTCTCCCCTCTTGGTCTTATCAACGACACCAATAAGGCCGTAGAATTTCTCATTGACGGCGAACTCTTGGATCAAGAAAAAATTTACATTCATCCCAATATCAATACAGCAACACTTGGAATCAGGGTGGATGATTTTACCAAACTCCTTCAGAAGCTCGGGTACGCATTAAAAACGATAACAGTCTAAAAAACCGACTATCCTCTAGATTATACTAAAACTCCTTATACTAGGCATATTATCATTAGTATCATCCTCCTCACGGTGGTGAGGAGATGCTTCTTGTATGGGTATCAATATTAGCGTTATGAGCATGATCGGCGCGGTCGTCGCAAACGTCGTGCTCGGATTTCTGTGGTACGGGCCATTGTTTGGCAAGCCGTGGATGAAGATGATGGGTTTTGATGCCCAATCCATGGATAAGTCCAAGCAAAAAGGTATGGGCAAGACCTATGCCATTATGATTGTGGGGAGTTTCGTCACCGTTTATGTATTGGCATTTTCCCTTGTGTTTGCCGAAGCGTATCTCCATGTTACGGGGTGGCAAGCGGGGCTTCAGGCTGGGTTTTGGAACTGGTTGGGATTTATGGCGCCGGTACATATGGGCGACCAACTGTGGGGTGGCAAACCGTGGAAACTCTTTTTAATCACCGCCTGCTACAGCCTGGTGTCGCTCATGCTCTCGGGTGTAATCCTCGCCGTTTGGGGTTAAGCGTGGGGTGCGGTATACTACTAAGCATTACATCTCTATATCATCCGCATTTCGGAATGTCGAAATATCGACATATCGAAATATCGCGTTATGGCCTATCCCAATCTTTTTGAAAGCGCAAAACAACGACTGAAGGACGCGCTCCAATATGCATCTATTTCGGAAGATGCGATTGAACGATTGAAAGCCCCCAAAGCAACGCTGGTGGTGTCGATCCCCGTGCGCATGGACAACGGCGAACTCAAAGTGTTTACCGGCTACCGTGTCCGCTACGATGATACACGGGGGCCGACTAAGGGCGGGATTCGATATCACCCCAATGTCACACTCGAAGAAGTAGAGTCGCTCGCATTTTGGATGACCTTTAAATGTGCGGTTGCCAACCTCCCGTTTGGCGGAGCCAAAGGCGGCATTACCGTTGACCCTAAATCGCTCTCGCGCTTTGAACTCGAACGCCTAAGCCGAGGGTATATTGATGCGATCGCCGACTTTATTGGTCCCGATGTTGATATCCCGGCGCCTGATGTCTACACCAACCCCATGATCATGGGGTGGATGCTCGACCAGTTCAACATTATTAAACGCCGCCAAATACCCGGCGTGATTACCGGTAAGCCATTGAGCATGGGCGGCTCCCTCGGCCGCGAAGCCGCGACCGGGCTCGGTGCCTACTTTGTTATAAAGACAATTTTACCCAAACTCAAATTTAAAAAGAAAAAGTTGCGCGTGGCGGTACAAGGATTTGGCAATGTTGGAGCACACATCGCCGAAATTCTCTACAACGCAGGATTCTCGGTGGTGGCCGTGAGCGACTCCAAAGGCGGTATTTATTCTGCCAAGGGCCTAGATATCCCCAGCGTCCGCCAGTACAAAGAATCCACCCAAGATTTAAAAACCACCTATTGCAAAGGTACTGTCTGCACCATGGTGGCCGACCGTACGGTCACGAACGACGAACTCCTCATGCTCGACGTGGATATTTTGATCCCCGCGGCGCTCGAAAACCAAATCACCGAACGCAAGGCGCCCGATATTAAAGCGAAACTCATCGTGGAAGTGGCCAATGGCCCCACCACACCCGAAGCCGATGCCATATTAAATAAACGCGGGATTACCGTCATCCCCGATATTTTAGCAAATGCCGGCGGTGTTACGGTTAGCTATTTTGAATGGGTCCAAAACCGGTCGGGGCTCTATTGGACACTCGACGAGGTCAACACTAAACTAGAATCCATGATGACCAAAGAAACAAAGCTGGTATTAGAAATTGCCAAAAAGCATAAAATTTCGTTACGAACTGCCAGCTACGTCCATGCTCTCAATCGCATTGGAGACGCAATCCATGCAAAGGGTACAAAAGACTACTACGTTAATGGTACAACGACAAACAGTTAAATAACCTGTTATTCGGTATCTCCTATGAAAATTTTGCCACTGGCGCTCACCTTTGATGATGTCCTTCTTGTACCCCAAGAATCCGAAGTGCGCCCCTCGCAAGTGGATATTTCTACCATGCTTACCAAAAAGCTGCGTCTGACGATACCTATTATTACCGCAGCCATGGATACGATCACGGATGGCGCGATGGCCGCTGCTATTTCTAAAGAAGGGGGCATGGGCATGCTGCACCGCAATTGTACAATTGCCGACCAAGTGGCAATGCTCAAGGTTGCAAGACGCTTGGGAGCAACAATTGTGGGCGCGGCGATTGGTCCCCACGACGAAGATCGGGCATTGGCACTAGACAAAGCCGGTGTTGATGTGATTACCATTGATTGTGCTTCTGCTCACAAACCTTCGATTGTTGCTGCCGCACGAACGATTAAAAAGAAAATTAAGGCAAGCCTTGTGGTCGGCAACATTGCAACCGCCCAAGCCGCTCGTGCCTATCTTGGTATTGCCGATGCACTCAAGGTGGGAGTCGGCCCCGGATCCATCTGCACCACGCGTATTGTCGCCGGAGTGGGCGTGCCACAACTGACCGCCATTATGGATGTGGCGCGTGTATGTAAATCAAAGCATATCCCCGTAATTGCCGATGGGGGCATTCGATACTCTGGGGACATTACGAAGGCCTTGGCCGCGGGCGCTTCGAGCGTAATGGTGGGGTCGCTCGTATCGGGCACAACCGAAACACCCGGTGAAATAGTGATACTCAATGGCAAAGAATTTAAACGATTCCGAGGCATGGGTTCCTTAGGCGCAATGTCGAGCGTGAGTGCCGACCGATACCAACAACATGATGCCAACAAATATGTCCCCGAAGGGATCGAAGCAGTGGTCCCAAGCAAAGGGCCGCTGCATGAAGTCATCTTCCAATTATTGGGAGGACTTCGATCCGGTATGGGGTATGTGGGCGCTAAAACCATCCCCAACCTCCAGCGCCGAGCAGTCTTTATTGAAATTAGTGATGCGGGAAAACGCGAAAGCCACCCGCATTCCGTGGTGATCGAGAAAGATGCGCCGAACTACCGTTCTTAACGAGGGACTAGGTGCTAGGTTTTAGATTCTAGCAATCATTGTTCGCGTCGACGCGAGACATAGCGTTACTAGCATCTAGAACCTAATCCCTAGAACCTACTATTATCCATATGCCTTTCCAACGATCCGAAGATCCTAGTAATCGCGTACCACTAGCTGAACTCCATAGCCATTTGGGAGGCGCTGTGGATGCTGCAATTTTGTGGACACTTGCGCACGAACAAGGCATCAAACTCCCAACCAAAAATTATTGGGAATTTGAACAGATGGTAACGATTTCGCCGCGCAAACATTTACAAGGAGTCACGGCATTAGATAAAGAAAAGTATCATTGGACAGAATTGATTCAATCCTCCCCCTTGGCAATGGAACCAACGGTGCATGAAACCATTGGAGGCGCCTATCGCGCCAACCACGTGGTCGTGCACGAGATCCGCTATAATCCCATGAAACGCAATCGTGGAGGCGAACGGGACCTTGACCATATTATTCTTTCGTCGATTCGGGGACTTGAACAGGCGATGCTCGAATACGACGAAGTGCGCGCTGGCATCGTGCTCATGCTTGATCGTAGTTTCAACGTTAAACTCAACGAGATTATTTATCAAAAAGCACTCAAATATCAACACCGCGGCGTTGTGGGGATCGATATTGCCGGGCCACAAACCAAGGGGTTCCGCATGCGTGACTATATCGAATTATTCCAAGACGCCAAGCGCCATGGCCTCGGGGTCACCATCCATACTGGCGAAGAAGGTGAGCTAACCGAAATGAAACTTGTTGCGGATAAAATCGAACCACATCGTGTTGGCCATGGATTCTTAGCCTCCAACGACCGCGACCTCATGCGCATGCTCGTAGACAAAGGCATCGTACTCGAACTGTGCCCCACATCAAACCTGAATATTGGCGTGATTGGAAGCGTTGCAAAATTACGAAAGATCTACCGAACACTCTACGAGGCGAGGGTGCCCATCACTATTAACACGGATGGTCCCGAAATGCACGGCACAACATTGTGGCAAGAGTTCGCATTCTTGCTCGAACACAACATCTTCTCCGAAGATGAGCTCTCCGAACTGCGCAGTAATGCTTTTAAGGCATCGTTTATCCGAGAAACCGGAACGACATTTTTACCATAAGTCCTCATATAAAAAACAGGGTGGATAAGACCACCCTGTTTTTGTATTCTTAAAATTCTTAGGACTGCACTTCACTTACAAATGCCTCGGTTAAAGACGTGGTCGGTTGCACAAGGGCCGTTGTCGATTCGACTGTTGCCATCATCAGCGGCAGCATGGGGTCATTCGCGAGATTCACCATCGATCGCCGACGCAGATACGCATCGAGCATGGGGAGTAATCCCACACTCCCCTTTTTTTGTGCGAGTACCTGAATAACTCCCCGGCGTGATGCATGCAAGTCAGTAATGACGGGAGATTCTCCCAGGCCCGCCGCCACGAGTAACGCGAGACGTAATAGTTCGATGATGGCATCAAACAGCCGCAGTGGGTCTCCCCCATCTTGTTCAAATTGGTACAGCTGTTTCATGGCCTCTTGGGTATTGCTCTCACCCAAGAATTGTCCCAGAGCTAATACCTCGGTCTCCACCGTAGAACCCAAGATGAGTGAAGCAATATCCATGGTTAATGTTCCTTTGGATTCTAGAGTCAACACTTGCCCTAACAATGTTTCGGCATCGCGGAGACTCCCTTCAGACTGGCTGGTAACTGCCTCGAGCACTTCCGAATCCACCTTCCTTCCCTCCTGCTCTACCAATGAAGTGAGTCGCTCAAGCATATCTGCCCGAGCGATGCGCTCAAAATGAAACCGTTGACATCGTGATAGGATCGTAGCGGGTAATTTATGAATTTCGGTAGTGGCCAGCACAAAGAGTACATGCTCCGGGGGCTCTTCGAGCGTTTTTAACAGCGCATTAAAGGCGGATAACGAAAGCATGTGAGCCTCATCGATAATAAATATTTTTTTCTTTCCACCCGCGGTTGCCACGCGACTGGAGGCAATAATATTGTCGCGCACGTTATCGACACCGGTGTTGCTTGCGGCATCGATTTCAATGAGATCGAGGGAGTGATTTTCTAACATGGCGCGACATTGTTCACACTCATTGCACGGTTCGCTTTCATCAGCCTTACGATTCGTGCAATTGGCGGCTCTTGCCAGTAATCGGGCGATACTAGTTTTACCAACGCCACGGGGTCCCGAAAAACAATAGGCATGTCCCAATCGATTGGTGCGTAGTTCATTCGTGAGCGTACGAACAATCGCACGCTGGTTGGTCACCGTGGCAAACGTTTGTGGACGATATTTACGATAGAGAACGGTCGACATTTGGAAGTAATATTAGAAATCCTATTGTTTCTGCGGGGATCTGCGTAATCATCCGCGTGAATCGGCTTCTATAAGGCGTCGAAGCGGATAAACGCTGATTGCAACGCAGAAATACGCGGAAGAGAAATACTTTCGTATTACTCTGTACGAGGGCGAAAATCAGACATAATCGACGCTAAATCATCTTCCATAGAATCCATGGAAGGAGACGAGGTTGAAGTATGTGTCGGCGGAGGGGTTGTTGGAGTGTTGACTGGCATCGACGAGGAAATAAACGAAGAATAGGACTGTTCCATTGTGGAATGTCCAGAGGGTGTTCGCATAATATTCTCAACAGCAGCCCAGATACAATTTCCACCACGCGGTACGAGCAACACAACCTCATCGCCGATTCCTCCATGATAATAAGTGATGCTCGCCATGAGTACCCGATACGTGCGCTCTGGCGTTACGACAGCAAATCCATTATCAACGGTTGTGCGCTCAAGTTTTCCGACACGACGTTCTCGTTCGACCGGACCGATTTGCTTATACACAAACTGGCCGTTGAGTTGAATCACGAGCTTCAACCGATCCCCTTCAACGAGCTTGGATTTTGATGCGTAATTCGGAGGGATTTGGTAGGTCTTTTCGTCATCTCCAATCATGGAGTAACCGTTAAACACCCCCTCCACCACACGATCATTCGAAGAATCAACGTTCGGCGCTACCATTGTCGGCGCACTTGATACTGCTGATACGTAACTAGACGCAACAACGTTGCTCGTTGGAGTGGTATGCACAAATTCGCCCATCCGGCGCAATCCATCGCGCACTTGTATCAACAGGGCACTGGCGTGTTCTAACAGTTCTGCGTACTTCTGGAGTTCTTGGTGATTGTCCAACGAGGATTGAACGGGAACTATTGATGGTTGGTCAGAGATGGGGGGGATTTGGTTTTCCATATCGTTTTTATATTGATTTATTAGTTTATTGGTTTATTTTTTACCTTATTAGAAGGACAATAAATTAATAAATAGTAAAATAAATATCGATACTGATAGTATATCGTCGGACTACGACGGGGTCAACCCCGTTACAATTTCCAGCTTACCGTCTCTTCCTCTGGGGCCTTGACGGGTTCTTCGGTCCGATGCACACGTTCAAGGATTTCTTGCTCCACCACCCGCCGATCGCGGCCGTATTTGAGTCGACTCAATTGACGCATATGCTCGGCCAGTTCTCTGTTGCCACCACCCAACGGAATACTCTTTAATGTAAAAGGGCGAGATGCCTGGTTGCGAATCAAAAGCTTAATATAGGCGTGGTACGCTTCGATATTAATAAGATCGAATTTATTAAAGGTGGGAGCAAATTCTTTTTCAAGGATCTCTGCATCATCAATGCCGATGCGGAACGTGACGATTGTTCCGGCATTGCCTAATACCGCATCCCGAATTTTTGTTTCTTGATGTTCCACGAGCTGTCCCATGTACTGGTGCGCGATGATGAGGTCAAGGCGATATTTTCGGGCCTCGGATAAAATAGTGGCAATGGAATCCGTAATAAAATTTTGGAACTCATCAATATACAGATAAAAATCATGGCGCTGATTCTGGGGGATATCCGTCCGCGACAATGCCGCCATCAGGATCTTGCTAACCATAATCATCCCGATGAGGTAGGCATTAATATCCCCCAACCGTCCTTTGCTCAAGTTCACCAAGAAAATCTTTTTTTGGTCCATCAAATCTCGTAAGTTAAATGCGCTCTGCTGTTGGGCAATGATCGGCCGCATCATGTCGTTGGCGACAAACTGGGTAAGCTTGGAAGTGATATACGGTACCATATTTTGAAGCGAAGCTTCGCCGCCCGCTTTTTCCGCTTCTTTGGTCCAAAAATCTCTAACAACCGGATTAGCGCAGTGGCTCAGCTTATAGGTACGAAATGCTTTATCAGCCAAAACTTTGGGGATCTCCATGAGCGTGGATCCGCTCTCGGGGTCTTCCATTACCAAGAGCATCGCGTTACGCATATATTGTTCAAACATGGGGCCGCCGGTGGTTTTCAAATCATACAATTTATCAAAGATCTTGATCATTTCGTTAATAACAAACGTTTTTTGCTCGGGGTACCGTGCATCGAACTCCATCAAGTTCAACCCCATGGGCCGCTCCACATCCGACGGATTAAAATACACCACATCTTCGGCGCGTTCGGGAGGGATGCGTTCTAAAATATCTTCCACAAACTCCCCATGCGGGTCAATGACCCCAACGCCTTTCCCGTTGGCAATATCTTGGATGACCATTTGGGTCATGAACACGGTTTTACCCACACCGGACCGCCCGATCACATACATATGCCGTCGGCGGTCATCCTCAAGAATTCGAATGGTCTTTTTAAGACCCCGGAAGTCAGACTCCCCTAAAATAACCCCTTCGGTCGGGATATCCACAGGGGGGCCGGCTTTCTTGGCCGCCAACCATCGAATATTGGGTGTTTCGGTAAATGGCAGAGGGAAATGATAGATACTCGAAAATTCTTCACTGTTTAAAACAACGCTTTGACTGGCATGGTATGTACGATAAATAAAATCATGGATAAACATGTCTAGGCGAAATGGTTTTTTGAGCCGAAAGGCATTCCCGTACTCAAAAATGGTGTACTGTGAAAAGGCGCTCATCATGCTCTCGAGTTGAGATTGTGCACGCGCCTCACTACTTGCGCTCACCACTAAACGAATTGTGGTGGCAATCCCGGTCTTTGAAATTTTTTCCTCAATTAACTTAACAACTTCTTCTTCTTTGGGAGAAAGCCGATCCGGCTCATTAGAACTTTTTGAATCCTTGCCCTGGGACGAAGCAATGTTTCGAAAAAACGCTCCAATTTCAAAAATAACGCGTAAGAATATTGAACGCTGCGACAATCGAACAGCTTCGGCCATATGCGTCCCCTTTTGCATTTGGCGAATAAGGAGCTTGCCTTTACGACGCCACGTGCGAGAAGCGGCTGTAAACACCATCTGCACCACCGCTCCTTCATGCTCATCGAGTCGACTCAACACGTTGGTAATGGCGTTGAGGGGATCAGAATCAAGTGTTTGATACGTTTTAAAAGGGAAAAATGCTTCCCGTTTTGCCTTGAGGTACGCTCCCGCCACCACCGATCGTGCTTGGAACACATTGTAATCGGGGACAATTTCAACTTGTGCTTCATCGTACTGGGCATGAATATGTTGCATCACTACCTCTACCACCGAAAGTGGCACCGACACGTAAAACGATATCAATTTTTGATGCGCAACAATTTCAAACGAAAACGGCTTATTCACCGTCCACCAGTGGGGGGGCTTGGTCAATGATACGAGGGTAGCCATGAGCGTCTCTGCCACAGCAATATGTTCTCGGAGCTTATCCTGATTCATTTCTTGTGGCTGGTCGCTGGCCGAATCCTTCGGCAGCGTTACTCTCAGAATCGCCATCCGAAACGATTGTCGACGCTCAAGAGCACGCATCATAAACCCATACAGCACAATCCCCCCAACAATGAGGATGGTACTGACGACCCCAAGCCCCGCAACCCAAAATACACTTCCAGCGTCGATCGACGAAGCAGCGGAGGTACTCGTAAGAGGTGCGAATTCAAAAAACATTGCGATCATGAACGGCGTTGTATTAGTCAGTATCCGATGGCCTTCCGAGCTCGAGTAATCGATCGGTTTTAATCTTGGCTTCTTGCTCGAGGAAAAATTTATTCACACCAGGAATCATTCCCAACCAGCGGCGAACAAGAGTGAGGATCTGACGCGCGATATTCTTGGAGTGATGCAGTAATGCCTGGACTGCAACGGCAACCCGCTCCCCTTCTTGGCGGAATCGTGCTTGAAGCGCCGGGCTCATGGCCTGGTACTCGGCTTCTAACCCCTCCGAAAGGATGGACTCAATCATCTGCTTCTGCTGCGGCTCAACCACCGGGCCCACCGTAGCAACTGGGGCGGGGGGAGGCGCTTGGTTTGTGGCAATGGGAACATTTTCTGGATGCATTGATGGACCACCTTCTTGTTGCACTTGTTCAACAATTTCAGAGGGTGCCAACGGCGCTCTCTCGGTGTTAACAGGTCGCTGCTGTTGCTCCAGTGGTAATGGTCCTTCTTGCGGGCGTGAAAGGGGTGGATTGGGCATAAACGATGTTTACTGATTTATTAGTTTATTGATTTATTGCATTAGTAGGTTCTCTCGCAAGGAAGATGCTAATAAATTAATTAAGTATTAAATCAATAAACGTGGATATTATACCATTTTTCAATGGTGGGCGTCTATGATATACTACTTACGTTTATTACTTTAATGATTTATTACCGTATCAATAAAATAATAAACGAATAAATCAGTAAACATCGCTTATGCCCAAAAAAATCTCAACAAAAAAAGTGGATGCTTCGATCCGATCGATCGAAACGCCCAGTATGCGCTGGATCGATGTTCCCAAACCATCGCAGACAACTCTTCGCTCATTGCAGAAAGAATTTCACTTTCATCCTCTGGATATTGAAGATTGTTTAGAATCCAATCAATACCCCAAACTCGACAGTTATCCGCATTATTTGTTCATGATTTTGCACTTCCCGAGCTACCAACCCGATACCCACGAAATTATCTCCTCTGAAATCCGTTTCTTCCTGTATCCCAATGCTCTGATTACGGTACACGGAAATTCCCACCACCGCATTACCGAACTTTTTAAACAATGCATGGTCGACCCGAGTAAGCAGGCGCGACTCCTCCACACCAATCCGTCATTACTCGTCTACGAACTCCTCGAGGGGCTGCTGCGCGACGTGTACCCCATGCTCGGGCACATCAAAACTGACCTTCGCTACATCGAGCACCAAATCTTTGATGGATACGAAAAACGCATGGTGCGCCAAATTCTCCAAACAAAACGGAATATCGTCAACTTTCGATCCATCATGCAATCGCATGAATCCGTAATCCAAAAATTGATCACCAAGTCCGAACCCCTCTTCTCGACCGACCAGCTCCAGGTGTATTATAAGAACCTCGTGGAACACACCAAAGATATCTGGGCGATTCTTGGCAATGAAAAAGAGACGATCGATGCACTCCAACAGACCAACGAATCCCTGATTTCGTTTCGCCTCAACGACATCATGAAGCTGCTCACCGGAATGTCGGTGGTGATGCTACCAGTCTCGCTGATTGCCTTCATTGTCACAATGAATACTCCAATGCCATTTATTACGCATAATCCATATAGCTTTTGGATTGTGGTGAGTATTATGACGAGCGTGGGAGTAACACTCGTGTGGTATTTTAAACGACGAGATTGGCTCTAACACGAGGCGCTAGGTTCTAGGGACTAGGTTCTAGACGCGCGATACGAATCGGCATACTATATCTAGCACCTATCACCTAAAACCTAGAACCTTATGCAACTTCACCTCTACAACACCTTAACCCGCAAAAAACAGGTCTTTACCCCACACAAGGGCAAGACGGTCACCTTGTATACCTGCGGACCGACGGTATACAATTTTGCTCACATTGGGAATTTGCGTACGTATGTGTTTGAAGATGTGTTGAAGCGCGTACTCATACACAATGGCTACCGGGTGAAGCACGTGATGAATATTACCGATGTTGGGCACCTTACCGATGACGCTGACAACGGCGAAGATAAGATCGAACGTGCCGCAAAGTCCAAAAATATGTCAGCGTGGGATCTGGCTGCATTCTACACTAATGCCTTCCAAGAAGATCTCCGACGCTTAAACATCCTCCCTCCAACGCAATGGTCAAAAGCCACGGATTATATTCCAGAGCAGATCAAACTTATTGAACAGCTCGAAAAGCGCGGTCACACCTATACCCTTGCGGATGGAGTCTATTTTGATACATCGACGTTCCCCCGCTACGGGGCGTTAGGGCGATTGAATCTCAAGGGGCTCAAAGCGGGGGCTCGTATCGAAATGGTGGATGGCAAACGCAACCCCAGCGATTTCGCATTGTGGAAACTCTCGTTGGGCGTGCATCGTCAGATGGAATGGTCCTCAAAGTGGGGCGTAGGGTTCCCCGGCTGGCATATTGAATGTTCAGCGATGAGTTTGAAGCTCCTGGGGATGCCCCTGGATATCCACTGCGGCGGAATCGACCATATCAGCGTGCACCACACCAATGAAATTGCCCAAAGCGAAGCGGCCACCGGTAAACACCCCTTTGTACGATGGTGGATGCATGGCGCATTCCTCACGATTCGATCAGGAAAGATGGCAAAAAGCGAAGGAAACTTTTTGACACTGACCACACTCTCCGAAGAAGGGTATCACCCACTCTCCTATCGGTACCTCCTGTATTCCGGACACTATCGAACCACGCTTGACTTTAGTTTCCGAAGTATGAAAAGCGCTCAAACCGCATTAGCGCACCTCAAAAATAGTATTAGTGAACGTGGCGCTCTTACTGCACACTCCGCAGCCAAGCTATCGGCTCGGGCTAAACGGTATGATGTGGTTTTTAGTAAAGCGGTGAATGATGATCTGAACATTCCTTCGGCGTTATCGACGCTTTGGGCGGCAGTGCACGACACTAAACTCAACGCTGGAGAATTACGAATGTTGATTGAGCGCATGGATTTAATTCTCGGATTAGATCTCTTGTCGGTCCACCACAGAGCGTCGGTGATTCCCGATGACGTTGAGGCGTTTGTCCGAGAACGCGAACAGGCGCGCTCCAAAAAACAATGGAATCGTGCCGACGAATTACGCACACTTATTGATCGTGCAGGTTTCGTGGTAGAGGATACCGAGGATGGTCCTCGATTAAAACGAAATAACTTATCGTCGAACACCGCACCGCAAACCGACTAAGATTTGATGTTTTAATTGAGTAAATGTTCCTTCCTGGATCGCTGTTCGGATATCCGTCATGAGCTGATTAAAGAAAAAAATGTTATGGATCGACGCAAGCTCCCCGCCTTGGGGATTTTTTGTTTTAAATAACGTCCGTAGGTCGCTGGCAATAATCTGTGATTCCCCCGAGCACACACTGCAACAACAAGTGCTTTCAACAACCGATGCATCGTCTCGATACCGGGCATTCGTGATATCCACTTTACCCCTGCGTGTCCAGAGCCAGCCATGACGCGCCTCTCGTGTGGGCACAACGCAGTCGAATGTATCAATCCCTTGTTCGACCGCCAGTATGATATCATCAATCCGTCCGATCCCCAGTAAATGCCGGGGTCGTGTCCTGTCAACCAGTGGAAGGATCCACGAAAGTTCTTCGTATGTTTTTTCTTTACTATCCCCAAATGAATCACCGAACGATCCCCCGATGGCGATCCCATCAAATCCCATCGCGCTAATCACACGCGCGCTTTCTTCACGAAGGCCTCGGAACCGTCCACCTTGGATAATACCGTACAGCAGTTGCGTGGGAGAATGCGCATCGAGCGATCGTTTAGCCCATCGATGCGTGCGCTCCATCGACTGTTTTGTGTATTGAAGATCGGCAAAGGGTGATGTGCACTCATCAAACGCAAAAATGATATCTGCCCCTAACCTCGCCTGGATTGCCATCGATTTCTCGGCATCAAGATATTGCTCCTGCCCATCAACCGTAAAAATCGCTCCTTCTTCGGTAACCCGCGTGAGACTCTGTCGGCCGGCACGCTCGGGCGCGCGCTCGATTTTACCCACACCCTCCACACGCGCGGCACCCATACTAAACACTTGGAATCCGCCCGAATCGGTCATCACTGGGCCACTCCATTGCATTGCCTCATGGAGCCCAGAATAGGTATGGAGCCCCTCATCGTTCAGAGCCTTCCACATGTGATACGTGTTGACCATGAGCACTTGGGTGTCTAAATGCTTGACCATCCCCATGTCGACACACCGAACCGCTCCATGCGTGCCGACGATGGCATAGGCGGGAGTATGGATATCCCCGTGCGCTGTATGAATGACTCCGGTACGCGCACGGGAATCAGGATCTTGCTTGAGTATCTCAAAGGGATTCATAACGCATGCTGAAGATGGTTATCAGAAAATAGAAATTGGTAATAGACAATGGAATGTAGAAAATGGAACGATTCTCCAATTTCCAAATTCCCATTTCCATTACCAATTTCCGCTCTCCATCAACCAATTTCTTTTATTCAACCGTCACGCTCCCAGACACCGTATTAAGTTTTACGGTGCGCTGATAGGATGTACCGCTATACTGAAGTGTCCACGTCACGTCTTCAGACACCTGCGGTCCACATTGCATTCCACGATTATCATTAACACAAATCGCGTCTTTGGGGGGCACAAAGATGACCGTTGCCGGACCATTTGCAGGCGTAATCGTAACATTATCCGGCAGATTCATATGGTCATTGGTGCTCGATGGATCTCCCGCATCTTTTTGGCGCAAAAGGACATTCTGAGTGTCGGCGAATCGATCGTAACTCCCACTGACAACAACAACCCCCCATCCACCACAGGGGGCATTCGTGGAACGGATCGGAATACTTCCGTCATCGCACCGTTGAGACGCACCACCTGGGAACGTCGCCCCTGACCGCGTCATCCCTTCGGTCGTACGCAAAAATTGCGCAAAATTTTCGGCGGCTAACCGCACGGCCGTGGACTGCTTACTCCCCATAAACGAAACAATGCCCGCTCCGGTAAGAATACCGGTGATGGCGATCACGACCATGAGCTCAAGGAGGGTAAAACCCGACGTTGTCATCCTGGCCGAGACCAGGATCCGGATTCTGGCCAAGCCAGAATGACGTTGTGGAATTTTCATAACCCTAATACTGATAATATCCGCTCTCCTCCATAATACGTGATAAGTGTGCCAATGACCAAAAAGGGGCCAAGGGCGATGCGACTCTCCCACTGCCGCTTGTGGGTTGCCAAGAGCCCCATCGCAAAGAACGAACCAATACTGTAGGAGAGCAACAGTGCTAGTAAGACACCCGGAAACCCCAATAATACGCCCATGAGCACTCCAAACCGTATATCACCGTCACCAATCCACTTCCCTCTCGATATAATCCATTGCAGTGCAAAAAACGAGAATCCAGTCAATCCCCCCAGTATCATATCCACTCCGACCACAGAAAGTGGTGGCTCCATCACCAAACGGAGTACAACGACAGTAGCAATGGCGGGCAACGTCAACACATCCGGCAGAATTCCGTATTGGAAGTCAACCACGAAAAGAGTAATGAGCAACGTTAGTATGATCCACTGAAAATGTATCATTCCTGGCCCAATATCTTGAGTGGTAACGAAAACGAAAGCGACGGCAGTGATGATTTCAACGATGGGATATTGCCAAGAAATCTTCTTTTGACAAAATCGACATTTCCCTTTGAGTATAAAAAAACTCACCACCGGGATGAGATCAATATTTCGTAATTGTTTTTTACAATGCACGCACATTGATCGCCCACCAAGGGTTTTTGCGTGTGCTACACGCCAAACAAGCGCATTAATAAAACTCCCGATGCATAAGCCGATGATTGCGCTGGGCAGCAACATCACACGCTCTATGCGGTTAAAGGGGTATTGAGGGAAATACTCTTTTTGAGCGTGGACAACTGTGAAGGAGTGGCGAGATCATGCTCTTCAACCACTTCGGTGACGGTTGTTTTAAAATCCTTGTCGAGAGCGTCTCGTTTTGCAAATCGTTTATCAATGAGGTTCACGGTGTCTGAAACGGCATCGGCGAGCTTATCGTCGAGATATTGTTTCGTGGGGAGATTCGCGATCTTCGTTTCGAGATTATCTGCTATTTTATCAATATATTCTTTGGTCGGAAGGGTACTCACCGTCCTCTCCAAGTTATCTATCCTAGGAAGAATATTTTGCTCGAGAAACTCACCAAGAGCAACAATAATCTCTTTGTTATTTTGCTTAAGTTGGGAACCAATTTGTTCACTAATGTATTGCTTGTCTTCAGAATCGAGCATAGGTTGGTCTCAAAATGAGTTGGTATAGTTACATTATCACATTCGATTTTTACTGTATACCATCTTTTGTTACCGCCTTAATACAGGGGTACCGGCTGCACGTGAGCGTGCTGGTCGGGCCCTCAAGGCGAAATCTTATTTGGTACGTACTCCCGTCGGGCGTTACCGCATACGTGTATTCACACGCGCTCGTAGGGTCATTGGTACAGGGCGTACCAGCGCCCCCACTTGTCCACTGGGGATCCCGTGGGATACGCTCGAGCAAGTTACTCCCCGAACAAGGGGTTGAGTAAACCGAAAATACCACCTGAGATTGCGGTGTTAAACACAGTTTACCAAAATTGCTACTCCCGAGCGTTGCATATTGGCCGTCTGCAAGTCCCGTTGCCGGGTACCGAGCGCTCCGATGGTAGCCAACCTCGAGCAAGTTTTGCAGCACCGCCATATCTGCCACGCGGATCGAATCCCGCGTTTTGCGGGCATTGGCTACGGCCAAGATACTCGAAACAACAACCACCGTCGTGAAAAAAGCAAAAAGAAGGAGTTTTTGGAAGAGGGTCATAACAGGTTAGTCCATTTTCGACAAGAGCGCGTCGACAAAACCAGGGAATCCATGAATACCGGCGTATACCTCCTTTGCAACCTCTTCGTTGTATGTATGGGTGGTTAAATTTCGATACTTCAAAAAGGAAAACCATTCCTCCGGATCGTTAATCAATGAAGTGTCCGCAGCCAGCCGAAAACACTCACGTGGACTCGCACAATCGATTCCTTGATCATGAAGGGATCGTTGAATGGCTTTCCACGAGAGTTCAAAGGTGAACTCGAATCGCTGGATTGTTGCGTCGATATGAATACGCGTCGGTTCTAACTCTAGCGCTTCTTGTAAGCGCTCCTTGGCTTGTTGAAGGGCTTCTTTTATAAGAAAAACAACGCTCATATCGACAACGGAATAGATGAAGAATGAACATGTTCTCGAAACTTCTTCTGCGCTGTGTGCATATCAATAACATCCACGCGATACGGGATATCGGACTCTTCCAAGGCTCCCTGAATTTTTGCCATGATCCTCAAGGGCACCCGCGTACGACCCTCGATCCCAATATCAACGTCGCTCCATCGACGAGCGGTTCCGCGCGCACGCGATCCAAACAACATCAAACGATATTCCGATGACGGAAGATATGATCGAATAACCCCCCCAATTTGATTGATGTATTGGTCATTATATGCCATATAACCGATTATAGCACACGATGCAATGAATGTCTTCAAAAACCCCTCCGGGAATCGAAGGGGGTTTTGGAGGTAAACAACAAAAATAACTGCCCACCTCTTACGAAGAAGCTCCACTGAGCTGTTCCAACGCGGCGAGGTCTTCGGCAGTCGCAAGATTGTTACGCTTGAACACCTCGACAATCTTCTGCCAACCAGCTCGTTCATCTTGTCTTTTTCTCGTAATCCTTCGGTCAATCATCTGCACAGTATCAGAAACAACATCCGCAAGTTTGGCATCCAGGTAGCTCTTTGTGGGCAGGTTTGCGACAGTTCCTTCGAGTTTGTCAAAACGTCCTTCGAGTTTGTCAAAACGTCCTTCGAGTTTATCCAAGCGCTGTTCAACGCCATCAATTCTTGGAAGGATCAGCTGCTCCAACATTTCACCCACCCCGGCAATAATCTTCTTATTATTGTCTTCGAATTTTTGGTCGATATATTGAATATCTTGCTGATCAAACATAATTTCAATACATGACATGCAACTCAAAAGGTTGCTTGCGGGTATCATATCATACCCTACTATTTTTCTCCACCGCCTCTTCCAGAATTTCTTCGAATTACTGATAATCTTTGTTGGTATCAAAAAATACGGACGCGGGCATTGGCACGGTTAAGCACATGATAGATATAATCACCGACATCGACACGCTCTATCCGAGGCATATGGAATTATTATAGCATAAAATGGTGGCTGACCCCATTATCGCGAGCGCTCCGATGGTAGCCAACCTCGAGCAAGTTTTGCAGCACCGCCATATCTGCCACACGGATTGAATCCCGCGTTTTGCGGGCATTGGCTACGGCCAAGATACTCGAAACAACCACAATAGTGGTAAAAAAGCAAAAAGAAGGAGTTTTTGGAAGAGGGTCATACGTTCGTTTATTTGTTTATTAATTTATTGATTTACTATTTTCCGATACAATAAACTAATGAGGACTTATATCTTATTTTTTTTCATCAACCGCTCAAATGCTTTCAGGTACCCAAGAAACTGTTTCGGTGCTTGTTGGAGATAGTCATGTACTCGACCCGGATCAACATCAACATACTGGTGCACGGCGAGATTACGAAAACGCGTCATCCCCCGTGAACGATCGTAGAGATCCTTCGTAATAACTTTTTGGGAGCGCAATCCTACTAACACGTCTTCATAGGTCTCTGCTGATTTTTGATATAGTCCCGCAAGAAAATGGTTGCCGATGTCCGTAATTGCTTCGATCGCGACGACCAAATAGTGAATCGCCGCGCCTTGCACCACGCCATCATCCAAGAATGTAGCACGATCCATCACACGAAATCGTGAAATGTATTCCATTGCTTCTCGCAATTTAAACATTTTTTTTGTGATACTAGGGAGATCAACCGGTGCCATAACGCAATGGTATTATGGATTCCCAAATGTGCTCGTGCGTATCTGTTGACGCATCGCATTTAACTGCACGTCTCGAATATGTTGAGTATCTTCAAATTTTTTGCGCGCCATCATGGTGGTGAAAAGCGACGGGAACTCTCTTCGGGCAAAAACCTGGATTCCCTTGACAATGGCATTGTACGCTAATGTCGGGTTCGCCCGATTAAGAACGCTAATATCCACCGGAAACGGTGCAAAAATTTGCTGGAGATCGCGCTCTAGATCTGCTGTTATGGCGTATTCTTTGTCTAATCTCTGGGGCTTAAAAAATACCCCGATATCGACGTCAGACTCTGGGTGAGCCTTCCCGTGCGCACGAGAACCAAAAACATACGCAGAATCAATTGGATGGCGTCGAAAAATTAAACGCATTTTCTCTTGTTTTGCTCTAGAAAGTTGCATATTCTAAAGTATAGCACACCGTGGAATCAATGTCTTGCGATACCGATGTCTACAAAAAACCCCTTCGGGAATCGAAGGGGTTTTGAGGTAAACAATGGTGGCTGACCCCATTATTTTTGAAGTAAACAATGGTGACTCAACCCATTTTCATTATTCAATCAATAAATCGTATTTACTGACAACTATAAAAACTCCCACCGTTGGGTTGGAAGGTAATTTTTAGACGCGTTCCCAAAGCGCAACTATCATCGATGTTTTTTTTCTGGTCATTCTTGAAAGCGTCGGTAGCTAGCCACTCTCCGCCAGAAGCACTCGCAGTGTACTTACCAGAACCCATCTTTGATAAGTATGCTTTTAGGGCATTAGCCACATCAATCGTACCCTGGGGAGTAGTTGGGGGGTACGCTTCTGAAATAATATACAAGAGCGAAATCGATTTTTGCGCCGCTTCGGCATCGGCAATAATCCGCGCATCCACTGCCTTCGAACGCGCAGAATTAAACGACACCGCTGAGACGCTCGCTAAAATACCGATAATCGATACGACGACCATGAGTTCGAGTAATGTGAAGCCTTTTGGAAGTCGACTCATATTGATAATAAGTACATTATAATTAATATGTATAGTATATCAGTTGTTACGGTAACTTCATAGTAACTAAAACCCCTTCGATTACTCGAAGGGGTTTGTAATACCAATACAATATAGATTTACTAGAAACAATCGTACGCACTCCCACCATTGGTTTGGAAGGTAATCCGTAACTTCTTAGTACTCCCAGCTACACACGATGGATCGATCTTAGTCTGATCATTAACGAATGCAGTAGCAGCTTCCCAAGTTTTAGTAGCAAATTTATAACCACCAGACGTACCCATCTTTGCCAAATAATTATTGAGGGGCGCTGCTGGAACAGATCCCGCTGGAACATCTGCCGCTGGATATGCTTCGCTATCAATAAAATTTAATCCAATAGCCTTCTGAACCGCTTCGGCATCGGCAATAATCTTTGCGTCCTTTGCCTTACTTCGAGCTGAGTTAAACGATACGGCGGCGACGCTCGCTAAAATACCGATGATCGCAATCACGACCATGAGTTCGAGTAACGTAAAACCCTTTTGGAACTTCTTCATATATATAATAAATAACTCTAAATAAAGAGAAGTATAGTTAAAATTTAGATCCTGTGCCTAAGCTCAGGATGACGACATGGGGTAGTTATCCACAACTAGGATAATTATAGCATAACGCATTAAAAAATAAATAGAAGCATGCTATTTTAATACAGATTGGTAGTTCTCAAGTAAAAACACTACCTCTTTTCTCAAATGAGTTTTAACCCATGCTTTTTCTCTTTCATTCAAAAGCTCACCAAGTCCTTGAAGAATCTGATTGTCTTTCACTCCTTCGATAACTACAATGCACTGGGCTACATACTCTTTGACGCTTTTACCAGTCCTCGTGGTAAGCACATCAACGCTCATCCCCCAGTTATTGTTAGCAAAATACCAGATATCATAGATATCACGCATTGCCGTTTCGTTTCGTAGCGTCAGTGCGGCGAGCTTACTGGCAAACATATAGGGTTTCTTGGCGATCAGCATCGAGATACCAAGGTACTCTTGTAGTTCGAAGTGATCGTTGATTGACGGTATGTCGGTTCTGATGCTAACCTCGAATTTAATATTGTGATCAGTGTCACCATACGAAAGCAGAAAAAATATCGTGTTGCGCTTGATGTGCTGGTCTTTGATTTCCCCGTATTGTTCTAAAATTTTCTCGACTGCCTTATAGACCAACTCATGGTTGACGTTGTCTTGTTTTAATAAATCAAAATCCAAGTCTACTGAAAAGCGGGGGAGTTTGTAAAAAAGGTACGCACACGTACCGCCCTTAAAGCCAAACAGTGAAGCAATGGCGACGTCCGCGTAGACATCCCTTAATATTCGTCCCATGATAAGCTGATGTTTTTCTCTATTGAGCATATTTTCTCTGATATTTTTTTAGCCGCTGGGTCAATTGCTGGTTTGTATAGAGCGTAACCAGTTCAAAACACTGTTCCCAGTTGATGGATCGGAGGTTGTCGAAATGGTATTCTGGAAATAAATAGATGGTATCCAAAAAAGCTCGTTCCCTTGAGGCAATACTGTAATGCTCTTTATTATCTATGCCCAGGCAACTAAAAAGTATCGTATCTTTGAGCTTTCTAAAGGTGATTGTTGACTTATCAATGGTCATGGTTTTTGGCCAAGGACCGGCAACAAAGATCGTGTCATAGTGTTGAAAAATGACACCCGCTTCTCGGAGTGCCGTCTCAAAACTAATATAGGAGGGAGTGTAAAGACTCGTTGCTAATTCTTTAGGATTATAAAACTTACCTTTAGAAAAAACACCTCGAGTCAGGCGTTGCAAAACACCTCGTTTAACATAGTAAGCGATCTTCGCTTTGAGATTATCCTGACTTGTTTCTTGCCAAATTAAAGAAATATCCTTGTTCGTCAGGATTGTCTTTTGAGATTGATAGAGTTTTGCAGTTAAGCTATCCATGACCAATATGTTTGACAGAAGTAATAATTATTCTTACTTCCATAATATATTATGATATATCCATTGTCAAACTTAGGAAAGCCTTCTCCCTGCCTACCGGCAGGCAGGCAGGCGAACCCCACCTTGGCGGGGTTCTTGGTCGAAGAATAAAGCTATCCCTGTGCGTTAATAAGAGAAAACATCGGCAAAAGAATGGCCGCTACCATCCCACCAACTCCCACTCCCATCACAACCATAATGACAGGCTCGATGAGCGACACCAACCCCTCCACTCGGCTATTGATTTCTTTAGCGTAAAAGCCAGTAAGGGTTTTGAGGATTTCTTCAAGTCTCCCCGTTTGTTCCCCCACCGCGACCATGTGGGCAACGGACTGTGGGAACAGGGGGTTATACAGGAGTTGACTGGCAATCGTATTACCCTCGCGTACCGCGGTAGTTGTATCCAAAAGCATCTTTTTCCAGGTCGAGTTGCCGATGACGTTGGCTACAATCTCCAATGCTTGTGCTAATGGTACCCCGCCACCCATTAAGGTTGAGAGCGACCGCGTAAACCGGACAAGGTAGATTACTTTAAATAATCCACCAAAAACCGGAGTTTTAACCTTAAGCTCATCAAATACCTTGCGACCCTCTGGGGAGCCAATAAACGCACGCAATCCTCCAAATACTAAAACCAGTCCCATGGCCACAAGCCACCAATAGCTTTGAAGGATTTTACTAAATCCAATGAGCATCCGGGTAGGAAACGGCAATGCTGCGCCACTGTCAACCAGCATTTGTGTCAGCTGCGGCACCACAAACACCATCATCACCGTGCCAATCACCACCATTGCCCCAATAATAAAGGTGGGGTACATCATCGCCCCTTTGATCTTTGATAGGAGTTCGTAATCCCGTTCGGCCTGGTCCGCCAAATAGTCCAAGGTAATATCGAGCTTTCCCGACGCCTCCCCCGCCTTAACCATGGAGATGAAAAAATCACTGAATGCGTCGGGGTGGCGGGCAAGCCCTTCGGAGAGCTTCATCCCGCCGTCAACGTCGTCCGCTAATTCTAGTAAGATATTCTTGAGGTTCTTGCTTTGGGTCTGCTCCACCAAAATATGGAGCGCTTGAACAATCGGGACGGATGCCGCCATCATCACGGCCAGCTGCCGTGAGAATACAACCAAATCTTTTATTTTAATGTGGCCAAATAACTTCAGGGCTGACGATGCGCCCATCACGCTCTGCCGCCGCTCCACCAAACTAATAACGATTAAATCTTTATCGCGCAAAATCGAAACCGCCAACTCTTCGGTAGAGCTTTCGACGATTCCTTCAACGTATTCGCCTTTGACGCTTTTGGCACGGTAATTAAATAATGGCACACGATAATTTATTAATTTATTGATTTATTCGTTTATTACGATACGGGATTTAATAAATTATTAAATTAATAAACCAATAAACGCAGACGTCGCTATTCTTCCCCTAACCCCGTTGTTGCGGCAATCACTTCTTCCATACTGGTGAGCCCCGCCGCCACTTTTAACATTCCGTCCTCGCGCATGCTCGCTTGGCCTTGGCGTTTTACCTCGGCACGGACCTTATCGGGATTATTACCATCCACAACGATTTTTTGCAATTGCGGAGTCATTTCGATAAATTCTACCACCGTTGTCCGGCCTTTGTAGCCGCTATTACCGCAGCGAGCACAGCCCTTTGGTTTATTGGCTTTGAGCACGACTTTGCCATCGGGGAATTGGTCATTGAGGATTTCGGGCGGTACTCCTTGGAGAACCTTGTTGATTTCATCCACGATATTCTGTGGGAGTTCGGTGGGTTCCTTGCATTTTTCGCACAACGTGCGCACCAACCGTTGCGCCATCACCAAATTGAGCGTTGAAACTAACAAGAAGGGCTGCACATGCATGTCGACAAGCCGTGGAAGGGCACCCAACGCGTCATTGGTGTGGAGTGTTGAAAACACTAGGTGTCCGGTAAGCCCCGCTTGCACCGAAAGGCTCGCCGTTTCTTCGTCGCGGATTTCCCCCACCATAATGACATCGGGGTCTTGCCGCAAAATAGACCGTAACCCCGAGGCAAATGTGTAGCCCACATCGCTATTAACTTGCGACTGATTAATGCCGGGGAGCTGATACTCCACAGGGTCTTCCAGCGTTACAATATTAATATCCTCGGCATTCACCGAATTTAAGGCGGCGTAGAGTGTGGTGGACTTCCCGCTACCGGTGGGTCCGGTAATTAAAAACATCCCGTGCGGCTTATCGATATTCCTTTGCATGATCTTTACGTACATGGGCCGGAACCCAAGCTTTTCAAGCTGCGGTGCGCCCCGCGTGGTATCCAGTACCCGCATCACGATCTTTTCGCGCCCCTGCAGAGGCATGGTGGATACCCGCAAATCAACGCTTGATCCCCCACCTTCAAACCGAATACGCCCATCTTGAGGGACCCGTGTTTCGTCGAGTTTCAAATTCGCTAATACCTTAAACCGAGAAGTAAGCGCCAAATGGAGGTTCGAAGGCAACGTTAATGACGTGCGCAAATCGCCATCAATGCGGTACCGTATCCGAGTCTTGGTTTCGTTCAAAGGCTCAATATGGATGTCGCTCGCCTTGTTATCCACGGCAAACCGTAGGATCATGGTCGCAATTTTTGAAACCGGGGCGGAACGGATCACGTCCTCCATCTTTTTTTCTTCATCGCTGATGAGTTTCTCGGGCCCGGTCATCTGTTCCTCTGCCTCCTTTACTACGCTCGTGACTTCTTTGCCAAGCATCCGGTATTTTTTGAATGCATTGAGAAATGTTGAACGGGTAATCACAAAAAACTGCACACTCTTGCGACGTTCCTTAGCCAAAAACTCCACCGCTTCCATGGCCTGATAATCCATGGGGTCAAGCACCCCCACCGAAATCGCATCATCAGCAATGGCAAACGCCACCACTTTATAGTGCTCAGCCACATCCTGTGGGATCGTTTCCACCGTCTGCTGGTCAAAGGCGACATCGGCCAAGTCTTTCACCGTGAGCCCCGTGTATTCTGCTTTCACTTTGGCAATATCCTCTTCGCTCAAGAGTTTTTTTGTCGCCAACGTTTCCTCAAAACTTACGCCAGAGGACTGCGCCTCTGCGATCGTTGCATCAATAACCTCCTTAGGAAGGAGGTTTTTTTGCACCAAAAGCTCAGAAAATGTGGCAAAGGAGTTCATACAACATCAAAGTCCATTGCTGGTCCGGTTACTTGCTCCGATATTTTCGGTTGGGGCTGGTTCGGCACTAACGACCGGAGCAAATGGATTGGGTCGCCCGAGTTGCCCCGTGCTCACCTCGCTCGAAACGCGTTTAAAGTTCTTCCACCGAGGGTCGGTAAACAAGCCCACATCAAACTTTACGTTCAACGGTTTTTGACGTTCTACATCAATGAGCGATGCTCCCACTTCGCTCTCGCTGTGGGTAATCGACGGAAAGACTTTTGGGATAATAAAAACAACCGTAATCCCCAGGATCGCAACCAGCAAAAAACAGAGTAGTATTGTTTCATTCCGCGTCAATTTTTCGGGAAGAGCAATTTTCATATGATTTGACGAAATTATGTGATTCCACAGAATCATGTCGGGTAATGTCCCTTGAAACCCGACCCGCGACCCTGAAGCGCGACCCTTAGTTTAGAGTGCAGGGGAAATGGCTGTTGCCGTGGTCTTTGATTTTTTAGCGCTCTCGCTCAACCGATAATAGGTTCGCGCCGTCAATTCCAGACCCTTTGTCGACGAGTCAGTACTTTGTTGTGCTGAAGTTTTCACCGATGATTCTTCCAGATCGTAGAGGGGTAATATGCTCTCAAGCTCGGCAATAAATGCCTTATAAGCAGTATAGTCAAATAGTCCCTGAAGCTTAATAGTAACGAGTGCAGACCCCACGCCTTTGGGAATTTCGATCGTGGCGCCTTCTTTCTTTTTCTTGGCCAGCTCCTCACTCGTCTCCTCTATGACGGATACTCCCGCAAGGGGTACCTTTGATGCCTCGCTCACAGCAACCACGTCGCTCAAGATACTGGCAACATCCAACGAATCAGCAATAACGTACCCAATGGATGTTTTAACCCCTAAGGTTTTGGCTTTTTGGTAATTCTGTTCGAATGTTTCTAGCCGCGAAAACACACCCTGTAAATCGGTATTTTTTTGCCCTTGTTCGATCGTGAGCGCCTTGGTGGCATTGAGCGATTTAAAACGCGGGTACACCAAATACCATCCACCCAGCGCCAACACGATCGCCGAGAGTGAAACGCTAATAAGGATACGGTCTTTGTACAGACTGTCCCAGACCGTTTTACGGGCCTCCTGCGCTTTTGCTTTTTTCATCGAAAAGAATGCCACAAAATCGGTAATTAGAAATTTGTAATTGGTAATTTGGAATCCGCCGGATTTGATCCGTTTTCAAATAACGTTTGCAAATCTAATGAACTGACGGGCGCGCTTTGCTTTTTCTGTTCGTCGTATTCGGCTTCTTCTCGCGTAAACGTAATCACTCCACGTGTAAGATTCATTTTTTTACTCGCGTCGGTTGGGTCTGCCACCTCCTCAACGTACCCTCCTTTAAGCTTAATGTCCGCTTTAAAGGTAAATGCGTTGAGTGCCTCGGCATCGTTCGGCTTTTTCTTATTTTCAACGCTCGTAATACTTACCGATTCCACTTGGGAAGTTTTACGGAGTGCCACGATCTGCTGCGCAACCGCTGTAAGCGATGTCCCAAGACCTGACAATGTTACGGTCCGTAGTGGTGCATTAATCGCCATGCCGTCCCACTGGATCCCCACGTTCGTGCGGGTCTCAAGCACCCCCAACCACTTTGTCCAATACACGTGCCGATCTAAAAGCCCCGAAACCATGTCCATAGTTTTTTGGAGTGTCTCTCCTTCGGTCCGAATCCCTGTCTTATTATTAATTTTCCCTACAGTTTCTTGCGCTTGGCGTTGCGCACTGTCCAGGTCAGTGTCTGCTCCCAGTTGGAATAGACTGAGCACAAACAGAGCACCTCCCACGATAGCAGCAGAAACAATGATCGATCCCAGCACCGTGGAAACGAGCTTTGTTTCGATCTGGGCCTCTCGGGGCCGGAATTCTTCCGGCAACAATGTCACAGAGTCTTTACCAAACTCCACCTTTTTTTCTGGCACTTTTTTAATATCAGTAAATTCGACACCGCTGTGTTTCGGCGCTGGAGGTTTTGACGTATCAATCGTACCGCTGGCAATAACATTGGTCCGCGGAGGAATAATCGGGGGGGCTGGCGGAGTGGGTGGTTTAGGAACTTGAACAAATGGCGAAGGATCCTTTTTTACTATGGGCGTTGGAGGAGTTGGCAAGGGTTCGGCCTCGGGCAACTGACCACCCAATAAATTCGGCGCAAATGATGGAGATGGTTTGGCATTTCCATTTTTAGTATGGACCGGAGGTGTCGGCACGGTCTTTGTGGACTTGGTACCCCCACCAAAAAATCGACTCCAGAAGCCCCCCGTCGAAGGGGTCTTTGGGAGAGGTTGTGGCAGATGCGCCACGACGGTCGGTGCACTACTCGGCAATAAACTTGGTGATGGAATAATTTTGGGTCCAAGACCAGAACCGTGTGTGGGCACAACTGGTTTTTTAATTCTTGGTTTGCCGAAAAGTCGCTCCCACAACGATTCATGGGGCAGGTTGGCTTTGGGGAGTATGGGGGTTACTGCTTGCTTTGCGGGATTCGTAAAGACAATATCAACCTTATTCGCCTGTTTGTGGGCGAACTCTTGCTCTTTTTTTTCACGATCACGATCTTCCTTGGGAAGAAGATTGACGGTAGGCACAGTCGAGGCATTAGGTTCTAGGTTCTAGGTTCTAGATAATCAACGACGATTTCTAACACCTAGAACCTAGTCCCTAGAACCTTGTTAATTACTGAATTTCTCTCATCGCCAGCCCCACGGAAATAGATAATTTGGGCCCCAGCTCTGTTAACACGGGTTTTAATTCTTGCGGCACAATCACACGCGCCCAGGGGTCGCCCACATACACCTTTACATTCAGTTGCGCGCTTAAGTACTGTACGAGTCCCGGCAAAAACGACGTCCCTCCGGTTAAAATAATTTTTTCAAGCTTAAGGGGGGTACGGGACCCCGTGACCGAACCAACAGTTTCGACCTGTCGTTGATACAAGTTTAACAGATACCGAATTTCATTCACAATCGGGTTTAATACATCTTGAAAATATTGTGGTAACGGAGCACTCACAGCTATGGGCAAGCCAACATCACGCTTATACTGTTCGGCATCCCGCAAGCTCAATTTAAGCCCTAACCCCATCGCCTTGGTAATGGCCATCCCGCCCAGATCAATCGAACGGTTCATCACCGGGATCCCATTATCAATGATCGAAAAATCACTGTTGACAGCGCCAATATCCACGATCATCACCAGCGTGCGATCCACGCCCACGAGCGACCGAACCAATGCGAAGGCTTCTGTTTCGAGGCTCAAGAGCGTAAGCCCCGCTTTTTTAAACACCTCCACATAGCGATTAACGAGGTCACGCGCCGCAGCAGTCAGGAGAATGCGCACTGTCCGTTCCCGATCTTTATGGTTTTCGTTGCCCGTGGGCGCGCCTTCGCTCTCTGGCGCGGTGACGGGTTCAACAGCTCCGGTTGTGGTTGGAGGGGCTGTGGAGAGCGCGGGTTTTACAGAGGGCGCATTCTCATGGACTTCACCCAATACCTTGTAATCCAAAATCATATCTTCAAGCGGCAAGGGTACAATTTTTTTTGCTTCCCATCGGATGGCGCTTGTAAGCTCCTTGGGGGTCATGGCAAGCATGCTCATCGTGGAACTAAACACCGAAAAGGTCGGTAATGCCGCTACAGTCTTCGTGGTGGTGGCGTGCGTCAGTTTAATAAGTTTTTTGAGCTGTAAGGCGACCGCTTCGCTTTGATCGCGGGGGTCAACAGAACCAATTTGTTCAAACAAATTTTCGATAATTCCATAGGTAACCAACCGGGGTCGGCCATTATCATTGGCTAATTCCACCATCTTGATACCAGATGCACCGATGTCAACGCCTAAATAGCTCAAGGGGCCGCTCGAAAAAAGTGGCATACTTCGATTTATTTGTTTATTAGTTTATTGGAACGCGCTCCGCCTTCCGCCTTAATCTTTAAGAATAAATCAATAAACCAGTAAACTAATAAACGATAACTGATCAATAAACCAATAAAAAAGCTCTGGAAAAGAACCTGGAACTAGGGTATAGTACTAATAATGATTCTTCATTAAAGAAATAGTACGGTACAATCGTATTATCCACATATAAACTATACCACAAAACGATCGAGAAAAAAAGATATATGAATACCAAACTTCACCCTCTTCCCGAAATCTTTAATAAATTCTCTTCCAACTTAAAGTCTGCCATGGAGGCGGCTTTTGCATTGGCGCGTGAGTTAGGCCAAGGATCGGTTCGTCTAGAATTTCTGGTGTGGGGGGTGCTCAATCGCAACGGTTCTATTGCTGGGGAACTCTTAGCAAAACACGGACTCAATGCCGAAAAAGTTAAATCCTGGCTTGTGCGCCGTATTATCCAAGCGGTTGAGCCGCAGGAAATGTTGCAAAGTCCAACACTCTTCCAACGACTGGACGACGAATCGACCACGGTGCTTGAAAAAAGTGTTATGTTGGCAAACCAACTCCAACATAAGTACGTGGGCACAGAACATTTTTTGAGTACACTCATGGAACATATTGCCAAAACTGTTTCAGGGCCAACGGCCACGCTCTTCCAAGAACACGCTGTCAACAGCCAACAACTAACATCCGACCTTCACTCGATCATGAAAACAACGTCTAAATTCCCAGACATTGTTGAAACGATGTCATTCCTGCCCCCCATAGTACACGCCGAAGATGACGATGGCGTTACCCCAGCCTTAGATTTTTTCACTACCGAACTCACAAGCCACGACATGGAAGAACATCTGGACCCCGTGATCGGGCGCGAGGCGGAGCTCGACCGCCTGATCCAAATACTCATGCGCCGTACCAAGAACAATCCCCTGCTGTTGGGCGACGCTGGGGTGGGTAAAACCGCGCTCGTCGAGGGGCTCGCCAAGCGGATTAACCGCCAAGAAGTGCCCGAAATCCTGCTCAATAAAAAAATCCTGGCTCTGGACTTAAGTGTGCTCGTGGCGGGGAGTATGTTCCGCGGTGAATTCGAAGCCCGATTAAAACAGGTGTTGGAAGAAATCCGGCGCAATGATGATATTATTCTCTTTATCGATGAGATCCATACCATGGTCGGTGCGGGGTCAGCCAGTGGCACACTGGATGCTGCCAATATCTTGAAACCCGCACTCGCGCGCGGCGAAATCCGCTGTATCGGCGCAACCACCTTTGAAGAGTACAAAAAATATATCGAAAAAGACAACGCTCTTTCTCGACGCTTCCAAACAATCATGATTGACGAACCCACGGTGGAACAGTCCGTGCAGATCCTCAAGGGCCTCAAATCGCAATATGAAACCTATCACCATATCGGCATCAGCGATGAAGCGATTGCCCAAGCTGTTACGCTAAGCCACCGTTACATCCCCGACCGCAAACTCCCCGACAAAGCGATTGACCTGATGGACGAGGCACTCGCCACTGTGCGGATGCGGCTTCCCATAGAACCTCAAGAACGAAAACTCCGACAACGTGAGACGCGCCTCGAAGATATTGCCAAGCGCAAACATGACGCAGTGAGAGAGTCTAAGCTCGACGTCGCCCTTGCTCTTCGCACCGAAGAGACAACCCTTAGTGCGGAGATTGATGCTCTCAAAGCCCGCCTCTTGAAGCGCCTTGGCAAACTCAAGGGGTATGTCAGCGCCGAGGCCATCGCCCAGGTAGTGAGCCGATGGACCGGCGTACCGATGGATCACCTCACGAGCAATAATCCTGAGAGACTTCCCCTCATTGAAGAAACGCTCAAACACCATATCATCGGGCAACCGCGAGCATTAGAGGCACTCTCAGAACAACTCTGGCGGGCCGTGGCCGGCATTTCGTCCTCCGAGCGGCCCTTGGGGTCACTCCTGTTTGCGGGCCCGAGTGGTGTGGGCAAAACCGAAACAGCAACAGTGCTTGCAAAAAACCTCTTTGGTGGTGGCCAAGAATCCGGGCTTATTCGCATTGACATGAGTGAATACGGGGAGGCGTTTACTGTTTCTAAACTTATTGGATCACCGGCAGGATACGTCGGGTACCGCGAAAGCGGAATGCTCACGGATAAAATTCGTCAACACCCATCATCGGTGGTGCTGTTTGATGAAGTTGAAAAAGCGCATCCCGACGTCTACCATTTGCTTTTACAAATACTCGAAGACGGGCGTCTCACCGATGGCACAGGGCGCACGGTAAGCTTCCGGCAATCGATTGTCATTCTTACCACGAATGTGGGTTCTGATACGATCCTTCGGCCAGGAATTGAAGGCTTTGGCCGACAAACAGCAGAGGGCTCCGCTGCTTCGTTGGACCTCGAACGAAACTTCCACGCTTCGCTAAAAAAGCATTTTCGCATTGAATTTCTCAATCGCATCGACGCTACGGTAATTTTCCACCCCTTAGAAGCTCAAACACGTGAACTCATTGTCGATAAAGAACTCCGCTCTCTCAATGATCGCCTCAAACACAAAGGATGGATCGTGGGCGTTGACTCGAACGTTCGTACATTTTTAGCAACCCATGAATTCAATGCCGAACTTGGAGCTCGCCATATCAGACACAATATCCAACACTGGATTGAAACCCCTTTGGCGCGAGCGGCATTCACCAGTAACGGTAACATCGATGGACTATTCCAATTTGTACTGCAAGAGGGCAAGCCTGTAATCCAAGTAGACAATGGTTTTACTGCGCCCTCCCGACCAGTTGCCCTTGTTAAAGCGTCGGTACACCGATCCATTGTCGAGAGTGTCCCGTTTTCATCGTAAGCACATACCGCTCATGCCTTACCCCGCAGCCATGCGGGGTCCGTTGCTTTCATTTTTATGCTACAATACAGACAAGCTTAATAGTTTTTACATATAAAAATATGGGGTGGGATACACTCCCTTGGAAACGCATTGCCTTTGTCCTTGTTATTGTCGCGGTGATTCTCTCGATCATCCTGTTGGTGCTTCGTCTTCGTCGCGCTCCGGTCGTTCCACCCGCACCACCACCGATCCAACCCCCCATCACAACACTTCCCACGGCAGGCCAAGGAACATTGCCTTCAACGGGCCCGGGATCAACAACGCAACCGAGTACTGCGACCACGGGTTTAAAATCCTTTAATTTTTCGGAAGAACTTTTTTATGCCCCCAGTCGGTCGGGTGATACCTTGATCGCCTTTAGCCCTCAACGGGGGTCGTTTGTCAAAATTGATAACCAGGGGAATGTTCAACCAGTGGGTGAATTCCTATTTTCCGATGTTCTTGGAGTGAATTGGTCCCACGATCGATCCAATGCCCTCCTTGAACAATCTAATGGAGCAAAAACCCTGTATAACCTCCAAAGTAAAGCAAAACTCACGTTGCCAAACCAATGGTCAGACATCCAATTTGGTCCTAACAATCAATCACTCGTATTTAAAAATACTGGCACGACCAGCGACGGGAATTATCTGGCGACGACGAGCCTTGCCAACGACTCCCTTACACTGCTTCGACCATTAGGCGATAATGCGGATAGCGTTGAGGTAAATCCTTCTCCCGACGGGTCCACGAGCGCCATGGCCACAATCCCGCAGGATGCCGTTTCTCAAAACCTGTACTTTATCAATAAAAATGGTGAGCTTTCGCCCTCGGTATCGATCAAAGGAGGATTTTTTCAATCCCAGTGGTCCCCCAACGGTCGATGGCTGCTCTTTTCCACCGCCGACTTACAAGATCAATTCAAACCATTATTGTGGTTAGCAGCGGGAACAGGTACAGCGCAAGGCCAGCATACATTGTTACCGGTCGGTACTATCGCGCAGCAGTGCACATTTACCAGCCGTTCTACGAGTCTCATCTGCTCCATTCCGTCTACGGATTCACGATCGGGATATGGAATAAGCAACAGTAACAACATCCCCGATGTGCCACACCATGTGGTTTTGATTAACCTCGCGAATGGTTCGACCAAAACATTATACACGCCACCCACATCATCGGTACTGGTCAGACCCGTGGTGACCGCAGACGACAAAACACTCTATATAACCAATCGGACGACAGGACAATTGGAATCTATTAGTTTAGAACCATAACCGAAGGTGCTAGGGACTAGGTTCTAGGTACTAGAAAACGTCGACCCATGTCGATCAAATCTAGAACCTAGCACCTAAAACCTAGAACCTCGCACATATGTACACCCGCAACTATCTCCCACTCTTTATCGTTGCCTCAATCGCATTGCTCGTTTCGATTGTCTGGCTGGGCACTCTTACCCGAGAGCAGTCAGCACAGGTTTCAATTGCTGCATCGCAACCCTCTGTGAGTGACAAAAAGACCGTTGTCCCAAAATCGGCTGATCCGTTGGTCACGCCAGGGCCGTCGAAGTCGTATTAAACGAGGTGCTAGGGACTAGGTTCTAGGTGCTAGAAACTCCAGTCAATGTCGACCGGTTCTAGAACCTAGCGACTAGAACCTAGAACCTTACTCCCCATTATGAGGATGCTTCCGATTCTTTCACTCGTCATGTTCTTACAGTTGATACTGTTGCCCTCACCAATAGCGCACGCCGCTGACCAGACCACCTATACGCCCAGCGCGGGGATCCCAAACTCCGAGTTTGATGCCGGCAAAGATGTAAAAATTGATGGGAGTACGATCGCTAAATTTATCGCGGCCTTATATAAATTCGGTTGGCCACTGGTCGGCGCTATGGCGGTAATGGTCATTATTGCTGCTGGGTTTGTTCGTATTACCGCTGGTGGGGATTCAAGCCGCGTTGAAATGTCCAACGAAATGCTGTGGGCGGGCATCACAGGACTTGGTATTGTCTTGTCTGCTTGGGTGCTCCTGAACACCATCAACCCAGAGCTCGTCTCGTTAAAATCGTTGACGGTGACGGAAATTAAAAGCCAAGGGAAAGGAAACGTCCCAACGGTTGAGCTATCAGAATCTGAAGATAGCCCCGAGGCTCGACAACAAGCCGCGTCAGGAAAGAATGCCGGAGCAGCGGGCAGTAACGCCCGGACGTCACTCGCCGGAATGCCGACCGCCAATGGAAAATTCTTAGGATATAAAGATGGCGTGATGGGAGGAAGCGAGGGCCTAAAACAGCGCATAGAGAAACTCTCAATAGAATTCAATGATCCGACGCAAAACCCTGATGGACTACAATTCCGTGTTAATTCGCTAGCTGATGGTAAGCATGGAGCTATTGACCCTCGTCTACCCGCGCAAGGACACTATGATAATCGCGCGGCCGATATTGTCTTTTTTGATCGCAATAACAACGGCCTTACTTGGAGCGCTAACCAAGCGCAGATTGAACGCGGAATCCAGCTGATGGACCGAGCAGGGTTTAATATCATTAATGAATATGTGAAAGATTCGAGAGACAAAACGGGCGTTCACGCGCATGGTTGGTTCCCAGTACCCTAAGAAAGATTCCGTTCACTTAAAACATACTCCCGCACGAGCGGAAATGTTTTGAGTGTTGGATCTTGCTCCATAATTGCTTTGGCCGCCTCGTGTGCCCCTTTAAGTAACTCCAAATTCGAAAGTTTTGCAAATCGAAATCGCGCCTCGCCAGACTGCGCCACACCCAAAAATACCCCGGGACCCCTCTGATCAAGGTCTTTTTCTGCAATCGCCCATCCATCTTCGTAGCGTACCAAAATTTCTAATCGTTCCCGCGCATCCTCAAGAGCATCACTACTTATCATAAGGGCGCAATGCGCGGCTTGCCCTTTGCGCCCAATACGGCCCCGCAACTGATGGAGTTGCGCTAATCCAAAATGTTCTGCACTCATCACCACTAAGAGGCTCGCGTGTGGTACGTCGACACCCACCTCAACCACCGTCGTCGCGATCACGCCGTGGATCCGCCCTTGCTGAAAGTCTTTCATCACACTCTGCTGGTCTTCGGCATCCATGCGACCATGGAGTACCGCCCATTTGAGGTTCGGGAATAGTTCCACTATGTGCTTGTGGATACGTTCTACCGATGCCTTGCCGCTCGTGTCAGTTTCGACAATACGAGGACAAACAATGTATACGCCTTCGTTGCGAGTGACCGCAACGTTCACGAGCCGCTCTAAACCCTTACGGTCGTCTTCTTCGAGGATTTCGGTGACCACGGTTCGCTTGCCGCTGGGGAATTCCTTGAGTACTGATAGATCAAAATCTCCAAAAAAAGCGAGTGCAAATGTCCGAGGAATCGGCGTAGCCGTCATCGAAAGATGGTGGGCGGCCATGGCAGAATTCTGCGCGTCGGCCTTAGCAAGTATCTCCCGACGCTGCCCAACACCAAATCTGTGTTGCTCATCCACCACCACCAACGAACAATATGGAATACTTACGTTGTCTGAAAATAATGCATGGGTGCCAATAATAACAGTGGGGTTCCCTTTCCGCATTTCACGCTTCAAATCCGCTGCCGTCGATGCGGTTACTCGCCCATCCTCAAATCGCTTCTGATGCGAACGTGTATACAACAACACTTGTGGGAGAGTTTGCCCCAGCAACAGGGTAATCCGATCAAAGTGCTGGAGGGCCAAGAGTTCGGTCGGCGCAAGCAATACCCCTTGCCCTCCCGCATGCGCGCAAGCGGCCAGTGCTAATGCGGCAACAAGGGTTTTACCCGTGCCAACATCCCCAACAAGGAGTCGATTCATGGGCACCGATGTGCCAATGTCCTGAAAGATCGTCCATACCACCTTTTTTTGATCCGCGGTGAGTTTGAGTGAAAGACGCTTGAGAGCAAGCGTAAACCATTCGTGATCATAGGGTAATGCCTGGGCTGTTTTTTGCACACGCTGCGCGCGAACGAATTGCGCCTGGCATTGAAATCGAAATAATTCCTCAAATCCAAACCGCCATTGCGCTTGTTCTAAAAGTTCTGTTGTAACGGGAGCGTGGATTGCAGCAATGGCTATGGCGACGGGTAACAGATGATGCGTTTGACGAATCGACGACGGGATCCAATCGCTCAACTCTGATGCAAGCGGCAAAGCCCGCGACATAAGGAACCGGAGTTGCCGCTGACTCAACCCCCGGGTCAATGGATAATGCGCCACAAGACCGCTCGTGTGGATAAGTTCCCCCTTATTCATCTTCTCAATCGCGGGCGCCATCACCGATGCTCCATACCGGTTTTCACGCAAAATCCCACTCACCACGACCTCATCCCCCACTCGAAATTGATGCACAATATACGGCTGCCGGAACCACATAAGGCGTAAGCTCCCCGTATCGTCTTCAACGATTGCCTCGGTGACCACCATGTGTTTTTGAAAACTTCTGCGGTTGCTAATGACGGTAATTCGGCCCGCAACAATAGCTCGTGCCCCGACCTTGAGGTCACCAATAGACTGCCGGAGACGATAGTCTTCGTGGCGGGTGGGGAAATATCGAAGCAAATCTTCGATGGTACCCACGCCGATGCGTTTGAGCGGAACGCGCAACTTATCGCCAAACGGGGCAAGGAGGGTGGCGGGAGAATCAAGAGTGAGGATTAAGGACATACGATTCGTTTACTTATTTACTGATTTATTAGTTTATTATTGACCATCGCAATAAAGTAATAAATTATTAAATCAATAAATACATAATAGGTTCATTATATCATAAACCAAAACCCGTTCCTCGTTCGACAATTGTCGTTCAAGCAACGGGTTCCGTGTGTTCTGCGTCTATCCGCGTAGTCATCCGCGTCGATCCGCTTCTATTATCCTAGGCCATCTGACTTCCCTTGGAAGCCCAGAGTGCCCAGACACCAACCACTAAATGGAGGATCGTGTCGGAAGGGTTCTGAAGAGAGGCGGCCATAAACATCTTTCCTTCTGTCACTGGACCAAACAAGCTGTACAGGCCAAACAGGAGCGAAACAACGCCCAAGAGCATGACTAATGGTTTTTGGGCGGGAGACGGGAGCCACATAGCACAGGCCAATGCGACAATCCCTAATACAGTGTGTGCCCAGTTCTCGGCGTTATCGAAAAACCAAGCTGCACCAAACGGACTCTGATCAGCGGTTGGACCAAGGATACCAATAAACCCGAGGATGCCAATCAACAAAAGAACGACGCCTCCGACCTGGAGGAATTGTTTTGGATTCATAGAAGAAATGTTAATGCACTAAATGTTTGTTAATAATATACTTTGTGAGACGATCGACCTTTAAAAGGTTCTATAGGATGTGTGTTGCTCTCCTATTGTAGAAAATCTAGGACCTCCCGCAAAGAAGTTGTCAAGACCTAAAAACGCTCAACGGCTCAACGAGAATTCCCGTTGAGCCGTTGATGGTTAAATGTATAGAGGAGAAATCACTGCAGATCATTACTAACCGGAGGGGGGGGGATTCGAACCCCCGATCCGTTTGACGGGATACCTCGTTAGCAGTGAGGCGCACTAGGCCACTATGCGACCCCTCCGGTTAATAATCATCGATTTAATTTTCGATCATGTTATCGCACTTGCAATGATTCGCCTTGATAGGTAATATTTTTCGGCTCAATAATAACTCTTTTTTCGTTCCCCTCTTTCTCCACTATTCCAGCTCTCCACGCTCGTAGTCCATTATCGTTGGCTATGGTCAACACTCGATCCGCCTCTTCTTGAGTCATATACAATGCAAACCCTGCCCCCATCGTAAACGTCGCATACATTTCTTCATCGCTCAACCCCTGCCATTGCTGGAGCGCAGTCAATTCCACCGGAACCGGCGGGGTTACTGTAATGCGGTAGACAAAGGGTTCCGGTAACCGCATGAGTTTACGCCATCCATGACCCGTGATATTCACACTATAATGTGGGACAATGCCCTCCTTCAAGATCGATCGCATCAAGGGCGCATAAATGATTGTTGGTGTGAGCAACGCCTCTCCAATCATTCGTCCATCGGGTAGCCTTGTTTGATACCCATCGGGTCTGGCTTCAATAATCGATCGTGCCAACGAAAGCCCATTGGCGTGAATCCCCGAGCTTTCTACGAGAACTATCGCATCACCATCTTGGACATTGCCCATGATCCGATGATGCTTCGACGCAATCTGTCCGATACAAGAACCACTTAACACAACGGTTGATTCTTGTACAATTCCTTTGAGTGCCGGTGTTTCGCCGGGTCCCCATGTCGCTCCCGCTATATCGCAAGCCGCTTTCCATCCGTTGACCAAGGCCTTCCAACGCGCCGTATTATCCATCCATTGCGATGAACCCGCCGCACAATGCATGGCCACCACCATGGGTTGCGCACCCAATGTAATCAGATCATTCACAATCGCGGCAACCGTATCCTGCGCGATTGCATCGTAGTACGTTTTGCCCGTCAACTGCTCCATGGCGTCGGCAACAAGATTCTTCGTTCCCAATCCTTCTTCGACAAACGCAAGGTACCGGTCAGGGAGTTCAACGAGGTATACACTTTCGCCACGACTCTCGGCCACCTCATGGAGGCCCAACGTCTCGAGGTGATGCGCGGTAGATGCAGCCGAACCTTGCGCGAATCGTTTAAATTCGTCCAAAGCATTGTAATCGACACCACTGGCTTTATACGCATCGCCGACTGCCATATCAAACTTCCATTATCATGTCTTGAAGGCCTTGTTCTTTGCTCCTAGGAGCCCTGCCACGGCGGGGTACTCTTCCTATGTACTCTCGCATTAATATCGTGTTTTGCTCCCAGGAGGAATCGAACCTCCATCAGAGGATCCGCAATCCTCTACTCTATCCATTAAGCTATGGGAGCAAAACACGATATTAATGCCCCCGATATTATGGGAGCACAAAGTATTGCTAATATACGTCGGAAGCAAAAACAGGGCCTCATCGTTCATTCAATGGCGAAAAACAAATCCGGTCACGATTACCATGTGCCGGATCGATCTCCCAACCTTCCGTACTATTCTATATTTTAAAAACTCTTGCTAATGCATCCGTAATGGGTTCGTTGGTATTCTCCAAATCTTCTTCTAAAAACCGACGAAGCGTTTCGCGGATTTCAACAGGATTTTCCTCCACTAAGGGGATTTTTAGTCGTGGCTGCAACGCCGATGTAAAATGAAAATACATATACCGCACATCGGGCGGTTGATAGATCATCCAAAAGTGGCGGAATTGCTCCCAAGGGATCACCGTCGTCGCACTTCGCCCCTCGTTATGATGATCTTCAAAGAGCAACTCTAATGCCCCTTCCCGAATCAGCACGCGCATCATCTCGGGTCCTTGGAACTCTCGTGCAATAAGCACCACACCGACACTCAATAGCAAGAACGAGAGTGTGATATTCCGTTGCCACGCCGATAACCCAATGCCGGTGAGCAGAAGAACCGCCACAATCACCTTCCACACAATGGAATGGTGGTGGTGCTCGAACTCCTCAAACGACCATTGGTGAAGAATGGGCCCGTGGATTGAAGTATCCATATGTACATGACAAGCAGGGTTGATTATACCCCGATCAGTTTGTTTTGACAATACGGCAAAATCACCGTACCATATCTATGTTTTCGCTAAGTTTTGTGGCCCGCCACAACATGGCTGTGCCATCCGACTTGTCCTCCGAAGCTTTATGCGTATGAGAAGGCTTTAGCGAAGTAGGGAGAGGTGGCTGAGCGGTCGAAAGCGGCAGTCTTGAAAACTGCTGTGGGTTCACGCCCACCGTGGGTTCGAATCCCACCCTCTCCGAGTTAAGAGATACAAATCGCTTTCGCCCGCTTCGCGGGCGTTTGTGTTTCTACGATCGGCCCCCCCAAAATTTAATATCGGCTTGTATTTATTGATAATTTGCCACGGCGATTTCAATGCCACCAAGAATCTACGATCCCGAATCTGGGGGTTCGAACCGATCTTTTTGAGAAAATCTCTTCCCGCGATGAGATTTTCTGGCAAAGCGATATTTTCAGCCTGATTTGCTTCTCTAATGAACGCAATCATGCGTTCGAACCGATTGCTACCCGTTTGCTCAACAGCCTCTAATTTCTCCTTCAAATCTTTTTGGGCGAGGATGAGCTTGTTCTTGTTGATAATGTACTCCTCTTGTGAGAGGCTGCCCCCTAAATATAAATCCAGCAGCCTCTCAATTTTTGTTGCTATCTCCACAAGCTCATCTCGCACGGTTTGAGCAAACGAGTGTTCGGTTTGGGTCTTCTTCTCTTTTTGCTTTTCAATTTCAGTAATACACACTTGGGCCCAAGCCGAACCCATAGAAACCTTTTTGATCTCCTCCTGTATTTGGAGAGTGATGGCATCCTCTCTCACATACTTCTGCCTGCACGGGGCTTTTCTCTTGGTGCACCGGAGGTAATTATTTCCCTTCTGTGTTTCTGTGGTAATGAAGCAACCACATTCTCCGCAATGGAAAAGCCCACGGTAGACATAGGGTTTGAGACTTGGGGTTTTTGGTTTGGACTTGATCGCCATCATCTCCTGGCAGGCATCAAACAGTTTCTTGGTGATTATCGGTTCGTGCTTGCCTTCATGGATTTCACCCTTCAGTCGCATGAGTCCGGTATAGATCGGATTTTTGAGCATCCGTTGATAATTTGCCACTGCCAGCTCTTTCCCATTTCTCGCTTTCAAGCCAAGTGGGTTAAATTTTTCACGGAGTTGCCGCAAGGTGAAGTACCCGGTGTCATAGGCCTCAAAGACCTTGCGAATCAGAGGACCTCTCTCAGGATCAATGACAATGCCCCCTTTCACGTTGAGGTAGCCCAGAGGAGACAATTGTGGCCAGATGCCATCCTTTACTTTATTCCTGTGCCCGCGCTTGATATTTTCACTTAAGTTGTCGATATAATACTTAGATTGAGAAAAAGCGATGGAGAGCATGAACTTCCCTTGTGGTGTCGGATCAAACCAGAAGGTCGGGAATTTTAATTCCTTAATGACACCCGTATCAACGAGGTAGATGATTTTTCCACCGTCTACCGAGTTGCGAGCAAGTCTATCAGGATGCCAGGCCAGAATTCCGGAAGCATCACCCTTCTCCATGCGGGAAAGCATTTCTCCTAAAATTGGTCTCCCTGGCATTTTGGCCGTTTGTTTCTCAACGAAGACGTCCATGACTTCCACTCCTTCTTTTTTTGCCAACTCTCGTAGCTCAGAGAGTTGATCGGCAATACTCCGCACTTGCCGATCTTCCGTATCGGTGGACTTGCGCGTATAGATGAAAAATCTTCTCGATGGATCACTCATATATTCTTTCAAACAAAAGGAGCAACTCTGTTGCACACAAACTCGCTTTCACGAATCTGTACAGAAGTTGCTCCTTACGGATTACAACAATTTGTTGTAATAAAAAATCGTGAAGCGATTGAGTTTGTGTGCACTCTTAGAATATCACGCTATCGCTTTTTGGTAAATATCGCTTTGCCTCGCTCCGTAAGCGAACAAACAGATCGGTTGCACATTGTATGTGCCCGCGCGTTTGCGCGGACGAACCCCCAGATTCGGGATCGTAGATTCTTGGTGGCATTGAAATCGCCGTGGCAAATTATCAATAAATACAAGCCGATATTAAATTTTGGGGGGGCCGATCGTAGAAACACAAACGCCCGCGAAG